>Ga0079224_100013017_pt1 | contig 11562 bp, 9 predicted proteins | sample Stecom2015_FD_80414 | JGI IMG/M metagenome (GOLD analysis project Ga0079224, IMG submission 80414) | Agricultural soil microbial communities from Utah to study Nitrogen management - Steer compost 2015 | ecosystem: Environmental > Terrestrial > Soil > Agricultural land | place: USA: Utah...
AGCCGCAATTGGAGGTGCTGCCAGGGATGCGGACGGTGACTTGTTCGGGCATGGGACGGGTCATCGGCGGTGAACTTTGAGGGCCTTTTTAAGCTCCATCATCTCGGTCTTGTTCTTCAAGTCGTCGCGCTTGTTGTAGAGCTTTTTGCCCGTGCACAACGCGACCTCGACCTTGAGCAGACCCTGTTTGAAATACATGCGCAGCGGGATCAGCGACTTGCCCTCGGTCTGCATGGCCTGGGCTATCTTGCGGACCTGATGCCGGTGCAGGAGCAGCTTGCGGGTGCGCTTGGCGGCGTGGTTGTGGATGTTGCCGAACGCGTATTCCTCGATGTGCGCGTTGTGCAGCCACAGCTCGCCTTTTTCGAGCCGGCCGAAGGCGTCGTTGATCTGGGCGCGGCCGCCGCGCACGGACTTGACCTCGGTGCCCTTCAGCTGGATGCCCGCCTCGAAACGCTCGTCCACGGAAAAGTCGCGCAGCGCCTTGGCGTTGCGCACCTCGGTGTAACGTTGGGCGTCTTTTTTCTTGGCAGACATTGGTGGCGAAAAAGGGGAAAGGGAGCGGAATGGCGGCCGGCCGAAAGGGGACATGGAAAACCGCCACTCCGGAATCCGCCGGGCGGGCGGGGCTCCAAAATGACGGTCGGGAAATTGCCGGTCTGGATGAGACCGGACGGCGACGGACCCGGCCGGGTCAGCTGGCGTCGATCTCGTAGGTGATCTTGCCCTCGATGATCTCGCGCAGGGCAACATCCTCGGGGGAAAGCTTTTCGAGCGATTCCACCAACGGGCGGCTGCCCCGACGCAGCTGCTTCACGCGGCGAGAGACCACGTTGATGAGCAGGTTGGAGTCGGGAATGGTTTTGCTGGCTTGTCGGAGGTAATCGTCGCGCATGTCTGACTGAGTTGGTTAAAGGGGCATCTGACGCCCCCCCCCGAGGTGGGTCAAGGGCAATTTCCCCCCGTGCCGGACCACATCGTCCTCGCTGGTGCCTGATTGGCCGACCGCACGGCCGCGGCGTTGACGGACACCCCGTTGGCAAGGCAGGGTTTCCCTTCCATGACCCCCGTCACCTCTCGTCTCTCCGGCCTGATCCTCGCGATCACGCTGACCCTCCTGCCGGCGACCTCCTTCGCCGCCGAGCGCGACTCCCTCAAGCTCCTTGCCATCGGCAACAGCTTCTCCAACGACGCCACCCGCCTCCTGCCCCAGGTCGCCAAGGCCGGCGGCAAGGACCTCCTCCTCGGCCGCGCCAGCATCGGCGGCTGCTCGCTCGAACGCCACGCCCGCCACCTCGCCGAGGCCCGCGCCGGCGACGAAAAAGGCCGCGCCTACAACGGCTTCGACGATCCCAAGACCGGCAACAAGCGCAGCGTCACCCTCATCGAGGCGCTCCAGTCCGCCGAATGGGACATCGTCACCCTCCAGCAGGTCAGCCACCAGAGCTTCAAGCGCGAGTCCTTCCAGCCCCATCTCGACCAGCTCATCGCCGCCGTCCGCGAATACGCCCCCACCGCCGAGATCGTCATCCACCAGACTTGGGCCTACCGCGAGGACCACCCTTTCTTTAAACGCAACGACGGCTTCACCCCGCTGAAGATGTATGAAGACCTCACCGCCAACTACCGCCACTTCGCCACCGAAAAGGGCTTCCGCATCCTTCCCGTCGGCGACGCGCTTCACCTCGCCCGCCAAACCCCGCGCTGGACCTACACGCCCGACCCCGATTTCGATTTCGAAAATCCCCCGGCCGGCCAGCTGCCCGACCAGCGCACCAGCCTGCAAGTCGGCTGGAAATTGGGCAAAAACAAAGCCGGCGAACCCAAGCTCGGCCTCGACGCCATTCACTGCAACACCGCCGGCCAATACCTCGGCGCCAACGTCTGGTATGCGGCCCTCTTCGAGACCGACACCCTCCCCGACGGCTACACGCCCCCCGGCATGAAGCCCGAAGACGCCGCCGACCTGCGCACCCACGCCCTCGCCGCCGTCGTCGCCCAACGCGAGCGCGAAGCCGCGCCCGTCGCCAACTGACGCCGTCGCATCGTTTGCTTTTCAAGGCCGGTCCCGCGCGGACCGGCCTTTTTTTTTCATGCCTTCTGCATCCGCAGTTTCCGCTCCACCCATGTGTCGTGCACATCATCGCCGGCATGGCTCCGACTCACCCGCCCGCCGCCTTGGGGTGTGAGCCGCAGGTTCTCTCTCGCCACACCTCGTGCTGAGTTTCTGCGGCAGGCGAAACGCGTGCAGGGTGCGCCCGGGGTCTTCAAATCGAGAACACCGGTTTTTGCCCATCCTCGCACTGCCACTCAAACCACAGCCGCTGGTCGGTGCCAACCTCCGCCAGGACGAAATTACGCGTGCGCAGGTAGTTGTTCGCCGCTCCCGTCGGCACCAGCAACTCGGCCTTCAGGTCGCCGTCCCCCAGCACCTCCGGCTCGTCCGAACTGGTCAACTGGATCGCCTTCCACTGGATCGCCGACGGCGGCGGATGCGCGATGCCCGACGAGATGATCTGATACACACCGACATCACGCACCTCCTCCCACACCACGCCCGCGCCACCCACGTGCACGTCACCCGACAAAAACACCCACTGCGGAGCGTCGGCGCCCGGCAGCTGCTTGATCGCCTCCTGACGCCGCAGCAGTTGGTAAATGAACTTCACCCGCTCGCGCTGATGCGGACGCGCCGACCAATGGTCCAGCAAGTCGTCCTCCAGCTCCTCCTGCCACGGCGTCGCCGCCATGATCGCCTCGACCGCGGTGAACCGCCGATACACCACCGGCACCCCGGTCATGACAAACAGACGCCGCCCCTCGAAACCGGCCAGCCACCGCGTGAACCGATCCCACTGCTCCGGCGACATCACCCGCTCGCGCGTGCGCCGGCCGCGATGATCCATCACCAGAAACGTCGTGCCGGCGATCTCCAGCGCATAGTCGAACGCCTCCCCGCGGTCATCCCAAAGCGCCTTCGCCGGACAGGCCCGCAGTTGAAACAACCGGAACGCCCGCTTCGCCGCCGCGAAGATCCGTTGAAACACCGGGCTCGCCTGCTGCTCCGGCGTGAACGAACCCCAGCCGTCGAAGATGTCGTGGTCGTCCCACATCATGATCGACGGGATCCTCGCCATCATCGCCGCCACCTCCGGCCGGCCCCATTGCGAAAGATACAGCCCTTCGTAAAACCCGTCCACCGCCTCCTCCATGCCGGACGTCACCGCGGCGCGCTCCGCCTCGCGTCCGCCGAGCAGCGAAAACTCCCGCATCCACGGCTGCTCCCAAACCGCGTCGGCGTAGATCTGGTCGCCGCCCATCGCCAGCAGGTGGTGCGGCGTGGACTTGTGCGCCGCCGCCATGCGCGACCACATCGCGTAGGGCTCCTTGTGATGCGCGAGCAGCTTGGCCGCCGAGAACCCGTTGCAGCTCGCGTAAACATACCGGAAGCCCACCGCGTCCACCGGCGCCGCGTGAAACGCCCACGACGACACCCCGTGCGCGTCGGCGACCGACTCCCCGCCACGCGCCAACCGATACGACACCTTGCGCCCCGGCCGATCGCACTCCCACTCCGCCCGCAGAAACACCCCGCCCTGCCTCAGGCGCTCAACAGTCTTGAACCGCACCGACCGGCCTCCCACCTCCCACGTCAACGAACCCGCGCCGGAACCCGCCCATACGATGCAACACGTGTAGCGCAACGACGCGCCGGAGCCCTGCTCCACTCCGAGGAGCGGACCGAGCCTCAAATCCGACGACACCGGAGCCGCCGAGGCCAACGACGAAGACGAAACAACACGACGGGCACGGACAAGACGGGAGCGAGGAGGCATGGTAAAAAACAGGATCGAGGTGAACGTGAGCGAACAGGAACGACGAAGCCCGGTGCCCACCGCCCGGGGCGCTGGAGGGAAGCCGGCTCGGAGAATTGCCCAAGCTGTTCCATCATGGGCCGCTTAATCCAAGTTTAAATCACCCCGTCCGTTGCGAATCGCGGCGACTTCACGATTTTTTTCACATAACCGACGCTCGCGCCCCAAACGCGCGCGGCGGATTACAAAGCGCGGCCGGCTTTCCAGCGCGCCATACGCTGATTGACGTCCGAGGACGGATCGCCGCCTCTTGGCGTTCCATCCTCATGAATCCCTGGCTGTCGCTCCTGGTCGGACTGGTCGTGTTGTATTACGGCGCCCAAGCGCTCGTCAAAGGCGGCGCCGCGCTCGCGCTTCGCCTCGGCCTCACGCCGTTGGTCATCGGCCTCACGGTCATCGCCTACGGCACCAGCAGCCCCGAGATGGTCGTCAGCGTGCAGGCGTCGTTGTCCGGCAACGGCGCGATCTCCATCGGCAACGTCATCGGATCCAACATCTGCAACATCGCGCTGATCCTCGGACTCGCCGCGTGCGTGACGCCCCTCACCGCGTCGGTCCAGATCATCCGCCGCGAGGTGCCGATCATGATCGGCGTGTCGCTGGTCGTCGCGCTGATGCTGCTCGACGCCAGGCTCGCCCGCTGGGAAGGCGCGCTGCTGCTCGTCGGCTGCGTGATCTACACCGTGATGACCGTTCGGCAGGCCCGCGCCGAGACCGCCGCCCGCGCGGCCAACGCGGCCGAGCAGGGCTTCGCCAACGAGATCGGCCCGGTGCCGGCGAAGTTGCCCCGCAGCCTCGGACGGGTGGTCGGCGGGTTGGCGGCGTTGATGATCGGCTCGCACTTCTTCGTGGACGGAGCGGTGACGCTGGCCGCGTCGTGGGGCCTGAGTCAGGTCGTGATCGGCCTGACCATCGTGGCGGTCGGCACCAGCATGCCCGAGCTGGCCACCTCGCTGGTGGCGGCCGTGCGCCGCGAGAGCGACGTGGCCATCGGCAACGTGGTTGGCTCAAATATCTTCAACGTGCTCGGCATCCTCGGCCTGGCCACCGTGATCGCGCCGGTCGAGGTGCCCGGCCTCAGCCGGGTGGACCTCGCGGTGATGCTGGCGACCGCGATCGCGTTGCTCCCCCTGGTGAAAACCGGCGGCCGCATCACGCGGATCGAAGGCGTCTTCCTGCTGGCGATCTACGCCGGCTACACCGCGTGGCTCATCGACCGGCAGGCCTGAGCTATTCGGAGCCGCGCAATGTCGCGGGCCAACGCACCCCGCCCGGCGCCGCCGCCTCACGGGCAATTCATGCAATCTTCATCCCCGCTTCACACGCGCCGCACACAGGGCGCGCACAATCGGGCGCATGGAAACCCTCTCCGGCCTCATCGACCTCGTCCGCGCCTTTTTCCGACGCAGCGCGCTCCTCTTTAAAATCCTCGGCGTCCTCGTCCTCGCCCTGCTCCTGCAAATCCCCGTCGCCTTCATCGACGGCCTGCTGCGCGAACGCACCCACCGCCGCGACGCCGCCGTGCGCGAGATCACCGACACCTGGGGCCGCGCCCAACAGATCGCCGGCCCCGTGCTCGTCGTCCCCTACCGCACGCGCGTCTCCGAAATCCGCGAACGCCTCGTCAACGGTCGTCTCGTGCAAACCACCGAGGAACGCCTCGTCGAGAAAAACGCCGTCTTCCTCCCCGAGTCCCTCGCCGTCACCGGCGACATCGCCCCGGCAATCCGCCGCCGCGGCATCTACGAGGCCGTCGTCTATACCACCCGCCTGCAACTCTCCGGCCGCTTCGATCCGCCCGACCTGAAGTCGCTCAACCTCGCCGCCGACGATCTGCTCTGGGACCGCGCCTGGATCGCCTTCGGCCTCTCCGATCTGCGCGGCGCGCAATCCGCTCTCGCCCTCGACTGGAACGGCGTGGCCATTCCCTTCGAACCCGGCTCGCGCGATCCGCTGCTGCCCTCCGGCCTGCACGCCCCGCTGCCCCCGCTCGCCGCCGGCGTCGCCCCCGGCGCGTTCACGCTCGACCTCGTCCTCAACGGCAGCGGCCGGCTCGACTTCATCCCCCTCGCCCGCCAGACCGACGTGAAACTCTCCTCCGACTGGGCCGACCCCGGCTTCAGCGGCGCCTTCCTGCCCGCCGCCCGCGACATCGGCCCCGACGGCTTCGACGCCGTGTGGAGCGTGCCGTATTACGCCCATGAATACGGTCGCCACTGGTCCGCCGACATCGGCCGGCCCTCCTCCGACGCCCTCGGCCGGTCGGCCTTCGGCGTCGAGCTCGTGCGCCCCGTGGACGCCTACCGCACGGTCGAGCGCTCGTCCAAATACGCGCTGCTCTTCATCGCGCTCATCTTCACCGCCTTCTTTTTGTTCGAGGTGCTCGCCGCGCTCCGCCTCAGCGCCCTGCACTACCTGCTGGTCGGTGCCGCCCTGGTGCTTTTCTACCTCGCGCTGCTGGCGCTCTCCGAGGTCATCGCCTTCGATCTCGCCTACCTCGCCGCCGCGCTGGCCTCCAGCCTTCTGGTCACCGGCTACAGCGCGAGCATCCTGCGCGGCGGCCGCCGTTCGCTGATCATCGCCGCCGCCCTCGCCCTGATCTACGGCACGCTCTGGGTGATTCTCCAATTGCAGGATTACTCCCTGCTCGCCGGCACCGCCGTCCTCTTCGCCGTGCTCGCCATGGTCATGTTCACCACCCGCAACCTCGACTGGAACCGCCACTCCTCATGAAACGCCTGCTGCTCTCCCTCCTCCTGTTCCTCCCGTGCGCGTCCTGCGTGCGCGCCCAATCCGCCGACGCCGACCGCACGCTCTCGCCCTACTTCTTCGTCAAGACCGACCACCGACCCGAGGCCGGCGGCGCCGATCTGCTCCCGCTCAAATCCACCCGCATCGACGCCGTCATCGCCGGCGTCATCGCCGAGGTGCGCGTCACCCAGACCTACGCCAACACCGGCGTCGTTCCCCTGGAGGCCGTCTATGTCTTCCCCGGCTCCACCCGCGCCGCCGTGCACGGACTCACCCTGCTCGTCGGCGACCGCAAGATCGAGGCCGTCATCAAGGAGCGCGGCCAGGCCCGCCGCGTTTACGAACAGGCCAAGACCGAGGGACGCACCGCCTCGTTGCTCGAACAACAACGCCCCAACGTCTTTCAAATGAACGTCGCCAACATCCTCCCCGGCGACCTCGTCAAAGTCGAACTGCGCTACACCGAGCTGCTCTCCCCCGTGGACGGCGAATACCGCTTCGTCTCCCCCGGCGTCGTCGGCCCGCGCTACTCCAACCGGCCCGCCGCCGACGCCGACCCGACCGAGGCCTTTGTGCAAAACCCCTACCTGCCGGAAAACTCCGGCGTCGAGCCGCCCGCCTTCGACCTCACCGTCCGGCTCGACGGCGGCGTGCCCGTGCGCGACGCCGCCTGCACCACGCACGACACCCGCATCAACTACCTCTCGCCATCCTCCCTCGCCGTCTCGCTCGCCGACCGCCAGCCCGACGCCGGCAACCGCGACTTCATCCTCCGCTACCGCCTCACCGGACCCGCCCTCCAGGCCGGTCTGCTGCTCGCGCAGGGCGACCACGAAAACACCTTCCTCGCCATGATCCAACCGCCCGCCCGCCCCGCGCCGGCCGATCTGCCGCCGCGCGATTACGTCTTCATCCTCGACGTCTCCGGCTCGATGCACGGCTTCCCGCTCAACACCGCGAAAATCCTGCTCCGCGACCTGCTCGCCACGCCGCGCCCCAAGGACACGTTCAACGTCCTTCTCTTCTCCGGCGGCAGCCGCGTGCTCGCCGAAAGCTCGCTGCCCGCCACCGATATCAACGTCGCCCGCGCCATCCAGTTCATCGAAAACCAAAACGGCGGCGGCGGCACCGAACTCCTGCCCGCGCTGCGCAACGCCTTCGCCCTGCCCCGCCCCGAGGAAAACACCGCCCGCACCGTGGTCATTCTCACCGACGGCTACGTTTCGGTCGAGGCCGAGGCCCACGCCTTCATCCGCGACAATCTCGGTCGCGGCAACGTCTTCACCTTCGGCATCGGCTCCAGCGTCAACCGCGAGCTCATCGAGGGCCTCGCCCGCGCCGGCCAGGGCGAGCCGTTCATCGTCACCGGCGACAGCGACGCGGCCGCCGCCGCCGCGCGCTTCGCCGACTACATCGACACGCCCGTGCTCACCGGCATCGAGGTGCACTTCGAGGGCTTCGACGCCTACGACGTCGAACCGGTCGCGTTGCCCGACGTCTTCGCCGCCCGTCCCGTCATCCTGCACGGCAAATGGCGCGGCGCGCCCTCCGGCGAGATCGTGCTCACCGGCCGCACCGGCGGACAACCGCATGTCGCCCGCCTGCCCGTCGCCGACGCCACCCGCATCGACGCGCCCGAGGTGTTGTCGCAGCTCTGGGCCCGCGCGCGCATCGCCCGCCTCTCCGACGACCTCGCCGTATCCACTTACTCACGACACGCCGACGGCTCCTCCGCGGCCGACGCGCTCAAGGAACAGATCACCGCGCTCGGCCTCGGCTACAACCTGCTCACGAAATTCACCTCGTTCGTGGCGGTCGATACCGTCGTGCGCCGCGCCCCCGCCGACCCGATGCAAACCGTCAAGCAACCGCTGGCCCTGCCGCAGGGCGTGAGCAACACGGCCGTCGGACAAAACGTGCCCGTCTCCCCCGAGCCCGGCACGCTGCTGCTCATCATCGTCGGCGTCGCCGCCCTCGGCCTCGTCGCCTGGCGCCGGCGTCGGGCGACCGCCAACGCCACCCGCGCCTAGCGCGCGGCAACACCGATTTTTTTGCCACAGAGAACACAGAGCTCCGACACAGAGAACACAGAGTTCGATCCTCCAAACCACCGATTCGAAATGAACCACATGGGCACAAACAACGCGGCATTCCAAAGACCCGAAATCTCCATCTGGCCGGCGGCTTCATTTGGAAAAATTAGCGTCCATTCGCGTCCATTCGCGGTTAAAGTCCGCGGAGCAGCGACGGTTGGTGGCGGCATGAGCGGTGGGTTTGCCATCAGCCTGATTTTTAACCGCGAATGGACGCAAATGGACGCGAATGGAAGAGTCGGAAGCAGAATTGAGACACGCGATCACATCAAACCAAGCGTCTTGGGGACAAGTCGCTCCACCATCAGGACACAACCTTGATTGAAATGCTTCAGCCTCCCGCTTCTCCCGCATCCCCATGCGCTCACGGACCGTCATCCTCGTCGCCCTGCTGATCGCCGGCTGGCCGGTGCTCCGGTGGTATGCGTTGCGCGTGGGTGACGGCTCCGACGAGCGCTGGGGCGTGGCCGCCTTGCTGGCCGCGCTGGCCTTCGCGCCGTGGCGGCGTTGGCGCGGGCCGTTGCCGGCGGGTCGCTGGCCGTGGCTGTGCGGCGCGCTCGCGCTCTACGTGGCCGCGCTGCCGTTCGCCGCGCCGTTGGTGCGGGCGTTGTTGTTCACCGGCGTGTTCGCCATCGCCGCCGCCGACCGGCGCGCGCCGGCGGCGTGGGGGGCGTTGCTGTTCCTGTCGTTGCCCGTGATCGCCTCGGCGCAGTTCTACGCCGGCTATCCGCTGCGGGTGGTCACCGCGTGGCTCACCGTGCCGATCATCGGCCTGCTCGGCCAGTCGGTGGAGGCAAGCGGCACCACGTTGCTGTGGCGCGGCGACCAGGTCGTGCTCGACGCGCCGTGCAGCGGCATCGCCATGTTGTGGTCCGGCCTGTTCATCGCGACGATCGCCGCCTGCTGGTTTCGGCTCGACGGACGCGCCTGCCTGCGACTGCTGCGGTTCACGGGTGCCACCATCTTCGTCGCCAACGTGCTGCGCGCGGTCGCGCTGTTCTTTTTCGGCACCGGGCTGTGGCCGCAATGGCCGGGCCACCACGAAGGCGCGGGCCTGCTGCTCTTTGGCGGGGCCATGGTGCTCATTCTCTTTCGCGCCGAAAAACTCGGGCGCTCCACCTCCGTGACCCAGGACGTCACGGACACGCCGCCGGTCGCCGCTCTGCGGCCGGTGTGGCAGATCGGGTTGATTGGGTTGTTCATGGGCGCCGGTCTCCTGCCGTTGTGGCGGGGGGCCGGCGTTGCCCGCGCCGCCCACGACGCCTTTCCCGGCTGGCAAAGCGCGCCGCTGGCGGACCATTGGCAACCCGCCGCGCTCGGTCCGCGCGAGGCGCGTTTTGCGCAAGACTTTCCCGGACGCATCGCGGTGTTCACCGACGGCCGCGCCACTTGCGTGGTCCGCTGGGTGGACCGCCCCACCCGCTGGCTGCACCCCGCGCGGGATTGCCTGCGCGCCCTGGGCTTTGCCACCGCGCCCGGCCCCATCCAAGCCCGGTCCGACGGCACCCGCTGGGGCACCGTCACCGCCGACCGGGACGACACCCATCTCCAGGTGCATGAACGCCTGCTCGCCGCCGACGGCCGCGAAACCTGGACCGATGTTTCCGGCTGGTATTGGCACGCCGTCCTCTCCCCCCGCTCCGGCCCGTGGTGGATGATCACCGAACTCGTGCCCGCGACCTGACACCAATCGCCTGATGTTTTCAGACTTTGACCACGGATTGAACGGATGAGCACGGATGGTTTTAGATCCGCGTCAATCCGCGCGATCCGCGGTTAAAAAACTCCCCGGCGACAGGGCGAAAGCATCTCAATACAAAAGCCGATTGGTCTGACACTTTTCCCGCTTCATACTTCGCGCTTCTTCCTTCTTACTTTGGCCCGCTTGTCCCCTGTCATCCTCATCATCGAAGACGAACCGGCCATCGCCGACACCCTGCTCTACGCCCTCAAGGCCGAAGGCTTTGATCCAGTCTGGAAATCCGATGGCGCCACCGGCCTCGCCGCGCTCCGTGAATCCGCCCCGGCGCTCGTCGTGCTCGACGTCGGCCTGCCCGACATCAACGGCTTCGAGCTCTGCAAACAGATCCGCGCCGAGTCGGCCGTGCCCATCCTCTTTCTCACCGCGCGCAACAGTGAGATCGACCGCGTCGTCGGCCTGGAGATCGGCGGCGACGACTACCTCACCAAACCCTTCAGCCCCCGCGAACTCACCGCGCGCGTGAAGGCCATTCTCCGCCGCGGCCCCGCGCTCCTCGCCGGCGAGCCGACCGCGCCGACGCCGCCCGCTCCCGCCGCCCCCGCGCTCGCCACCGTGGACGAACTGCGCTGCCGCATCCACTGGCGCGGACAACCGCTCGACCTCACCGCCACCGAGTTTCGCCTGCTCAAGACCCTGCTCGATCAACCCGGCCGCGTCTTCACGCGCGAACAGTTGCTCGGCGCCGCCTGGACCGAACCCGAGGCCTCGCTCGATCGCACCGTCGATGCGCACATCAAGACCCTGCGCGCCAAGATCCGCGCCGTCTCGCCGTCCGACGACCCCATCCAAACCCACCGCGGCCTCGGCTACTCGCTCAAGGACAACTGAACCGCCGCCAACAATCTTTCTCCCTTCCTCTTTATCATTCTCTTCTTCTCTCCCCCCAGGGCCGAACCGGAGAAAGAGAACGATAAAGAAGAAAGAGAAAGATCGGTTGATCCGATCCCTAATCTCCCCCCCCGTGACCATCCGCACCCGCATCCTGCTCGTCTATCTGCTGCTCATCGGCGGCGGCTACATCTGGCTGGTCGGGTGGATTCTCGGCGGCATCCGTCCGCGTTACCTCGAATCCACCGAGGAG
>Ga0079224_100013019_pt1 | contig 11561 bp, 8 predicted proteins | sample Stecom2015_FD_80414 | JGI IMG/M metagenome (GOLD analysis project Ga0079224, IMG submission 80414) | Agricultural soil microbial communities from Utah to study Nitrogen management - Steer compost 2015 | ecosystem: Environmental > Terrestrial > Soil > Agricultural land | place: USA: Utah...
GACCGATTCCAAGCGCCCGTGCCGCTTCCGAGACGTTGCCGCCCGCCCGCGTCAGCGCCCGAATCACGGCGGCGCGTTCCGCGCCACGAAGCCCCTTCTGTTCGCGATCGCGTCCGATGACGTCGACGAGCGGCCGTGGCCGAACCGGGCCTGTCGGCTCTAGCCCGTGAAGGCGCCGCGCATCCCGCGTCGCACCCACCACGACATCGTCCTCGTCGACCGCAAGCAGCGCCACGCCCGGGGATGCACTCTCCCGGGGCAGAACGATGCGATGACGGGCAAAGGCTGCGCGAAACAGATCAATCTCGATCTGCTGCGCAATCTGCGCCACCATCGCCGCGATCAACCGATTGAAGCCTTCCGTCTGGTCTGCCCTCGCGGAGGAGACGTCGAGCGCCGCGACCAGCGTTGCATCCGCTCCGTACACCGGCGCGTCGATGCAGCTCATGCCGATATTGTGGGGGAAGAAGTGCTGGTCCCGGTGGATGATGAGCGCCCGGCGCTCGACGAGGCAGGTGCCGATGCCGTTCGTTCCCTGCGCCGCTTCGCTCCAGTCGACGCCAGGTATCAGTCCCCACGCCCGAAAGACCTCGGCGTCGCCGGCCCTGCACCGGCTGTCGAGCACGACCCCGTCCGGATCCGTCAGAAGGACGCCGCACCCGCATGTTCCGATGGCCGCGAAAAGTTCGTCGAGCTTCGGCGAAGCAACCGCAAGCATCGAGCCGAACTCCTCCTTCCGCCTGCGCAGGCGCTCTGCATCAGGCGTCCCGGCATCATGCGGTCGGGTCGGATCAAGCCCATGCTTGCTGAATGAGCGAAGCCATGAGGCGGCAAGGCGCGACCTGGCGGCAGCCGCCGGAGACGTCAGGGCCGAGATGACCCGTTCGACATGTTCCCTTCGGTCCGTGATGGCGCACTCTCCGGTCGGCTCCAGGCTGGTGGCGCAATCTATCAGCAAGAGGACACGCTGTCCGCTGCATTGTCAGCGGACGGGTCATGGTGCGCTCTGGCGATTTTCGCCAGCGCCGCGGGTCCCGCTGGATGTCGATACCGGGCAGAAGTGCAGGCGGACGATCACCTCCGGTGGCCTCGCAGGTTCCTCGCGATGATGAGCGTCATTCAGGTTACGGTTGTATCTCGCGATTCCCGCGTGCGAAGATGTCGTCATGAAGCAGCCCCTGCACCGCGGCGAGGCAAGAGGACGCGCCGCCGCAATGACATCCTGGCGTGGACTTCGCCAGGCAGGCGGAGCGGACCACCGCCGCCGCGCGGGGCAGTGCTTCTGCCCGTGTGGGCCCTGGCACCGGGCATACTGACGATGGCAGCTCGACGCTTGCGTGCTCCTGATGCCCTGTCTGCCTTCGTGCGTGAGGCGCTGATCCGTGGCGGCGAGCGATCCGCGATCGCGGCGGCCGCCCGTGAGGCCGGCTGGACCGCCGCCGAAACCGAGGCAGCGCTCGCAGACTGGAGCGACGCGCCGGGGCTGCCGCCTGTGCCGCGGCCAGCCCGCGCGGTCTCGGCCCGCGATGCCTTCCGCCACGGGCTGATGTTCTTCGCGCTGCTGCTCGTTGCAACCCATTTCGGCCTGCTCGTGTTCGCGCTGATCGACCACTTCGTGCCCGATCCGCTCGACGTTTCCTTCGGCAGCGACGGAACCATCCGCTGGTCGATTGCGGTACTCCTCGTGGCCTGGCCTGTCTGGGCAGTGACGAGCCTCAACCTCGCTCGTGAGGCCGAGCGCGATTCCGGCGCGCGACGGGCGGCCATCAGGCGCTGGATGACCTGGGTTGCGCTCTTCCTCGCGGCTGCAACGCTGGTCGGGGATGCGATCGCGGTCGTCGCGGGTTTTCTTGGCGGCGACATCACGTTGCGGTTCCTGGCCAAGGCCATCACCGTTGCCCTGATTGCCGGAGCGATCTTCCTCGCCTACGGCAATGACCGTGAGCTGGATGATACGACGTGACCCTTGTCCGTACCCGCCGCGTCGTGATCCTGTCCGGCCTCGTGGTGCTGGCCGCGGTGGTGATCGGCCTGGCCGTCGTGGGTGGTCCCGACACCGGTCGACGGGATCGGCGCGATGCCGCAAGGCTTGATGCACTGCGCCAGATCGCTGGTGCGCTCGCCTGCCATGCCGCTTCCGGGTCGGAACCGGCGGCCCCCATAACCCTGGCGGAAGTTTCGCCCGCCTGCCTCGACAGTACCACCGCCCGTCGTCTCCTCGATCCGCAGACGGGCAATCCCTATCGCATCGACTATCCTGCCCCGGATCGGGCGAGGGTCTGCGCCGATTTCGAGGCCACGATGTCCGAGGCGCGGATTGCGGGCTGGCCACCATTCGATGCATCAACCGGATGCGTCAGCATCAATACCGGACGCGATCGATGACGGGGCCTGAGCGAAGGATGTGCAGGGACCCCACGCGTCGACAGCAGGCTGGCGCGGAGTCCGATGCCTCGGCGGGTGACGTATGCCCGAGGGAGAACCCGTCGCCACCACGGGCCGATGAAGCCTGCGCCTGCCTTGCCCGGGCATCTTCATGCGGGCATAGTCCGGTGATGTCATCCTGCCCGGCATTCCGGCGCGTGCAGGATGATCAGGAACGGGTCCGTGCCCCGCTCCTCGTCAACGGCGGACCCGTTACATGGAGAGGTCATGACAACTGCGCCCGATGATGCTCCGTACCTGCCGCTTGATGACCCTGACTTCTCCGTGCGGGGGCCCGAGGTGGCCGAGGCTCAGGCGAGGTCATGGTATGCGCGCACTCCCTTCGGCATTGCCGTCCTGCGGCATGCCGAGATGGGCAAGCTGCTTCTGCATCCGAAACTCCGGCAGGGAAGCCATGCGTGGCCTGCCCTCAACGGCGTCACCGGCACATTCGCCGAATGGTGGGAGCGCACGATACTGGTTCAGGAAGGGGCGGATCACGCGCGGCTCAGGAAGCTCGTCAATCCGGCCTTTGCGGGAAGGGTGCTGGAGGAGATGCGCCCGAGGTTCGAGGCCCTGGCGACGGAACTCGTCGATGCCGTCGAGGCCGATGGCCGCTGCGAGTTCATGCGCGATTTCGCCGATCCCTATGCCTCGCGCATCCTGTGCATGATGCTCGGCCTGCCACATGACGAGGCCCCGCATCTGCTGGAACTGGCGTCCGACATGGGCCTCGGGCTGAGCGTTTCGGTCAGGGAACATGTCGATCGCGTGGACCGCGCCACGGAGGGAATGTTTGCCTATGCCGACGCGCTGCTGGAGAAGCGCCGCGGCGTCACGGGGACCGGTTTCATGTCCACGCTCATCGCCGCGAGCGAGGATGCCGATCGCCTGTCGCGACAGGAACTGCGCGACATGATCCTCATCCTGATCCTCGGCGGGATCGACACGACGCGGAACCAGCTCGGCCTCGCCATTTCCCTCTTTGCCGAACATCCCGAACAATGGTCGCTGCTGGCCAGCCGTCCTGACCTGGCGCGAAAGGCGGTCGAGGAGGTGATCCGCGTCCGCCCGACGATCACCTGGGTGACCCGGGAGGCCGTCGAGGATTTCGAGGTCAATGGCCTGCACATTGCCGAAGGCACCACCGTGCATCTCCTTTCCGTTGCTGCAGGCACGGATCCGGCCGTATTCGACGGCGGCTTCGACATTTCTGCCGATCGCAAGCGTCACTACGGCTTTGGCGGTGGCGTACATCATTGTCTTGGCCATGCCGTTGCCCGGTCCGACATGACAGTGGCGATGACCGTGCTGCCGCCCCGGCTGAGGAACCTGAGGCTGGCAGGTGAAGTCGAATGGCTGCCGGACAGCGGCAATACCGGCCCGCTGCGCCTGCCTGTCGCCTTCGATCCGCCAGTGGCGCGGCGCGCCGTCTAGGACTTCTTCGGGAGGTACGATCGAAGCGCCGTGCCCGGCGGTCGCGCGAGGCCCCGGAAAGAAGCCCTGTCGCTCACCAGCATGCGATTTGACCTTTTCCGGCTCCGCGCCCACCCTTTCCGCAGCGGCCCGGCCGCAGAGGCCACGGGCAGGGCGGAAAGAGACGCCGATGAGACGCAAGCTCGGATACGCCGACGTGACGCCGAAGAACGTCTATCTCAGCCGCCGCACACTGATGGCAGGCGCGGCGGGGTTGGCGGCCGGCGCATTGCTGCCCGGCGGCGCGCTGGCAAGGATCGCGGCAGAGGCGAGTCCATATTCGATCGACGCGACGCCGACGGCATATGAAGACATTACCAGCTACAACAATTTCTACGAGTTCGGCGTCGACAAGGGGGATCCGAAGGCGCATGCTGGAGCGCTGACCACCGAGCCATGGTCGGTGGTCATCGACGGATTGGTCGGCCGCCCGGGCACCTATCCGCTCGAGGATCTCGTGGCGCCCGCGCGGCTCGAGGAGCGCATCTACCGGCTGCGCTGCGTCGAGGGCTGGTCGATGGTGATCCCCTGGATCGGCTTCCCGCTCGCCGACGTCCTCTCCCGGGCGGAACCCGGGTCCGGTGCGCGCTACGTCGCCTTCGAGACCCTGATGCGCCCGGAGGAAATGCCGGGTCAGCGCGGCTTCTTCCAGCCGCTCGACTGGCCCTATGTCGAAGGCCTGCGGCTCGACGAGGCGATGCATCCGCTGACGATCCTCGCCACCGGGCTCTACGGCGAGGAGCTGCCGAACCAGAACGGCGCGCCGCTCCGGCTCGTCGTGCCGTGGAAATACGGCTTCAAGTCGATCAAGTCGATCGTGCGGATCACGCTCACCGCCGACCAGCCGCCCACCACCTGGAACCTGCAGAACCCGCGGGAATACGGCTTCTATTCCAACGTGAATCCGGCGGTCGATCACCCCCGGTGGAGTCAGGCGACCGAACGCGTGATCGGCGGTGGCATCTTCGCACCGCGGCGCGAGACGGAGCTTTTCAACGGCTATGCCGAGGAGGTCGGGCATCTCTATGCCGGGATGGACCTCACGGTACATTACTGATGCCGGTGATGCAGGGCGCAGGCGCGATCAACCAGGCGCTGCGGCGGCTGCCTACCTGGCCGGGGTATCTCGTCGGACTGGTGCCGGCTGCGTACTGGATCACCCTCGCGTTCCAGAACCGGCTCGGCGCCGACCCGGTCCGTACGCTCGAGCACGAGCTCGGGATCATCGCGCTCCAGTTCCTCGTCGCCGCCCTCGCGGTAACGCCGCTCAGGGAGCTGACCGGCGTCAGCTTCCTGCGGTTCCGGCGGATGTTCGGCCTGCTGGCCTTTGCCTACGCGATCCTGCATTTCACGACCTGGCTCGTGCTCGACCGCCAACTCGACTGGCCGCGCATCCTCGCTGACCTCGTCAAGCGGCCGTACATCATTCTCGGGATGACGGCGCTCCTGATGCTGATCCCGCTCGCCGCGACCTCGTTCGACCGGGCGGTCCGCTGGCTCGGTGGCGCCCGCTGGCGCCGACTGCACCGGCTTGCCTACCCGGCGACGGCGCTCGCGGCGGTCCACTTCGTCTGGCTGGTCAAGACCTGGCCGCTCGAACCGCTGCTCTATGCCGCCGTGGTCGCGCTCCTGCTCGCCTGGCGGGTACGCGGCGCCGTTTTCAGCCGCAGGCGCCGGATCCGCGGGCAGAGAGCCGCCTGACCGGGGGTGGAAAGGCACGTTTCGCGGTTCGCATGCTTGAGGCGAGTTCGATCCGCGAACCTGGTTGCAGCGGACCTCATGACCGTTCAGCCCGGCGCCCCTCACCGAGGTCGCCGGGACGATTGTTGCAGGACCTCGGGTCCGCTGCGCCGGATCTGCCCGGACCGGCTCTACTTGTTGAGCCCCTTCTCCTCCAGCCACCCGTTCACGATCTCGGCCACCTCCGTGATGTTGGTGTCTGCCTGCGGGTAATGGGTGTTCCCGGTGATGCCGGCTTCCGGCAGCACCAGGTTCGTGACATCGCCGCCGTGCTTGTTGGCGACCTCCGCGAACAGCCTGTACTGCTCGAGCCGGACGCGCCGCGTCTCCGGCGGGGTTGCGCCGTTCTCCGGGTCGAGTTCCTGCGCGATGTAATCGCCCCAGATCAGCAGGATCGGATGCCTGGTGAGCTTGAGGAATTCCTCGAGCGGGATCTCGGTCCCCGCGGGGATCTCCTCGCCATCGGCCCGCGGTATCGGTGGCGGCAGTTCTCCTTCCGGGAAGACCGGATCAGCGCTTGGTTCCCAGCCGATCTGGCCGGCAACCTTGTCTGTCAGCCGGGGCGCCAGCAGGCCGCGCGCATGGCTCGACGAATGGGTATGAAGAATGGCTCCTGCGCCATGCTCCTCGTAGACCTCCTCGAGCAGCACGGCGAGGGCCCTGCTTTCGCGCTCGACGTTATGCGGCTCGTTGAACTCGACATACTGGTTGCGGAAATACTGATCCAGTTCCTCGGGATCCTGCGTGAACGCCACGCCGGGGAAGAACTCCTTTTGCGATGCAGGCGTATCCTCCGGCCACGTCCCCACACGATTGGTGAAGACGAACCGGGCCGAGAAGGTCTCGTTGACGGGATCCCACGTGTATTCGTCGCAGGCCTTGCCGGCCCGCCCGGTCCACGGCAGATCCACGAGATAGACCGGGAATCCCTGCCTGAGAAGGATGGTCTGGAACCCGGGCTGGCCGTCGAAAGTCGTCTGGTAGGTCCTGGTGCTTGAGCCGTGCACGAGCACCATCGCGTGCTGGCGTGCATCGGGTGGAATGAACCATTCGGCAAAGCCGTGGTCGCAGGCCTGGAAATTGGTCGGGTCGTCGGCGGAAGGACTGTCGGGCATCGGAATGGTCGTTCCTCCGAACGCCCGCGCGCCCATGCTCTCGATCTGGATGACATTTCCTGAACCGTCCCCGCCGCCATCTCCCGGGGTCTCGGCGAATGCCGCCGGAGCAAGCAGAAGCAGGATCGTCAGGGATGCACCAGTACCGGCAGTAACCCTCTTGTGCATGTTGCTGTCCTTGTCCTGCACGCAAGCACTTCACCTCTTCTGGCCGGCGGGTCTCCGGGTGGCTCCACGCGGCCAGGCCTTCATGGCTCGCGGGGGCAGCTTGCGCACATCGCCGGCGCAGGAATGGTAAATCGGGGACCGTAACCCATCAACAACCTGCACGCGCAGATTTCGAGATCATGCTACCGACAGGCAATTGCTGCCGGAGATGTCAGCAGAACGAATGCGCAAGTCAGGGCCTTCTGATCCGGAACCTCCCGTGTTTCAGGTCCGTGCTTCTTCGCTGCAGGGAGGCGGGCGAACTCCCGGCGATGCAGATTGACTGGCCGATGCGCAATTCCCGAATCTGCTTCCTGTCCCGCCTCGGAACAATCGTGGTTCCGGGCAGCCAAGTCACGGTACCAACTGCTCGAGGATCGTCAGGTCGCGAACATGGCTATCCGGTCGGGACTGCAGGATGGCCGTCTGGTCCGCCCAGGCAGCCTGGCGGGCGAGGCTGATCGGGACCCGGTGCTCGACGTCGCTTCGCGTCTCATCGCCAGGCTGGATCACGGTGGCAAGGACGCCGGCCGGCGTGGCCCCGGAAGCGGTGTCGTGGTATCCTGGCGAGCACAGGGGCTCTGCGCAGGCTGCAGGGAGGAGCCGGATGTCGCAACTCGGGCAAGCGAGGCAGGCAAGGCACCTGAGACACCTGACCATCAGCCGCCGCCAGTTCCTCGCCGGAAGCGCCGGTATGGCCGCGGTGATTGTGGGCGCGCTCCCCGCTCGTGCAAAGGCACGACCCCATACATTCACGCATGGCGCGTTCGAGATCACCGTGCTGAGCGACGGACATCTCGAGTTTCCCGCGAGTATTCACGGGCTCGGCCAGCCGCCCGAAGCCGTCCAGGCCTTGCTGCAGGCAGCGGGGCTCGACCGGGAGCTGCTGAAGCCTGCGGCCAATCCCGCGCTGATCCGCGCCGGATCGGACCTCATCCTGGTGGATACCGGTTCGGGAGACGGCTTCCAGCCCTCCGCCGGCCGCATGCTCGAGAATCTGGCTGCGGCAGGTATCGAGCCCGGGGCGATCACCAGGGTCGTGTTCACCCACGCCCATCCCGATCATATCTGGGGCACCACCGCGTCCGACGGGACGCTGCTCTTTCCCAACGCAGCCTACTACGTCTCGGCGGTCGAGCGTGACTTCTGGATGACGCCGGATCTCGAGTCGACGATGCCGCGGGAGATGCATCCGTTGGTCGCGGGAGCGCGGGCCAACCTCGAGGCGGTCGCGGATCGGCTGACGGTGGTGCGGCCGGGTGACGACATAGTCAGCGGCATCAGTGTCGTCGACACCGCCGGACATACTCCGGGCCACATCTCGCTTGCGCTCGAGGGTGAGGACGGGCTCCTGATCCCCGCCGACGCGATCACCGAACCGGCGATCTACTTCGCCCATCCCGAGTGGCTCTTCGCCTTCGACATGGACGGCGGCCAAGCTGTCGCCTCGCGAAAGGCGATACTCGACCGGGCAGCAACCGACAGGATGAAGATGCTCGGCTTCCACTGGCCCTATCCCGGGACAGGATTCGCCGAACGCCACGGCTCGGCCTATCGCTTCGTCCCGCTGGGCTGAGCCGATCGAGAACGGCCGGGCCGGCCATCCATGGGGTCTGGCCCGCTGAGCAAACAGCATGCCGTCAGGTGTGAACGGGAGGGTGCAAGCCAGTCCCCGGCCGGCACACCGTTTTCAGGACAGGGGCAGGACCCCTGATGCCTGTACTGGTTGGCGGGAGAAAGCCGCTGCACAGGCGCCTTCTTGCGGGGCTGAACGAAAGCCTCGTCCGGATGCATGCTCTGTGCGCGGCGTGACTGTCGCACGCGGCAGTCCGAGCTCGATCAGCCGCTGCAACGATTCCGGGAGAGACATGCATCCGGTCGAGACGCGGCAGAAATCGCGTGGAAGGATCGTCCGGATCGTCGGGACCCGGACGCACCGGCCGCTCCGCATGGGTAGAGGACCGATCCATATCGCTGCCGCTTGCCCGCCATTGTGGCACAGGCGGAAAGCGAACCGGTAATCAGGAAACTTATGCGCAGCTTCAATGTCTGACGGGATTGGCTGGGGAGCCTGGATTCGAACCAGGACTAACGGAGTCAGAGTCCGCGGGTCTACCGTTAACCTACTCCCCAGCAATGGGCCCCAGTTAGGGGACTGCGGTGGAAAGTGCAAGTCCCCCGGAGACGGAAATCACTCCTCCGCCCGCCCCGCCGGCAGATGCCGGACGGGGCTGCGTGGCGCTATTCCGCGGCATCCTCCTGAAGGACGCGGGCGCCCTCGGGGAGAACCTCGTGCAGGACCCGGCCGACCGAACCCGAGGGCGGCTTGGTGCCCATGTAGGTCGCCACCGTGATCGCGATGTCCTCGGGCGCGACGGGGCGGCTCACCACCTGCTGCGGGATGCCGGGGCCTGCCATCATCACCGGCACCCAGGTGTCATAGGCATAGGGCGAGCCGTGCATTGCCGCGAATTCCTCGGCATTCGGGTAGAGATACCAGAACTGGTCCTGGATGATCAGCACGCTGCCCGAAAGCTCCGGGTGGAAGGCCCGCTGGAGCTTGCGCAGGATCGGCGTGTCGGTGAGGGCGCCGGCCAGCAGGTCGGTGCGGGTCACCGCATAGGCGACGCCGGGCACCTTCAGGATCTCCTCGGCGAGCGCCCGCTCGACCTCCTCGACCTCGAGCCCGAGCTTCTCGACCGTGTCGAGATTGAGGTAGAGGCTCGGGTTCCAGAAGGTGATGACGAAATTCTCGTCGCTGCCGTAGCGCTCCTGCAGCCCGGCGTTGACCGTTTCCACGAATTCCTCCGGGTAATGGCGGCCCGCGTCGAGGCCGAGTTCGTGCTGATGTTCGGGGATCTCGTCGAAACCGTGATCGGAGGACAGGATGACCAGCGTCTCGTCCAGGCCCACCACCTCGTCGATGAAGCCGAAGAGATCCGCAAGCGTCGCGTCGAGATGCAGCATCCCGTCCTCGGCCTCGAGGCTGTTCGGCCCGAAGGCATGCGCGATGTAGTCGTTGGTGGACAGGCTGATCGCCAGCATGTCGGTGGCCTCACCCTGGCCGACGCCCTCCCGGTTGACGAGTTCCTTCGCGAACTCGACCGTGAGCTCGTCGCCCATCGGCGTGTAGCGCAGGGCGCCGTAGAAATCGGCGGGCTCCTCCGCGGCGAGCTCATGCGGGAAACTGCGCCCCAGATGCTTGTACGGGCGCTCCGAGGGCCGGTCATCGGGATCGGCGAAGATGTAGTCGCCCGCCTCGCCGAGCAGTTCCCAGACCGCGTCCATGTAGCGGTCGGCATGTCTTGCCTCGTTCCACTCGACGACCCATTCCGGATAGTCGTCGTAATAATATGTGCTGGTGATGAACTCGCCGCTGCTCGAGGAATACCAGAACGCCTTGCCGAGCCGCCCGCCCGGCAGGATCGCGCCCCGGTCCTTGATCGAGACCGCGAAGACCCGCGATGCCTGGTTGGTGGCGAGGACGAGTTCGTCGCCATAGGTCGAGGCGGTGAGGTTGCGGGGCGATGCGCCTTCATGCGCTCGCGGTTCCCGGCCGATGATCGAATGCCGGTCGTCCTCGACGCAATAGACATCCTGCCCGCGGCTGTAGTCGTACCAGTCGTTTCCGGCGAGGCCATGCTGGGCGCTGTTGGCGCCGGTGAAGAGGGTCGCATGCCCCACCGCCGTGAAGGTGGTCGAATGAAGATAATGGGCGTTGATGTAGAAACTGCCGTTGTCCATCAGGTAGCGGAAGCCGCCCTCGCCGAAACGGTCGGCAAGGCGCAGGGGGATATCGCCGCGCAGCCCGTCGATGGTGATGGCGAGGATGAGCTTCGGATGCTCCGCGGCAATTGCCTCCGGAACCCAGGCGGGCGCGGCGAGTACGGCGAACAAGGCAGTTGCGGCTAGCGAATTACGAGTATTCATCGAAGCACCTCCTCCCCGGTTCAGTCAGATTGTTTTGTATACTTTATCACGACTGGCGGATTAACTGAACTGCCATGGGCATGGTGGCAGTCCGGCGGGGAAGGGCTCCGCCGGCACCACTTCTTCGCGAAACGCTGTTGCACCCTCCGCGCCCGTGTCTATAACCGCCCAAACTCTCACAACGGGACCCGATCCCGCCGGCGGTCCCTGGCCGCGCGGCGCATCACGCGAGACCGCCATGCCGAAACGCACCGACATCAGCTCGATCCTCATCATAGGGGCGGGCCCCATCGTCATCGGCCAGGCCTGCGAGTTCGACTATTCCGGCGTCCAGGCCTGCAAGGCGCTCCGGGAGGAGGGCTACCGGGTCATCCTCGTCAACTCGAACCCGGCGACGATCATGACCGACCCGGAGATGGCCGACGCCACCTATGTCGAGCCGATCACCCCCGAGGTCGTGGCGAGGATCATCGCCAGGGAACGGCCCGACGCGCTCCTGCCGACGATGGGCGGCCAGACCGGGCTCAACACGGCGCTGAAGCTCGACGACATGGGGGTGCTGGAGAAATACGGCGTCGAGCTGATCGGCGCCAACCGCGCGGCGATCGAGAAGGCCGAGGACCGCAAGCTCTTCCGCGAGGCGATGGAGCGGATCGGCCTCGAGAATCC
>Ga0079224_100013020_pt1 | contig 11560 bp, 9 predicted proteins | sample Stecom2015_FD_80414 | JGI IMG/M metagenome (GOLD analysis project Ga0079224, IMG submission 80414) | Agricultural soil microbial communities from Utah to study Nitrogen management - Steer compost 2015 | ecosystem: Environmental > Terrestrial > Soil > Agricultural land | place: USA: Utah...
ACCCGCATGCCCCGGCCGCCGCCGCCGGCGGCGGCTTTGATGATGACGGGATAGCCGATGTCGCGGGCAATTCGAGCCGCTTCGTCGGGCTTGTCCGGCAGCGGCCCGTCCGATCCCGGCACGCACGGTATCCCGGCCAGGCGCATCTGCTGGATCGCGGCGACCTTGTCGCCCATCAGCCGGATCGTCTCCGAGCGGGGGCCGACGAAGATGAAGCCGCTCTCCTCGACGCGCTCCGCGAAATCGGCGTTCTCGGACAGGAAGCCGTAGCCCGGATGGATCGCGACCGCGTCCGTCACTTCGGCGGCGGCGATGATCGCCGGCATGTTCAGGTAGCTTTGCTGCGCCGGCGGCGGGCCGATGCAGACCGTCTCGTCCGCGAGCAGCACGTGCTTCAGCGTCGTGTCCGCGGTCGAGTGCACCGCGACCGTCTTGATGCCGAGCTCCTTGCACGCACGGAACACGCGCAGGGCGATCTCGCCGCGGTTCGCGATCAGAACCTTCTCGAGCATCCGGCTACTCTTCTTCGATCAGGAAGAGCGTCTGGCCGTACTCCACCGGCGTGCCGTTCTCGGCGAGCACGCTGACGATGCGGCCCGCGATGTCGGACTCGATCTGATTCATCATCTTCATCGCTTCGATGATGCAGAGCGTGTCGCCCGGCTTGACGTGGGAGCCGATCTCGACGAACGGCTTCGCGCCCGGCGCCGGCGCGAGGTACACCGTTCCGACCATCGGCGCGGTGATCTCGTGGCCGCGCGGGGCGGGCTCGGGCTCGGGTTGGGCGGCGCGCTGCGGCTCGTTCTGCACGGGCGCCGCCGGCATGGACGGGGCGGGCTGCGGCATGTAGGCGATCGGACCGCCCTGCGGGTAGCGGCTGATTCGGACCGATTCCTCGCCTTCCGAAATCTCTATCTCCGAGATGCCGGATTCCTCGAGCAACTCGATCAGCTTCTTGACCTTGCGGATGTCCATCATTGACCTCGAGCGAGCCATTTGCAGGCCGCGGCGAGCGCGAGCTCGTAGCTCGCGGCGCCGAAGCCGGTGATCGTGCCGACGGCGATGTCGGCGAAGTAGGAGCGGTGCCGGAATTCCTCCCGCGCGGCGACGTTCGACAGATGCAGCTCGACGAACGGAATCTGTACCGCGAGGAGCGCGTCGCGGAGCGCGATGCTCGTGTGAGTGAACGCGGCCGGATTGAACAGGATGAACTCGATCCCGCGCTCCGCGGCCCCGTGGATCGCCCGGATCAGCTCGTGCTCGGCGTCGCTTTGGAACGCCTCGAGCTCGTGCCCGGCGTCCTGGGCCTGCCGCTTCAGGCCCGCGACGATCTCGTCGAGCCCGGCCCGGCCGTAGACGCCGGGCTCACGCCGGCCGAGCAGGCCGAGATTCGGCCCATTTAACAGTAGTAGACGCGCCATTGCGCTCGGTCCCCGTCCCCGATTGCGGCGAGTTTACATCTATTCGCAGCAGATCGCGGCGACTTTGCGGCAAATGCGCGAGACGGGGCGCGTTCGGGCCCGCACGGTGCGCCCCGTGTCGACCTGGACGGGGGGATCGTGACGGCCCTGGGCAGGGGCTACATCAGGCCGGCGAGCCGGGCTCGCGCCTGCTCGATGTCGGCCCGTCCGGCCCGGAGGTCGTCGAGGACGGCGACGACGTTGTCGAGGTGCTCTGCGTGCAGCTCGCCGGTGTGGACGCCGAGCACGTAGCCGTCCGCGGACGTGAAGACGGTGAAGGGCAGCGCGTAGAACTCGCCGAGCATCGCAGCGGCTTCCCATCCTTCGGCCTGGCCGACGAGGATCGGGTAGTTGAACTGCATGTCCGCGGCGAACTGGGCGACCGGCTCGGGCCGATCGACCGCGATGCCGACGACGGTGAGCCACGAGTGCTCGGCCTGGAGATCCTTCAGCAGCGGGATCTCGCGCAGGCACGGCGCGCACCATGTCGCCCAGAAATTGATCAGCAGCGGCTGGCCGGGCCAGCTGTGGATCGATTGCCGGTTCCCGTCGAGATCGTCGAGCTCGAAATGCGGCAGGCGGTCCGGCAAGGCCACGTCCTCGGCGACCTCGCCCGTCTGGATGATCGGGGGCTCGACCGGCTCCTCGCGATCGCCGAGCACGGCCCGATAGGTGAGGTAGCCCGCGACGGCAGCCGCGCTCAGCGCGAGCGTGACGAGCGCGGGTCCGCCGGCGCCGCGCATCAGAAGCCGCTCCTAGAGTGCCGCGAGCTCGGCGACGTGCGCGGCGAACTCGGCAGCCGGAACGTAGCCGACCAGCTTGAAGTCGGGTTGCTCGGTGCCGCGAGCGTCGAAGAACGCGATCGTCGGCGGACCGTAGCTCTGGAAATACTGGAGCAGCGCTTTGTCATCGTCGTCGTTCTCGGTGACGTCGGCCCGGAGCAGGACGAACGGCTCGAGCGCGCTGATCACCGCCCGATCCGGAAAGGTGTACGCCTCCATCTCCTTGCAGGAAATACACCAATCGGCGGTGAAGTCTACCATCACCGGACGGCCGTCCGCGCGGGCTGCCGCGAGCGCGCTTTCGAGCTCGACGACGGACTCGATCGGCGTGAACCGTAGCTCGTCGGCGGGCCGGGCCGCCGCGCCGCCGACCGCCGCGAGCTCGCGCGGAATCGGCCGGAGCGGATTCTCGCCGCCGAGGGTCGCGCCGATCAAAAGCAACGCGCCGTACAGGCACGCGAGCACGCCGATGCCTTTCGCGAGCCGGCGCGTCGCCGGCGGGGATGCCGGCAGCGGCTCGAACGCGCCGAGGAAGACGCCGGTCAGGAACACGAGCAGCGCCCAGAGGAGCAGCGTGACGCTTCCCGGCAGGACGCGCTCGAGCATCCAGATCGCGACGCCGAGCAGCATCACGCCGAACCCGGCCTTCACCGTGTTCATCCACGGGCCGACCTTCGGCAGGAGCCGGCCGGCCGAAGCGCCGACGAGGAGCAGCGGCGAGCCCATCCCGATGCTGAGCGCGAACAGCGCCGCGGCGCCGCGGGTCACGTCGCCGTGCTGGCCGATGACCGCGAGCGCGCCGACGAGCGGCGGCGCGACGCACGTCGTCACGATCAGCGCGGTCAGCGCGCCCATCACGGCCGTGCCGACGTAGGTGCCCGCGCGCTGCCGGTTCGCGAGGTTCGCGATACGGGTCTGGACGACCGCGGGCATCTGCAGCTGGAACACCCCGAACATGCCGAGCGCGAGCACGCCGAAGAGCCCCGCGAAGAGCGCGATGATCCACGGCTTCTGGAACGCGGCCTGGATCTGACCGCCGGCGAGCGCGGCGAGCGCGCCGGCTCCGGTGTAGGTTGCGGCCATGCCGAGCACGTACGCGAGCGACAAAGAGAAGCCGCGGGCGGCAGACACGTTGCCGCCCTGGCCCGCGATGATGCTCGACAGGATCGGCACCATCGGCAGCACGCAGGGCGTGAACGACAGCGCGAGGCCGCCGACGTAGAAGAGCCCGAGGAGCGCCCACCACGAGCCGCCGAGGATCACCTCCGACCAGCGGTCCTGCTCGGAGAGCCGCCGCGGCGCCGGGGCGGTGCCGGCCGCCGCAAACTCGCTCGCGGCGGGCAGCGTCAGAGCCATCGACTGCTCGATCGGCGGATAGCAGATGCTGCCTTCCTTGCAGCCCTGGAAGACGGCCGTCACCGTGACCGGCATCGCGTCGGGGCTCGAGCGCGCGAACGGCACGATCGCCTCGACGGAGTCGAAGAACACGCGCACGTCGCCGAAGTTGCCGTCGTAGTGCGCGACGCCGTCGGGCAGCGCCGCCGCGCCGAGCTCGATGCCGCCGTCGGCACGGAACTCGAACTTGTCGCGATAGAGGTAGTAGCCCGGCTCGATCTGCCAGGCGACCGTGAGCTCGTTCGGCCCGTCGAAGCGCGCGTTCATCACGAACGCCTGCTCCGGCGGCAGCAGGTCGTCCTGGCCGCGCGTGCCGGGCAGGATCGACCGCGTCGTCGTCGCGGCCGGCGGGCGCTCCGGGAGCGCGACGGTCGAGGTCCACGTTTGCGGCGGATAGCAAAGACCGATGTCCGCGCAGCCCTGCAGCCCGAGTGCGAGCTCGAGCTGCCGCGCGCCGGCCGGGGCCGTGTACGGCACTCGGATCTCGAAGCGGTCGCGGAAGATCACCTGCTCGCCGAACCACTCGTCGCTGTGGACTTCGCCGTCCGGGAAGCGCGGCGCGCCGAAGGTGACCCCGGCGGTCGGCGATTCGAAGCCGAACTTGTCGCGATAGAGGTAGTAGCCGTCGAGGATCGCGAACTCGAGCACGAGGTGCTCGGGCGTCGCCTCGACGGTATACGGGAACGCCTGCTGCGGCGGCAGCACGCTGCGCACCTGGGCGCCCGCGGACAGAGAGGCCGCGAGCGCGAGCACGCCGGCCGCTACGGCCGCGAACCTCGATGTTCTCCGTCGTACGCTCATGAAGCCTCGACCGAAGCTGCGATCCAACCCAGATACTCCGCCGAGCCGCCGTGCGCCGGGATCGCGAGCACCTCCGGCAGCTCGTAGCTCGAGCTCTCCTTGATCGCGCGCTCGACCTCCGGCAGCCGGCTCGCGATCGTCTTGATCACGAGCAGGCACTCGCGGCCGCGCTCGATCGCCCCTTCCCACCGGTACGTGGACACCACGCCGTCGATGCGGTTCACGCACGCCGCAAGCCGCGAGCCGACGAGCCGCTCGGCGATTCGCTCGCCTTCGGCCGCGTCCCCGCACGTCGTGAGCACGAGCACTGCCTCCGTCGTCACGGCGCTCCTTGCCGCACGCGCGGCGAGCCGGGAAAGACCGAACCGCAAGAATAGCGAGCGCACGCGAGCGCTGTCATGACGCCGCTCGCAGACCTTGCATTGGCCGGCGCCCGATCTTTATATTACTAGCACTCAACGCGACCGAGTGCTAACACTCGTCCGGTCCGATAACCCCATCAAAATCAACGCTCTAAGGGAGATCCAGCATGAAGATTCGGCCTCTGCACGATCGCGTCGTCATCCGGCGCACCGAGGAGGAGCGCACCTCGCCGGGCGGCATCGTGATTCCGGACACGGCCGCGGAGAAGCCGATTCGCGGCGAGGTCATCGCCGTCGGGAAGGGCAAGATCCTCGAGAACGGCGAGGTTCGCAAGCTCGACCTCAAGAAGGGCGACAAGGTGCTGTTCGGCAAGTATTCGGGCACCGAGGTGAAAGTGGACGGCGAGGACCTCCTCGTCATGCGCGAAGACGACGTGATGGCGGTCATCGAGGGCTGACGCGCCCGCGCTTCGAACCCGAACACAGACGATCGAACACAGGAGATAAGGAAACATGGCGACTGCGAAGGAAGTCAGATTCGCGGACGATGCACGCCAGCGCATGCTGCGCGGCGTGAACACGCTCGCGAACGCGGTCAAGGTGACGCTCGGCCCGAAGGGCCGCAACGTCGTGCTCGAGAAGAGCTTCGGTGCGCCGACCGTCACGAAGGACGGCGTCTCGGTCGCGAAGGAGATCGAGCTCGAGGACAAGTTCGAGAACATGGGCGTGCAGATGGTCAAGGAGGTCGCCTCCCAGACCTCGGACGCCGCAGGCGACGGCACGACGACCGCGACCGTGCTCGCTCAAGCGATCCTGCGCGAGGGTCTGAAGGCCGTCGCGGCAGGCTTCAACCCGATGGACCTGAAGCGCGGCATCGATAAGGGCGCCCAGGCGCTGGTCGAGGAGCTGAAGAAGCTGTCGAAGCCGTGCAAGGACGACAAGTCGATCGCCCAGGTCGGCACGATCTCGGCGAACGCCGACGAGGAGATCGGCCGGATCATCGCGGACGCGATGAGCAAGGTCGGTAAGGAAGGCGTGATCACGGTCGAGGAGGGCTCCGGTCTCGAGAACGAGCTCGACGTCGTCGAGGGCATGCAGTTCGATCGCGGTTACCTCTCGCCGTACTTCATCAACGATCAGCAGAGCCAGTCCGCGGTGCTCGAGAACCCGTACGTGCTGATCCACGACAAGAAGATCTCGAACATCCGCGACCTGCTGCCGCTGCTCGAGGCGGTGGCGAAATCCGGGCGGCCGCGGCTCCTGATCGCCGAGGACGTCGAGGGCGAGGCGCTCGCGACGCTCGTGGTCAACAACATCCGCGGCATCGTCAAGGTCGCGGCCGTGAAGGCGCCGGGCTTCGGCGACCGCCGCAAGGCGATGCTGCAGGACATCGCGATCCTGACCGGCGGCCAGGTGATCTCCGAGGAGGTCGGCCTGTCGCTCGAGAAGGCGAGCCTGCAGGATCTCGGCGAGGCGAAGAAGGTCCAGGTCTCGAAGGAGAACACGACGATCATCGACGGCGCCGGTCGTCCCGAGGAGATCAAGGGCCGCGTCGAGCAGATCAACAAGGAAATCGAGGAGTCGACCTCCGACTACGACCGCGAGAAGCTGCAGGAGCGCGTCGCGAAGCTCGCGGGCGGCGTCGCGGTGATCAAGGTCGGTGCCGCGACCGAGATCGAGATGAAGGAGAAGAAGGCGCGCGTCGAGGACGCGCTGCACGCGACCCGCGCGGCCGTCGAGGAAGGCGTCGTGCCGGGCGGCGGTGTTGCGCTGCTTCGCGCCGTGCAGGCGATCAAGTCGCTGAAGGGCGCGAACGAGGACCAGAACGTCGGGCTCAACATCCTGCGCAAGGCCGCCGAGGAACCGTTGCGGCAGATCGTCGCGAATGCCGGCGAGGATCCCTCGGTCGTGCTGAACGCGGTCGTGAGCGGCAAGGGCAACTACGGCTACAACGCCGCGACGGGCGAGTACGGCGACATGGTCGAGTTCGGCATCATCGATCCGACCAAGGTCACGCGGCTCGCGCTGCTGAACGCGACGTCGGTCGCGGGTTTGCTGCTGACGACGGAGGCGATGATCGCCGAGCAGCCGAAGGAAGAGGCCGCCGCGCCCGCGATGCCGCACGACATGGGCGGCATGATGTAGACGCGCACGAGCTCTTCGCTACGGAAGCCCCGCTCTCGCGGGGCTTCTTTTTTGCGCCGGCGTCGCGCTGCTACGCTGTACACCGGCGCCTCACGCCGGTCACGTCGCACGAGGTCCGATGCAGCCGCAGTCAGACCGGGCATGGCCCGCCGCGCTCCGCGTGCGCGCCGAGCGCACCCTTGCCGAGCTCGCGACGCTCGAGCTTCCGCCCGAGCTCGCCGCGGATGCGCCACGCGTCGCGGTCGCGAGCGACTTCGTGCTCCGCACGCTGCGCCGGCACGCGGCCGCGCTCGCGGAGCGGCTCGGCGATCCCACGCCGCTCGCGGCCGACGCGCTCGCCGCCCGCGTCCGCCTCGACGGCCTGTCCGAGAGCGAGGCGATGACCGCGCTGCGCGTGGCGCGGCAGATCGAGATGGCGCGGATCGCATGGCGCGATTTCACCGGCGCGGCGACCCTCGACACGACGCTCGCCGAGCTGACGGCGCTCGCCGACGGCATGCTGCGGATCGCGCTCGGCTATGCGGCGGACGCGCTCGAGCCCCGTTTCGGCCGGCCGCGGGGACCGGACGGCACGGAGCAGCCGCTGCTCGTGCTCGGGATGGGCAAGCTCGGCGGCGAGGAGCTGAACTACTCCTCCGACATCGATCTCGTGCTGCTCTTCCCGGATGCGGACCTCGGCGGCTCGATCGCCGAGGAGCCCGAGGCCTACTACCGTCGAATCGCGCAGCTTCTGATCAGGCTGCTCGACCAGCGCACCGAGGACGGCTTCGTGTTCCGGGTCGACACCCGGCTCCGGCCGTTCGGCGCAAGCGGGCCGCTCGCGATGAGCGTCGCGGCGTTCGAGTCCTACCTCGTGCGCCACGGCCGCGACTGGGAGCGCTACGCGTACGTGAAGGCGCGGCTGATCACCGGGCTCGAGCACGAGGCGGAGCTGTTCGGCGAGATCCTGACGCCGTTCGTCTTTCGGCGCTATCTCGACTTCGGCGTGTTCGCCGCGCTGCGCGAGATGAAGACGCTGATTGCGCGTGAGGTCGCGCGCAAGGACATGGCGGAGAACATCAAGCTCGGTCCGGGCGGCATCCGCGAGATCGAGTTCATCGCGCAGACGTTCCAGCTGCTGCGCGGCGGGCGCAATCCCGCGCTCCGCGAGCGCTCGCTGCTCCGGCTGCTGCCGTCGCTCGTCTCCGAGCGGCAGCTCTCCGCCGAGAGCGTCGCCGCGCTCGAGGACGCGTACCGCTTCCTGCGCGCGCTCGAGAACCGGCTACAAGCGCTCGACGACGCGCAGACGCACGAGCTGCCGGCGGACGAGGAAACGCGCGCGCGCCTCGCGCTCGCGATGGGGATGCCCGCTTGGGGCGCGCTCGCCGCGCGTCTCGCCGAGCACCGCGACGCCGTGCAGGCGGAGTTCGAGCGCATCGCGTTCGAAGGCGGCGGCGGGGAGAGCGAGCGGAGCCGCGAGTCGCTCGTCGCCGCGTGGGACGCGGGCGACATCGACGAGCTCGTCGCGGGCACGCCGCTCGCGGCGGACGAGGAAGCGCGGCGGCTCTTGAAAGAGCTGCGCCGCGGCGCGCTCTATCGGCGGATGGACGAGCCGAGCCGGCGCCGGCTCGCGGCCGTCGTCGCCCGGATGGTGCCGCTGCTCGGCGCGCGCCGTTGGCCTACGTCCACCCTCGCACGCGTGCTGCCGGTGCTGCAGGCGGTCGGTCGGCGCAGCGCCTATCTCGCGCTGCTGACCGAGAGCCCGTCGGCGCTCGAGCGGTTGCTCGACCTCGTCAGCCAGAGCGGGCTGCTCGCACGGCAGGTCGCCGAGCAGCCGCTCCTGCTCGACGAGCTGCTCGACCCGAGGCTCTTCGAGTCGCCGCCGACCCGCGCGGAGCTCGAGGAGCTCCTAGCGCGGCAGGTCGCGAGCGTGCCGCCCGGCGATCTCGAGGCGCTGCTCGATGCGATCCGCGTGTTCCATCGCACCGCGATCTTCCGCATCGCGATCGCGGATCGGTTCGGCGCGCTGCCGCTGATGAAGGTGAGCGATCGCCTGACGGATACGGCCGAGCTGGTGCTCGAGCTCGCGCTGAAGACGGCCTGGCAGGAGCTCACCGAGAAGCACGGCCGGCCGTTGTACGGCGAGCCGCCCGATCTTCGGGAGGCCGGCTTCGCCGTGATCGGCTACGGCAAGCTCGGCGGGCTCGAGCTCGGCTACGGCTCGGACCTCGACCTCGTCTTCCTGCACGACTCGAGCGGTTCGCACCAGGAGACGGACGGCTCGCCGCCGCTCGACAACGACCGGTTCTTCGCGCGGCTCGTGCAGCGGCTGATCCACTTCCTGACGATCCAGACCACGTCCGGCCGCCTCTACGACGTCGACACGCGGCTCCGGCCGAGCGGCAGGAAAGGCCTGCTCGTCTCGAGCCTCGACAACTTCCGGCGCTACCAGCGGCACGAGGCGTGGACGTGGGAGCATCAGGCGCTCCTGCGCAGCCGCGCGCTCGCGGGCTCGCCGGCCGTGCGGGAGGCGTTCGCCGAGGAGCGGCAGACCGTGCTCGTGCGGCACGTGCGCCGCGACCGGCTGAAGAGCGACATCGCCGAGATGCGCGCACGGATGCGCAAGGAGCTGTCGGTCGCGCACGGCAAGGGCTTCGACCTGAAGCAGGATCCGGGCGGGATCGCGGACATCGAGTTTCTGATCGACTACTGGGTGCTCGCGAACGCGGATCGGTATCCGGAGCTCGTCGAGTTTCCGGACAACGTCCGGCAGCTCGAGGCGCTCGAGCGGACCGGGCTCGTTCCGGCGGAGCGGTGCGCGGCGCTGAAGGCGGCCTATCTCGCGCTCCGCCAGCGCGTTCACACACTCGCGCTCGACGAGGCCGGCCGCGTCGCCGGTGCCGACGAGCTCCGCGACGAGCGCGCGCTCGTCACCTCCCTCTGGACCGAAGTCTTCGGCCCCTAGCGCCGCGCGAAGACGAAAGGTGCCGCCGCCGCATACGCATATATGGGTGGGAGCGGCTGTTCAGCCGCGACCGCCGAAACTTCGAACCAAGCCGGTCGCGGCTGGACAGCCGCTCCCACCGAAGATCGCGCCGGCGCGGAGCCGGCCGCCGGGGTGGGCGTGCGATCGGTATAATCCGCGCTTCCGTGGATCGAGGAGACCTGTCGTGCGCCTACGTTCGGGCCGTGCGGAGGAAGCGCTGAAGCCCGCCAACGCGGAGCGCGTCTATCGCGTGACGCGCGCCGACCTGCCGCTGCATTGTCCGCTGCCGGACATGTACCTTTGGAACTCCCACCCGAAGGTCTACCTGCCGATCGAGGCGACCGGCAAGGCGAAGTGCCCGTACTGCAGCTCGAGCTACGAGCTCGTCGACGAGGGCTCCTGAGCGGCGTCCCCATTGCCGCGGCACCGACCGATGGCTGAAGCCGGCCGTGCCGCGGTGCTGTGCCACATCAATCTCGCGCGCGGCTTTCGCGGCGGCGAGCGCCAGACGGAGCTCTTGATCCGTGCGCTCGCAGGTGCCGTGCCCGCGCAACGGCTGATCGCGCGCGCGGGCAGCCCGCTCGCCGAGCGGCTCGCCAATCTGCCGGGCGTAGAGGTGCGACCGGTGCGCGGGCGTACCGCGGCTTGCAGGGCCCTGGCCGGCGCGCGGCTCGTGCACGCGCACGAGACCGGCGGCGCGCAGGCCGCGCTGCTCGGCAGGCTCCTGTCCGGTGTGCCGTACGTCATCACGCGCCGCGTCGAGAACTCGCCGCGGCGCGATCCGTTCACCCGCCAGATGTACGCCCGCGCCGCGCGCGTCGTCGTCCTGTCCGACGCGGTCGCCCGCGTGCTCGCGGCCTACGACAGGCTCGAGCTCTGCCGCATTCCGTCCGCGACGAGCGCGCTCCCGGTGAACCCCGACTGGGTCGCGCGCTTTCGCGAGCGGCACGCCGGCCGGCTCCTCGTCGGGCACATCGCGGCGTTCGATCCGACGAAGGGTCAGATGACGCTCCTCGCCGCGGCGGCCGAGCTCGCGGCGCGCGCGCCGAACGTGCATTTCGTGCTGGTCGGCGCGGGCAAGGACGAGGCGCGGATCAGGGCGGCCGCGGCGGAGCTGCCGAACGTCTCGATCGAAGGATGGACGAACGAGGTCGGCAACTACCTCGCGGCGTTCGATCTGTTCGCGTTCCCGTCGGAGCGCGAGGGACTCGGCTCGGTCCTGCTCGATGCGATGCAGTTCGGATTGCCGATCGTCGCGAGCGCCGCCGGCGGCATTCCCGACATCGTGACGCACGAGGCGAACGGTCTTCTCGTTCCGGTCGGCGATGCGCCGGCGCTCGCCGCCGCGATCGAGCGTCTCGTGCGCGACCAGCCGCTCCGCGCGGCGTTCGCCGCCGAGAGCCGCGAGCGCGCCCGCGACTACGACGCGGCCGTGATGGCGCGGCGTTACCTCGAGGTCTACCGGGACATCGCGCCCGAGATCGAGGCCGGGCGGCCGGCCGCGCCGAGCGCCCGCGCACTGCGCGATGCGCCGCGCCGGGCCGCCGTCGTGCACGTGAATCTCGCGCGGAACTACCGCGGCGGCGAGCGGCAAACGGAGCTCTTGATCCGAGGGCTCGCGGAGCACCTGCCGCAGCAGTGCGTGATCGC
>Ga0079224_100013021_pt1 | contig 11560 bp, 12 predicted proteins | sample Stecom2015_FD_80414 | JGI IMG/M metagenome (GOLD analysis project Ga0079224, IMG submission 80414) | Agricultural soil microbial communities from Utah to study Nitrogen management - Steer compost 2015 | ecosystem: Environmental > Terrestrial > Soil > Agricultural land | place: USA: Utah...
CTGACCGCTGCGGGCACCGCCGCACTCACCCTCTACGACATGATCAAAGCCGTCGATCACCTCGCCGTCATCGAGCAGGTGCAGGTCATGGCGAAGGCCGGCGGCAAGAGCGGCGACTGGCGCCGCGAGGAGGAGCCAGGGGAGGAGGAGCGATGAGGCGCATGCCCGCTCAGCGCACCGACGCGGACTGCACCGTGCGCGAGGACCCGCAGCATCCGCCCCGCCTGCGCGGCGGCGCCGTCGTGCTCATCGCCTCGACTCGCGCGGCCGACGGCACCTACGAGGACCGCACCGGACCGATGCTCGAGCAGTGGCTGCGCGGACGCGGCCTGGACCCCGTGCGCAAGGAGGTCGTCGCCGACGGTCCCGAGGTGGGTCGCGCGCTCGCCGCCGCGCTCGCCAGCAGCCCCGACGTGGTCATCACCTCCGGCGGCACCGGCATCAGCCCCACCGACGTCACCCCCGAGCAGACCGCACTGTTCATCGAGCGGGAGATGCCGGGACTGCTCGAGGCGGTGCGCCGCCGCGGCGAGGAGAGCACCGCGACCGCCCTGCTCAGCCGCGGCCTCGCGGGCATGAACGGGCGGACCCTCGTGGTGAACCTGCCCGGCTCCCGCGGCGGGGTGCGCGACGGCATCGCCGTGCTCGATCCCGTCCTGGACCACCTGCTCGAGCAGCGCGACGGCGGCGGCCACGAGGGCGACCCGCCGGCCGCCGACGGGCACTACGCTCACGGCCATCACGGGCACGACCGCTGCCACGGAGCGGCCGACGGGGGAGCGCCGAGCACCGATCCGTCGAGCACTGAATCGTCGAGCGCTGACCCGACCCGCGGCGCGACCGTCTTCGATGCGCCCGGCGACGCTGAGGCGCGCGGGTTGCGCATCGAGGGGGATCCCGCGATGGGCGCAGCCGCGGAGCGGGTCCGCCACGCCTCGGTCGACGAGGCCCCGATCTCCGTCGCCGCAATGGCGGAGGCCGTGGCCGATCACCGCTGCGGTGGGGTCGTCACCTTCGACGGCGTGGTCCGCGACCACGACGGCGGGCGCGGTGTGGAGCGCCTGGAGTACAGCGCCCACCCCTCGGCCGATGCCGTGATCGCCGAGGTCGCCGCCGAGATCGCCGAGCGCTATCCGGACACCCTCATCGCGGTCGCGCATCGGGTGGGCCCGCTCGAGATCGGGGACTGCGCGCTCGCCTGCGCCGTCGCCGCCCCACACCGCAAGCAGGCCTTCGTCGCCTGCGACGAGCTCGTGGACACCGTGAAGCAGCGGGTGCCCGTGTGGAAGCACCAGGTCTTCACCGATGGCGGCACGGAGTGGGTCGGGGCACTGGGGTAGCTCAGCGTCCGCAGGACACCTCCCGGCCACCTCGCGGGGCTACGGTGCCCTTCATGCGCATCCTCCACCTCACCGACACGCACCTCTACGGCGACCCGGCCGCCCGCCACTACGACCGGATCGACACGACCGCGGCGCTGCGCGGCCTGCTCGCGCGCCTCGAGGGCCTTGCTGGACCGGGCTCAGCACAGGACGACACTGCTGGGATCGACGCCGTAGTGCACACCGGTGATGCCTCCGAGGACGGGAGCGCGGAGAGCTACCGGCTGCTCCACGAGATCCTCGACCCCTTCGCCGCCGCGCTCGGGGCTCCGCTCGTGGTCGTCATGGGCAACCACGACGTCTCCGCCGTCTACGGGCAGGCGATCGCGCCGGGGGAGCGGGAGGCGCAGCGGCAGGACCGCGTGGTGGAGCTCGCCGGCGGTGGGCGCATCGTCGTGCTGGACACGAGCGTGCCCGGCGCCGGTTACGGCCACCTCGAGGACGCGCAGCTGACCTGGCTGCGCGGCGTGCTCGGGACACCCGCCGCCGGTGGGACCGTGCTCGCCCTCCACCACCCGCCGCTCGTGGGCGCGACTCCGCTGCTGCGCGGACTGGACCTCGGCGGGCTCGACGAGCTCGCTGCCGTGCTCGAGGGCTCTGATGTGCGGATCGTGCTCTCCGGTCATTATCACCACGCGATGGACGGGCAGATCGCCGGGATCCCCGTGCACGTCGCGCCCGGCATCACGAACGTCGTGGACCCGCTGGTGCCCGGGGGCGAGGAGCAGTCGCTGGCCCTGTCCGGAGCGAGCCTCATCGAGCTCGGCGAGGGGGCCCCGCGCGTGATCACCACCGTGGTCCCGAACGCGGGGGACACCCTCGCGGACCTGGAGAAGCCCGTCTACCGCATCACCCCGGAGCAGGTCGCCGCGATCCTCGAGGCCGCGGGCCGCTGACGACACGGAAAACCCCCGCCGACCGTGGTCTGCGGGAGTCCGAGATGCGGGCGCCGTCTGTGGCGCCGGGCTCAGCGGCCGACGCCGAGCGGGGAGATGCCCTGGCTCATGTGCGACTTGGTGAGCGCTGCGTAGTTGCCGCCGATGCGGCCCTGGCCGACGACGTCCGGACGCTCGACGTCCTGACCCTGGCCCTGGGTGCGCTCGGAGAGGCGGCGCAGGGAGCTGCTGAGAGAGCGGAGGAAAGTCATGATCTGTGGTCCCCTTCGGTTCGGAGTGCGGTGATCGGCCGGCCCCCGGATCGCGGGGCGCCGACGTTCTCGACACCTCCATTCCATCGCACCCGCGCGAGGCTGTCACGGGTTCTCCCGCGACAAGTTGCCAGGTTCACAAGAAGTGTGTGAACTGGGGCTCCTCGCTGTTGCGTGCAGGAAATGTGAAGGGTGGCGAGGGCGCGCTCAGGCCGTGTCGAGGGTGCGCGCGGCGCCTCTCCGAGCTGTTCGTGCGATGGCGGCGCGGCGCCATGTCCGCTCAGCGCTGAGCGCGGATCTGGCACTCGTCTTGCACGAGTGCCAGCCATCGTCCTACAGTGAGCGCGTTGGCAGTCGATGGCCGAGAGTGCCAGAGGCTGCCGCGAAGGGACCCACCCCGGTCGGCACCGCGACGACGATCGGATCCGGGCCCCGCCCCGAACTCAGACAGAGTCCATCTCTTCATGAAGGAGTGAGCCGCATGTCGGTCTCCATCAAGCCCCTCGAGGATCGCGTCGTCGTCAAGCCGCTCGAGGCCGAGCAGACCACCGCTTCCGGCCTGGTCATCCCGGACACCGCCAAGGAGAAGCCGCAGGAGGGCGAGGTCATCGCCGTCGGCGCCGGTCGCTTCGACGACAAGGGCGAGCGTGTCCCCATGGACGTCAAGGTCGGCGACAAGGTCGTCTTCTCCAAGTACGGCGGCACCGAGCTGAAGTACGGCAACGAGGAGTTCCTCGTCCTCGGCGCGCGGGACATCCTCGCCGTCATCGAGAACTGAGCGATCTGAGGCCCTGACGCTATGGCAAAGGAAATCCTGTACAACGAGGACGCGCGACGCGCACTCGAGCGCGGCGTCGACAAGCTCGCGAACACCGTCAAGGTGACGCTCGGCCCCAAGGGCCGCAATGTCGTCCTCGACAAGAAGTGGGGCGCCCCCACCATCACCAACGACGGCGTGACCATCGCCCGTGAGGTCGAGCTCGAGGACCCCTACGAGAACCTCGGCGCGCAGCTCACGAAGGAGGTCGCGACCAAGACCAACGACGTGGCCGGCGACGGCACCACCACCGCCACCGTCCTCGCCCAGGCCATCGTGCACGAGGGCCTGCGCAACGTCGCCTCCGGCGCGGCACCCGCCGCCCTCAAGCGCGGTATCGAGAAGGCTGTGGATGCGCTCTCCGAGAAGCTCGGCGAGATCGCGACCCCGGTGGACGGCAAGGCCCAGATCGCCTCCGTCGCCTCGGTCTCCAGCCAGGACCGCGAGATCGGCGACCAGCTCGCCGAGGCCTTCGACAAGGTCGGCAAGGACGGCGTCATCACGGTGGAGGAGTCCTCCACCACCGCGATGGAGCTGGACTTCACCGAGGGCATGCAGTTCGACAAGGGCTTCATCTCCCCGCACTTCGTCACCGACGCGGACCGCCAGGAGGTCGTGCTCGAGGACGCGCAGGTGCTGCTGCACCAGGGCAAGATCTCGGCTGTGGCCGACATCCTCCCGCTGCTGGAGAAGGTCGTCGAGGGCGGCAAGCCGCTCTTCGTGATCGCTGAGGACGTCGACGGCGAGGCCCTGTCCACGCTGGTCGTCAACCGGATCCGTGGCACCTTCAAGGGCGCGGCGGTGAAGGCTCCGGCCTTCGGCGACCGCCGCAAGGCCATGCTCCAGGATATCGCGGTGCTCACCGGCGCCCAGGTGGTCACCTCGGACCTCGGCCTGGACCTCAAGACCGTCGGCACCGACGTGCTCGGCCACGCCGGTCGCGTCGTCATCACCAAGGACTCCACCACCATCGTGGGTGGCGCCGGTGATGAGCAGGCCGTCGCCGACCGGGTCGCGCAGATCCGTGGCGAGATCGAGAACACCGACTCCGACTGGGATCGCGAGAAGCTCCAGGAGCGCCTCGCGAAGCTGGCCGGCGGCGTCTCCGTGATCAAGGTCGGGGCTCACACCGAGGTGGAGCTCAAGGAGAAGAAGATGCGCATCGAGGACGCGGTCTCCGCGACCCGCGCTGCCATCGCCGAGGGCATCGTCGCGGGTGGCGGTTCCGCCATCGTCCAGGCGTCCTCCGTGCTGGCTGACGACCTCGGCCTGACCGGTGACGAGGCCGTGGGCGTGCGCGCCGTGGCCCGTGCGGTCGTCGAGCCGCTGCGCTGGATCGCCGAGAACGCGGGCCTCGAGGGCTACGTCGTGGTGGAGAAGGTCAAGGAGTCCCCCGTGGGCACCGGCCTGAACGCCGCCACCGGCGAGTACGTGGACCTCGTGGGCGCCGGCATCATCGACCCGGTCAAGGTCACCCGCTCCGCTCTGCGGAACGCGGCCTCGATCGCAGGCATGGTGCTGACCACCGAGACCCTCGTCATCGAGAAGAAGGACGAGGTCGAGGACTGATCTCATGAGCTGCTGACCGGCCCGGGCCGGTCGTGCTCGCCGACGGGCGGGCGGTGCGGGGAGACCCGGACCGCCCGCCCGTAGTTCTGTGTCGGGGCGCCCGACTGTCGACTGATTGCCGGACCTCACCCGCGGCGAAAAGAACCTCCGCCCAAGGGTCTTGTTGCGTTGACCTGCTTGTTCTACCGTGTCTCTGCCGGGCACCGGTGGGCCGCCGATGACCCTCGAAGGACTCGCGTCCCTCGCCGCTGCAGCCCGGCGCGGGGTATGTGCTGGCTCCGGTACCTGTCCTCCTGATAGGAATCTCTCCGGAAGGACGCATGAACAGCTCTCCCACCCGCCCACGCCGCCGGATCGTCCGGACGACGCACCGCAGGACCTCGAGCAGGACCCCGCGCAGGCTCCTGCGACGGACCCTGCACAGGGCTCCGCGCAGACTCCCGCGACGACTTCCGACGACGCGGACCTCCGGAGGAGCGCGCAGCCGGTGAGATCGCCCGTGGCCGTCTTGGTGCCCCGCCCCCTCGCGCCCGGAGCGCGAGGAGCAGCGTGCGCCCGTCAGGAAGGACGACCTGCTGCGCGGCTCCGAGGCCCTCACCCGCGATGAGCGGGAGCGGGCAAGGTCCGCGGCTGAGGCGGAGACCGAGACGGAGGGCTACGACATCATGGGCCTGACGCGCCAGCAGGTGGTCGACGACGTGCTGAACCGGTACGAGAACCACATCCAGTACCTCAGCTACGCCGCCGAGGTGGGCGGGGCGAGCGTCCTGACCCCGAGCGTCCTCGCGGCGCGGACCGCTGCCGAGACGGACTGAGACCCGCGTCCTCGCTGGTCGGGCACGTGCACGACGCCGTGCCCGACCGGCGCGGGAAGCGCTCTGAACGCCACTGCCCGGCATAAGATGGGGCTCGTCACAGACCGACGAGGGCCGGAGGAGCAGCGGGTGATCAGCAGTACGGGGAGCGCGGCCACGGCCGAGGAGGAGAACCTCCCCACGCGCACCTTCAGCCCGCCCGCCGCTGTCGTCATGGGCACCCTCGTGGTGGGCACCGTGTTCCTCGTGGTGCTCGAGTTCCTCGTCATCATCAGCTTCATCGGCCAGCGGCTGTGGAACCACCCCCTGCTGCTCCACGACCTCGTCTTCACCCTGCCGCTCCTGATCTGGGTGGTGATCGCCGCGGCGGTCACGGTGACCTGCTTGCGCGTGATGACCTCCTGGCTGCGGATCGACGCCCAGGGTGTCGAGCTGCGCAGTCTCTTCCGCCGCACGGTGACCGCCCGCTGGGACCAGGTGGGCAGCGTGATCGCCGTCCGCTCCCTCTCCCGCGACGCCTCACCTGCGGAGACTCCGGACGAGATCGAGACCGCTTACGACGGCGTGTACGTGATGGACCAGGACGGCAAGCGTCTCTTCGCCGTCTCCAGCCGCTTCTTCGGGCTGCGCGCCCAGCAGATGGCGCTTCGCCGCGCCCATGAGGCCGGGGTCGCGATCGAGCACATCGACGCGATCACCGCCGCGGACCTGCTGCGCGAGGCGCCCCAGGCACTGACCTTCGTGGACCGCCACCCGAACCTGCTGATGCTCGCTCTGCTGCTGTTCTACGTGGGCCACAATGTGCTGACCTTCGCGATCTGGGGACTGTGAGCGAGGACAGGACAGTGAACGGCGTCCGTTCCGCGGACTCGCGCGGGCAGGCGGGGGAAGGGCGGCCCGGCCGGGCGGCCCGGCGCCGCGCCCGGCGCCTCCCGCCCCCATTGCCGCAGCGCCACGGGCTGGACGCGATCCGCTGGCGAATCCCGCAGGACGCCCCAGCAGGCCCGGCCCTCGCCCGTCTCCTCGAGCGCTTCCCCGCCCTTGCTGACCCGGCGGCGACGGCGCTGGCGGACCGCTTCGCCGCGGGCGAGGTGGTCGATGCGCACGGCAGGGCTTGGGCCGCGCAGGAGAGCGCTGGCCCCGGTGACGAGCTGTGGTTCCACCGGGAGCTGCGCGAAGAAGACGTGCCCGAGGTCGAGCTGCCCGTGCTGCTGCGGGATGAGCATCTGCTGGTCCTCGACAAGCCGCACGACATGGCGACCATGCCCCGAGGCGCCCACGTGCTCTCCAGCGCGCTCGTGCGACTGCGCCGTGCGACGGGCCTGATCGACCTCGTCCCGCTGCACCGCCTGGACCGACGCACCGCGGGGGTGCTCGCCTTCGGGATCCTCCCCGCCGAGCGCTCCGCCTATCAGCAGCTCTTCGCCCGGGGCGAGATGCGCAAAGAGTACGAGGCGCGGATCCGGCCCGGGCCGGGCTCGCCGTTGCCGCGCCAGGTGGGGGAGCAGGCTGTGCTCGAGGACCACCTCGACTCTCCTCGCTCCTCGCTCCAGACCCTCGTGCGACCGGGCCGCCCGCCGAACGCGCACACCGAGCTGGAGGTGGCGGAGATCGAGCCCGGCGGGGTCCTGCGCGTCCTGCTGCGCCCCCGCACCGGCCGCACCCACCAGCTGCGCGTCCAGCTTGCCTCGCGCGGCGCCCCGATCCTCGGCGAGGACCTCTACCCGCACCCCGTCGAGACACCCGACGGACCGCTCCAGCTGCTCGCCCGCTGCCTCGCCTTCGAGGACCCGATCACCGGGGATGCGCGCGAGCTGCGCAGCCGGCGCCAGCTCGCGCGCTCCGAGGCGAGCGGGGCCCGTCGGCTCCGGAGGCTCAGCCCAGAGGCTGGAGCGTGACCTCGGTGAGCTCGATGGTCTCCGAGACCGAGTCAGGCTCTCCCTCGGCGTACTCGCGCTGGTAGTTGGTGATGTAGTCCTTCTCCGGCTTCGCGGTGACATCGACCGTGGCCGCGATGGTGATCTCCTGCGCGTCGGCCGGGATATCGGCGACCAGACGGGCGACGTTCGAACGACTGGTGTAGTCGTCGTCGGCCCGAGGACCGATCTCCACACTCGCAGGTTCCACGGCGATGTCCTCGCCGTCCGCCGTCACCGTGAGGGAGGTGAGCTCATAGCTCTTGTCCTGGTACTTGACCTGGTGCCGCCCATCGTGGAACTCGACGGTGGTGTCGAAGGAGATGCTCATCAGGAGACGGTCCTTCCCCTCCGGGGCCCAGCCCCCGGCCTCCGTCCACGAGGTCGTCCCACCGGCGAGCTGGAACTGGTAGGACACCGACTCGCCGTCACTCTCGTCGCCGATCAGCTCCTTCGTGGGCGCGTTCACCGGCACGAACTCACGCGCAGAGTAGGCACGGCCGGAGACGAGCTCCCCGGTGGCGAGGCTGTACTCCTGGACGTTGCCGTCGTAGTCCACTGCGATCACGGCATCCGATCCGTCGCCCTCGACCGCGATCGCGCTGGTCTCTTCGGGGACGTCGATCTCGGTGCCGCCCACCCGCAGCACCGCCTTGCTGGTGGGGGAGGTGGGCACGTTCTGGTGACCCTGCCGCGAGACGCCCACGGTGATGAGGGATCCGCCTTCGGGTGCGCCCACCGGAGACGTCACGGGCCCCACCTGCGAGAGCACGCCGAGCGTGGTGATCGTGTAGGTCGCATCGACGGTGACCAGATCGTACGGAGCGCTGGCCGCCTCGAGATCCGCGGGCTCCAGCGGAATCACCTCGCCGACCTCCGCCGGGGGAGCGGCGGGCGGCTCGACCTCCTGGTCCAGGTCGGCCGGGCTGCCGTCAGCCGCCGTCGGGACGGCGTTCGGGTTCGGAGTGCCGAAGTCCCAGCCGGGCTCCTCCTCGAGCACGAGCCGGACGGAGCCGTCCTTTTGCGTCATGGCGGACAGCGGCGCGGCCACCCACTGGGTCTCCTCCGCCCCCATGAAGGCGAGCGGGCCGCACAGCACGTCCTCGCCGACGAGCTCGTCGTCGGCCACCTGGAGATAGCAGGCGGCATCCTCCGGGATCGTCACCTCGACCTCGCCAGAGGTCATGTCCGAGCGCCAGGTCTCGGTCATCGTCGCGAGCGACTCCTCGACCTCATGCAGCGACTTGCCCTGGAACCTCCATGAGGAGGTCGGCCCGGAGCATCCCCCGAGCACGAGAGCGGCGGCGAGTACTCCGATCGCCACGTTCCGACCACGGACAGCGCGCACAGCAGCGCTCATACGGCATTCCCCCTCGGCGCGCTCGCCACGGGCCCATCCCGCCCGGCGCGCTCGCCTCGCGGCGAGTATCCCGTATCACGTCAGACGCCTGGGCGGCTGTCCACACTGGCCAGGTGGGTGCCGACTTCTCCACCTCCGGCCCCAGGCCCGGACCGTATCCTGCCTGCGTGACCACCCCGCCCCGCGACCCTGCTGACGCCGCACCCGTGCCGCGGCGCACCCGCGACGGCGCAGTGATCGTGGGCCCCACCGTCCGCGCCCGCTATCTGCCCGGGCTGCTCGCCGGCCTGCCGCTGCTCTCCGCCGTGCTGAGCCCCTTCGCCGCGACCGGCATCCAGCAGCTGCGCTTCTCGCGCCTGCGCGCGGGGCACGACGAGCTCCTCGAACAGCTGCTCGCCCCCGCCTGGGTGCAGCTCGTCGCGGGCGGTCTGCTGCTGTGGAGCCTGTTCGCGCTGTGGGGGCTGGTGCCGCTGCTGTTCACCCGGCGCGTGGTGCTGCTGGATGAGGCGACGGGCGAGCTCGTGCTGCGTCGCGGGCTGCGCCGTGCAGGCACCGCGCAGGTCGCGGACGTCGAGTTCGCGATCGGGGAGGCGATGCGCGGCGGAATGGCGGTGATCGGTCTGCGCACTGAGGGGGACGGACCGCAGCGGCAGTGGCTCGTGCCCGAGGTGGGCTGGGATGCCGCCTCCTTCGACGGTCTGCGCGTCCTCCGGGCTGCGGCGGGTCTGCCGCCCGCCCCGCCGCGTGCCGTGCTCATCGCCCAGGACCGCGAGCAGCACCGGCTGCGCACCCAGCGCGAGCTCGCCGATCGTCTCGGCATGCCCTGGCGGGCGGAGTACGAGCACGACGGTGCCGCCTTCCAGGCCGAGTTCGACCGGGTGCGCCGCGTGCTCGGCGGCCGGGAAGAGCCCCGCGAGGGCGATCCGCGACCCTGAGGACTGGGCGGGCTGAGATCCGGGCTGGCTGGGGTCGGGGTGACCTGACGTCTGGGCTGGCGGGGGTCAGTCGCGCGCGGGCAGGACGAGGTCCATCGCCTCGCGGGTGGTCCTGGAGAGCTCCTCGACCTGGCTCTGCGCCGCGCCGTCGGTGCGCAGCTGCTCCTCGAAGACCGCGACGAGGCCGCCCACGGCGAACACGATCGACGCCTGGGTCGAGGCTGTCAGCTCCATGAACGCCATGCCATAGCGGGAGCGCGCCACGGTCTCGCGCAGCCATTCGATGGTGGCGCGCCGGGCGCGCGGCATGGCGCGGCGGGAATCGAGCGTGACCGCGAGCTCCTCGCGATGCTGCTGGACGTACTCGAGTGCGAGCGCGAGGGCGTCCTCGACCTGTGGATCCTGCTGCAGGCGGAGGCTCTCGGTGGAGAGCCGGTCGTGGACCACGGCGGCGAGGACGTCATCGAGCGTGCCGAAGTGCTGGTAGAAGGTCGGGCGGGAGACCCCTGCGGTCTTGCACAGGCGCGAGATCGAGATGTCCTGCGGCTCCTCCTCGACCATCAGCTCGCGCAGGGCGTCCTTGAGCGCGCGTCGAGAGTGGGCGACCCGTACGTCCATCGGCTCCTGCGCATCCATGCTCTGAGGCTACCAACGCGTAACGACCTTCACTTACAGTTGGTATGAAGCATTACGAGTGTAAAGCATGGGGGTATGTCGATACCAGCACTCGGGGGCTCCGCACGTCGAGTCCCCCTTCCCTGTGATTCTCGTGGCCATGCTCTTCCCGATCTTCATGGCGTTCGCCTATCCCTTCTCCTGTCTCTCCGCGATGCTGGAGCCGACACCGTACGATCTCGCGGTGGAGGTCATCAGCACCGCTGAGGAAGCGCCGCAGATCGCCCAGCAGCTGCGGTTCGAAGGGGAGGACGCCCCGGAGGTGACCACGGTCGCCGACGTCGAGCAGGTCGCCGAGCAGACGGGCACGGAGCTCCCGTCAGCGACCTGCGCGCCCCGGGCGCCCACGACACCGCCGGCATCTCCTTCATGTACCTCCTCGTCGCGTGCCTCGTCGGCGCCGCCACCTTCCTCACCTCCTCCGTGGTGATGCTGGGACTTGCGAGCCTGCGCGGCCAGGCCTCGACCCTCGTGGGCATCACCCTCTTCGTCATCCTCGGCATCCCGACCACGGGCGTGGCGATCACCCCGGACCTGCTGCCGGGCTTCTTCCGCGTGCTGCACCGGATGCTGCCCTCGGGAGCCTCCGGTGAGCTGTTCCGCCGGGTCCTCTGCTTCGACGGCGCCGGCATCGCCCCGTGGATCCTGCTGATCCCGATGCTCGGCATGAGCTCCTCGGGCGTGAGCGTCCCGCTGGACATGGTGGGCGGGTTCTACGGCGCGATGCACACCTGGGTGTTCTCCGCCCAGGGCATCGGCGCGGTGCGCGATGCGCTCTGCTTCGAGGACACCTCGCTCACCGCCCCCGTGCTGATCGTGCTCGGGAGGCTCGTCGGGGGAGTGCTGCTCGCCCTGGCGGGCACCGTGCAGCAGAAGCGGCGTCACCTCTTCGCGCAGCTGACTGCGAAGGAGGAGGCGGAGGTCGCGGTCGCGGCTGGCGCCGC
>Ga0079224_100013022_pt1 | contig 11560 bp, 10 predicted proteins | sample Stecom2015_FD_80414 | JGI IMG/M metagenome (GOLD analysis project Ga0079224, IMG submission 80414) | Agricultural soil microbial communities from Utah to study Nitrogen management - Steer compost 2015 | ecosystem: Environmental > Terrestrial > Soil > Agricultural land | place: USA: Utah...
AGAAAAAGAGTTCCCCCATTGGCAAGCTCAAACCGGCCTGCGCGATCTTCTTTCGCGTCAGTGAACGCGCCCTTCTTATGACCGAAGAGTTCGCTTTCAAACAATGTCTCGGTTATCGAGCCCAAATCGACACTCACAAAATTTTCCTTCTGCCGGGATGAATTCTTGTGAATAGCCCGGGCGATCAGCTCTTTTCCTGTTCCATTCTCACCAAGGATCAGCACGTTCGCGTCAGTTTTGGCAACGCGGTCGATGGTTTGGAATATCTTGTTCATCGTCAGACTTTGGCCGAGGATTTCGCTGTACCGCTCATTCAGCGCCAGGTTGATTTCCTCATTCTTCGACTTAAGCGTTTCAATCGTGTCGCGTGACTGCCGCAAACGCATTGCAGAGTATAGTGTCGCCAGTAGTTTTTCATTTTCCCAGGGTTTCAGCACAAAGTCGGTGGCGCCCGCCTTGATCGCCTTAACCGCCATTTGCACATCGCCATAAGCCGTGATGAGAACAACAACGGCGGAGGGATCAAGTGAAAGAATTCGCTCCAGCCAGTAATATCCTTCCCGCCCGCTGCTTACGTCTTTGGTGAAATTCATATCGAGCAGAATGACATCGTAATCCTCATTATTCATCAGGGAGGGGATGGCTTCGGGGTTCTTTTCAATATCGACCTGTGCAAAGTGGCGTTTGAGATACATCTTCGCTGCTTTCAGCAGGTCCTCGTTGTCGTCGACTATCAGGATTTTACCAAGTTTTTGTTCCATAGAATTCTAAAAAGGTTGACAGAAGTGTATCGTTTCTAAACAACGATGTCCGACTTCGGGCAAAGCATATACCGAAACCCGTTTGGCGCCAAAAAACGGCAAAACGGGCGATATAACGTGTTTGCTACCGTACAATGCGTTCGGTTCCGAACAATCTCGTTCAATTGTGAACGAGCCAGGCGGGCGAAATAATGAATAAAAAGGGGTTTTGCGCACAATCCATCGGTTGGCACACTTGTTGGCAAACGTGGCGTAAACGAAAGAACCAGATCGCACACAATGGACAAAAAGATCGTAAAGAAGAAGTGGACCGTTAAGAAAATACTGACCTACGGAGGTGGATCGCTGTTGATAATCTTTGTAGCCTACCAGTTGATTTTCGCCGACCGGCGCTCTAAATTGAAAATTGACAAAGACAAAATCACGATAGCTGAAGTAAGACGTGGTGTGTTTCAGGAGTTTATACCTCAAACAGGTGCCGTTGAACCAAGCCGTACAGTTTATCTCGACGCTATAGAAGGGGGGACAATACGCCGGATCGTTGCCGAAAGTGGTGCGATGCTAAAAAAGGGCGACATTATCCTTGAACTAAGCAACCTTAACCGGGAACTCGATGTCTTACAACGTGAGGCCCAGTTGAATGAGAGTATTACCCGCCAGCGGGATACGCGACTGGCGATTACGCGAAATGATCTGGAACAGCGCCAAACGCTGGCTTTGATTGATAACCAGCTTCAGATCCTGGAACCTCAATACCAGAGACAGAAGCAGCTTTACGAAAAGAAGTTGATTTCAAAACAGGACTTTGAACGTACCGAGGCGGACTATGAGTACAATTTGGAACGCCGGAGAATTACATACGAGGTATATAAAAATGATTCCCTTGACAGGTTGCGTCAGCTGCGTGAACTGAATTACTCTGAACGCAAAATGACACAGAGTCTTGAAGGTGTGGGCCGTATCCTCGACAACCTGGTAATCCGCGCGCCGATAGACGGTCAGTTGTCGAGACCACAGTTGGACGTTGGTCAAAGCGTGGCTCAGGGTCAGCGACTTGGCCAGGTCGACGTTGTCGGGAGTTATAAACTTCGTGTGCCGATTGATGAATTGTATCTGCCCAGGATTTCAACCGGTTTAAAAGCAACGACGACGTTCAACAATAAAGACTATACGCTGGAAATCACGTACGTTTACCCCACAATTCAGAACGGCAGGTTTGATGTGGACATGCACTTCGTCGGTGACACGCCTCCGGGAATCCGCCGCGGCCAATCCATGCGTCTACGGATAGAACTCGGGCAGTCCTCCGAGGAGCTTCTGCTTCCTGTAGGGGGCTTTTACAAAGATACCGGCGGGAACTGGGTGTACGTTCTCGATGGTGAAGACCGCGCTGTCAAGCGTAACATAAAACTGGGAAGAAAGAACACGGAACATTTCGAAGTCCTGGATGGCTTGCAGCCGGGAGACCGTGTCATCACTTCTTCGTATGAAAACTTTGGAGATATTGAGGTGCTGTTGTTGAATTAATCAGACAAACAGAAAAGAAATCAAAACTTAACCGCTAATAAAATCGTAAATAATCGCCATGATAAAACTTAAGAATCTCGAAAAAGTCTACACTACGGAAGAAGTGGAAACTACAGCGTTGAATAACATCAACCTGGAAATTAAGGAAGGTGAATTCGTTGCCATAATGGGTCCGTCGGGTTGCGGAAAATCAACCCTGTTAAATATTCTGGGTTTGCTTGATAATCCTTCAGGCGGTGAATACTATTTCGGTGAACACGAAGTTGCCAAATATTCAGAACGCCAGCGTGCACAACTCAGGAAGGGTTCTATCGGATTCGTTTTCCAGAGCTTCAACCTTATCGACGAGCTTACAGTTTTTGAAAACGTAGAACTTCCGCTTCTTTATATGAAGGTTCCTTCTGCAGAGCGCAAGCAGCGGGTTGAGGAAGTTCTTGAGCGTATGAACATCATGCACCGCCGCAATCACTTCCCGCAACAGTTGTCGGGTGGTCAGCAACAGCGCGTGGCGATCTCAAGGGCTATTGTGGCAAAACCTAAAGTGATCCTTGCCGATGAGCCAACTGGTAATCTCGACTCAGCAAATGGTGAAGAGGTAATGCGTTTGCTCTCTCAACTCAATGAAGAAGGAACGACAATCGTAATGGTTACTCACTCACCTTACGATGCAAACTACGCGCACCGTATTGTAAACCTCTTTGATGGTAAGGTTGTTACTGAAAACATCAAGGAACACTTCCACATCTAGTAGTTTAGGTTCAAGTTTTATATTAAGTGTTTCCTGTTGCCTGCGAATGAACGCAGGCAACAGGAACATTCCGCTCAATAGCCGGATACCACCGGTTATTTTTTTCGCCTTAACATGCAACCCAAGCCGTACCAGTTAGTCTCTTGGAAACTAACCTATCTGCTTTTGTCTTATGCTGAAAAACTATTTCCTTATCGCCCTGAGAAGCATGATGAAGAACAAGTTGTTCATTGTCATCAATGTAGTAGGGATGAGTATTGCCATCGGCTGTTGTATCGTTGCATACTTCGCGTATGAAAATGATTCTGGTTTTGATGCCATACACATGAACGGCGACCGGATATATCGCGTTAGCTCAAACCGCGAATTCAACAATACAATTGAGAAGTTCGGTTTCGTACCGCTTCCGCTTTCCGGTGTGATCCGCGAAAATATTCCCGATGTTCAAAGGTCAACCCGGTATTTCAATTCATGGTCAAGTTTCAAAAAAGAAGACGACCTGTTCCGGTCTAACCTCACGTACGTTGATCCGGACTTCTTTCAGATGTTTTCATTCGAATTCCTTGCCGGGGATCCAAAAGACCTTGCAGATAAGTCCAGCGTGTATGTAACCGACAAAATGGCTGCGCGCCTGTTTGGAACGCCGGAAGACGCGTATGGAAAGACGATTACACAGGTTTATGGTACGAAACTGAAAGAAGTTCGCATTGCCGGTGTCTTTCGTGAACCGCCTCAGAACTCAACCTTCTATTTCCGGGAGGCATACATGAATTTCGAAAATACAAAAGACGAATTCAGCGATGTGCTCGATGAGGACTGGACGAAAGCAGTAACACTCTTTATTGAGATACCCGACCCCTCGCGTGTTGATGTGGTAGCTAAACAGATTCAGCCTTACGTTGCCAACAACAATAAGGTAAAGGAAGATTTTATTATAAAAGATTTTGTGCTTGATCATTTCCCGACAATGGGTCATGAAGATCGCGCAGCCCGGGTTGTCACATGGACGTGGGATGCACCGCCCCAGTCGGCAATCATCGGTTCTGCGGTAATGGGTATCTTGATTCTGCTGATAGCATGTTTCAATCTGACAAACACTGCTATTGCCATTTCATCCAGAAGGCTTAAGGAAATCGGAATTCGTAAGGTAATGGGCAGTATGCGCAAGCAACTCGTGTTTCAATTCCTCGGTGAAACGATGCTGATTTGTATGCTTTCGCTAGTATTGGGTGTAATCGTGGCCGGGTACCTTATCGACGGCTGGAATACGATGTGGGAGTTTATGCAATTGACTCCGCATTACAGTGATAACATCGGCTTTGTTCTCTTTTTGGTTGGTGTTCTCGTCTTCGCAGCTGTTATCGCAGGTAGTTATCCCGCATTTTATATAAGCAGCTTTGAGCCGATAGGCATTCTTAAAGGTAAAACACGCTTTGGCGGAACCAGTTTACTGTCGAAGATTCTCCTCGGCGGACAATTCGCTATTTCGCTTATTGCCATTATTAGTTCGATAGCATTCTGGCAGAATGCGCAGTATCAGAAGGAATACGATCTCGGTTTTAACGTTAATGGCTCCGTCATCGCCTGGCTGGACAATCCAGATGAAGTTCAGGCATATAAGACGGCTTTGGAGTCTAATCCGGGAATCGTGTCGATCGCCGGCGCCTCAAGCGGCATATTTTCAAACCGCGATCACAAACCCGTACGGCACGAAACGAAGGAATTGGAAGTAGACATCATCGAAGTAGGTGATCACTATCTTGAAACGATGAATCTTACCCTGGTCAGCGGTCGCGATTTTATTAAAGATTCGGAAACCGATAAACGCGAATCGGTAATTGTGTCCGAAAAGCTTGTCAGAAACTTTGGCTGGACCGAACCCCTCGGAAAAGAGCTTGTCTATCATGATACCATCAGGCTTTTTGTTGTTGGTGTTGTAAAAGACGTTTATACCCTGGGACTATGGCGCGAGCTGGAACCTGTAATGATCCGTTACATCGGGCCTGAGCGGTATTCGCAAATTGTCGTAAGTGCGGCCGCGAATGATACGCCAGAAATTCATCAGTTTATGGAAGCCAAATGGAAGGAGCTTTTCCCTTATCGGTTGTACAACGGCAGCATGCTCGCAGTCGAGGCCCAGGAGTGGGATGATGTAAACAAAAATATTCTCACGATGTACGCTTTCCTCGGTATTGTTGCAATGCTTTTGTCAGCTACCGGATTGTTCTCACTCGTTTCACTGAACATTATCCGTCGAATGAAGGAGATTGGCGTTCGCAAGGTACTTGGTGCTTCTGTGGCGAATATCACACGGATAGTAAATGCCGGATTTTTTATGATCCTTCTTATAGCGTCGGCCTTTGGATCTGCAATCGGATTCTTCGCAACAGACGCGCTGATGGGCAGCATTTGGACTTATTATCAGCCTTCAACGTTGCTGACATTCGTCGGAGGGATTTCAATCATGTTTGTCATTTCAATTCTTGCGGTGGGCTACAAGGTATTGAGCGCAGCATCGATGAACCCGGTGGATACGTTGCGTGACGAGTAATAAGGTTTTTTGTAAGGGATGCTGCAACATTTCCCTACTAATTATCAACTGAGTTTATCAGGCTGGTATTGATCGCATTTGTGCCGGCATCTCTTGTGGCCTGGTACGGCGCAAATGAGTGGCTGGCAGGATTTTCTCACCGCACGGAAATCAACCCGTTGATATTTGTGATCAGCGGAGTTGCTGCAATTGCTATAGCGTGGTTGACAGTAAGCTTTCAGGTAATTCGCGCGGCAGCTACAAATCCCGTTAACTCGCTGCGTTATGAATAACTTTCAATTCGGGTTTGCATATTAAGTTTTTGTTAAGTCGGACAAGGTAAACCTCATAATTCCTACTTTCACGTTCAAACCATGCAACAATGAACGTTGAAAAAACATCAAAGAAAGTCTTGAAAGACAGGTTAACTGAAGCGTTCCTGAATTCGCTTGCAAATCTTGATCTTCCGCAGCCATCGAAAAAAATTCGTAAGGCCGTCGCAAAACAATCAAAAGAGGTTGCTGCGATTTATTCGGATATCCTGAAAAAGGAAGCAAAAAAGCAGAAGAAGGCCGAGAAATTGATGAATAAAGCGCTTTCAGCTGCAAAGGATGGGCCCAAAAAGCGCGTCGCAAAGACGGTGAAGACTGACGAAGTGAAGGCATAATCTTCGACTGATCGCAGCCTTCTTTATCACCTTTTCCTTTTGCCGTTTTGCCGTGATTCAAGACGCTCGTAAATACTGACATTCAGTATCAACAGCAGCATCCCATAAAAAACGTCTTCTACCGGAATGGTGCCAAGCCGTATGCCGAGGTTATGCGTATTGTCATACCATACTACTTCACCTGGTATGAAGGAACCGGTAAGGATCCCATTAACAAAAAAGAAAGGAATCAGGATGACTGCGAACGCGACGTAAAACCGGCCCGTGTATCGTACCCTGCGCTTCAGTAGTTCGTAAGCCAGAAAGATAGCTAAAAGCATAAAAGTTGAGGCGGTATATGCTTTCTCAATGTTGTATAACGCTGCAATAAGCAGGAAGATGATCAGCACACTGGTGATGATTTCGTGCGATGCCCACAACAAATCTTTAGCGATCAGATAATTCATCGCATAGTATGTGAATACGCAGGCATATGGTATGCAAATGAAAAACAGGACTTCTTCAAGGGGAAGCGAGCCTATGTAAATGCCCGTAAGGTACTGCGGATTGAAGCCCCAGATACCGGCGCGCGTGAAAAACTCATCCCAGATCAGAAAGAATACAGCCGGAATCAGAATTGCAACCCACAAAGAACGCCATGTGCGGAAGAAGGGCGCCTTTCGATAAAAACTTGCGATCAGGGGAATGGACACTGATAACAGGTCCAGCGTCAGGTACAGATACTTGGAGTTCAATGTTCTATTGTGTTGCCTGGCGGTCTTTTTTAAATGAGAAATTTTTCGGTTCGTATTTCCTGGGAGCGTACAGGAAGCCGAAGGCCTCGCATCCGTCCTTTGAATGTTTGCTGTGATGTACGTAATGCGCGTGTATCATCCGTTGCAGATATCGGCTCCGGCGTGACGGCCGCCAGCGAATGCGTTGATGCACGATAATATCATGGAAAATAAGGTAGAATAACCCATACAGGAAAATTCCCAGCCCGACTGCGAGCATATATGGATTGTATGTTACAAGCGAATAATAATAGAAGATTGCTATTGATGGTATGCTGAATACCACGGCGAACAGATCGTTCTTCTCAACCGCGTGGTTGTGAACGGTATGGTGGGACTTGTGCCAGTTCCAAAGGAAGCCATGCATCACATACTTGTGCGTAAACCATGCGACGAACTCCCAAAAGAGAAAGGTTCCTATGGATATCAAAGCGCAGAGCAGAATGGTCGCAATGTCCATGGTCTATTTATGCAGTTCTCATCGTTACGTTTCCGGTAAATATCTTTGCCAGCACATCGTGCCGATAGTCAAAAATACGGTTTAGCTGGCGTCGAATCAACAAACGGTTGGCAATGCGTCCTATAAATCCGAAAGGAACCGCATAGTTGACCTCATCGGACATCTCCACGCCGCCGTCAACTTTAGCAAAGTTATGACGGTGCTGCCAAAAGGCGTACGGTCCGGACAATTGCTCATCGACAAAAGAATAAGGTTCGTCCACGCTGGTAATTTCCGTTGTCCATTGCCAGGGAACAAGCGGGAACAAATACAACCGATACCGGATGATTTGACCCGGAAACATATTCCCGTCTCCGGACGCATGAACGATCTTGAATTTCATGTAATCCGGAGTAATCCGTGCAAGGTTTTCCGCCCTCGAAAAAAATGACCATGCGTCCTGCAGGCCAATCGGCAGAAATTGCTTACGACGGAGCGTGTACACTTTCATAATGGAAGAACACCGGAATCCGCCAAATGTTTTGGGTTGCGTTGTTTCTTTCAAGACACTGCCTGTGAATACGTACGCAGCGCACGGTAACGCGCGAATTCGTGTGCGACAATTGGACCAGGGTAATCGGGTGTGCCGTATTCAGGAATCCATTTGCGGATATATTTCATCTCCCGATCAAATTTCTTTTGTTGCAGCAGGGGATTGAAGATCCGGAAATATGGTGCAGCATCGCAGCCAGACCCCGCCGCCCATTGCCATCCCCCGTTGTTTGAGGCGAGTTCGTAGTCGAGGAGGTTTTGCGCAAAATATGCTTCACCCCACCGCCAGTCAATCAGGAGGTGCCTGGTTAAAAAACTGGCCGTTACCATACGCACTCGGTTGTGCATAAAACCTGTGGCGTTCAATTCGCGCATTCCCGCATCTACCAGCGGATACCCCGTTGTTCCTTCGCACCAGCTTTTGAATTCCATCTCGTCATTTCGCCATGGGATATTATCATATTTCGGTTTGAATGCGTTGTGTTCAACATGGGGAAAATGCCAAAGTATCATGCTGTAAAATTCCCGCCATATTAGTTCGTTCAGCCAGGTTTCGTTTGTCTTCAACGCAATGGCTACCAGTTTTCTGATGCTTACTGTTCCGAAGCGAAGGTGCACCCCTAACATGCTTGTGCCCCGTATAGACGGAAAGTCCCTCGTTTGATCGTACTTCCTGATTATAGGCAACGGGATTTTTCGTTCAGGGTAAGTATCATCGCGTGAGCTGAATCCGATATCCGTAAGGTCAGGAATCGGCAGGGGCGACGTCGCATACAGTGAGCCCAGATACTTCTCACAGGGATATGGTTTCACCGAGAAAGTATTCAGCTGTTTTTTCCACTGTCTGCTGTAAGGAGTGAATACGGTATACGGTTTTCCGTCACTCTTAACCACCTCATCCTTTTCAAAGATCACATGGTCTTTATACGCGTGAAAGGTAATACCGTTTTTGTTCAACTCACGCGTGACTGCCAGATCACGTTCTATTGCGTAGGATTCATAATCCGTGTTCGTATATACGTTGCGTGGTCGCAATTCCCGGAAAATCTCAATTGGATTTCCATGCAGAACGAGTACGGAGGAGTTGTGTTCCTGCAGGCGAGTTTGGACTTCGTGCAGAGCTTTATGAATAAACACGACACGCCGGTCACGGTGGTCTTCAAGTGCATCAAGAATGTTGGTGTCGAATATAAATAGAGGAAGCACACGTGTGTTTTCCCGCAGTGCGTGATAAAACGCTGCATTGTCGTCTATTCGCAAGTCGCGACGCATCCAGAAAAGCGTCACATCAGACGTAATGAGCTTCTTTGCAAGATCAAGATTGAAAATCAACGGGGTGCGTCTCCGATTCAAACGACCTGATCGAGTTCAGCGTGTTCGAGAATCAACTTAAACCAGTGGGTGAATTTTTCCGGATGCTCGCGTACTTCTTTTCTCAGGTCATCCAGTGAAACGTATTTCCAGCTTTCAACTTCGGCAGAGTTTACTTCGGGCTGACCATCAAACGTGCCGACGAAGACGTGATCAAGTTCATGTTCAATCAGATTCCTGTCGAGCGGAGCGCGATAAATAAATTTGTATGCGAAAGTTGTATTGGTCTCAATCCCCATTTCCTGGCGAAGACGGCGTTTTGTAGCGGCTTCAGTTGTTTCGCCGGGCATCGGGTGACTGCAGCAGGCGTTCGTCCAGAGGCCGCCACTGTGATATTTGTCTTTTGCCCGCTTTTGAATCAGCATCTCGCCCCGACTGTTAAAAATCAAGACAGAAAACGCGCGATGGAGGACGCCTTTAACATGTGCTTCAAGCTTGTCCATGGTTCCGACAACGTTGTCCTGTTCATCCACAAGTATAACCTGATCCATCAGATAAGATTCAGTTGGTGTTTAAAGTAAGAATACGCGAGCAACTGTGCTTTGTGCGGATTCGGAATACGTATCCGCGCTTTCAAAACCTTCTGCGATGGTGTATTCCTGATTTTCTTAAAGAGCGCAAGATAATAGACGTAAGCGACATAAACACCGAGCCGCGCACAACGGGGAAGTTGTTTGATACCAATGTACGCGTGTTCGAAATCGCCGTGGATGCTTTTTTCTATAGCCGCCTTGGTTTCGTCATTGAACTGGCTCATATCAACCCCGGGAAAATACAATCGTCCCAAACCGACAAAATCCGCATTCATATCCCGAAGGAAGTTTATCTTTTGAAAGGCGGCGCCGAGACTCATGGCATAGGGTTTCAATTTGTCGTAAAGTGTTCTGTCATTTTCACAAAAAACAGTCAGGCACATCAGGCCGACAACCTCAGCAGATCCCAAAATGTAGTCCCTGAAACTTTCTTCATCGTGTTTCTGGTAATGCAAGTCCATCTCCATGCTTTGCAGAAACCGATCAATAAGCGCATGTTCGATTTGATACTGATTCACGGTTGCCTGAAAGGAATGTAAAATCGGATTGAGACTTATTCCATCAGCAATTGCACTGAACGTGTCCTTACGAAAACGTTGCAATAACTCTTCTTTATTGTAGTCGTGAAATGTGTCGACGATTTCATCCGCGAAGCGGACAAAGCCATAGATCGCGAATATCGGATCCTGAATCCTGGGATCAAGACATCGAATCCCCAGTGTAAATGAAGTGCTGTATGCCCTTGTTGTCAGGCGACTGCAACGAATCGATACGTGATCAAAAAGCTCCTTCATACGGATCAGTTTAAATTTTTGTTTTTCTTTCGTAGAACGTGGCGCGCGACGACTTCACCGGAAATGATCGAAGGCGGCACCCCCGGTCCTGGTACCGTGAGCTGGCCTGTATAAAACAGATTCGGAACCTTTTTGTTTTGAATTGAAGGTTTGAGGTTAGCCGTTTGTCGCAATATGTTAGCAAGCCCATAGGCGTTCCCTCGAAGTGCGTTATAATCGCTGACAAAGTCGCGATGAGCGTAGCTGCGCTTGTAGATTATGTGGTCGCGGATATTCTCCCCGGCGTGTGCTTCAAGACGCGACATCACAACTTCAAAGTAACGTTCTCGGATTTCTTCTGTGTCTTCAAGTCCGGGGGCAACCGGAATGAGAATGAAGAGATTCTCCATACCGGGGGGCGCAACCGTGTCATCCGTTTTGGAAGGGCACGAGATATAAAATTGCGGAGAAGACGGCCACCGGGGTGTATCGTAAATTTCTTTTGCGTGAAGTTTGAAATCCTGGTCGAAGAACAACGTGTGATGAAGCAGGCCTTCGATCTTTTTGTCAATTCCAAGGTAAAAGATAAGACTCGACGGCGCCAATGTGCGGGTGGCCCAATAGTTAGCTGTGTATCGCCGATGTGTCTCAGGCAGAAGCTTCTGTTCTACATGATGATAGTCCGCGCCGGCAACGATGTAATCATATGGCTCAAAAGCACCGTTTACCAGAAGACCTGCCGCCTGGCGATGATTTAATTCAATTTGTTCTACAGTACTATTCAACCGAAAAGTAACGCCGAGTGATTCTGCAAGCGAAACCATCGCACGGATGACCTGGTTCATTCCTCCCCGGGGATACCAGGTGCCCAGGACCATGTCCGCAT
>Ga0079224_100013023_pt1 | contig 11559 bp, 8 predicted proteins | sample Stecom2015_FD_80414 | JGI IMG/M metagenome (GOLD analysis project Ga0079224, IMG submission 80414) | Agricultural soil microbial communities from Utah to study Nitrogen management - Steer compost 2015 | ecosystem: Environmental > Terrestrial > Soil > Agricultural land | place: USA: Utah...
CAAAGAGGTCTGCCCACTGGCATTGATTTCCTCCCGGGTCAGTCCCGAATATTCATAAGTGTAGGAGGCGGGCAGCATTTCCGCGGCCACTTCCTCAATGGCATTGATGGCATCCCCGGTACTGAAGCCCGCATTGGGAACCCCGGTTATGGCTATGGAGTTCAACAGGTTGAAACGCTCCACCAATTCCGGGCCATAGATCTTATGGAGACCGACGAATTGGCTTACGGCCACGGATTCCCCGTTTTGGTTGCGCACATAGATGTGGTTGAGGGAATTCTCATCGGCCCGGTCCTCGGGCTTGGCCTGGATCATCACCCGGTATTGTTTCCCGAACTTGTTGAAGTCCGTGGTGTAGAGTCCCCCGTAATAGCCTTGTAGGGCGTTGAAGATGTCCGTGGTGGTGAAGCCCGCCAGTTTGATTTTTTCAACATCCACCTCCAATTCGTATTGTGGGAAATTGGGATTGAACTGTGAAATGGCGTATTGGATCTCCGGCCGGGCGTTGAGGGCCCCCAGAAATTGGTTTTTCACCTGGTCCATGGCAAGCCAATCCTCCCCACCGGTGCTCTGTAGTTGTACTTCAAAACCGGAACTGGTCCCAAAACCTGAAATGCTGGGCGGGGTAAAGTAAATGATCTCCGCATCCTTGAAGCCGGCGGCCACCCCGAAGAGTTTTTGGATCGTGGCCCCCACGGAAAGGGAATCGGCCTCCCGATGTTCCCAATCCTTGAGTTTGAGGATGGAAAATCCATAGGAACCGGCGGCCACCCCGTTGAGCAGGCTGAATCCGGCAATGTTCATCCGGGTCTCCATGACATCCATGGAGGCATAGATGGAATCCAATTTGGATATCGTCTGTTGGGTCACGTCCAAAGTGGTCCCCGGGGGCATGGATACGTTCGCAAAAATCACCCCACGGTCCTCATCGGGAACGAATCCGGATGGGGTGGTGTTGAAAAGGTAAATGGCCAGGCCGGAAAATGCCAACAACATTAAGGAGGTGGTCCACTTTCTTCTCACCAGATTGCCCACCGCATTGGAATATTTGTTGGTCACTGCGGCAAAGCCCACATTGAAGGCCTTGAAAAAGCGGTTCATGAACCCGGATTTGTGCTTTTTGTCCGGATCATGCGGTTTGAGGAAGAGCGCTGCCAGGGCGGGGCTCAGGGTCAAGGCGTTGACCGCCGAGATCAAGATGGCCACGGCCAGGGTAATGCCGAACTGCTGGTAGAACACCCCGGAGGATCCCTGGATAAAGGTCACGGGAATGAACACCGCCGACATGACCAGGGTGATGGAAATGATGGCCCCGGAGATTTCCCCCATGGCCTTTTTGGAAGCGGTCTTGGCGGAGGTGGCCCCCTCTTCCAGTTTGGCGTGTACGGCCTCGACCACCACTATGGCATCGTCCACCACGATCCCAATGGCCAAGATCATGGCAAAGAGGGTCAACATATTGATGGAGTATCCAAAGAGTTGCAGGAAGAAAAAAGTACCCACAATGGCCACCGGAACCGCTATGGCCGGGATCAGGGTGGACTTTAAGTCCTGGAGGAACAAAAAGACCACCAGGAACACCAGGATAAAGGCCTCGATCAGGGTCGCGACCACCTGGTCGATGGAGGCGTCCAGGAAGTCCTTGGAGTTGAAGGGGATGATGTATTCGATCCCTTCGGGAAATTCCTTGGCGGCCTCGGCCATGACAAGTTCGACCTGTTCGGTGATTTCACGGGCATTGGAGCCTGAGGTCTGGAACACCCCCATGGCCACCCCGGGATGGCCCTGGCCCAGGTTCTGGGCCGCATAGCTGAAGGCCCCCAGTTCTATATCGGCCACATCCCCCAGTCGGAGAAAGCCCCCGTCCGAGGTGGTCCTCAAAATGATGTCCTTGTATTGTTGGACCTCATTGAGGCGGCCCCTGTATTTCAGTACGTATTCGAAGGTCCCATCGGAGTTCTCCCCGATCTTTCCTGTGGCGACCTCCCGGTTTTGTTCCCTTAGGGCGGCCTGGATGTCGGAGGGGATCAGGTTGTAGGCGGCCATTTTTTCCGGGGAGATCCAGATTCGCATGGAGTAGTCCTTGGCCCCAAAGACCTGGACGTTCCCCACCCCCTTGATCCTTTGGATCTTGGGCAAAAGGTTGATCTTGGCATAGTTTTCCACAAAGATGCCGTCATAGGCCTCATTGGCGGAATATACCGACATGAAGAGCAGGGCGGAGTTCTGGCGCTTGGCAGTGCTCACCCCGGTCTGGATCACTTCCTGGGGAAGCAAACTGGTGGCCCGTGCCACCCGGTTCTGGACGTTCACCGAGGCGATGTCCGGATCGACGCCCAACTCAAAATAGACGTTGATGTTGGCCCGGCCGTCGTTTCCGGCGGAGGAGGTCATATAGGTCATGCCTTCCACTCCGTTGATCTGTTCCTCCAAGGGAATGACCACGGAATTCAGGACGGTCTCTGCGTTTGCCCCCGTATAGGTGGCGTCGACATTGACTGTGGGGGGTGCTATTTCGGGGTATTGTTCCACGGGCAGGGTGCTGAGCCCCAGGATGCCCAGAATCAAAATGATGATGGAAATAACCGTGGAGAGAACGGGACGGTCTATAAATTTTTGGAACATGGGTTCTTTGTTCTTTGCGGGTTAAGGGTACTATTCTTTGATGGGGTTGATGGTCTGGCCGTCCCTTAATCTGGACACCCCTTCGATCACAATGGCGGTTCCGGGTTCAATGCCCTGGGACACCACAAATTCCGTATCGGTCTGTGCAATGATATCAAGGGCGATTGGATTGACGGTCTCCCCATCGAGGACAAAGACCATTTTTCTGCCCTGACGGTCGATGGTGGCCGACTGTGGGATGACCCACACATCACTGAAGGTGGTGGGAATACGGACCTTTCCGGTGCTTCCCGAGCTCAAGATCAGGTCGGGATTGTCAAAGTCCGCCCTTAGGGTGACGCTTCCGGTAGTCGGGTTTATGATGTTGTTGATCATGGCGATCTCCCCTTTATGGGGATAGGTTTTCCCATTGATCATGATCAATTCCACCTTCTGTGCCTCCCGGTCCCCGGTCCCCTCACTGAGGGAGAGTCTCGACCTCATTTCCAAGAGTTCCTTTTCGTTCATGGAGAAATAGGCCCTAATGCTGCTGATATCGGAGACCACGGTCAGGGGCTGTCCCATGGCGGAACTCACCAGGGCGCCTTCCTTGTACGGGATTCCCCCGATAAAGCCGGTGACCGGACTGTGGATGTTGGAGTATCCGATATTGGCGACAATACTGTTGTGGCTGCTCTTGGCCTGCTGTAAACGGGCCTTGGCCGTTTCGAGCTGTATCTGGCTGATGATTCCCTTTTCCACCAAGGGGACCAATTTTTCGACTTCCACCTGGGCCACGTTGACCGCTGCTTGGGCCGCTTTGGCTTCCTGGGAAAGGGATTGGGTCTCCAATTTGAAGAGGAGTTGCCCCTTGTTGACCTTTTGTCCCTCTTCCACATAAATGTCCTGGACAAAACCGGAGACCTTGGGTCGGATTTCCACGTTCTGGACCCCTTCCATGGTGGTGGAATAGGTCCTGTCGATGGTGATGTCCCGCTTTTCAAGGACCGTGGTCTTCAGCGAGGGTGGGGGTGGGGCGGTAGGTTGTTGGGTTTTGCCGCCACAGGCCATTAGAAGTGACATTGCGGCCAGGGCCATGGGTATCCGTATTGTTTTCATCTGTGATTTTAAAGGATTAAGGTTTAAAGCAAGGGACATTTTTTTGTTGTTAGGCTTCTATGGTTTTCAATTTTTTGATGGAGTCCTTCAGAAGGGACTTGTTCTTGTTCACATAGTCGAGATAGACATTGACCTTGTCCATGTCATTTTGTGCAATATTTGGATTGTTGCAGCTCTTGAAATCCACCAAAAGTGAGATGATGTTCTGTTCGGTCTCCAACCTTTTTAGGTTCTCCTGAAGCTTGGTCAGGAAAAAGTTTTTTTTCTTGGTTGCGGTAAAATATCGCTTTCGATCCCCGTGTTTGGTGAAATAGGAGATGATCCCCATATTGAGCAGGAGGTTCAGCGATGTGGAGGTGGAGCTTTTGCTCGCCCCGAGCTTTTCCTGACAGTCCTCAAAACTGAGCCCTTCCTGTGCGGTCAAAATCAATATTGCATAGATGCGTGCGGCCAAAGGGGGGAGTTTGTGTTCCCCTTCCAGATGCAGTCCCAAGGTTTCCGTCAATTCATGTTTTGTGGGTACCATACTGAAATTTTGAAGCTGCAAAAATAAGGTTAGTTCGATTAAGACCAAACCAATCGAACTTAATTTTGTGTTAAAAATAGTATGCGTCCAAAAAACAAAAAGGAGAACTTAAATGCTGCTTTTGAACTGCTCCAAAAAGCGGATGTCGTTCTCGCTGAGCAGCCGGATATCTGAAATTTGGTGTAGCAGCAACGCGATGCGGTCCACCCCCATCCCAAAGGCAAAACCGGAATAGACCTCAGGGTCTATATTGCAGTTTTTGAGCACATTGGGGTCGACCATGCCACAGCCCATGATTTCCAACCAGCCGGTGCCCTTGGTCATGCGATGGTCCGTTTCGGTTTCCAGGCCCCAATAGACATCGACTTCGGCACTGGGCTCGGTGAAGGGGAAATAGGAGGGGCGAAGCCGGATCTTGGACTTGCCGAACATTTCCGTGGTAAAGTACTGCAGGGTCTGCTTCAAATCGGCAAAGGATACGTTCCGGTCCACGTAGAGGCCTTCCACTTGGTGGAAAAAGCAGTGGGAACGGGCGGAAATGGCCTCATTGCGGTAAACCCTTCCCGGGGAAATGGTGCGGATCGGGGGCCGATTCCCTTCCATATAACGCACCTGCACCGAGGAGGTGTGGGTACGCAACAACAGGTCCGGGTCCGTCTGTATGAAAAAGGTGTCCTGCATATCCCTGGCCGGATGGTATTCGGGCAGGTTCAGGGCGGAGAAATTATGCCAATCGTCCTCGATTTCCGGGCCTTCCGAAACATTGAAGCCTATTCTGGAGAAGATGTCGACGATTCGGTTCCTGACAATGGAGATGGGGTGTCTTGCCCCGATTTCCACCGGCTCCCCGGGACGGCTGGGGTCGTTGAGCTTCCCTTTTGGTCCCGCCTGGTTTTCCAGGAGCTCCTTGAGTTGGGCCACCTTTTGGGTGGCCGCAGCCTTGAGCTGATTGATCATCAGGCCAAATTCTTTCTTCTCCCCATTGGGGACGCTTTTGAATTCGGAAAAGAAGTGGTTCAAGAGGCCCTTCTTTCCCAAATACTTGATTCGGAAAGCTTCCAGTTCCCCCTGGGATGTCGCGTTGAACTTTTCAACTTCGATCAAGTGTTCCTTGATGGCTTCAATCATGAATGACAGTGCTATTGGCGGACAAATTTAGCAAATTGTACCAAAATATGGCTCCAAAAGCCCAAACAACCCCATTTGGCCAAAAAGGGACAGGGCCCCGATTCGGGGCCCAGTTGATTCCCCGGTCCCGGTGGTGCTATCGAGCCTCCGGCACTTTTTTATGGTGTTGCACCAAATGGGCCGTACAGGCATCCATATCATCAAAGATGGACTCTTTGGGCACCAGATCGGGAACGATGTCAATTTTTTCCATCATATATCTGGGTTGTTCCAATACCCTGACCAAGAACAGCCCGATGCCTTTCTGTTTGAGATTGAGAAGCACCTCTTCCAGGACATAGAGCCCCGATTGGTCCATATAGGGCACCTTGTCCATCCGGACCACAACATGGGTGGCCCTCTCGGGAATCCGGTTGGCCAATTCGTGGAATTCACTGGCGGAACCGAAGAAAAGCGGACCTTCCACATGCTTGATGAAGACTTCTTCCTTCAAGGGTTCCGGGATGTCCTGGGGCCACCCATTTTCCCGCAGGGATTTTATGTTGGACCCTTTGGCCATCAAATCCCCGATACGTTTCATAAAGATCAGGGAAGCCAAGATCAGGCCGATGCCCACGGCATAAACCAGGTTCCAAATGGATGAGAGCACCATGACCACCAGCATGACGACCACATCCGAACTCAAATTCAAGGGACCCAGCTTGATGTCCTTGTGCAGGTTGGGGATGGCCCTAAGACCCTTGTAGTCCATCACCCCAATTCCCACGGTGACCAGGATACCCGCCAATACGGCTGCCGGGATCTGCGAGGCCACGGGACCCAAGGCGAGCAATACGACCAGCAAGAGGACCCCTGCCACCATTCCCGAGAGCCGGGTCTTGCCCCCGGCCTTGATGTTGACCACGGTCCTGATGGTGGCCCCTGCACCCGGGATCCCACCGAACAGGGCGGCCATGGTGTTTCCGATACCCTGTCCGAACAGCTCTTTGTTGGGGCTGTGCCTGGTCTTGGTCATGTTGTCGGCAACCACCGAGGTGAGCAGGGAATCAATAGATCCGAGCAAGGTCAGGGTGAGGGCCGTAAAGAGGTAAGGGACCATGGCCGTCAGACTAAAGCCGCTGAAAATCTCCAAATGGGGAATGGGGAGTCCCGTGGGAATCTGTTCAATGGGACGGTAATCCATGCCCAGGGCAAAGGCGGTCCCGGAAACAAGGATCAGGGCGACCAGGGTGCTGGGGATGGCCGTGGTGATCCGTTTGAACCCATAGATGATCCCAATGGTGGATAGGGCCAAGATCACTTCCAACCAGTCCACTTGGCCCATGGCCCTGGGGAGGGCCTTGATCGTGCCAATTACCCCGGAGGCTTCCCCTTCGGCCATGGCGATGGCCTCCTTTTCAATGTCCTCGGGGGGCAGGCGTTCCACCTCTGAGATGGTTCGATCGAAATTTCCAAGGACGGGGAGGCCCTCCTCGACCTGTGTATGGATGATCCGGTCCAGGACCCGCTGTTCGGCCTCGGGCTTGAAGGTGTCCACATGGCCTTGGTCCTCCCCTGGATAATAGCCGACCACGGGAAGGATCTGAGTAATCAGGATGATAATTCCGATGGCCGTCATAAAGCCGGAAACTACCGGGTAGGGGATATATTTGATATAGGTCCCCAATCCCAAAAGGCCCAGTGAAATCTGCATCAGACCGGCCAATAGAAATACGGCGAGGATGATCGGGAGCGCTTTGTCCAGGTCCCCGTTGTTCTGGGCCAGGACCGTGGCGACCACTACCATGCTCACTGCGGTCATGGGTGCCGTCGGACCTGAGATCTGGGTATTGGTACCCCCGAAAAGAGCGGCAAAAAAAGCGATGAATATGGCCCCGTACAGGCCTGCACTGGGGCCCAATCCAGAACTTACCCCAAAGGCCAGGGCCAAGGGGAGGGCAACTATTCCGGCGGTTATCCCCCCGAATAGGTCTCCTTTAAAATTTTTGAACATAAGTGTATTGTTTATGGCGTCGATTCCAGGGAATCGACGTCAGTTTAGAATTTCGGCCCAAGGGCCACCCGAATGATTTTGGTATGCCTCAGTGGCTATGGTAAAAGTTCACCTTGCCATCGGATACATTGTACATGGCCCCGATAATGGCGATTTCCCCTTTTTGTTCCATATCCTTGAGAATCGGGCTCTGGATCCTGATTTGATCCAGGGCCATTTCCACGTTCTTTTTGGAAACCGAGTCGACGAATTCCTGGTTTTTGGAATTTCTGAGCAAGGGATCTTTGGGTTCGGGGACGGCCCACACGGCAGGTTCGATCTTGTCGATCAAGTCGGTGAGATTGCCCAAGCGGACGTGGTCACAGGCGCCCTTGATGGCACCACAGGCCGTATGTCCCAGAACCACGATCAATTTGCTCTTTGCCAATTTACAGGCGTATTCCATGCTGCCCAGGATGTGCCGATCCACAAAATTGCCGGCGATCCGAATGCTGAAGATGTCCCCCAGGCCTTGGTCAAAGACCAGTTCAGCCGATACCCTGGAATCGATGCAGCTCAGGATCGTGGCGAATGGGAATTGGCCGTCCTTGGTCTCGTTGACCTGCTGAAGAAGGTTTCTGTTGGCCTTTAGGTTGTTCTGAAAACGCTCGTTGCCCTGCTTAAGGATTTCTATTGCCTTTTCCGGGCTGAGGGTGGCCTGTGTCTCTTTGGTATGTGCTCTCATAATATTGTGATACCGATGGAATCGGTCTTGGATTTGATGTTTTGTTTTTTATTGGGGCCCTTTGTCCCTTTCCTTTCAGATGCGGTCCGGCGGAAAATCCACCATGGCGTACCGCTCCCCATCCCCGACGGGATGGGATTTATTGGCCTGTACGGGCCAATTTCGGGAAGGGCCGATCATTGTCGAAATTGTGGAACCTACCCCTGACAAGCCTTCCCTTGCCCTCCCTTATGGGCAGTTGGCAAGGTCAAATATAGTTGCATCCCGGAACTTTCATTTTGTTTGGGGGCAAAAATTTTGGATTGTAAGCTTATTTTTGGGGTTTAGGCCATGGCCTCCGGAGGGGGGTCCAGGGTTTCCATTTTGAATTCGCAGATGGAAAAAAGATAGTGCAGGGCCCTGGGATCTTTGTTCTTGAATCGGGAATTGCCCCAAAACCGGAGCACGGATCTGGAGAGAAACTTGTTTTGCTCCAATTTCTTCTTGGAGCCATCCTGTCCGGGCTGATGCTCTTCCTCCGCCGTTCCCATGATCAGCATTTTTCCCAATTCCCGGTCCAAAAAGGGAAGCATGGGGGAGCTGACCAAAAAGAAAACCAGGCAGAGGGAAATGAGGGTGTAAATTTTGATTTTGGGCACCGGCCTGCTTGTTTTTTACAAAAATAGGGGCTGTGGGAAACCCTTATGTTAAAGAAGCCCTAAAATTCCTTGATTTTCTTGATGTTTTCGGCCAATAGCCATCCGGTCTGTCCGTCGGCGATCCTGATCTTTTCCCAGGCCCCCAGTTCTTCGATCACCTTCACCTTGGTGCCCTCGTGAAGGGTGAAGATGACATCGCTGTTGGTGTTGGGTTCGGAGGAAACCTTGACCTGCTTGCTGAAAATGATGGCGGGATTGTCGTTTTTGGTCTGTTGGAGCTGAAGCCGGGCCATGACCAGGCACAGGATCCCCAGGCCCAGGGCGAACAGCCCTCCGACCAGGGCCATGCGTTTGTGGTTGGCCGTGCGCAGAAAATAATAGCCCATATAGGCCATCACGAAAAGCAATACCAGGCCGACGGCCAAATAGGCCCATTGGTCGGAGGTGAACAGGGAGACCACTTTTTTGTACAATGCGGCGAGCTCACTCTGGGGCATCTGCTGGACGGCATCCAACCTCATGTTTTCTGCATAGGCCAGATTGTTCAGGATCTCGGGATCCCCAGGGGAGAGCAAAAGGGCCTTTTCGTAATAATAGATGCTCGGGCCTATGGCGCCCAATTTGTAGTGGCAGTTTCCCAAGTTGAAGTAAAGGGCAGCGGAATGCTGTCCGTTCTCCAAGATCTTTCCATAGTTCTCCAGGGCCTTGGTGTATTCCCCTTTGTTGTAGAATTCGGTGGCCTCGGAAAAAAGGGCCTCGTTCTGGGGATATCCAAGGCTGACCGTGAGAAGACCGAGAGCCAATATGACCTTTTTTATACTCATAGTTGCTTGTCCAATTTGGAGATCGTTTCGGATCCCCTTTCGTAATCCTCTTGCATCTGTACCTCGGAAAAGGGACTGTATCGGGCCATTTCACAGTTTGTCAGCAGTTCGATGAACAGGTCCCTGTCCTGTTGGTCCACTCCTTTTTCAGTGAGGATGTCCCTTATTTTTTCCTTGCTGAATTCAGAGGTTGCAATTTTAAGTTTGGCCTTGAGATAGTTGTGCAGGCCTTTTTCCAAAGCCACATAGAAGGCCTCTTTATTGCCGAGTTCCCGCTTGGCGGTGGACAGGTACTTTTTGGCCAGGCGGTTGGCCCTTTTGATCTTGTTGCCCAGTTCGTCACTGGCGATGGCCTCCCGTTTCTTGAAGAAGAAGATCAGGATGGGAATCAGCATCAGGGGGACCAAGAGCATTAGGTAAAAGGTCCTGGAACCGAAAAAGGGCGTGGATTCCACAGGACGCAGGTCGGGCTTGAGTTTTATAAAGTGGAATTGTTGGCCCAAGGGGACCACGGACCTGTTGGGGGTACTTCCGGCAACTACGGCATCCGAGGACAGGGGGCCTTCCAGCACCTCGATGTCGATCTGTTCGGATTCCAGCGTGACGTAGGATTCGGTGCGGGGGTTGAAATAACTGAAGGAAATGCTCGGGATGGGATATTTTCCCCTATAGCTCGGCACTATGGTATAGGTGTTGGCAATGCGGCCCTCCATTCCACTGAAAAGGGTCTGTATGTTTTCCCGGTATTCGGGGTCATAGACCTCAAGGGCACTGGGAATCTCGGGTTCGGGCAGCTGAAATAGCTTGAGGTTGCCCTTGCCCTTGACCTCCACGGTGGCCTGAAGGGATTCGGAGGCGTTCAATTGCTGTTTGCTGGTACTTACCGAAAAGTCGAACTCCCCGACGGCGCCCCCAAAGTTTGCAGGTTTGCCGGCCTCCGGCAGGGGTTTGACCGCCAGGGTCCTTTTTCCGGCCGAAACGGTCTTGGTGGTCTGGGTGTAGATCGTCCTGCCAAAAAAGTCCCTTTGATCCGTGGGCACATCGACGAACACTTCCAGGGACAGGGGTTCCAGTTCAAGCCTTCCGGACTTCTGCGGATAGAGCACCACCCTTTTGAGCACCACAAACCGATAGGGCTTGCCCTGATAGGTCCCATTCTCGACCTCGTGGCGGCCCACCGGGATGTCCTGGCTCCAGAAATTGGTGTACCGGGGATTGTCCAGGGACCTGTAATTGGTCACGCTGACATTGGGTCCCACATAGAGTTTGTACACCACCGTGACGGCTTCGTTCAAAAAGGGGTCGCTGTTTGAGAGTTCGGCGACCAGGTGCAGGTTGTCCCCCACCACATCGTCCACGGTGGTCTGTCCGTTGGGACGGTCCACGGCTTCGCTTACCACAACTTCCTTGGGCAGGGTCTTATAGATCTCCCCACCGATCTCTATGGAGGCCTGTCCTATGGTGAAATTACCCCGGGCCGTGGGCATGAGGACATAGGAATAGGATTTGGAAAAGCTCCTTTTCCCATTGATCCAGGAGGAACTTACGGATTGGGAGGGCCCCATGACCACTTTGAAGCCCTCGAAGGAAGGGGGTTCAAAGTTGTCCCCATCCCTGTTCATGTTGAAATCCACCCGAAGGCGTTCGTTGATTCCCAATTGGTCCTTGCTCAGGGCCATATTGAACTCCACTTCCCCGTCCTGGGCAAGGCTGGGCTGTCCGTATAATAGGGCCAATCCCAAAAACAGTATAATATTGCTGCCCCTGATCCCCATCACCAATCCTTTTCGTTTCTGATCTTCTTGCCGCGGACCTTTTGGGCGTCCAACTTCTCCTGTACCTTGCGTTCTTCGTTCTGCATGGCCTCCAAGAGATTCTGGATCTGTTGGGGGGAAAGTTGGTTGGGCCTGGGCTGTTGTTGTTTTTCCTCGGGTTTATCATCCTGCCCGGGTTTTTGATCGGGCTGCTGCTTGTTGTCCCCTTCCCCCTGTTGGTCTTCCTTG
>Ga0079224_100013025_pt1 | contig 11559 bp, 7 predicted proteins | sample Stecom2015_FD_80414 | JGI IMG/M metagenome (GOLD analysis project Ga0079224, IMG submission 80414) | Agricultural soil microbial communities from Utah to study Nitrogen management - Steer compost 2015 | ecosystem: Environmental > Terrestrial > Soil > Agricultural land | place: USA: Utah...
TCCTGCTGCTGCTCCTCGGGCCGACGTGGGGGATCCTCGCCAACATCGTCTTCTACCTGCCGATGACGCTGCTGATGCTGCGCACCCCGTTCACCGGCCACTCCCGCAGCGGCTTCGTGCGCCGCGAGCGGGTCTCGATCCTGGACACCCCGCGGGTGCTGCGCACGGTCGGCAGCGACAAGGTGCTGGTGGGGATGATCGCGCTCGCCGGCCTGATCGCGGTGTGCGTCGGCGCGTCGCTGCAGGTGGCGATGCCGAACTTCGCCCAGGTGCTCGGCGCCGGGGACGAGGGCGGCCTCGGCTACGGCGCGCTGCTGTTCGCCAACGGGATCGGGGGAGTGGTGGGCGGCTTCCTGCTCGAGGCCACCGGGATCCTGAAGGTCGACGTGCGCGGTGCGGTGATCGCGGCGGTGATGTTCGGACTGACCTCGCTGATCGTCGCGACCACGACCAGCTATCCGATCGCGCTGATCGCGCTGGTGATCGGCGGCGTCGCGAACCTCGCCGCGACCGCGATCGGGCAGGCGCTCGTGCAGCTGCGCGCCCCGGAGGACCAGCGCGGCCGCGTCGTCGGCGTCTACTCGATGATCGGCAGCGGCATGCGCACCGGCAACGGGATCACGATCGGCTGGCTCGGCGCGCTGTTCGGCGTCAGCGGCGCCGTGGCCGTGGGCGGGCTCGCGCTCGTGGTCGGCGCGCTGCTGATCGGCGTGCTCATCGCGCTGCAGACCCGCCGCGGCGCCCCCGCCTGACCTCGGCGACGGCCGTCTGTCTGCGGCTCAGAGTCCGCGGCGGACCTGGTGGATCTTCAGCCCTACGCCGAGGAGGATCGCGGCAACCACGATCCCGGCGGGGAGCAGCATGTTCGATCCGGTGGCGGCGAGCGCATCGCCGTCGGAGGACTCGGAGCCCGAGCCGCTGTCGCTCGAGCCGCCGGTGTCGGAGCCTGCGGGCACCTCGATCTCGGAGGCGCCGGACGACGGGTCGATCACCGTACGGGCCTGATCGGGAGTCGTGCCGACCGAGCCCGAGGACACACCGCCTGCGAACAGCTTGGTCATCAGCACTGCGAGCGCGGCCGACTGCTTCTGGTCAGCGGTCGCCTCCTGCTGGGCGGCCGGGAAGTCGTTGGTCGCCGAGCCGGGCGCGGCCGGCGGCTGCGCGGGCGCTTTGCCCTTGCTCGCGGCGTCGTCGTTCGCGGCCGACGCCGAGGTCTCGCCGTCCTTCTCGTCGCCGGGGGAAGGCGTGGTGGGGGAGCCGGGCGCGGTGGTGTCGTCGCCCTGCTGCTCCTCGTCGGAGCCCTCAACGTTGCCGGACTCGTCGCCGTTCTCTGTCTCCTGTGCCTGGTCGCCATCGGAGTCGCCGACGGACCCGTCGTCGACTGAGTTATGGTCGTCGCCGCCCTGCTCCGGGTCGTCCTCGCCAGAGCCCGAGTCCTCGCCGTCCTGCTCCTGGCCGTCATCGCCCGAGTCCGGGTCCTCGTTGCCCTGGTCCTCGTCACCCTCGCCGGGCTCTTCGGAGTCGTCGCCTTCACCGGGGCCGGGGCCGGGGCCGGGGTCGGTCGTCGGAGGGGGCTCCTCTTCCTCTTCGCCACCCCCGCCGGGCTCCGAAGCGGCTCCCTCGACGGTGAACGTGACGTCTGCCTGGATGCCCCCATCACTCTTGAGCGCCGCAGTGTGGGTGCCTTCGGAACCGGGCTCGAAGGTCAAGTACACTGTTCCGCTGCCATCTGTCGTTCCCGCGTCGGAAGCTTCAACGTCGGTGCCCTCAAAAATGAGGTTAGCGGAGACGTTCTCGTGTCCGGGGAAGCATGTGCCGGTGATCGTCACCGTTCCGTCGGCCTCGTATGTGGACGTATCGGCGAACGCCGTGGCCGGGGCGTCTTCCGCACAGCCGCCGTCGGACGGCCCGGGCACTCCCGGCGTCGCGGGGGCATCACCGAACGCGACAGCGGGTCCGGCAGCGAACGCCGCGAGCAGCAGCAGCCCGGCAGAGGACTGGGCGACGGTACGGCGGACAGACATCGGAACCCTTCGGGTGTACGGGGAGGACCAGCCATACTGTAGGAGGCGACGGCGCCCCGGGGACCTCGATGAATTCATCCCCCGGCAAACTTTTCATGAACACCGCTGGGGTGCGCATCGGAGGAGCCTGTGATGATCCTGGAAGAATCCGGTGCCGGAACCGCCCCTGACCTGCAGGGGAGCGAGCCGCCCGAGGTCCTGTCGGAGCAGCGGGCCCACCAGGTCGCCGAGGACGCCTCGGCGGTGGTGAGAGAGATCGCGACCATCGTCGAGGGCAAGGAGGAAGTGGCCCGGATCGCGGTGCTGGTGCTCCTGGCCGGAGGGCACCTGCTGATCGAGGACATCCCCGGCGTCGGCAAGACGATGCTCGCCAAGTCCCTCTCCGCCGCGCTCGGCGCGGACCGCCACCGCATCCAGTTCACCCCCGACCTGCTGCCCGGCGACGTGACCGGAGCGAGCGTGTTCAACCAGGCCAGCGGCGAGTTCGAGTTCCGTCCCGGCGCCGTGTTCACGCAGATCCTGCTGGCCGACGAGATCAACCGCGCCTCCCCGAAGACCCAGTCCGCGCTGCTCGAGGCGATGGAGGAGCGACAGGTCAGCGTCGACGGCACCACCTACGTGCTCGCCGAGCCGTTCATGGTCGTCGCGACCGCCAACCCCGTCGAGATGGAGGGCACCTACCGCCTCCCCGAGGCGCAGCGCGACCGCTTCCTCGCCCAGACCTCGATGGGCTATCCCGTCGCCTCCGCCGAGGCGCGGATGCTCGAGGCGCAGGCCGGGCCCGTGGCAGCAGGGGACCGGGAGGTGGTCGACGCGGTCCGCCGCCGCACCAGCCCCGAGCGGATCGCCGCCCAGGTGCGGGCGGTGCGCAGCGTCTACGCCTCGCCCGTGATCCTGCAGTACGTGGTGCGCCTGGCGGAGGCGACCCGCTCCCACCCCCAGGTCACCCTCGGCGCCTCGCCCCGCGCGGCCGTGCACCTGGTGCGCGCGGCGAAGGCGAACGCCGCGCTCGCCGCCCGCACCTTCGTCACCCCGCAGGACATCGCCGACGTCATCTTCCCCGTCTGGCGGCACCGGCTCCACCTGACCCCGCAGGCGCTCTCCCGCGGCGCGAGCGCCGGGGAGCTCGTGGACCAGGTCCTGCGCAGCACCCCGCAGACGTGAGGGGCCGCGCACTCACGATCCTCCGCCCCACCGGGCGGGGCGTCGTCGTGCTCGTGGCCTGCGCGGCGCTGTGGCTGCTGGGCGACCTCACCCGCATCGAGCCCGCCCGGCAGCTCGCCGCCGGCCTCGTGCTGGTCCTCGCCGTCGGCGCGATCGGGATCCTCGTCGTCAGCCGCGGCATCTCCCCGCGGCGCCGGGTCGTGGACGACGCGGTGCCCGTCGACGGCTCCGCCCGCGTGATGCTCGAGATGCAGGACCGGCCGTGGATCACCGTCGTGCCGCTCGGCCGCGGCGTGGTGCGCGAGCACCTCCCCGAGGAGCTCGGCGGTCAGGGCGACCTGCCGCTGGCGACGCGCATGCCGCACGTGCTGCACGTGAGCCGGCGCGGCGGCCATGCGCTCGGGGCGTACTCGATCCTGGTGCGCGACGTGTTCGGGCTGTTCCACCTCCGCCGCACCGTCGAGGACGGGCTGCGGATCACCGGCCTGCCCGTGGTGGCCGAGATGTCGACCGCCGCGGAGCGCTCGACCGGCATCGCCGACAACGCCGTGGCAGGCGCGGCGCCCGTCGCGGGGGCGGGGGAGATCGGCCCGATCGCCCGCCCCTACGCCACCGGCGACGACATCCGCCGCATCCACTGGCGGGCCAGCGCCCGCACCGGCACGCTGATGACCCGCGAGGACGAGCCGACCGCGGGCCGCAGCGCCGTGGTCGTGCTGGACACCACCCGGCGGGACGGGCTCGAGGGGCAGGTCGAGGAGGCGCTCGTCTCCCATGCCGCGACCGTGCTGGACTCCCTGGGCCGGAACGGCTGGGAGGTGCGGATCGTGGACGCCTCGGGCGACGAGATCACCCGCACCCAGCGCCGACGCGGCGTCCCCGGCCCGTCCCCGCTGGGCGGCGAGGCCGACGCGCTCGAGCGCCGCGCCTCCCTCCTCGCGCTCGCCGAGGTCGACTTCGACGACGACGAGCAGCACGGCGTGGGCCGCGACCACGCCGCCGGCCATGCCGAGCTCGCGATCGCGCTCGGCCCCGACCTGGGCGAACCCTTCGCCGGCCTCGAGCTGGACCGCTTCGCCGGCCGCGCCACCCCCCGCACCGCGATCGCGCTGGACGCGGCGCTGCCCGAGGAGGAGCCCGAGACGCCCCGTCGAGCCCGCCGCATCGGCCCCGCCGACGGCGACGACTTCGGCCACGCCCACGAGAAGTACGCCGAGCAGCTCGCCGCCGCGCGCGCCCAGCGGCCGCCGCGCCGCTCGCGCCTGGGCACCTGGGCCCTCGTGCGCGGCTCCTCGGCCGACACCCTCGACGACCTGCTCACCACCGCCGTGGAGGAGCCGCGATGAGCCCGCTGATGGGCCGCCCCTCGCTCGAAGGCCCTCACCTCACCGGCCGCGCCCTGCTGCTCCTGGTCGCGCTGCTGCTCGCCGCCGCGCCCACCTCCCAGCTGCTGGCCGGCGCGTCCTGGCTGCTGCTGACCCTGACCGGCGCCGCTCCCGTGATCCTCGGCGGGATCGTGCTGCGCCACCTGATCTCCCGGACCGCGCTGGTGCCGCTGCTCCAGCTGGGCCTGATCCTCGTGCTGATGCTCGTCGTCGAGACGGCGCAGGGGCTCGTCCCGTGGTCCGACGGGCCGATCGCGGTCCTCGCCTCCCAGCCCGAGGTGCTGCGGCTCGGCGTGCAGGAGCTCGCCTCCGGCCTCCCGCCGCTGGTGCTCGGCGCGCCCGGGACCGTGATCATCGTCGTGCTCGTCGCGCTGCTCGCCCTGCTGCTGGACCTGCTGTACCTCGACCTCGGCTGGCACACCCCCACCGCCCTGCTGCTGATGGGCACCGTGCTCGTGCCCGCGCTGCAGCAGCCCTCGGGCGGGGTGTGGTGGCAGGTGGCCGCGCCGGTCGCCGCTGGCGCCGCCGTCCTCGCCGTCCGCACCGTCCACGGCGATCCCCGCTATCTCGAGGGGGACCGCCGCCCGCAGGCCGGACCCGTCCCCGCGCCCGGCCGCACCCTCGGCGCCGCGGTGCTGTGCGTCGCGCTCGTCGCCGCCGGCGCCCCCGTGCTCGGCGCGGCCCTGCCCCAGCTGGTCCCGCCGCGGATCGCGCTGAACGTCGACGTGCTGAACCGCTGGAAGGACCCCGACACCCCGCAGCTCGGCCCCGTCATGATCGACGACGACGTCTCCGTGCGCCGCTCCCTCCTCGAGCAGTCCGACACCGAGGTGCTGCGTTACACCACCACCGCCGAGGACCCCTCCTACCTCCGCCTGCGCACCCTGAACCGCTTCGACGGGGAGACCTTCCACGCCGACGACGAGGAGGAGCCGAACCTCGCCTCCTCCTTCTCCGACGCCCGCGATGACGGCAGGGCGGTCAGCGGCGGCACGGGCGATCTCGAGGAGACCGACGTCCAGGTGATGAGCCTCGGTGGGGACCGGCTGCCGATGCCGGAGAACGTGCGCGAGGTGCGCACCGCGAGCCCCGCGCTGGACCGTGCGCTCACCCTGCGGCCGGTCGACGGAGAGGCGGCGCTCGACTTCGTCCCCGAGGGCCTGACCGGGCAGCAGTACACCGTGCTCTCCGAGCCGCGCTCCTCCACCCCCGAGCAGCTCCGCGCCGTCACGCCCGCCGCGGCGAGCGCCCCCTTCGACACCGGCTACACCGACCGCGCCGAGGTGCCGCAGGTCGCGGCCGACCTCGCCGAGCAGCTCGTCCAGGACGCCGGGGCGGAGAACGGCTTCGACGCGGCCGTCGCCTTCCAGGACTACTTCCGCACCGCCTTCGCCTACTCCCTCACCGTGAGCACCCCGCCGGGGGAGGACCCGCTGGAGTCCTTCCTCGAGGACCGCATCGGCTACTGCGAGCAGTTCGCCTCGACCTTCGCGCTGATGATGACCGCGCAGGGGTATCCCACACGGGTCGTCATCGGCTTCACCGCCGGGGACGCCGACGGGGACGAGCGCACCGTCAGCGCGCGCAACGCCCACGCCTGGCCCGAGGTGTGGTTCGGCCCCGAGCACGGATGGGTCCAGTTCGAGCCCACCCCCGCCGCCGCGAACAACGGCGTGCGCACCCCCGAGGTCACCGACCTCTCCGCGAGCGAGGAGGACGTCGAGACCCCCGAGACGACCCCCGACACCCCGACCGCCGACGAGGAGAGCGCGAGCAGCGAGGAGGGCACCACCGAGGAGCAGAGCAGCGCGAGCACCGAGGAGGACGAGACCGCCGAGCAGGGCCCCTCACCCCAGACGGTCCAGCGCATCGAGTGGGGCACCGTGAGCGTGCTCGGCCTCGGCGCGCTCCTGGCCGCCGCCGCAGCCGCCGTGGTGCTGGTGATCCGGCGCCGACGGATCCGCTCCCGCGAGGAGCGCTGGGCGGCGCTCGGCGGCGGAGCGGGGGAGCGCGGCGCAGAAGAAGGCGGGAGCGGAGAGCCCGCTGCGGAGAGCGGGGGCGGCCCGTCCCGTACGGCGAGCGACGCCTCCGCCGCCGCGCTCGAGACCGAGCGGCTGCGCCGCGCCGCCGGCGAGCTGGCCTGGTCGGAGCTGACCCACGAGCTCGAGGTGCGGGCGACGGCGATCCGCTGGCTGGGCCTCACCGGCGCCTGGGGCAGGCCGCCGACGCGCCTCGCGATGGACCCGGCGCTGCCGCCGCACCGCGCCGTCGAGCAGCTGCTGGACCGCATTGCGGAGGGCACGCCCGAGGTCACCGCCGAGGACCGGGCCGCCGCCGCGCGCCTCGCCGATGCCTATACCGCCGCCGCCTACGCCGCGCCGCTCCCGGAGCGCGCCGGCTCCACGGGACCGGGGGCCGGCGCCGACGCGAGGACCGAGCCGGTGAGCGAGCACCCGCCGCACCCCCTCCGCCGCGACGCCGACCGGATCCTCGAGCTCCTCCGCACCGCCCGCTGAGCTACGCGTCCCGCACGTACTCCTTGGCCTCGAGCGCGTCCAGGGCCATCCGCACGGCGCCCAGCGGCACCACGTCGTCCCCGAGCACGGACAATGCGACCGCCGGGACGTTGATGCACATCGTCTCCAGCTGTGCCCGGACCGCCTGCTCGAAGCGTCGGCCGCCCACGGTGAGCTCTCCCGCGACCACCACCAGCTCGGGGTCGAGGACGGAGACCAGGACAGAGGCCGCCCGCGCCGTGTGATGGGCGAGATGGTCGGCGAGCCGGCTGGCCTCCTCCTCGCCTTCGGCGGCGGAGCGGAACACCTCCTCTGCCGTGCGCCCGGCCTCGTCGAGCACTGCGGCGGCGTTCCAGGTCTGATCGTGCAGCAGCCGGCCGAGCTCGCCCGCGGCGCCCGAGCGTCCGTGGTGGGCGCGGCCGCCGAGCACCATGCCCTGGCCGCTGGGGTGACCCGAGAGGATGAGCGCCACGTCGTCGGCGTAGCGGGCGACGCCCTGCCACTTCTCGCCGAGCGTGGCGAGAGTGCCGTCGTTCCCGGCGACGGCGGCGCAGTCGAACCAGCCGCTGACCGTTCCCGTGAGGTCGAGGCCGGTCCAGCCGGAGATCTGACTCGAGCGCAGCACCCGCCCCTCGGGGTCCACGACCCCGGTGGTCGCGGCGCCGACGGTCCAGATCGGCCCGGCCTCGGCCGCCGTCCGCTCGGCGAGCGCGCGCGCCGCCTCCAGCCGGTCCGGTGCCGGAGTCCCCGGGGACATCTCGATGCTCCCTCGGGCGGTGATGCTGCCGTCGAGGTCGGTGGCGAGCGCGAGCACCTTGGAGGGGGAGAAGTGCAGGCCGAGGGCGTATCCGGCAGTGGCTCGGAAGCCGTAGCGCCGCGCCGGGCGCCCGGAGCCGCCGGTGGCGGGGGCATGCGCCTGGACGAGGCCCCGCTGCGTGAGCTCCTCGAGCACGGCCGAGAGCGTCGGCCGGGAGAGCCCGGTCAGCTTCGTCATGGTCGCGAGCGTGATCTGCGGATTCTCGCGCAGCGTCGACAGGACCGTCCGGCGGTTCCAGCGCCGCACCAGCGTGGTGTCGGCGCCGGCGAGCCCGGCACCTGGATCGCTCGGCGTCATCTCATGTCCCTCCTGTGTCGGACGGGTGCTGCCGCGCCCCGGGAGGGCAGTGCGGCGACGGCCCGGCCGCCGCAGCGCGGCAGCCGGGCCGTCTGGTGGCACGCACTCTACGGCGCGTGTCGCCGGGTGCTCAGGAACGACGGTCGTGCGCGGTCTGGTGCGCGGCGACGTAGTCCGGCAGACCGATCTGCTCGAAGGTCGCCAGATGGTCGTCCCACTCGTCCAGCGAGCGCTCGCCGGTGATGAAAGCGGCCACGGCCTCGTCGGCGTACTTCGTGATGTCGTTGCCCAGCGTGGTGATCCGCTGCGACTCCTCCGCGGTGAAGGTGAACGCCGGCCAGACCTCCTTCAGCGCATAGGGTTCGACGACCTTCGCGGCCTCGGTGGACTGCTCCGAGGTCTCCACGCCGCGGAACCAGTCCCCGGTGGCCCAGCCGGGGTACCAGCCGCCCAGGAAGAGCGCGTGCTGCCGCAGGCCCTCGTCGATGGAGGCGGCCTCCGCCACCTCCGGCAGCAGCTCTGCCCGGCCGTCGACCTCCTCGTAGCTCTCGCCCTCGACGCCGAGGAAGAAGAGTTTCGCTCCCTCCTCGGAGTACCAGAAGTCCATCCAGCGGGCCATCTCGACGGGGCGCTCGCAGTTGTCCGTCATGACGAAGTTGCCGATCGACGACAGCTCGGAGCGCACTGCGTGCCAGGCCGGCTCGTCGCCGGCGCTGCGCACCAGCGGCTTCAGGGGCACGTACTTGGTGCCGACCTCGCCGAAGTACCCGGCGGGAGCCTGGACAGCGCAGGAGCCCAGCAGCCCCTCGGTGCCGGCGGCGGTGAAGGCCGCGAAGTCCGAGGAGTAGATGTCCTGCTGGATGAGGCCGTCGGCGTAGAGGCCGTGGAGGAACTCCAGCATCTCCCGGTAGCCGTCGCTGGTGGGGAAGTAGCGCACCTTCTGCGTCTCCGGGTCCAGGTCCACCGCGGCACCGGCGTCGGTGCCCTTGTTCGCGATGCCGAAGGTGCCGTACAGGCACGTGAAGATGCCGCCGATGCCGCTGCCGCCCAGGGGGATCGCACCGTCCGCGGCGCCCTTGGCCTCCTCGAGATAGGCGCGGTACTCCTCGAGCGTCTCCGGGGCGGTCATGCCGGCCGCATCGAGCCAGTCCTGACGTGCCCAGAGCTTCGTCTGGTATCGCAGCCCGAGCGTCCCGGGGTCGTAGATGCCCGGCAGCGAGTAGATGTTCCCGTCGGGGAAGGTCAGGCCCGTGCGCAGCGCCGGGCTCTCCTCGAGGCGTGCGGTGAGGTTCGGCATGTACTGGTCGATCAGGTCGTTCATCGCCACGAAGACGCCCTGCTCGCCGTACTTGGCGAGGTCCCCGCCCGGCACGCCGGTGCGGTAGAAGGCCTCGGGGTAGTCGCCGCTGGTGAGCAGGAGGTTGCGGCGCTCCTCGGCCGCCTCCTCGGCGACCAGGCCCCAGTCCACCTCGATGTTCGTGCGCGCCTGCGCCTCCTTCGCGGCGGAGACCTGGTTCCAGTCCTCGGCGGAGGTCGCGGCCCGGCGGGACATCAGCGTGATCGTGACCGGCTCCTCGACGATCGGCAGGCCTTCGGGGTTGATGTTCTCGTCGGGGTTCTCGATCTTCTCGGCGGTGTCCGCGCCGCCGGAGCCGCCGCCGCACGCGGTCAGCGCTGCGGTGGAGGCGAGGACGGCGGAGGAGGCGAGAACGGCGCGGCGGGTGAAGGGTGACGTGGTCATGATGTCCTCTCGGGAGAGTGCGGCGTGGGTGAGGCGAGGTCGGGGTCGTGGGCGGGCAGGGGAACAGAGGGAGCCGGGGCCGCAGCGCGCGGGAGGCCACGCTCGAGGCACCAGGCGGAGGCGGCGACGGGGACGCCGACGCCGAGCACGGGCAGCAGCCCGGGCCAGCCGGCCGCGAGCAGGAGCAACGGCCAGCCGAGCCAGATCACGATCAGCACAGCCGTCAGGACGGGCCGGCTCATGCCCAGGGCGAGCCCGGTGACGAACAGCCGCGAGAGACGAGCTCGGGGCGCGTCCTCGTCAGCGGTCCGCAGGATCACGAGGGCCAGATAGGGGAGCGAGGTGGCCAGCAGCACGACGGCCAGCAGCACCAGCCCCTGGGTGACGGCCGCAGGGATCGGGGCCTGGCCGCGGGAGGACCACCAGGTCAGCGCCAGGGAGGCGAGCAGTGCCATCGCGAGCAGGCCGGCGCCGGAGGCGGGACGGCGATGCCGACGCCAGCACTCGGTCATCGTGCGGGGCACGTCGACCTCCCGGTCGCCGCGCGCCCAGGCGCTCGCCACGGCATGGGCACCGACGGTGGCGGGGCCGATGCCCAGCACGATCCCGCCACGCAGCGTGAACAGGACCCACCACAGGTTCAACCACACGAGCTGCACCGCGCGGCGAAGCAGGTCGTCGAGGCCTTCGAGCAGGCGCGTGTCTGCGCCGCCGTGCCCTCCCGTGCTCCCTCTCATCCCTTCACCGAGCCGATCAGCACGCCCTGGGTGAAGAAGCGCTGCAGGAAGGGGTAGATGAGCAGCAGCGGCAGCGAGGCCACGATCATCACCGCGTACTTGATGAGGGAGGCCAGCCGCACCTGCTCGACGATCGACCCGGCGTCGCCGTCGGCGCCCGCTGCACCGCCACCGCCGCCGGCGGAGGGGTCCTGCGAGACGATCAGCAGCTCGCGCAGCACCAGCTGGAGCGGGAACGTGTCGCGGTCGCTGAGATAGATCAGCGCCTTGAAGTACTCGTTCCACAGCCCCACGCCGTGGAACAGTCCGAGGGTGACGATGATCGGCATCGACAGCGGCAGCGCGATCCGCAGGAAGGTCTGCAGATCGCTCGCGCCGTCGACCTTCGCCGCCTCGCCGAGCTCCTCGGGGACGGTCTGGGTGAAGAAGGCGCGGGCCACGAGAATCGACCACGCCCCGGCCGCACCGGGAAGGATCACCGCCCACATCGTGTCGAGGATGCCGAGGTTCCGCACCAGCAGGTAGGTGGGGACGATGCCGCCGGAGAACAGCATCGTGAAGAGGATGTACCAGGTCATGGCGGTGCGTCCTGCCATGTGTCGGCGCGAGAGCGCGTAGGAGCACGGCAGGACCAGGGCGAGGTGCACTGCGACCCCCACGACCGTATAGACCAGGGAGTTGCGATACCCGGTCCAGATCGCGCTGTGACCGAACACGCGCTCGTAGCCGTCGAGCGTGACCTCCACCGGCCACAGCCACACCTTCCCGGCCTGGACCGCCTGGGGGTCCGAGATCGAGGCGATGACCACGAACCACAGCGGGTACCCGATCACCAGCACCACCAGCACCACGAAGGCCGTGTTGAGCCGGTCGAACCA
>Ga0079224_100013028_pt1 | contig 11558 bp, 9 predicted proteins | sample Stecom2015_FD_80414 | JGI IMG/M metagenome (GOLD analysis project Ga0079224, IMG submission 80414) | Agricultural soil microbial communities from Utah to study Nitrogen management - Steer compost 2015 | ecosystem: Environmental > Terrestrial > Soil > Agricultural land | place: USA: Utah...
TGCAGGAGAGCATGAGCGAGAAGTACGGCGTGCGCTCGACGCTGATTCCGAACGGCGCGCCGCGCGTCGGCCGCGTCACGACGACCGCGACGCTCGAGCGATTCGGGTTGTCGCCGCGCCGCTACGTGCTCTATGTCGCGCGCATGGATCGGGGCAAGCGGCAGCTCGACCTGATCGACGCGTTCGAGCGCTGCGCGCCGGAGGGGTGGAAGCTCGCGCTCGTCGGCGCCGTCGACACGCGCGACGGCTACACGCGGGAGGTGCTCGAGCGCGCCCGCAGCAACCCCGACGTCGTGCTGCCGGGCTTTCAGCGCGGCCGCGCGCTGCGCGAGCTGTACAGCCACTGCGGAGTCTTCGTGCTGCCGTCCTCGGCCGAAGGCCACCCCATCGCGCTGCTCGAGGCGCTCCGCTACGGCGCGCCGGTGCTGTCGAGCGCGATCCCGGAGAACATGTCGATCCCGATCCCGCCCGAATGCTTCTTCCCGGTCGGCGATACCGAAGCGATCGCGCGGCTCATCGACGCGGTGGCTCGCGGGCCGATACCGGAGGCGGGCGAGCTGCAGCGGCTCGTCAAGACGCGCTATAGCTGGCGGCGCGCCGCGCAGCTCACCCGTGCCGTCTATGACGAGGTGCTCGCGAACGACTGACATGCAACAGCTTGCTCACCTCGCCGCCGGCATCGCCGGCCAACCCCGCGGCGGAGCGCGCCGATGACCGCACGCAGCTCCCGCAGCATGCTTACTGTGAACTTCCTCGTCGCCACGTCGCTCGGCGTGAGCTTCCTGAGCTACGTCGCGATTGCGACGCTTTTCGGTCTCACGCGGCACGTCGACGCCTTCTATGCCGCGCTGATGCTGCCGAATCTCTTCGTGTTCCTGTTCGTCGACTACCTCGGCAAGAACTTCCTGCCGGTCTTCGCGAGCGCGCGGCAGGCGGGCTTCGCCGAGGCGTCGGAGCTGACGTCGTCCATCGTCACGATCGTCGCGGTGTTTGCCGCCGTCGTCGCGCTCTTGCTCGTGCTCGCGAGCCGCCCGGTCTTCGGGCTGCTGCTGCCGGGATTCACCGCCGAAGAGATCGAGATCACCGTCCGTTTTTTTTTGATCATGGCGCCGACGATCGTGCTCACGGCCGTCACGAGCTTTCACGAGTACGTCTGTCAATACGACGAGGACTACACGCGCGTGACCGCGATCAGGACGGTTCTGCCCGTCACGAATCTCGCGGTCATCCTCGCGGCGGGTCCGGTCATCGGGCCCTACGCGCTGCCGCTCGCCTTTACGCTGGGGCATGCGCTTGCGTTTCTCCTGATGGCTCGCCGCGCGCGCTATCGCTATTCCCCGCGTCTCGCCGTGCGCGAGCAGTGGGAGAGGAAAGTGTTCGTGAACTCGGCGATCGTCATGAGCGGCGGGCTGCTCGTTCGCACTCGAGGGCTGATCACGACGTTCTTGGCGTCGCAGCTCGGCCCGGGCGCCGTCGCCGCGCTCGCGCTCGCGCAGCGGCTCGTCGAGCCGGTCCAGCGTACGACATTCACCGGCATCCGGATGCTTCTGTTTACCCGCGTCGCGCGTCTCCACACGGAAAGCAATACTCGCGAGATCGCGCGGCTCTATACGCTCGGGCTCAGCGGCAGCTTTCTGCTGCTTGCGCCGTTCTTGTGGTGGATCGGGCTGCACGCCGAGGTGATCGTTCGCGTTCTGTTCGAGCGGGGCGCGTTCGATGCGGAGATGACCGCCCTCGTCGCGCTCGCGCTCGTCGGGCTCGTGCCGTCGATTGTCTTCTTCGGCGTGAACGCCCTGCTGTCGAACGCGTTCTATGCGATGGACCGGGTGCTCGTGCCGACGCTGGTCATGCCCGTCGGCACCGCCGTGTATCTCGTCGCGGCTCCGGCGACCTATCGGCCGCTCGGCGTATTCGGGCTGTCGCTGTCGCTGAGCGCCGTCGCGGTCGTCGTGTTCGCGATCTTGCTCGGACAGCTCGCGCGTCACGTGCCGGAGTTTCGAGCGCGAGTCGTCGCGTGGCGGCTCGCGCTCTACACGCTCCTTTCCGGCGCCGCTGCCGTCGCGGCCGTCAGGCTGACCGGGACCGGCGCCGGAGACGCCGTCGACGCCGTGCTGTCGCTCGTCGTCGGCGCGGGGCTTTATATCGGAGCGCTCGCGCTCGTCAAGGACAGGACGCTCGCGGAGGTCTACGAGTACTTTCGCCGCGCATGGCCGAGCCGGGCGTCGGTGAGGGCTGCACGTTGAGGAGTGCGCTGCGATGGCGGTGACGGGAGAAGCGGGTCCGGCGAGCGCGGCCGCGAGCGTCGGCGCTCGAGCCGGCAGGCGCACGAGCGGCGCCGCTCGTACGAGCGCGGGCAGCCGGCAGGACGCCGGCGTCTACATCGCGCTCGCGCTGCTCGTGCTCGCGGGCGCGTATCTGCGGCTCGCGAATCTCGGCGACCTCGGCTTTCGCTGGGACGAGGATCTGTCGTCGCTCGCGGTTCGCGCGATCCTCGAGAAGGGCATCCCGGAGCTGCCGAGCGGCATGGTGTATTTGCGCGGCGGCTTGTTCCTGTATGCGATGGCCGCGGGCGCCGAGCTTTTCGGCTTCAGCGAGCTCGCGCTCCGCCTCCCGGCCGCGCTCATCGGCATCGCGACGATACCGCTCGCGTTCGTGTTCGGCCGCGCGCTCTTCGGCGCGCGGATCGGGCTCGTCGTCGCGGCCCTGATCGCGATATCGCAATGGGACATCGAGTTCTCGCGCTACGCGAGGATGTACGCGCCGTTCACGTTCTGCTACGTGCTGACGCTCTACTTCTTGTGGAAGCATCGTGTGGAGTCGGAGAGCCGGGCGGGCGGCGTGCTGCCCATTGCATCGGCAGTGCTTGCCGTCTCGTTTCATCAGCTCGGCTACACGCTCGTTCCGGCATTCTTCTTCCCGCTGATCCTGCGCGGTCCGTCCGCGTGGCGAAGACCCGCCGCATGGCTCCATCCGCTCGCGGGCGCCGGCATCGTTTCGGTCTTCTTTCTCTTCTGGCGGGACCTGATGAGTCGCTACCGCAACCTGCCCGTCACCCGAGCGATCGACGCGGGCGGCGCGGACGCCGCGCAGAATGCGGTGCTCGCTACGGGCGGCGCGGCGGAGCGGGCCGCGGACGTCCCGTGGCTGCTCGGTCAGGTCCCGCTCGTCGCAGAGCTGCTCGAGCGGGCGCCGCTCGCGCTGACGGTATTGGCCGTCGCCGTGATCGGTGCGGCGGCGCTAGTCGCGAGCCGGTACCGGGTCCCGGTGCTCGACAAGCTCGTGCTGCTTGCGATCGGAGCCTTATGTGCGCTGCAGCTCTTCAACTTCGCGCTGCTCGGGGTTCTCGCGCTGGCGTTTCTCAAGCGGGAGGGACTGCCGGCGTTCCGCAGGCCCGACGTCGTGCTCGCCGTCTCGCTCGTCGCGCTGTCGTTCGTCGCATGGCTCGCGCTCGCGCTCGGGCTCGGCCTCGGCACGGAGCCCGACATCGGGCTCAAGCGCACCGTGCGCACGTTGCTCGACTATCCCCACTTCTTCGTCTTCTGGGGCTATCCGAACGAGTGGCCCCTCGCGTCGATCGCGGCCGTCGTCGGCGGCGCGTGGGCCTTCGACCGGTCTGCCCGCTCGACTCCGGCGCCAGCCGCGCGGGGCACGCCCGAGGAGCGGACCTGCGCCGCTGCGCGCTTCCTGCTCCTCGCGCTCGGGACGCCCCTCGTTCTCAACGGGCTGTTCGATACGGCGTTCGAGCTCTTCCGCTACAGCGTGCCGCTGAACACGCTCTACTTCACGCTCGTCGCGCTCGCGCTCGTCCGCTGGCCGGACGTGGTCACGGCTCTTCGCTCTTCTGCGACTGTTCATCCGGGGAGGGCCGCGTCGATAGCGGGCACGGCGGTGCTGACACTGCTCGTCGTCGGCTTCGACCTGAACCCGCTGCGGGGCTGGCTCGTCGTCCAGAGGGACTATCTGAACTCCGGGCCGCTCTATCGCATCTTCGGGCTCGTGCAGCACGATGACTTCAAGTCGCCGAGCGCATACGTCGCCGAGCATGCCGGGCCGGACGATACGATCATCGTTCTCGATTCGCGGGAGATCTTCAATTACCTCGGCCGGGCGGACTATTGGCTCAGGACCGATGCCTACGAGACGCAGGCCTACGTGCGCGACGGCGTGCTGCGCGATCAGTACGTCGCGACGCCGCTGCTGACGAGCCTCGATGCGCTGCGCGGCGTGATCGAAGGCCCGGGAACGAAGTGGCTCGTCGCGTCCGACGAGCTGCTCGGCAGCCGGGCGCTGGACGAGGAAACGAGCCGCTTCATCCTCGAGCAGGACGAGCGCCTCGTGTTCGTCGCGCGGGACGGCGACAAGAAAGTGTATCGATTCGACTGAGGATGCCGGCCCCGAACCGCGCGAAGAAGGCGGCCGCGAGCAGCAACTCCGCGGCGTCACCCCCGTAGTACATCCACTTGGCCGCGGCTTCGATCTCGGCCGCGGAGTGAGCGGTCCCGCGCGGCCAGCCGTGGACGTACATCAGCTTCGCAAGGATGCCGTGCGCTGCGGCCGCCGCGAGCAGCACGAGCAGCCGCAGCTCGACGCCGGGACGGCGGGGCGCCGGATCCGGTCCCGCGATCGACCACGTGAAGAGATAGCCGGAGACCGCGAAGTGGACGTGCACGAACGCGTGCAGGGCCGCATTCGTCGTGCTCGCCGCGTAAAGCGGGGTCAGATACAGCACGTACATGCCGCCGATATCGAGCAGCAGCGCGGCGAGCGGGTGGCTCAGCACGCGGACCGGGCTTGCGCCGAGCAGTGCGACGACCCGCCGCGCCGGCCGATTCGGCAGCGCGCGCAGCAGCAGCGTTCCCGGGGCGCCGAGCACGAGCGCGAGCGGCGCGAACATTCCGAGCAGCAGATGCTGCGCCATGTGGCCGCGCAGATCCGCATGAGCCCACGAGACCGTCCACGGCGCCGCGGCGAGCGCAAGCAGCGCGATGCCCGCTGCAAAGCAGAGCGTGCGCCGCGCGCTCCACGCGCGCGGGGCGCGGCGCTCGCGCGCGGCCCCGACGAGATATAGACAGAGCATCGCCGCGAGCAGCGCGTACACGAGGAGCGTGAGCGTCGATGCCGTGCCGTCCGTCGTGCCGTGGATCGAGTCGTGCAATCGGCTTGCCTCGGCGGTTTGCGGTCCTCGGGACGCGCCTACGATTGCGCGGGCTTGGCGTTGCTACTCGAGCGACGGCGCAGGCTCCGGGCCTTGCGCTCGCGCGCGGCGCGCGAGCACGAGCCCCGCGACCAGCAGCACGAGACCGAACGCGATCCACGCGACGTCGTAAGGCACGATGTCGACGCCGTACCGGATCTGATGCACGCGCAGCAGCTTGTGATCGACGATGCCGTCGAAGATCTGAAACCCTCCGGCGCCGATCAGGAAGCCGGCCCAGGCTGCTCTCGGCGCGAGCATCTGCCGGCGCCGTACGCTCGAGAACATGAAGAACCCGGCGACGATCGCAATCAGCTCGGCGGCGTGCAGCAGACCGTCGGAGAGTAGGCCGATCATCGGCGTCGATGCGTCGTAGAAGTGATGCCAGCCGAGGAGCTGATGGAAGACGATCTCGTCGACGGCGGCCATGACGCCGATGCCGATCAGAATCGTCGCGCGCATCGACGCGCGACGGCTCGTGCGGTCTCGATCGTGCTCGCTCATGCCGCACCTCCATGCTGCTTCCGCATCGTAGGTCCGCGGCGACGCGCCGGTAAACTCGGGTTCGTGCGGAGGGGAGCGCGGCTTCGATCGTGTCGTCGTTCGATGTAGTATGGCCCTTCCGTCGCAAATACTTCCCTGAGACTCATGACTTACTCCCTCGAGGCCGACCTCGCTTTCGCTCTGCGTCTTGCCGATGCCGCCCGCGCGATCTCCCTCGCACGCTTTCGCGGCACGTTTCGCAGCTGGAACAAGCCCGACGGCAGCATCGTGACGGAGGCCGACGAGGCGGTCGAAGACGCGCTGCGGGCGGCGATCGGCGACGAGCGGCCGGGCGATGCGATGCTCGGCGAGGAAAGGGGGCAGACGGGCGAGAGCGGGCGCCGCTGGATCATCGACGCAATCGACGGCACGCACAGCTTCGCGTCGGGCGAGACGGACTGGGCCACGCTCATCGCGCTCGAGGCGGACGGCGAGGTCGTCGTCGGCGTGTGCGATCACGCGGCGCTCGACCGCCGCTACTGGGCGGTCAAGGGCGGCGGCGCGTTCGTGTCGGAAGCGGGCGGCGGTGCCGCGCGGCTCTCGGTATCGGCGGCGTCGAAGCTCGACGACGCGCGCGTTTTCGTCCCGTCTCCGCACTGGGTACGGGACGAGCGCTCGCGCAAGATCGCCGCCGCGCTCACCGACGGCTCGCGGCCGGTGATCGGCGACGACCATCCGGCGCTGCTCGTCGCGCGCGGAGCATGCGACCTCGCCGTCTTCTTCATGTGCGGCCCGTGGGACGTGGCCGCGCCTTCGATCGTCGTTCGGGAGGCGGGCGGCGCCTTCAGCAACCTGGCCGGCAAAGGGGATCTCGGCGGCAGCGCCGTATTCTCGAACGGCGCTTTGCACGACGCCGCACTGCGTATCGCGGCTCGCTGAGCGCTCATGCGCCGAGGCACGCCGAAGCCCGACGCGGTTTCAGCGCCCCGTCGCCGGCCAGTCTCTCTATGCTCAATCAGATGTGGAACGTCAAGCATTAGAATTGTCTACATAAGGCGTGTCTAATATCGCGCGCAGGCGCTCGAGGCGCCGAAGCGCGGAGCCCAAGGTTGCTCCGTATCCGCTTGTCATGAACGCAAAGCGAGCCACGATCCCTTCCCTGACGGCCGGCGATCTCGAGCGGCTGCGCGGCCGCGCCGGGGAAGCCGCGGCGCTGATGAGGGCGCTGTCGAACGAGAGCCGTCTGATGATCCTGTGCACGCTTGCCGGCAAGGAGATGTCCGTTACGGAGCTCAACGAAAGGATTCCGTTGAGCCAGTCCGCCCTGTCGCAGCAGCTCGCGGTGCTTCGCCGCGAGGGCCTTGTGACCACCCGCAGGGAAGCGCAGACCGTGTACTACTCCCTCGCGCCGAGCCACGCTCTTGCGGTGATCGAGCTTCTGCGCGAGCTTTACTGCCCGCCCGCGCGCAGGCCCGGGGCGCGGCCAAGCAGGGAGCCCGGGCGCGCCCGAGCCCGCCGGCGGGATAAGTAGAAGTCCCACTCGTCTCGATTCGTGCGAGGCGTAGCATCGGTTCCGTGGGTATTAGAACTTTGTAATTTAGCAGAGTCTAATATAACGACCGCGGCGGTGTGCCGCACCGAAGCCCGTAGGCGAGAATGTCGAGGTGAAGAAGATGAGCACGGCAACGAGGATTGGAGGCGTCGAGGACAGGTCTTTTTCCGTGGAGCGGGGAGTGTCGGCATTCGCCGGCCTCATGGTGCTGCTCTCGGTTCTGCTGACATACTTCGTGCATCCCGGCTTCGTCTGGTTGACGGTCTTGATCGGGGTGAACCTGTTCCAGCAGGCGTTTACCGGATTCTGCCCCGCAGCGATGGTGATGCGCCGGCTCGGGCTGCGCCGCGAGGCGGAGATCGCTCGCGCCGGGGTGTCTCTCGAACCGAGCGAACGAGCGTCGTAACGGCCGCGGGACGGGATCGGCGGGAACGCGGAGGAGGTCGAGCTCGGCATCGCGCTCGATCCGGACGTTGGCCCGCCGCCCGCTTGTCCGCCATCATAGAGCGAAGGGGAAATGAGCGACGTACGAGAAGATCGTCTTCAGGCGATGATTGCCCGGCGAGGGCGCGGGGTTGCCGCGCATGCGCTGCGCGGCGCCCGGGCTCTCGCGCTGATCGCGGCGCTCGCGCCGCTCTTGCCCGCCGCTGCGGAGACCCTCGAGGACGCTTGGCGGCTCGCGGGCGAGCGGGATCTCGCGCTCGCCGCGGCCGCGAGCCGGGTAGCGGCCGCGGAAGCCGGGCTCGGCGCCGCGCGCGCCGAGCGGCGGCCGAGGGTCGGCGCGAGCATCAGCGCGCTCGAGCTCGATACCGCGCCCGCGTTCGACTTCTCGGCCGCGGGGCTCCCGCTCACGATGCCACTGCTCGACGGCTCGACGCTCGTGACGGCAGGGGCGACGATGTCCGTGCCGATCTATACGTCGGGCATGACGCGGGCCGGCATCGACGCGGCGCGCGCGAACCTCGCGGCCACGCGCTACGAGGCGGCCGCGCTGTCCCAGCAGGTGAAGCTCGGCGTTGCCGAGCGCTACGTTGCAGTGCTGCGCGCGGGAAGCGCCGTTGCGGTCGCAGAAAGCCATGTCGGCAGCCTTGCCGCACATCTGCGGGAGGTCGAGGACATGTATCGCTCGGGCAGCGTGCCGCGCAACGACTTTCTCGCCGCGTCGGTATCGCTCGCCGATGCGGAGCAGCGCCTGCTGCAGGCGCAGAACGGGCTCGACGTTGCGCGGGCGGCGTACAACCGCGCCCTCGGGCGCCCGCTTGCCGAGGCGTTCGATCTCGATACGGAGCTGCCGGCGGTCGATCCGCGCGTGGCCGAGCAGACTCTGGAGGATTTGACGGCCCTCGCGCTCGAGCAGCGAAGCGAGCCGCAGCGCCTCGGGTCGGCCGCCGTCGCGCTCGCAGCGCAGGCGCAGTCGGCCGGAGCGGCGACCCGTCCGCAGCTCGCGCTGACCGCGGGCTACACGCGCTTGGACAACGAATTTCTGAATCGCGACGACTACTGGGCGCTCGGCATAGGCATAGAGTGGAGCGCGTTCGACGGCGGGCGATCGCGCAACCGGGCGAGCGCGCTGTCGCTCGAGTCGCGCGCGCTCGAGCAGCAACGGCGGGACGTCGAGTCTCTGATCGCGCTCGAGGTTCGGCAGGCGTGGCTGACGCGCGACGAGACCGAGCGGCGCGTCGTCGTCACGGAGCGGGCGCTCGAGCAGGCGGAGGAAAATCTGCGCGTCGCGCGGGACCGCTACCGCAACGGCGAAGGCACGAACAGCGAGGTCCTCGACGCGGAGGCGCTGCGCACGTCGAGCCTCGACAACTTCGATGCGGCGCGCTACGACGCCGCGCTCGCCCGCTACCGGCTCGCGTATGCCGTCGGGCTGCTCTGAAAGCGAGAGGTGGGCTCGATGAGACGAAGAATGTCGGTCATGGCCGCACGCGCACGCCGGTGCGCGGCGCTCGGGGGGGCGGCAACCGCGCTCGCGCTCGGGTTCGCCGCGTTCGCCGCGCCGGAAGTGCCGTTCCCGACGACGGAGGCCCGTTACGCGGAGGCGCCGCGGGAGCGCGTGTTCGACGGCACCGTTGAGGCCGTGAATCGCGCGACCGTCTCGGCGCAGACCTCCGGGCGGGTCGCCGAGATCCTGTACGACGTCAACGACTTCGTCGAGGCGGGCGCCGTGATCATGCGCTTCACGGACGCCGAGCAGCAGGCCGCGCTACGCCAGGCCCGCGCCGCGCTCGAGGAGGCCGAGGCGCGCTTCACCGAGGCGGAGCAGGAATACACGCGAGTCGAGGGCATGTTCCGCAACGAAACGGTGTCGCGGGCCCGCTTCGAGCAGGCGCAGGCGAACCGCGAGGCGGCCGCGGCGCGGCTCGAGGCCGCGCGCTCGGCCGTCGCGCGCGCCGAGGAGCAGCTCGACTACACGGTGGTCCGCGCGCCCTACGCGGGCATCGTCTCCGAGCGGCACGTCGCGGTCGGAGAGCTGGTCTCCCCGGGGCAGCCGCTGATGAGCGGCCTCTCCCTCGCGTCGTTGCGCGTCAACGTCGATGTGCCGCAGAGCATGTTCGAGCCGATCCGCGACATCGGCCGCGCGTTCGTGTACGACGGCGACGACCGGATTGCGGCCGAGAGCCTCACGTTCTTCCCGGTCGCGGATCCGGTCACGAATACGTTCCGCGTGCGCGTGAATCTGCCCGAGGGGAGCGCGCGGCTTTTCCCGGGGATGTTCGTGAAGGTCGGCTTCGTCGTCGGGGAGAGCCGGCGGCTGCTCGTGCCGGCGGACGCCGTGGTGCGGCGCAGCGAGCTCTCGGCGGTCTATGTCGTCAGCGAGGACCGCGTGACGCTGCGGCAGGTGCGCCTCGGTCGAACGTACGGCGACGACGTCGAGGTGCTCGCCGGGCTCGATGAAGGCGAGCTCGTCGCGCTCGATCCCGTCGCCGCCGGAATCTACATCAAGGAGCGGCAGGGCGTTGAACGAAGCGAGTAAGCGCGGACCGGCGCAACGACGATGAGCACGAACGGCAAGCCCATCGACGGCAGCGGGAAGCTCGGGCTCTCCGGCACGATCGCCCGCCGCTTCCAGGATTCGAAGATCACGCCGCTGCTCGCGCTCGCGGGGCTCCTGCTCGGCCTATTCGCGGTGCTCGTGACGCCGCGCGAGGAGGAGCCGCAGATCGACGTGACGTTCGCGAACGTCTTCGTCGCATTTCCCGGCGCGAGCGCGGTCGAGGTCGAGAACGTCGTCGCGGTGCCGATGGAGCAGGTGCTCGCGGAGATCGAGGGCGTCGAGCACACGTTCTCGGTCTCGCGGCCCGGCATGGCCGTGCTGACCGTGCAGTTCGAGGTCGGGGAGCCGCGGACCGAGGCGATCGTTCGGCTCTACAACGCGGTCTTCTCGAATCAGGATTACCTGCCGCAGGGCGTCGGCGTCCTGCCGCCGCTCGTGAAGCCGATGGGCATCGACGACGTGCCGATCGTGACCCTCACGCTATGGACCGAGGACCCGGCCCGCGGCGCCCACGACCTCGCCCGAGTCGCGCACTCGATCGAGGCGGAGATCAAGCGCGTGCCGGGCACGCGCGACGTCTATACCGTCGGCGCGCCGGAGCGCGTCGTGCACGTGCGGCTCGACCCGCAGCGGATGGCGGCTCACGAGCTTTCGCTCGATGCGCTGCGACAGGCGCTGACGGCGAGCAACGTCGTCACGCATGCGGGCGCCGTCGTCGCGCACAACGAGTACACGCCCGTCACCGCCGGCACGTTCCTCGCGAGCGCCGAGGATGCGGCCGAGCTCGTCGTCGGCGTGAATGGCGGCCGGCCGATTTATCTCGACGACGTTGCGGACGTCGCGGCGGGCCCCGATCAGCCCGAGCAGTACGTCTGGTTCGGCACCGGTGAGGCCGCGCACGCGAAAGGGCTCGTCCCGGGCATCGATGCGCCGGCCGTGACGATCGCCGTCGCGAAGAAGCCCGGCACGAACGCGGCAGAGATCGCGGACGCCGTGATCGCTCGAGTCGCAGAGCTGCGCGGCACGTACATTCCCGAAGGCGTGATGGCGACGGTCACGCGCAACTACGGAGAGACCGCGAACGACAAGGCGGAGCAGCTGATCCACAAGCTGATCTTCGCGACGGCCTCCGTGATCGCGCTCGTCGTCGTCGCGCTCGGCTGGCGCGAGGCGATCATAGTCGGCTCCGCGGTCGTGATCACGCTTGCGCTGACGCTGTTCGCATCGTGGGCCTGGGGGTTCACGATCAACCGCGTGTCGCTCTTCGCGCTGATCTTCTCGATCGGCATCCTCGTCGACGACGCGATCGTCGTCGTCGAGAACATCCA
>Ga0079224_100013031_pt1 | contig 11557 bp, 3 predicted proteins | sample Stecom2015_FD_80414 | JGI IMG/M metagenome (GOLD analysis project Ga0079224, IMG submission 80414) | Agricultural soil microbial communities from Utah to study Nitrogen management - Steer compost 2015 | ecosystem: Environmental > Terrestrial > Soil > Agricultural land | place: USA: Utah...
AGCAACTGAAATGTCACTACAGGCGATGGTTTGAACTCCTTCTGGCGAAACCAACTGCGCCACCATGGTATCCACAAGGGACTGTGGCGCGGTATGCAGATGTATACCCAACATTTTGAACTTCAGCAGGTCTTCTCGTAGTTCTTCTGAAGAGACTTTCTCCGGTAAAACCAGAGTCACATCAACGTCATCAAGGCAGTAGCCCTGAAGAACCTTACGGAACTGGCGGGCAAAAAGGTCCCACTCAGCCTCATCCCCCGCTACCCTGACGATCAACTTGCTAGCGCCCTGTCTCACTGCTTTACGAATCAATGCTTCAGCGGATACGGGCTGATATTTACCACCGACAAGTAATTGCTCTGATTCGGCGAGGTTTATACGATGAACAAAATCCTCTCCTAACCATGCTAACGCAGCACTACGATCCAACTTGTCATGATGATGACGAGTAGAAGAATCCAGCAAACAATCACTGCATGCGGTATCGCAATGATCGCATTTCAGCTGTTTCACCATATCCTGCAGAAGATCTTCAATGTAGTCTGGTGCCGCAGACGAAAAACCAGCACCACCACTAAGCACATCGTATAACTGAATAACCAGTACCGATTGACCATCGATTCTCGCGGGACGGGTACCAAACCCAAGCTCAGAAGCCGATATACCTAATTTACTGGCAAGAGCGAATCTCAAGGCGACCGCTAAGGTAAGAGCCACTGATCGGTTAGTGCCATTGTCACCATCATCAATCAGATATTCATTACTCGCTGGCTGGCGAAGTACTAATTCAAATACGTCAGTTCTACTATGAGCACCCAAAGTGATATTGGCTTGCAGGGTACCCTGCCCACCACATTCAGCAATTTTGTGTTTGCCGTTTTCCTCATAGCGATCTTCTCTGGCTGGCCTTGGCGACTTGTGCTGTCGGGCGGTATTCAAATCCTGCGGAAATGCGCCATGCTTATCCATTGAGTGCGCCCTGCCACATTGCATACAAACGGCATAACCCGTCTTAAATTCACCATCACTATGATGAAAGACCATGCCATCGGGTCCGTAACGCATAAAACCAAGAGCAGGATCAGGCAAAGCCACTTCCGGGGCGTTTTTAACAATAACCCATGGTTGCTGAACAGGAATATACTTCTGGTGTTCAACATTATTGGTCGTAGACTCATAAGCATCAGTAACAAAGCCTGCAGGAACCAACACCTTCTTGATATTCGAAGGCTTGATCTCTGCACCACAACGGCTGTTTGAGCAAACTAAAGAGTTAATATTGGCCAATCCATCTTCGTAGCCTAACTCGCCACAACGATCACAACGCCAGGCCAAGTCAAATTTCTGAGCTTCATTACTATCGGCAGCGATATTGTGCCACTGCAGAGAGACACCAGCTGAGCGAAATACCCGACCATCCAGAACTATCTCGGCGCCAGGTGCGTATTCACGAATGGCAATGGCAAGATTTCGGGATGGAAGCCCCTTATGGCGCGAAATATTATCTTCGCGATCCTTCTTCTGCTCTTTTTGCTTTTGAGTGCGAACATAGTCCTCAATAGTAAAGTTATCAAAGTTCACAACATCAGTAGGGAAACCATAACCAGGCAAGAAAGTACGTGCTGCCAGATCGCGCAGAAGGTACTCCCCCATATGCCGCTTCTGCTCTACTTCCAAACGTTTTTCATAAGGGCTGTCTTTTTTAGCCGTCGTCTTCTCTTGTTCGAGATAATTGAATACATCCAGCCAACGGTCCCGAAGTTTCTTAATAGCATCGCTGGCATCACGACGTAATTGCGATGCTTTACGGCCATGCAGGACAGTACCCTTGACAGCGACTTCAAGCGAACTATCAAGTAGAGCACTTCCACTGCCTGTCAGAGAGTCCATAAAGCGGTCACACAGCGAATCATTAGCTGCGATTTCAAAGAACCAGCCGGTTGTTAAAACGTGCTTGTCCTTTTGGGTAACACCAACTTCGTTGCATAGAAAATGTGAGAGTAACATCGCGTTGATATGACGCTGTACCAGACGTTCCGAATTCAGTGCCACCGCGGGCGCTGGAATCTTAGTTTGGAATGGCCATAACGGCTCTGCGAACACTTGCTGGTCATGAGGATTGCTCTTACACAGGGTATACGCCAGCGCACGCGACTCTTTGCTACGACCTGCACGACCAGCCCGCTGCAGATAATTAGCTGGATGCGGAGGTACGTTGTTCATCACTACGGCCGAAATACCGCCAATATCCACCCCCATTTCCATGGTGGTTGAGCAGTTCAGGACATTGATTTTCCCTTGTTTGAAGAGGTCTTCATAATCACCAAGACGTTCAGCCGATTGCTGAGCAGAATGCTCGGCAGTTCGGTAATAGAATCCACCTTCTACCGCTCGATCGTTAATATCTGTCCAGAGGTTTTCAGAACGCAATGCGGCTACTTTTTGATCATGAGCAACCATATCGCGTATTTTGCTTATTCCCTTCTGATAATCCTCATCAGAACGATCAAAGCGCCAGACCTCTGGCAATTCTGCCTTACGACACAGATAACGTGAGCGTTTATCGTCTGAAAGACGTTCGAAGTCCAACCGATTTGGTAAGTAAGGCGTAAAACCGCAGAAAGTGGTGTCGATGATTTTATGCGTTACCGGACAGATCCAACCATCCTTAATAAGAGAAAAGGTCAGTTTTTCTTTCACAAGGAAATGACGGTTCTCATCGCTTTTTAAAATACCGCTCGGTCCAGTTAATGATTTCCAGGCGTGTCTTAACCAGTCATTCACTAGATCCTGACCATCCTTACGAGTAGGATCCAACCTTGCTCCAAGAAGAAGAAGTTTGATCAAACGCTGGTTGTAATTACCACCTCGAATTAACGGCCACAATTTGATCCGAGAATCCGTTGACTCCTCAGAGTCTGGACTTCGAAGGGTTTTAGAAGAAAACTTGTTACCAATCCAGTATTTCCAATTGTCGTTTAGCTGTACAAAGGTGTTTTCTCGAACATAAAAGTCAAGACATACCTTCAGAAAATCTTCCCAGTCTTGTTTAGTGAGACCTTTGGACTCCCAACCACTGGGAAGGATAGTTGCCACTGACGACAATCCCTCGTAACCAACAGCCACCAAGCCCTGAGTTTCAAGGCTATTCTGACGCTTTGGTCGGCGCATAAATTCGCGGAAAAGCAGCATTTCAGCCAAAGCACGCGGACCAGTATTTTCGTTAAAGATTTCTGGCTTCTGATAACGATTTTGTAGCAGCATCGGGCCGGACAAATCACTTTTAGAAGCTAGCTCATTAGCCAGTTCATCCCAAGAAATGGCTATATTATTTTGTCCATCTTTTGTCGAGTTCACTCTAATGATCTCAACGGCCTGCCGAATCATATCTTCGGGCAACCCCATTGCCTTGAGTTCATCTTCTTTGGTTTTCCACTCAGGCTTAGCTCCGGCCTGCTTTTGACCTAGCTCGCCAATCACCATCCCCCTTAAGCGACTGCGCTCAGCTTCCTGCTGCATACGAACAGACACCCGGGCCGTACCCTGACGACTATCGGTGAAGGTTATCAAGCGTCGACCACGCCCAGACAACGACTGGGCACTGAGTGCTGAATCTTCATCGTCAAAATCCGGACAATATTCCAGTACAGTCGGCACGACATTGGCTACGTAAAAGGGCCCACCCAGTAATACACGGCGAAATGGCGAGCTTCCGTTTCGCCCGGCCCATTCGCAGTCGGCAGAAGCGCAACATGGAAACTCATTATTCGAAAGAGCCAACTCGATTGAGTCAGCCCCCGGCAATATGGTACTGCCAGTTTGACGATCAATTTGAACAGGGATATAGCCAGCACTTCCATCAGCTCTCGTGGAAAGAACAGAAGGAACGGAATGCTCTGGAGATCCTCCCGCCTGACTCTGTGGCTCATCTAATTCATCTGCTTGCTCAGAAAGGCTGAATTCATCATCATCAGAGGCATCCCATTGCACCAACTTGCCATTTCTTTCAGTTGCCATCAGATGCGGCTCATTGCACTCATTACAGAAAGACAATTCAAACACTAGCGCCCCACAATCGCACTTTTGACGCTGATTGGTATAGACCATGCCATAGGGCCAGTTTTTCTCCAGCGACGTGCCAGTTTTGCAGGAACAGTTTTGATCAAAACACGCCCAGATACCTTGGGTGGTTCGCTGAAAGAAGTGGGCACGAACTTTCAGGAAGGACTCAGAGTTTTTATCAGGTTTAGTGGCAGTGCAAACATCCAGCCAGCGCAGCAACTCGTCCTGAGTAAAGCTACGTCCACATTGAGCAGACACCGATCTTACAAGCTCGTCCAGTTTTAACGGGCGATTACTGCTCACCAGACAATGTCTTAAGGCCCTTGCTTCCGGAGAATGTGTCAACAACTCGTAGCGTTCTGGCAATACTTCTGGATGCTTCTTATCTTCTGGTTGCATCGCTTCCAGGCTAGCCAGTTCAATAGGCTTATCCAAACTATCAATCAAATCCGGAATCACACGGCTACCACCCAGCACATCAATCTGACTGGTTGGAACCCCCGAAAGGTCACTCAGAAATTTCTTCAGTTGCTCGGCTGCATCATCGCCAGCAATAGTCGCTGAGGTCGCGACAAAGCGGACGTCCTGAGGTGTCACACCAAAGGCATGCATCACCCGACGCAGCTGCATAGCTAGCTCTGCTGCCTGAGAACCTACGTAAGTGTGCGCCTCGTCGAGGACAATCCAGCGCAGCGTTTTACCAGACCGGGATTTTTCCAGAATTGGCGCATCGACCTGGCGCACCATCATGTACTCAAGCATGGTGCCATTAGTGACCAAAATCGGCGCAGGATGCTCTCGCATCGTTTCACGGGTCAGGACTTCATTAGGATGTAAACGCTGCTTAGCCACTTCGCGAGCAGCCAGCTCTGGCGTATTACCGTTATACAAACAGTAGCGAATGCCGTTACCGAAGGCTTTTGTCCATGCATCCAGACGTTCACGTTGCGAATTAATCAAGGCGTTGAGTGGATACAGGAATAAGGCATGCACGCCCTCTAATGGCTGTTTGTTATTGGCCTCGTAACACTGATGTAGGTCTTCCAGCACTGGCACCATGAAACACTCGGTCTTACCTGAGCCCGTACCACTGGTAACCACAACGGAATTTTTTTTCTCCAGCAAGGATTGCCAGCTGGCCAGCTGATGAGTAAATGGTTTCCAGTCAGCACCAAAACGGTATCTTCCGTTATCCGTACTATCCAGTGAATCAACAACAGATTTGCTCAGCAAACCATCAGATACCAGTTGTTCCATCGCTCGATCTGCAGGTTGCCAACCAAACGTCTGTTCGAACATTGGCGGCGCCAGAAAAGACCCCGGTTTGCCACATTCTGCATTCATCTGCTGAGATAAGTGCTCGCGCAATCCAGGGTGAACAATACCGGATACACTCAGAGTCGCTTCCGTGGTTCGGGAAAGGGACTGCTTAACCAAGGATGAAAAATAACGACTCATTACGATTACACTTCCTGTTTCGGTACGGAGATAAATTTCAGCAGCGCATACTGATACACTGACTTGAACCAGTCAGTATCAAAATCACGGGTTTGACGAATATGGAACGCCGCTTCTATTTTATTGGGGAGTAAATTTTCAAGCTGCTCTTTGCCAGCGGCTACAGCTGCCAAATACAAAGGCAGGTACACCACGGCATTGCGATACTCTTGTTCAGGCTCGAATCCGAGAAGATCGATTGTCTGCGCCTGAGCCCAGCGCTTCAAACGCTTGCCAAAGTCATGTGGCCAGCGATCTTCAGACTCATGATTACGGAGCAATCCCTGATACCAGCTAGAGTTAATCATCTGATGCATCAAAGCCTCTGGCAGATGGATCGCCTGAGGCAAAGAGTCATCTTCCAGCCACTTTTGCGGATCTCCTTTCAGCATTGGCATAGAAGCAGATAGTTTATCTCCAAAGTCAGGCTTAAGGTGCACATCAAGAATATTAGATGGCATTCCCTGTTCAATCATCCAACCCCAGTAACGCATCGAAGCAGTTTTTAAAACCGAGATTGAGAATGCTTCCCATACAATCGGAAAATCTTTCTCTATGCGCTGAAGGTAAGTTGGATCGAAAGCAAATTTATATAACGACATAGCAAGCGTATCAGAATGATTGACTAATGCCTTCCAAACTTCAAACGTCGCAAGAGACAGATAGTTATATTGATCAAACAGCGTTCTCAGAAATTGCCAACCACTGTGACCAGGATTGATAGCCATTTGCTGCAAAACTGGCGTAAATGCACTAACCGGCGATTTGGGATCAAACGCTAGAACAGCCCTCTGCAAACTGCGAATATCCTCCCCCGGCTCAGCTTTAGAGTATTTACCTCCTATAAACTTAGGGCGAAAACTCACTTTTGAATCCCGATGAGGCAAAACCAACCAAGGTCCATTTTTTTCTACAACATCTGGTATATCAAATTCGCCTGTAGCAACCCCTTCAGATCGTCGGGGCATAATTTCCTGGGCTTTTCGTTCAGGCTCATGTAACAGCATCAAAATCGGGCGAATCGATTTTTCGTCACCACTTGATAAAACAGAACTGAAAAGCACATTACGACTCCAATCTATTTTCAAATCAGCCGCATGACGAAGAATGCGATATTCAGAATCCCTACCGTCACCTGAAATAGTTAGTAGCACCTTTTGATCAATGCCGTCCTCAAGCGAAAGAAGCGATTCGATGTTAGAACGTAGTTCATACAGGCTTACTTCCACAGGCCGCTCACGATCAGCCCTGTAGTTCCATTGATAACACGCACGAGATGATGGCTGATTTGCTAGCCGCATTTCAATTCGGTACTGCACCGACCGATCAGGACGAGCAAACAGATATAGCCGGGCTCCAAGCAGACCATCGACAGACAATGTTTTTGGCAACGGTTGTTCATTAGAATCCAGAGCGACCACACCGACCGTTGGGAATGGTAACTGGATCTCGATAGAATCAGACTCCAAATTTGGACAAACCCTGACGGTAACCCGTGATGCTGGGATCTGAAGGTCCGAATTCAATTCATAAGCTATGCATTTCTCGCCCGGCAAACGCTTAGCTTTGAGATGCTCCGAAATAAACTCTACAAAGAAACGCACACTGCTTTTGAAATGAATATAACCATGATTAGGTGAATCGCCAGGTCGCAGCTCTATCTGGAAATCCGCTGGCAGAATACCAACTCGACGACGCAACCAGGTTTGACCTTCAGAAGATTTTGCTGTCAGCCATTGTGAACCTAGTCGCTCGTTCAAATGACACATGTCTGCCGCCGTACCATTTAAGAATAACCGTGCGTTTTCTTGCTCTAAAGGTGCATCAGCTGTACATGCAATTTGCGGCTGCCCTATGTAGGTCACGGAGGGGCGTGTCGGATAATCAAGAAGTTTACCCTTAAGTTCAATTGGAGAATTAAAAGACTGTGCTACGCCCAAGCGAATTGAAAAAAAATCGTCTTTTTCACAAGTAACACGCCCACAACCACTGACTTGCCACAAGCGTGTTCCAAAAAAAGAAGAACCCAGTTCGCTTACAGAACAATTGTCAGAATATACCAATGTATCCTCAGGGACTAACAGATTGAGATCCTGCGCCCGCGTCGCGAAACTGCTGTGACCAACACAATGCCAACGAAGATTGTCATCGCTGCTGTCAAAACCAACCGGCACGATACCAAGATCCAATACGCTGCCGGGAACATCAACCGTACAAATTGCTTGCCCACCAATAGAAGCCACTACCGATAACGGCTTCGATGGATCCTTGCGGTGACAGATAAGCTTTTGATGGCGAACTCTCACCTTGATCAGCCTATCACTCACAACCCCATACGCAGGACCAACGGAAGCCAACAATGTTCGTCCTTCATGAATCGAAAGATCGAATCGATTAGAAGCTGGGATCTGGTTAACCGCCATGGACAGTTCAACTGGTAAGCTAATCTCGGTCTCCAGATGTTCGGAAACAGACTGCCAAAAATGCTCGCAAGAGAGGGAGCCGCCACTACCCGATGTCTTACGAGCTTCTTTTGAGGCCGTAGTTAGCAGGCCATTCAGAAATCCACGTCCGGTTTCATCATCCAGAGGAATAGGAAAAGACTCCCGCCAGCGAGGATAAGCTCGATCCAGCTCATCGACTGGATCTGATTTCTGTTCAAGCTGATACAAACCCACCAGCTGCGCGAGTTGATCAGCCATATTCATGATCAACTCGACAGACGTTTGTTCCCGAAAAACCTGAGGCAGCCTGAGTTGCTCAATTTGGCTTTGAACAACCTGCTCCAAAGACCCAGCCAACGCCTGAGAAGCTGCATACTGTTTAAGAACACGAGTAAACAGACTCTGAAAACGACTGCCGGGCTCCGTCAAGACCTGAAAAGGCAGCCCGCCTTCGCTAAACAGAGATCCCAGAAAATTACGGCGCTCAGACTCGTAAAACCGTATAGGCCTTTGCCAATATTGCTCCAGCCCCTTTGGCACCATCCGAGCCAGCTCCTGAGCCGAGAACTCATGCCCCAGTCGTTTCCAGACAGCGTCCCAACTCCAGCCATCCTGTACTTGATATTCACGCCGATACCACTCGGCACAGAACAGGCAGAAAGCAGCACAAGCCGCAGGATCTGAAGCAACATTCCCCTTGCTGGCGACCTCCCGCAACTTAAGCAACAACTCTGAATATTCTTCTGCACTCAGTTGATATTCGAACAATGGCCGCTGATCAGGGCTCCGAATATCACGACGGGTAAGTAGCCGCATTAACCAGCCATGTATAGAGAGAGAATTGTGTGAAGCTGAGTTGATCATAGGTTTACCTCTTCACTATCTGCCTACAATCTCATTGGCACAAAGTGAACCCCTGGTTATTTTTTCAAAAATTCCCGCGCGATTTCATCACCGGATTTGGCGTTTTCCTGCAGCTTTGAGAGCCAATGCTCGCCACGTATTCTCTCTTCTCGAGTGCCTCGCCCTGATAGGAGAAGATCTTTCACGAGCAAAATCAGTGCAAGTGTTTCGCCCTTTCTCGCTTCAACTTCGAGACAATCACGCCACAATTTTTTTTGCCCGGTTCGCCCGTAATGGCGAGCATCGACCAAAGCTTTTTGACTACCGGCTTCGGTGCTGTTTTCACCATACTTACCCAATCTATTTTCATTGGCGACAAAACGCTTCCACCACGCTTCCAGCTCTTGATTTCGTTCAGCCAAAGTAGTCGGATCGGGTTCAGGAAGACCAAACTTGGAGGTGTAAGCACCATATTGCTCTGAAAGACCTTTAAACCAAGTAACTCCTTCATCGACACGAATCGAGTACTCTGTCCTAAGCAACTTTTCGGCAGACCACTGCCATGCAATCAAGTGATCATGCTCATCGTCCTGATACATCCGACGGATTTCATCTGGAGAATCTATTCTTCCCTGCTGCAACAAATGAGCATTACGATTGCTCTTTCGGAATACTCTAAAATCAGTCGGATACCCACGCAAAAAATCAGCAATCAGAAAATCTTCAAATTCGAGCACCAAGACCTCAGTTTGATCATCCTCTTTCATGATCTCATACCAAAAGCTCAACGCTTTGTTACGACTCAAGTAATCCGCTGTACTTTTAGGCAACAATACCCGAACAGATAGTAAACGCGTCTGGTAATTACTCCAGAACAAAACTCTATGACGCAGGATTTTCTGAGTAGACTCCGACATATCAGGAAGATTAAGTGCTTCAGGATTTTCCAATTGTTTCGAAATTTCGCGAATCTTGAAAAATTGGGACACCTTGAGCAGAAGAGTCAAAACCTTCAGTGTTTCCGCATTAAGCTCATACCAAAGACTGCTTTCATCCGATGGATCGCATAGTGTTTTCAGGGATGCAACCAAGCGATTTTCCGAGGTCAAGGACTGGAAACCATGGGTTGCAATCGCCTCTACAAGAGCGACCTGGTCGGCTTTGCTCAGGTGCCTGAGAATGCCAGCAAACCATGGGCTGTATTCAAGTAAGACTGGGCCGGAAGCCAGCCGAATGGCCGACAGGATTGTCTGCCTGATGAGTTCCCGACAAGCAGACAAACCCGCTGAGTTGAAGAGCTGAAAAGGCGTCAAACCACGCGCTATTGCTTCAGTCACCAAATCACTGAAGTTTGAATCCCTGGTATTTACCACCAGAGTTACCGCTAGATTATGTACGTTAGAAACAACGCCAGATAGCATATGAATCTTTGCCAGCAAGACTTCAGAAAAGTAACCACCACCGTTCAAATACAAGGCTGCACGGAACAACAGCAGATTGGTTACCGGCCTTCTTTTAACAACAGCTCTGAACAGTAAAAAGCAAACTTCATCCAGAGAGCGTTCTCCGATTTCAGGCCAATCCGACTGAGTGAATAGATTCGACCACTCGAGAATAGAAACTTCATCTTCCCGACCTTCCAAAACGGCACGTATAACATCAGCACCTTGCTTGGGGGGGAAACTACCGGCACATTCATCAAATAACCAGTCTGCCTCTGATACCCCATCAGCCAAGGCCAGCATTTCATTCGGCTTTGAACTACCGCTAACGAAGAATATTCCGAGATCAGCCACGCCCCAGCCCGCTCTCGTTAATAAACCAGTTCAGGAACTGATCTCCTGTGAATTGAAAACGAAACATAACCTTACGATCACTTGCCTGATTCTGCAGCTGGTCAGCTTCAGCTTCTCCACGACCAGATACCAGTAACCTGGAGCGGAAGGCATTTTTACCTGTAAAGTTCATCAGATTGATCTGCCGAGACACACTATTGGCACGCTTCAGACTCAGCTCCATATTATAGTCCCACCCACCTGCAGCACTGGTATGTCCTTCAATTACAACGAACTGAATCTGACTGGCGATTGCCTCATCAGAAAAGAGCGCTCTGCTGTAAATCGGTACAAAGGTTCCTAAAAAGCGAATACCCTCTGGCTTTAGTTCATAGCTACCAGAGTCAAACAGTACAGAATCCAGAATACTGATATCACCACTCACCGGATCGATATTGGCGTTAATACCAGCAGCCTTAAGCGTTTCTTCCAGAGACTGAATAATTACAACTCGACTATCTTTCGCACGATCAGCAGCTTCATTGATTAACAGCAGCGAAACAACCAACAATAGTGCAAACAGCATCACCAGACCCGACATCAGGTCGCCAATCGACAGCCAGGTTCCGGTTTCATCAATCTCCGTATCAGGCTCGTAGTGGTTAAGAAAGCTCATCAGGCTTCGACCTCTGCCAAGGACTGTTTATGCATTTCAATCGTTTGCATAGCAGTAACCAGCAAACCAGCAGCCTCTGCCAGCCTGGAGTGAACTTTTGCAGCCGCAGAATCGAAGCTTTCAAAGAATTCGCTATGCGATGATTCTGCACGCTGATAATAAGAGTTCATTGCTTTTGGCAACTGTTCTGTCATATCACTGAATTTCTGCGCCGCTTGACCATACTCTTTGCGCAGTAGAGATACCTGGGAGCCAACTGA
>Ga0079224_100013032_pt1 | contig 11557 bp, 10 predicted proteins | sample Stecom2015_FD_80414 | JGI IMG/M metagenome (GOLD analysis project Ga0079224, IMG submission 80414) | Agricultural soil microbial communities from Utah to study Nitrogen management - Steer compost 2015 | ecosystem: Environmental > Terrestrial > Soil > Agricultural land | place: USA: Utah...
CGTGCCCGAAGCCCTCCGCTCGGGGGCTCAGCTGAGGAGGTCACCCAACAAGCGACCGAGACCGTCGAGGAGGCCGGTCTCGGTCTCGGGTTGCGCGCTGGGGGTGGGGGTGGCTTCGTCGGAGCGGGGCGGCGTCGCCTCCACGCTCAACTCGGCGCTTTGCGTCGGTGTCGGCTGCTCCTGCGTCGTCGGTGTTGCGGTCGGCGTTTCGATCGGGGTGAACCGCTGGTGCGGCTGAGCGTGGGATGGGGTGGCCGCTGTGGCGCACGTCCGCGGCAGCGGGCCGAGCGTGTCCGACTCCTCCGGTGTGATCCCGCAGGCCAGCGTCTGCCGCAGCGCGTCCACGCGCTGCCGGACGGCGTCGAGCAGCTCCAGCGACTGGCGTAGCCGGTCGGCGTCGCCCGCCTGGGCCCGCTCCAGGAGCGTGGTCACCCCAGGGTATTGGGTGGCGAGGAAATCGGCGACCGAGTCCAGGGCCTTCGCGTCGCGCTGCTGGGCCGCCGCACTGGTGATGAGCTTGACGCCCTGACGCGTGTCGGCGTCCATGTCGGCGAGGACCGCCGCCAAGCCCGCGCTGTCGGTGAGCACCGCCTTCGCCTCGCCGAGCCGGATGCGGGCGAATTCGAGGAAGAGCTGCCCCCGGGAGAGGTCAGAGCTGGCCAAGGCGAGCTGGGCACGCTCGGTGGACCGCTTCACGCCGTACAGCGCGTCGCCGGGGACCGCGCTCTCGCTCGCCGCCGAGATCCCGGAGACAGCGATCGCACAGCCGATGACCCCGCCGATGACGGCCCCGCGGGTCCGCGTGCGCCGTGTCCTGCCCGGGACGCTCGCCACGGGAGTCGGCTCGGACTCGGGGCGTGCGGTCTGACCGATGCCCTCCCGCTCCGCCGCGGCCATGAGCATGGCGCGCAGCCCAGCCCGGAACTCCGGATCGGGTTCGACGTCGACAGAGGGTTTGAGCGCGGCCAATCGGTGCCCGATCGCCACAAGCTCGGCTAGCTCTTCGTCAACCTCCCCGTCGACGCGGTCGTCGACACGGCCGTCGACGCGGTCGCGTGCACGATGACGTTGGCCGGCAGCCGCCTCGTCAAGCAACCGCGCGAAGCGTTCGGCTCGACGCCGAACGAAGAACTGCGGGCTCACGGCGGACACCTCCCTTCGCAGGTCACGACGATGCGGCCGGCCTCGTCGCCGGCGGGCGCGACCGGAGCGCGGCCCGACCCCGTGTGGGCGGACGAGCGGTACTCGCCATTCTCAACTGCGAAAGTTGCCGAATGGCCGCGGTCGCACTCCAACAAACGGGCGATCATCGGACGCGGTTACGGGTGACTCCGTGAAATGATTACGAAGAGTGAATGAGTTGCCGACCTTTTCCCCTTTGTTCACGACTTGAACCCCTCGGGCAGCAACCGCGCGAGCGCCCGAACAGCGCGGTACTGCAGAGCCTTGATCGCCCCCTCGTTCTTTCCCATCGCCTGCGCGGTCTCGGCTACCGAGAATCCCTGCAAGAAGCGCAAAACGATGCACTCCTGCTGCTCGGGGTTGAGCTGCTTGACGGCGCTCAACAGAGCGACGTTCGTGATGTGGTTGACCACCGCCGCCTCAGGGCTGCCTTCGGGGCCGCGGTCTTCGCGATCCGCATCTAAAACGTCACCCGTAGTAACTTCCAGGCGGTAGCGTCCGGACTTGAAATGATCCGCGACGAGATTGCGCGCAATCGTGACGAGCCAAGCGCCGAGATCCCGTCCCTGCCAGGTGAAGCTGCCAATCCGTTTCAGCGCGCGGAGAAACGTATCCGAGGTGAGGTCTTCGGCCAGTTGCCGGTTACCCACACGGAAATAGATGAAGCGGAAGACGGTGTCCACGTACCGGTCGTAGATCTGACCGAACGCCTCCGCCTCGCCGGCCTGCGCCCGTTCGACCAGCGCCCACACCTCGGTCGCGGGATCCGATGGATGCGGCCGGTCGGGTCGGTGCTTCGGCGGCTCTCCTGTGCTGGTGTCGCCCTCGTCGTCCTCGGAGACGACGGGCAGCACCTCGGTCTCGGCGTCGGCCACCGCCGCCCGGGGCTCCGGCTCCCGTGCCGGGCCCGGTTGGGTGGGCATGGACGGCCGTACCGGTGTGCCGATCCGCTCACCGACGGCCCGGGAGTTGTTGCCTAACGGCGTATGGCGGGTGGGCGTCTCGTTCGGGTGGGGTCGGTTCCGGACGCGCTTTCCGCCACCGTCGCCACGGACGGCGAGCGAGAGCATTTCGTTCGTCGATCCGCGTAGCGCGCGCACGCCGTCCGAGAGGGCGGTACGGGAGGCGTACACGTCCTGGCTGACGGCGTCGTCGGCATACCCGTATCCGGTCACTGACCCTCCTCCACCCGTCTGCGGGCGTGCGCAGCCGACCCCCGCGACCCAGCGCCGTCGTTCCGTGAGTGGGCGCGCGTCCTCGTGCGCGCCGTCGTCGCGTCGACAGGGTGCGCCCGACGACGGCACACCCTCGCGAGGTGCTGGTGCAGTGTCATTACGGGCACAGCGGCCTCCTCGGGCTGAGGGGTGTCGACTCACAGCAAGACGGGTGCGCCGACGCTGGTGATGATAGGGCCAACGTCACCTACGTGTGTGGAGTCCGTTACACAGAGCTGAATCTTTTCCCCGGAGCGGCCATTTATGTCGCACACTGTGTCCGCCGTTGCACCGACACGATGGATTTCCATCGCCCCACATCTGTGTCAAACTGTTTCGTTTGGAGCCCTAGCGGGGCAGATTGGCGACGCTGCCGGCCGGCAGGTTGGCGAACGTGAAGGAGTCCACGGTGAACGCTCCCCGGCTGACCCTGATCACCCGACCCAACTGCCACCTGTGCGAGGAAGCGAAGGAGGCGATGGCGCGGGTCGCCGCGGCGACCGGCGAGGAGTGGACTGAGCTCGACGTGACCGGTGACATCGAGCTGGAGCGCGAGTACGGGGACCGCCTGCCGGTGATCCTTCTCGATGGCAAGGAGCACGGTTACTGGCGGGTGGAGGAGGAGCGGCTGCTCCGGGACCTGCGCGCCTCTCGCCCTTAGTGACAGATCTCAATTATTTAGTCGCGCGGACCGGCCTCGGTCACCTACTCTTGGGTGCCTCTCCCTAATTCCTTATTCCTCTCTGAAAGCCTCTCTCATTCCGCGATGAGTTCGGCACCGACGCACCTCGTCTGGGACTGGAACGGCACGCTGCTCAACGACCTGCAGCTCGTGGTCGCCGCGACCAACGTCGCGTTCGCCAGCGTCGGCGGCCCGACGATGACCGCCGACGAGCACCGCAGCCGGTTCCGTCGGCCGGTCGTCGCCTACTACTCGGAGGTGCTGGGGCGCGCGGTCGACGCGGAGGAGTTCAGCCGGCTCGACAAGATCTTTCACGACGCGTACCGGGCCGGGCTCGCCACCTGCCAGCTCGCGGACGACGCGTGGGAGGCGCTGCGGGCGTGGCCCGGCACGCAGTCGTTGCTGTCCATGTGGTTCCACGACGAGCTGGTGCCGGCGGTGACCGCGTACGGCCTGACGGGGATCTTCCAGCGGGTTGACGGATTGCGCGCCGCGGTCGGCGGCGACCGGAAGGCGGCGTACCTCGCGCGGCATCTCGCCGCCCTCGGCCTGGACGGCGGCAGCGTGGTGCTCATCGGCGACTCGCTGGACGACGCGGACGCCGCTCAAGCGGTCGGCGCGCGCTGCGTGCTGTACACCGGCGGCCTCACCGATCCCGAGCGGCTGCGCGCCTCAGGGCATCCGGTCGCCGAGACCCTCACCGAGGCGGTCGCCCTCGCCGCTACTGAGAGTGCCCATCGCCCGGTCAGCCCCATCAGTTAGTCGGTGGAGCGCGCCGGGTGGCGCGGGCCTGTCGCGGCGGTCGTTACCCCGTTCGGGTTAGTCGGCGTTTCGCGCGTGTCGGGGCGGCGTCGGGGGAACGCTAGGTCGATGACCAGCGAAAATTGGGTGATAATCGCGAAAACGGCTCGCCGTCGGACTGGAGGGATCGGTCGCGCGGAACGGCCGACGGCAGCGGCTGTGACCGATCAAGATCGCGATTTGTGCACGCCTTCACAAGCGAATACCCTGGTGTCCGACGACCCTGCTAGCACGGTCGGTTACGGCGCGTGCAGCAGGGACGCGTGCAGCAGGGAAGGGAAGGCGGCCGGCTACACGAGCCGGTCGAGGATCGCACCGCACGGAGTCACATGAGCCAGCAGCGCCCAGGTTCGTCCGGCCCCGCCGTTCCGGTCCCGGCTCTTCCGGACCTCCCTGAGGCGACTGTCGCCCGACTGCCCGAGTACCTGCGCGCCTTACACAGTCTCGCCGAGGCCGGCGACGAGACCGTGTCGAGCGAGGGGCTCGCTGCGGCGGCCGGGGTCAACTCCGCGAAACTGCGTAAGGACCTTTCGCATCTCGGCTCCTACGGCACGCGTGGAGTAGGGTACGACGTCGCCCTCCTGATCAAACAGATCGAGTACGTGCTCGGCCTCACCCGGGGTTGGGCGGTCGCTCTGGTCGGAATCGGTAATCTCGGGCACGCCCTCGCCGGCTACGCCGGCTTCGCCAGCCGCGGCTTCCGGATCGCCGCGCTGTTCGACGCCGATCCGGCCCGAGTGGGCGAGGAGATCAACGGCCTGGTCGTCCGGCACATTGACGAGCTGCCCCGCGTGGTCGCCGAAGAGGGAATCGCGATCGGGATCATCACGACTCCGGCGTCCGCCGCCCAGTCCGTCGCCGACCAGCTCGTCGCCGCCGGGGTCACCAGCATCCTCAACTTCGCGCCGTGCGTGCTCTCGGTCCCAGAGGGGGTCGATGTCCGCAAGGTTGACCTCGCCATCGAGCTTCAGATCCTCGCGTTCCACGAGCACCGCAAGGCATCGCTGACCGCGCTGCCGGGCGGTTACGACGGGTCGAACCGGAAGTCTGTCCGTCGCCGGGCAGGCGGGACGGGATCAGTCGAGGCGGTCGGCTCGTGAAACTGATCGTTGTCGGTGCCTCCTACCGGACCGCTCCGGTGGCCATGCTGGAGCGGCTCGCGGTGGCTGCGGCGGACCTCCCCGGCGTCCTCCGACGCCTGGTCGGCGAACCGTACGTCCGGGAGGCGGTGGTCCTCTCCACCTGCAACCGGGTCGAGGTGTACGCCGCGGTCACCGGCTTTCACGGCGGCCTCAACAACATCTGCGCGGTGCTGAGCGAGCGGGCCGGGTGCGCCCAGAGCGACCTCGCCAACCACCTCTACGTCCACTACGACATCGCCGCTGTCGAACACGCCTTCCGCGTGGCGAGCGGGCTCGACTCGATGGTGGTCGGCGAGTCGCAGATCCTCGGCCAGCTCCGGGAGGCGTACCAGACCGCGACCGAGGCGGACACGGCCGGCCGGCTGCTGCACGAGTTGATGCAGCAAGCGCTGCGGGTCGGCAAGCGGGCGCACGCGGAGACCAACATCGACCGCGCGGGGCAGAGCGTGGTCACCGCCGCGTTGGACGTCGCCGCCACGCACTTCGAGGGCGGGTTGGCTGGTCGCGCCGCTTTGGTGGTGGGGGCGGGCGCGATGGGGGCGCTTGCGGTCGCCACCCTCTCCCGGGCGGGCGTTGGGTCGCTCACCGTGACCAACCGCGGCGCCGATCGGGCGGCGCGGCTCGCCGCGTCGTACGGCGCCAAGGCGCTCTCCATCGACAAGCTGGCCGAAGGGCTCGCCGAGGCCGAGGTGGTGGTGGCCGCCACCGCCTCGCCGGAGCCGGTGGTCACCCACGAACTGGTCCGCGCGGCGCTGGCGCTCCGGCGGTCGGCGGGCGACGCCGCGGCCCAGGCGCCGCTCATCCTGCTCGACCTCGCGGTGCCGCGGGACGTCGAGCCGACCGTCGCCGAGCTGCCGGGGGTCGTGGTCTTCGACATCGACCGGCTGGCCAACGCGCTCTCCGGCGGGCCGGCGGCGGAGGAGACCGCCGCGGTCGCCGAGATCGTGGCGAGCGAGGTCGACGGCTTCGTCACCTGGCTGCGCGGCGCGGACGTCGCGCCGACCGTCGCCGCGCTGCGCGCCCGCGCCGAGGACGTCGTCAGCGCTGAGCTGCGTCGCCTAGCCCAGCGCCGGCCGGATTTGACCGACGAGCAGCGGGCGGAGGTTGCGCGCACCGTGCACCGGGTAGTGCAGCGGCTGCTGCATTCGCCGACGGTGCGGGTACGGCAGTTGGCGGCCACCCCCGGCGGCGACCAGTACGCGGCGCTGCTGCGGGAGCTGTTTGACCTGGATGTGCCCCACACCTCGGGGGCCGACGCCATACCGGACATTGGAGGTGAGCGGTGACGGCTCTGCGTTTGGGCACGCGGGCCAGCGCTCTGGCCCGGGCCCAGTCCCAGCAGGTGGCTGACGCGCTCACCGCAGCGACCGGCCGCGCGGTGGAACTGGTCGACATCGTCACCGCCGGCGACCGGTCGACCGCGCCGGTGGCGTCACTCGGTGTCGGCGTGTTCGTCTCGGCGCTGCGTGACGCCCTGCTCGCCAAGGAAATCGACTTCGCCGTTCACTCGTACAAGGACTTGCCCACGGCTCGGCACGAAGGCCTGTACGTCGCCGCCGTGCCGCCGCGCGAGGACCCGCGGGACGCGCTGGTCAGCCGCGATGGGCGGCGGCTGGTGGAGCTGCCGCCGAACGCGGTGATCGGTACCGGCTCGCTGCGCCGGATCGCGCAGCTGCACGCGCTCGGCCAGCCGCTTCAGGTCACGGCGATCCGCGGGAACGTGGACAGCAGGCTGCGGCGGGTCTTCGGCCCGGACGCCGACTTGGACGCCGTGGTCCTCGCCCGCGCCGGATTGGTCCGGCTCGGCCGGGCGCAGGAGATCACCGAGGTCCTCGACCCGATGGTGATGCTGCCGGCGCCGGCCCAGGGCGCGCTGGCGGTGGAGTGCCGAGCCGACGACGTGGACATGATCGAGCTGCTGTCCGTGCTCGATCACGCGCCGACCCGCGCCGCGGTCACCGCGGAGCGGGCGCTGTTGGCGACCCTGGAGGCGGGATGCAGCGCTCCGGTCGCCGCTTTCGCCGAAATCGCCGAGGGCGACGACGGCGACGAGATCTACCTACGGGGGGCGGTTATCAGTCCGGATGGCACGCGCGCCCTCCGGATGTCCCGCACCGGAACGCCCGCCGACGCGGAGGAGATCGGCAAGGCCCTCGCCGCCGACCTCCTCGACGCCGGCGCCGACACGATCCTTGGCGCGCCCAAGCCATCCGGGGCGCGAGCCCAGTCCATGGGGAGCACGAGATGACCCGCAGTAAGCCTGTAGGCCGTGTGGTGTTCGTCGGGGCTGGTCCCGGCGACCCCGGCCTGCTGACTCGCCGGGCGTATGACGCCTTGGTCGCGGCCGATCAGGTGATCTACGACCGGAGCGTGCCTGAGCCGCTGCTTGACGCGATCCGCGCGGACGCGAAGGAGGACGCGCAGTTCAGCCCGGCGGAGGGGGTTCCGGGCGATGTGGCGAAGGCGCTGATCTCCGCGGCCCGCTCGGGGCTCTGCGCGGTGCGCCTGGTCGCCGGTGACCCGTTCGCCCACGATCACGTCGTCAAGGAAGTGCAGGCGGTCGCGCGCACCGCGGTGCGGTTTGAGGTGGTGCCTGGCGTGGGCCGGGCCGAGGGCGTCGCGACCTACGCCGGGCTGCCCTTGACCGGCGTGCGCACCACCGTCGACGTGGACGACGTCGCCACGCTGGACTTCGAGGCCCTGGCCGCGGCGCTCAGCCGGGGTCCGCTGGCGCTCGCCGTGGACGCCGGCGATCTCGCGGCGGTCCGGGACGGTCTGCTGGCCGCCGGGGTCGACGGCAGCACCGAGATCGCGGTGACCGGGGACGGCACCGGTGAGACACAGTACACCGCGACCTCCACAGTAGACAATTTTGTGGCCGCCGCGCTCGGGTTCACCGGCCGGGTGGTGCTCACCCTCAACGCCGGGATCGCCGAGCGCAACCAGCTGAGCTGGTGGGAGAACCGCCCGCTCTACGGCTGGAAGGTGCTGGTGCCGCGCACCAAGGAGCAGGCCGGCGTGATGAGCGCGCGGCTGCGCACCTACGGCGCGATCCCGTGCGAGGTGCCGACCATCGCCGTCGAGCCGCCGCGCACCCCCGCCCAGATGGAGCGGGCGATCAAGGGCTTGGTGGACGGCCGCTACGCCTGGGTGATCTTCACCTCGGTCAACGCGGTCAAGGCCGTGTGGGAGAAGTTCGCCGAGCTCGGACTCGACGCGCGCCACTTCGGCGGCGTCAAGATCGCGTGCGTGGGCGACGCCACCGCCGACGCGGTGCGCGCGTTCGGCATCCGGCCCGAGCTCGTGCCGTCCGGTGAGCAATCCTCGGAGGGCCTGCTCGCCGAGTTCTCGCCGTACGACGACGTGCTCGACCCGGTGGGCCGGGTGCTGCTGCCCCGCGCGGACATCGCGACCGAGACGCTCGCCGCCGGCCTCCTCGAACTCGGCTGGGAGGTCGACGACGTGACCGCGTACCGGACCGTCCGGGCGGCGCCCCCGCCGGCGGAGATCCGCGACGCGATCAAGTCGGGTGGGTTCGACGCGGTGCTCTTCACCTCCTCCTCCACCGTGCGCAACCTGGTCGGCATCGCCGGCAAGCCGCACGCCCGCACCGTGGTCGCGGTCATCGGCCCGAAGACCGCGGAGACGGCGAAGGAATTCGGGCTGCGGGTGGACGTCCAGCCGCCGCACGCCTCGGTGCCGGAGCTGGTGGAATCCCTGGCGACCTACGCGGTGGAGCTGCGCGAGAAGCTGGCGGCTATGCCCGCCAAGCAGCGGCGCGGTTCGAAGGTGCAGGGTCCGACCGCCTTGCGCTTCCGTTGAGATAGCGGTGCGATTGGGCTGGGCCGCTCGCGTGCGAGCGGACCGTGAGCGACGGCGAGTGGCCCGGCCCTCGCATTGATCAACGCCCGCGACGGTCGCGAAGGAGTGGGTGATGGGTTTCCCGGCGATCCGCCCGCGTCGGCTGCGGCGCACCGCCGCCCTGCGTCGTCTGGTTGAGGAGACTCGGGTCGCTCCGGCTGACCTGGTGTTGCCGCTCTTCGTGAAAGAGGGCCTCACCGAGCCGCGCCCGATCCCGTCCCTGCCCGGGGTGGTGCAGCACTCGCGCGACTCGCTGCGCAAAGCGGCGGTCGAGGCGGTGGAGGCCGGCGTCGGTGGCCTGATGCTCTTCGGTGTGCCGGCACGCCGGGACGAGACCGGCTCGGCCGGCCTGGATCCGGAGGGCATCCTCAACGCCGCCCTCCGCGACCTGCGCGCCGAGGTCGGCGACGCGACCGTCGTGATGAGCGACCTCTGCTTGGACGAGTTCACCAGCCACGGACACTGCGGCCTGCTCGCGCCGGACGGCACCGTCGACAATGACGCGACGCTGGCGGTGTACGCGCAGATGGCGGTCGCCCAGGCCGAGGCCGGAGCCGCGGTGGTCGCCCCGTCCGGCATGATGGACGGCCAGGTGGGCGCGATCCGCCGCGCGCTCGACGAGGCGGGCTATCAGCAGACGGCCATCTTGGCCTACGCCGCCAAGTACGCCTCCTCGTTCTACGGGCCGTTCCGCGAGGCGGTGGAGTCCACATTGCAGGGTGATCGGCGCACCTACCAGCAGGATCCGCCGAATCTCCGCGAGGCGCTGCGGGAGGTCAAGCTCGACGTCGCCGAGGGCGCCGATCTGGTCATGGTGAAGCCCGCTCTGCCCTATCTGGACGTGGTCGCCGCGGTCCGCGCCGAGGTGGACGTCCCGGTCGCGGCCTACCAGGTCTCCGGCGAGTACGCGATGGTGGAGGCGGCGGCCGCCAACAACTGGATCGATCGCGACGCGGCGATCGTGGAGACCCTCGCCGCGATCCGCCGCGCGGGCGCCCAGATCATCCTCACCTATTGGGCGGTGGAGGCGGCCCGGCTGCTGCGCGCCCGCGGCTGACCGCGCGCCGCGCGGCGGTCGTCCGGGCGCATGCGCCACAGCCCAGTGCCTCCGGGGGACCAGCCTCCGATCAGGCGTCTCGGCCATGGACGTCGCGGCCACGGACGGTGGGGGGCGCCTGGCTCAGGAGGCGCGGGTCAGGTCGTTGAGGCGATGGACGACCGGCGCCACTTCGGCGCCGAACTCGAACCACTCACGGTCCGGCTGGTAGCCGAGCTCCGCGTTGACCTTCAACATGGATTCGTTGTCCGGGGCGTTCCAGGTCTGCACCTCGGTGAGCTGCGGCTCCGCCGACCGGAGCTCGAACAGCATCCGTGCCTTGATCGCTCGGTCGATGCCGTAGCCGCGGTGCCGCTCGGTGACGATGGTGTCGTACTGGTCGGCTCGGGTGGGATGCTGCGCCGGCACGACCACCTCGGTGAGGCCGGCCACCTCGCCGCTGCCTTCGTGGATCGCCAGTACGACGTACGGCTTCATGCCCCGGCGGTGCAGGCAGGTGAGGCTTTCGCGAAGCTGTTCGGGCTCGTACGCGGTGGGATGCTCCGAGTCGGGCTCCTCCGAGGCGCGGGATGCCTTGGCCCGGGCGTACGCCTCGATCACTGTCGAGTCGCTCGGGCCGCCGGGGTAGAACTCGATGCGATATCCAGGCGCGACCCCCCGCACCATCTCGTCGAGCGCGCTCCAGTCCACTGAGGCCAGTCGGAGGACGCTGCGCATCTCGACGAATTGCTGGGTGAAGCCAAGCGACTCGTAGAAGGGCACGGCGGGGGTGCCGCCGATGACCTCCACCTTCAACATGGATACGCCTTCGTGATAGACGCGCTGGGCGGCGGTGGCGAGCAGCCGCCGGCCTATTCCGCGACGGCGGTGGCTCGGGTGGACCGCGAGCTCCACAATCCCCGTGTCACCGAGGAGCAAAATATTGATATATCCAATAATGCGGCCCTCTTTGTCGTCCGCGAGCCACGCGACGCGCCGTTCGCCCGGCATCGTCTCGGAGAGATATTCCCGCAGCTGATCGACCCGCCATAGTGGATCATCAGGCAGGTCGACGCGCAAGACCGCGTTAAACATGTCGATTAACGACTGGAGTTCCCCGGACGACGCCGTCCTGGCATTCCACTCGCGCACTATCACGCCGTCTAGCTTGCCGTTAACCGTTGCTGAGGGGAAGTGTCTGACGCCGCAATGTAGGGGAGGAAAACGCTAAGCGCGGCTCCGCCGGCCGTAGTCGTTGGCGACGTCGAACACCTCCCGCGCGTAGGAGATGACGGCGTTGTAGGAGAGAACGGCGTTCCACCAGTCCTCCGCGACGGTGAGGTCACGGTCGCCGCGACACAGGTAGTAGCCGGCGGCGAGCGCCGCGTCATGGATGTTGTTCGGATCCTTGCGGCCGTCGTTGTCCGCGTCGACGCCGACCTCTCGCCAGGTTGTCGGGAGGAACTGCATCGGCCCGACCGCCCGGTCGTAGATCCGGTCGCCGTCGAGCTCGCCGCGGTCGGTGTCTCTGATGAGGCGCGTGCCGCCGCGGCCGTTCAGCGGCGGGCCGATGATGGCGGGGGTGGGCACCCCGTCCGGGCCCAAGGTCGCCCCAAACGCCTGCCCATGCCGGGATTCC
>Ga0079224_100013034_pt1 | contig 11557 bp, 11 predicted proteins | sample Stecom2015_FD_80414 | JGI IMG/M metagenome (GOLD analysis project Ga0079224, IMG submission 80414) | Agricultural soil microbial communities from Utah to study Nitrogen management - Steer compost 2015 | ecosystem: Environmental > Terrestrial > Soil > Agricultural land | place: USA: Utah...
CGAGACCGACGAGGAGCAGAAGCTGCGCAACGAGAGCCGCAAGATCCTTGGGCTGCCGGATCTCAAGGTCTCCGGCACCTGCGTGCGGGTTCCCGTCTTCACCGGGCACTCGTTGCAGATCAACGCGCGGTTCGCTCGCCCGATCTCGCCGGAGCGGGCGCGGGAGCTGCTCGCCAACGCCCCTGGGGTGGCGCTGTCGGATGTCCCGACGCCGTTGGAGGCGGCGGGGAAGGACCCCACGTACGTCGGTCGGATCCGGATCGACGAGACCGTCGAGCACGGGTTGGCGCTGTTCTGCTCCAACGACAACCTGCGCAAGGGCGCCGCGCTGAACGCGGTACAGCTCGCGGAGCTGGTCGCCGCCGATTTGTGAGACGGGCTCCCTTCCGGCCTCGCGCGGGAAGGGGCCCGTCGTCCACAAGGGTGGGTGCGGGGCGGCGCAACCGGACGTGAATAGACCATCATCTCTGGCGGTGTATCCGTCGATCGTCCGGAGGTCCCGTGCGCACCCAAGTTGCGATCATTGGCGCTGGCCCTGCTGGTCTCCTCCTCTCCCACCTGCTGGCACTGTCCGGAGTCGACTCCGTGGTGCTGGAGGCGCGCAGCCGCGAGTACGTCGAGCGGCGGGTGCGCGCCGGCGTCCTGGAGGAGCCGACAGTGCAGCTGCTGCGTGAAGTCGGGCTCGGCGAGCGGATGGACCGCGAAGGGCTGCGGCACACCGGCGTCTCGTTCCGCTTCGACGGCGCCGACCACCGCGTCGATTTCGCCGAATTGACCGGTCGCGGCATCACCGTGTACGGGCAGCAGGAAGTGGTGAAAGACCTGATCGCTGCCCGGCTCGCCGCCGGCGGGGATGTGCGGTTCGAGGTCAGCGACGTCACACTGCGCGACCTCGACAGCGACCAGCCGAAGGTGAGCTTTCGGGATGCCGACGGCCAGCTGCGGGAGCTGCGCTGCGACGCGGTGGCCGGCTGCGACGGATTCCACGGCGTGAGCCGGGAGTCGATTCCGGCCGGGGTGCTCACCGTGTGCGAGCGGACGTACCCGTTCGCGTGGCTGGGCATCCTGGCCGAGGCGCCCCCGTCGCACGACGAGCTCATCTACGCCTACCACGAGCGGGGTTTCGCCCTGCACAGCATGCGCTCACCGCGGATCACCCGGCTGTACTTGCAGGTGGCGCCGGATGAGCGCGTCGAGAACTGGCCGGACTCCCGGATCTGGGAGGAGTTGGCGATCCGGTTGGCGGCCGACGGTTTCAGCCTGACCGAGGGGCCGGTGCTGGAGAAGTCGATCACCAGCATGCGGAGCTTCGTCGTCGAGCCGATGCGGTACGGCCGGCTCTTCCTCGCCGGGGACGCCGCCCACATCGTGCCGCCGACGGGCGCGAAGGGCATGAATCTGGCCGTCGCCGACGTGGTGCGGTTGTCGCGCGCGTTGACCGCCTGGTTGCGGGAGAAGCGCACCGACCTCGTCGAGGGGTACGGGCGGGACTGTTTGCCCCGGGTGTGGCGGGCTCAGCACTTCTCCTGGTGGATGACCTCGATGCTGCACCGGTTCCCGGAGGATGACGCGTTCCAGCGTCAGCTCCAACTCGCGCAGCTTCGCTACACGATGTCCTCTCCAGCGGCGGCGACCAGCCTGGCGGAGAACTACGTCGGCCTGCCGTTCGACTGATCGGCTGGCCGCGTCGGCGGGCCGTTGCCGCCGCGCGTCGGTGTTTCTCGCCAATGCCCCGGGGTACCCGAGGAGAGGCGCCGACAGAGAGGAGCGCAGGATGACGACCGTCGCAGAGTTCATGACGGCGAGGCCGCTCACCCTGGATGCGTCGAGCACCGTGTGCGACGCGGCGCGCCAGATGCGCGACGCGGACATCGGTGACGTCATCGTGACCGAAGGCGGTGAGGTCCGCGGCATCATCACCGACCGGGACATCACGGTGCGCGCGATCGCCGCGGAGATGGACCCGAAGACCACGACGCTCGACCAGGTCCTCACCGAGGATCCGGTGATGGTCTCCCCGCAGGCCGACGCGGTCGCGGCGGCTGCGCTCATGCGGACCTACTCCGTCCGACGGCTGCCTGTGGTGGAGGACGGCCGGCTGGTGGGGATCGTCTCCATCGGCGACCTCGCCGTCGAATGGGAGCCTGACTCGGTGCTCGCCGACATCAGCACCGACGAGCCGAACAACTGACGAGATCTCATTCCACCTGTCGCCAATCCAGGTGTCGCGCGTGGTGGGTGCCGCTGGCGTCCCGCCGGGGCCCCACCACCTTGTTTTTTCCCGCTTCGCCACCGGGTGTCGCGTTGTCGCACCGCCTCGGTCTTCGCGCCCGGTGGCGCGTACCCCGATGTGCCCCCGCTAACCGATAACCGATCGGAGGCGAGATGAGCCGACCGCGCGTCGTGATCGTCGGTGCCGGCTTCGCCGGCTATCACACCGCCCGTACGCTGTCTCGGCTGTGCCGCGAGGCGGTCGAGATCGTGCTGGTGAACCCGACGGACTACTTCCTCTATGTGCCGTTGTTGCCGGAGGTCGCCGTCGGCCTGCTGGAGCCCCGCCGGATCGCCGTGTCTCTGCCGGACACGCTGCCGAATGTGCGGCTCGTGCTCGGCGAGTTGACCGCGATCGACCTTGACGCGAGACGGATCCACTACGTCAACCCGGAGAACGACGCCGGCCAGCTCGACTACGACCGGCTGGTGCTCGCGGCGGGCAGCGTCAACAAGTCGCTGCCGATCCCCGGCGCCACCGAGTACGCGCACGGGTTCCGTTCGCTGCCGGAGGCGCTTTTCCTGCGCGACCACATCACGCAGCAAATCGAACTCGCCGACGTCGCCGACGACCCCGAGGAGCGGGAAGCCCGCTGCACGTTCGTCGTGGTGGGCGGCGGCTACACCGGCACGGAGTTGGCGGCGCAGGGGGTGCTCTACACCTCGGAGTTGGCGCGCCGGCATCCCCGGCTCGGCGGCCAGCGTCCACGGTGGATTCTGCTGGACGTCGCGGACCGGATTCTCCCCGAGCTCGACGTGCGCATGTCGCAGGTCGCCGACCGGGTGCTGCGGGAGCGAGGGGTGGACGTCCGGCCGGGCGTGACGGTGAAGGAGGTCCGCCCCGACTCGGCGGTGTTGAGTGACGGGCAGACCGTGCCGACCCGCTCGGTGCTGTGGTGCGTGGGGACCCGGCCGGACCCGCTCGTGGCCAACCTGGGCCTGGAGACCATCAAAGGGCGGGTGCTCGTCGACGAATATCTCACCGTGCCTGGGCGCCCCGAACTGTACGCCTGCGGTGACGCGGCCGCGGTGCCGGACCCGTCGCAGCCGGGCCAGTTCACGCCGATGACGGCGCAGCACGCGGTGCGACACGGCAAAGTGGTGGCCCGGAACATCGCCGCGTCGTTCGGCATGGACAGCCGGCGTCCGTACCAGTACCGGACGATCGGCTTCGCTGTGGACTTGGGCGATGGGGACGCGGCGGCCAACCCGTTCGAGCTGATGTTCACGGGCCTGTTGGCACGGCTCGCCACCCGCGGCTACCACCTGCTCAACCTGCCCGCCAACCGGGTGCGGGTGGCGGCGGACTGGCTGCTCAACGCGGTGTCGCGCCGGCAGGGGGTGCGGCTGGGCACGGTGCCGAAGCGCGCGCTGCCGCTCGACAGCGACGCGCCTGAGCTGGTGCAGGTCTCCTAGGGCTGATCGTTTTCCGGCTGGCGTGGGGGGTACCTCGCCGACGACGGGAGCCTTCGTGGAAGGAAGCGTGGATGAATATCGGCATCATCGGATCCGGCAACGTCGGATCGGTGTTGGCGCGCCGGTTGAGCGGCCTGGGGCACTCCGTGGCGATCGCGGCTTCCAGCCCGGATTCTCCGCGGCTCGCGGAGGCGAGCACGAAAGCCGGGGCGACCGCCGCGACCGCCGAGAAAGCCGCCGGGTACGGCGATGTGGTCTTCTTGGCGGTTCCGTTTGGCGCGCTGCGCGCCGCGCTCACCGATGAGGTGACCCACGCGCTGGCTGGCAAGACCGTCGTCGACGTCACGAACCCGCTCACGCCGGACAAGCTGGGGCTGGAGATCGGGCACACCACGTCGGCCGGGGAGACGGTCGCCGAGCTGCTGCCCCAGTCCAAAGTGGTCAAAGCGTTCAACACCGTGCTCGCGCCGAACCACGCGCAGCCCGTGCTCGGCGGGGTGCGGCAAGCCCTGCCCATCGCGGGGGACGACGCCGAAGCGAAACGCGTCGTGCAGGATCTGGCCACGGAACTCGGCTTCGAAGGGGTCGACGTCGGGCCGCTCCGCAACGCGCGGTACCTGGAGCCGATCGCCGAACTGCTCGTCCAGCTGGCGCAGGCGCAGGGCCAAGGGCGAGAGATCGGCTTCGCCCTCGCCCGATGAGCGGCGCGCCACCGAGAAATCGACTGTCGATGGGCCGCCCGCAGCGGCGACCGGCGGGAAGGGTGGATCGCGGGCCGGTCAGCCGAGCGGCGGCGTGACGTGCGTCGTGGGGCGATAGACGCGGTAGCCGGCGAGCTCGTCCACGGCGAACGGCACACCGGCGCCGGTCAGGTGTCGGCGGACCGCCCGGTCGAAACGTGAGGGGACCGGGGCGACGTACGCGGGCGGCTCGATCGCGTCCGCGACCGCGGCGCGGTAGCCCGGGACGCGGTTCACGCCAGGTCTGAGGTCGTCGGTGAGCACCGCGCAGACCGTGTCTTCGGCTGTGGCGAAGGCGACCCAGTTGCAGCTCCAGTACTCCGTGTAGAAGCGGGTCACCCCGTGCTGGCGCAGGGCTGTCAGCAGCTCGTGTCGCCGATCGGCCTGCTCGGCGTACGTCGACATTTGCGCGATCAGGGAGCCGGTGGCCGCCGCCAGGGTGACGGTCAACGCCGCCAGCGGGAGCGCGCCAGCGAAGCGGCGCGCGCCCCTGAGCGGGGAAGACAGCGCCCCGGTGTTCGTCGTCGCCCACCGCCACAAGGGCCACAGCATCGCGGGCATGGAGACCACCACCAAGCTGAGGTAGCGGGCGCTCTCGACCGGGGAGAGCGCGGCGGCGGGGCTGCGCGCGTACGACAGAACGGTGGCCAACGCGGCGACGACCAGCGCCAGCCGCGCCACCTCCCGAACCCGGTCGGCCCCGGAGGCGTGGAGCGCCGCCCGGGCGTAACCGACCGCGGCGATCCCCGCGATCAGCAGCAGCGCCGGGGCCCACCACAGCTGCCAGAGGGTGCAGTGGCTCGGCGCGCACAGCCCGACGCCGAGCGGTATCCCCTGGAGCACCCTGCCGAACGCCTGGCTGGCCCCCACGACGGCGTCCCCCATTCCGTACAGCTGCCGGAACACCATGGGGGAGCTCTCGGCGAGCGGGGTGCGCAGGTTGTGCGCGAGCAGCGGCGCGGCGCCGAACGCCAAACCGCCCAATGTGATCAGTCCGGCGCGGCCGAGCAGCTCGCGTCCGACCCCGACCGCCAGGACGATCGCCGCAGCCGCCAGGTACGGCACTCCGAGCCAGTGGTTCCACAGCAGCAAACCGGCGACGAAGCCCCAGGCGGCGAAGGCGAGCAGCCGCCGCAGGGAGGCCCGCGCGGGGCGAGACGCGGCGCCGAGCCAGACGGCGAGCAGCATCAGGGCCACCGCGGCCGGGCCGCCCTCGGGGTAGCCGCCGCCGGCGATGAGCTGGTTTTTCACCGTCCGGTCGGCGGCGAACGCGAGCAGCCCGACGGTGGCGACGGCGAAACCGGGGGTGAAGAGGCGTCGGCTGAGGTGATAGCTGCCGATCAGCAGCGCCACGTACAGCGACAGGGTGGGAATCCGCAGCACCACCACAGACGGGCCGGCGAGCGCGACCAGCGGCGCCGCCAGGTACGCCTCGAGCGTGCCCATGTAGTGCTGCCCGTAGAAGAAGACCGGCAGCGCGCGCCCTTGTCCAATATGGAGCGCGGCGAGCCCCATGGTGGCTTCGTCGCTGTTGGTCGGTGGAGTGTCCGAGAGGATCAGCCAGAGCCGGAGGCCGGCACCGACGGCGCCCACCGCCAGCGCGGCCGCTCCGTACCGGGTAATCCGCCCCCACGCAGGCACCGCCCGAGTCTGGCACAGCGACCACGCCGACCAGCGGCAGTCGTTCGCGCCAGGGCGAGGCGTGTCGCATGTCAACTTTTTGCTCGCCGTTTCGTGTTTTCCTGTCGCTTCGTGCCTGCCGCCTCCGTGCGGGTCAGCCGGTGAGGCCCAGCGCCTCGGCCGCGGCCCGACCATTGGCGCGGCTCGCCCCATAGGTGAGCACGAACGCGCGGATCCCGGCCGGACGCCAACGCGACGGCCAGCCCATCTCGACCACCGCGACCGGGTGGCGGGCCGCCACCGCCTCGATCAGCGACCGCGCGCCGGGCAGCCGGTGGAGGTGGCGTCCCACCAGGACGATCGGGCGGCTGCCGGCCCGGCCCACCAGCGCCTCCGGCGTGGTGTCGGCGGCGACCACTCGAAGGTGCTCAGCGCCCCGGAGATGGGGCGCGAGTCCCCAGGGCACGCGCCCCTCGACCTGGGTGGCGGTGGCCGCGAGCTGCACCACCATCGCGGCGGCGAAGCCCGAGGGATCGCCCTCGACCCGCACCGCGCGCCGCGCGGCGCGATACCCCAGCTCGGTCGCGGTGGCCGGCGCGCCCGCCCGTGGCGGCGGATCGGTGGCGAGCGCGGCGGCCCGCGCCGCCGCCTCCTCCACGCGGGCGCGCGCCAACCGTCCCTCCTGCACCGCGACGGCGATCCCGGTGGCGACCTGCTCCACCAGGGCCGCGTCCACCCGGCGGCCGAGGCAGAGCAGATCGGCGCCAGCGGCGAGAGCGCGCACGGCGGCGGGCACGATCCCGCCCGCGGCGAGCACCGCGCCGGCCATCTCCAACGCGTCAGTGACGAGCGCGCCGGTGAAGCCGTACTCGCCGCGCAGCAGATCGACCAGGACTAGCCGGCTGAAGGTCGCCGGCAGCGTGCCGCTGAGCGCGGGAACGCGAAGATGCGCGGTCATGACCGCCTTGACGTCGGCGGCGATGGCCGCGGCGAACGGAGGCAGGTCGCGGCGGCGCAGCACCTCCAGGGAGACCTCGACCGTGGGCAGCCCGAGATGGCTGTCGGTGACGGTCGCGCCGTGCCCGGGGAAGTGTTTGGCGCACGCGGCCACTCCGGCCGTCTGCAAACCGGTGACCGCGGCCGTGGTGTGCGCGGCGACCAGCGAGGGATCGACCCCAAACGACCGGGTGCCGATGACCGGGTTGTCGTCGGCGGTGTTGACGTCGACCGTGGGGGCGAGGTTGAGGCTGACGCCGAGCTGGGCCAGCTCGTCGCCGATGGCCCGATAGATCTCCTGGGTGAGGGCGAGGTCGTCGACCGCGCCGAGCGCCGCGTTGCCCGGGTACGGGCTGCCGGTGGCGTGGGCCAGCCGGGTCACGTCCCCACCCTCCTCGTCGATGGCGATCAGCACGTCGGCCCGGTGGGCGCGCAACGCCGCGGTGGTCGCCGCGACCCGCTCGGGACGGTCGATGTTGGAGCTGAAGAGGAGGAAGCCCGCGAGCCCGTCGGCGAGCAGCTTTGCGGCCCAATCGGGGGGAGTGGGGCCGGGGAAGGCGGCGAGCAGGGTCCGCAACGCGAGCCGGCGCAGCCCTGGATCCGTCGCCATCCGCCCCTCCACCGGATCCCGCCTCTGGGCAGCCTTACCGTACGGCCCCGCCGCGCCGCCGGCCTGGGGTATGCCGTACGGGCGACCCGCGCGTGTGATCGGCGGCACGGTTTCCCGCCGCGGGCGACCTCCTGCCTGGGTGTCGGCCGGGCGGCGTGGTTGGATGGCCAACGTGCCTACGGTGGACGACGCGGTGATGAGCGACGACTGGACGCCGGACCCCGACTCGGTGATCGACATCGGCCGGGTCAGCGTGCTCCGGTCCGGCGTGCCGCTGCTGCGGGACCTGACGTGGCGGGTCGCGCCGGACGAGCGGTGGGTCATCCTGGGGCCCAACGGCGCCGGCAAGACGACGCTGCTCAACCTGATCGTGGGGCGGGTGCACCCCACGTCCGGCGAGGTGTGGACGCTGGGTGAGCGCATCGGGCGCACCGACCTCAACGAGCTGCGTACCCGGATTGGGCTGAGCACGGCCACGCTCGGGGAGCGGATCCCCGCCGACGAGCGGGTGCGGGACGTGGTGGTGACCGCCGCCTGGTCGGTGATCGGCCGGTGGCGGGAGGAGTACGACCCGTTGGACGAGCAGCGCGCCCAGGAGCTGTTGAGCCAGTTCGGGGTGGCGGGTCTGGCCGACCGCGCGTACGGCACGCTCTCGGAAGGGGAGCGGAAGCGGGTGCAGATCGCCCGGGCGCTGATGACCGACCCCGAGCTGCTGTTGCTCGACGAGCCGGCCGCGGGCCTGGACTTGGGGGGCCGTGAGGAGCTGGTACGGCACCTGGCCGCGCTGGCCCAGGACCCGGACGCCCCGGCGCTGGCGCTGGTGACCCACCACGTGGAGGAAATCCCGCCGGGCTTCACGCACGTGCTGCTGCTGCGGGCGGGGACCGTGGTGGCCCAAGGGCCGATCGAGTCCACGCTCACCGCCGAGACCCTGTCGACGACGTTCGGGGTGCCGCTCGTGGTGGAGCGGGCCGGTGAGCGGTTCGCCGCCCGGGCCGCCTGGTGAGGGTTGGCGCGACCTCGGCTGCGCTGCGGTGGCTAGTGCCCCGCGTCGGCGGAGTCGAGCGGCCAGCGGGGGTGCCCGTGCGCTTCTAGCGCCCGCTGGACCGCGCGGCAGATCTGGCCGAAGCGGCGCGCGTCGCGGGTCTGGAGCAGCATCACCGGCCGACCGGCCACCTCGACCCACAGTTGGAGGTCGCGCAGGCCGCTGTCGTAGGAGCGTTCCATCCGTTCGAGCAGCAGATCCGCGAACGGACCGATGGTCACGCCGGCGACGAGGCAGAATACGCCCACGGTGATGACGGTCTCGCTGGGGATGTCGCTGCGCAGGGCCAGCGCGATGCCGAGCCCGGCGGCGACGACCGGTGCGAGCAGCCCGGCGACGAGCGCGCTCCGCCCGGCGACGGCCCGCCAGGATCGTTCCCCCCGCTGCTGCCACACCCCGGTGAGCGCGCTGAACGGGTACCGCCGCCCCTCCACCTCGATGGCGGTCGAGGTGACCCGCACGGAGCGGTCGTCATAGTACGTGATCACTCTGCTGTCCTTGTCACGTTCCTTTGAGGTTACTGACGTCCGCTTACTCGGCGTACCCTGTGGCGGAACTCAACGTGGAGGTGTGGGCGTGGGTGAATTCGTACGCGTAGAGGTCGCGGAGGGCATCGGGACGATTCGTTTGGACCGGCCGCCGATGAACGCCCTCAACACGCAGGTCCAGGAGGAGCTGCGCGCGGCCGCCCTCCAGGTCTCGGCCGATGACGCGGTGCGGGCGGTGGTGGTGTACGGCGGGCCGAAGGTGTTCGCGGCTGGGGCGGACATCAAGGAGATGGCCGAGATGTCGTACACGGAGATGGCCCAGCGCGCCCCGGAGCTGTCGAAGACGTTCGACGCGATCGCGCGCATCCCCAAGCCCGTGGTCGCCGCGATCACCGGGTACGCCCTCGGCGGCGGCTGCGAGCTCGCGCTGACCTGCGACTGGCGGGTGGCGGCCGAGGACGCGAAGCTCGGTCAGCCGGAGATCAAGCTCGGGATCATCCCGGGTGCGGGCGGCACGCAGCGGCTGGCCCGGCTGGTCGGTCCGGCCCGTGCCAAGGATCTGATCTTCTCCGGGCGGATGGTCGACGCCGAGGAGGCGCTGCGGATCGGCCTGGTGGACCGGGTGGTGCCCGCGGCCGAGGTGTACGACGCCGCGGTGGAGATGGTGCGTCAGTACGTCGACGGGCCGGCTCAGGCGCTGCGCGCCGCGAAGCTGGCGATCGACGGTGGACTGGAGGTGAGCCTCGAGTCCGGGCTGGCCTGGGAGTCGCAGCTCTTCGCCGGGCTCTTCGCCACTGAGGACCGGCGTGAGGGGATGACCGCCTTCATCGAGAAGCGCAAGCCGAAGTTCACCGGCCGCTGAGCAGCTGCGGCCGCCGACCGCGCGGTCTTCGCGTGGCCCTGCCTCCACAGTGGGGCAGGGCCACGTGTGCTTTTCGAGCCTGAGCGGCCGACGCCCCCGAAGTGACTGGTCGGTAACCGCGGGTGGTGCACATTGTGGACGCTCTGAGCCGGCGGGTCAGCCGAGCTGGCCGCGTCCCCCCGCCGGAGACCTGCGGCGGATCCTGGCCGCGTTCGCTGACGCACCCGATGCGGGCCAGGTACGGCTACGACGTCGCCGCCGACCCCGGGGCTGCGCCACGACGACGTGGTGCGCGCGCTCGGCGGAGCGGGGGAGATGTGAAGCGTCTCCTGCGCGGGGTCCCTACTGCTCCGGGCGGCGGTCGTCGGCGGGCGGCTCGCCGCTCTCGGGCCGGCGCAGCTTCTCCTCACGGTGGCGCGTGTCTGTCTCCTGATTCTCCGTCCGCGGAGTGTCCGATGTGGGGCGTTTGACGCTGAGCGAGCGGAGGAACTCGGGGTCGTCATCCGGGGCGAGCGGGCGGGAACGGGGCTGCCGGGCGCCGCTGAACACGCCGCCGCTGAGCAAGCCAGAGCCGGACGACGTGGTGGTGACCGGGCGGCCGGCCGCGAACCAGCCGATCGACCCGAGCAGCGGGAAGAGCAGGATGATGAACACCCAGGCGATCCGGGGTAGGGCGCGGATTTCGGATTCTTCGGCGGATAGGCAGCTGATCAACGCGATCGCGCCGAGGACGATCTGGAGGAGGAACAGCAGAACGTAGAAGCGCGCCATTCCGCAATCATGGCCCGTGCGGCCGCGTGGGGCCTACCCCGGTGAGGACCAGCGCCACGCCAATCACGGCGTACCCGACGACGATGAGCGCGGCGAGGGCGAGGAGGCGGCCGTTGGCCAGCGGCGCGGGGAGCATGCTGATTCGGCGGCGAGTCAGGGCGACCGCGGCGGCCCAGCCGAGCAGCGTGAGCCCGGCGAAGAACGCGCCGAGCGCACCCCGGGTCACGGTGATCCGCAGGGCGAGCGCGGTGACCGCGGTGAGGGAGAGCACGGTCCGCGCCCAGGACAGCCGGGTGCGTTCCGGCTGGAACCCGTTGTCACTGGACATGCTCACCGGCCCCGCGCGCCGGTCGCGCGCTCACCGGACATGAGCGGCCTGGATGAGGACAGCGACCACGAGGAGCAGCCCGCCGAACCCGATCACGACGGCGAGGACGGCGGGGAAGCGGGAGACGGGGAGGTCTTCCTTGAGCCGCATGGCGCGTTCGGTGCGGGCCCAGTGGTCGATCGCGCGGATCACGACCAGCGCGCCGAGCACGAGCAGGGTGATCGCGATCGCTTCGCGCAGGTACGGCAGCGGCATCGCGGACAGGAACTGCGCCGCGGCGAGCCCGCCGGCCATCAGCGCCAACCCGGTGCGGAGCCAGGCCAGGTAGGTTCGCTCGTTCGCGAGCGAGAACCGGTAGTCGGGCGTGGTGCCGATCTCGCGCAGTTCCTGCGGATCAAACCACTGCCGGA
>Ga0079224_100013036_pt1 | contig 11554 bp, 8 predicted proteins | sample Stecom2015_FD_80414 | JGI IMG/M metagenome (GOLD analysis project Ga0079224, IMG submission 80414) | Agricultural soil microbial communities from Utah to study Nitrogen management - Steer compost 2015 | ecosystem: Environmental > Terrestrial > Soil > Agricultural land | place: USA: Utah...
CCGCAGAACATTTTCATTAGGGCTTCAATTAACTTTTTAGAGATGAAACTACTTAAATATATAGCCATAGCAGGTATTTTATCGATGACATCCTGCTCTAAAGATTTTTTAGGCGATGATTTTTTGACCAAAGATCCGCTAGATCAATTGACGGATCCAGCATTCTGGTCGTCCGAAAACAACATCCGAACCTATACCTTTGGTTTTTATAACTCTTATTTCAAAGGATATGGTAGTGGTTTTGGCAGAGGAACGTTATACGATGGGCAGTTTATCAACGATGATTTTATACCGATAACCCCAAATGAAATCGTTGTGGACGAGTTTGTGATCAATGTGCCCACCTCGGGAGGAGGCTGGTCGCCAGTTTTACCTGCAAACCAGATCCCCACGGGCGTAACCTCTTATTACTCCCGTATACGTAAAGCGAATCACTTTATCAATAGTGTGCCGATCGCAGAACTCGCTGAAGAAGTTCAGAACCACTGGCTGGGTGTAGGGCGATTTTTCCGCGGTTTAGAATATGCAAATTTTGTGAATGCTTTCGGGGATGTGCCCTATATTGATCGAGTTTTAACGGAGGACGACCCCGACTTATACCGTCCACGTGACTCGCGTGTTTATGTCATGGACAAGGTGTTGGAAGATTTCAGGTTTGCCGCCGAACATGTACGTGCCAGCGATGGACCGGCGCAACAAGCCGTCAACAAATACGTGGTGTTGGCCTATATGTCCCGGGTATTTCTATTTGAAGGAACTTGGTTGAAATACCATGGCGTCGATGAAGCGAAAGCAACGGAATATCTGGAGGCCGCGAAATGGGCGGCTGAGCAGGTGATCACGAGTGGTGCTTTTTCGGTTTCCAATAACTATCGTGCTTTGTTTGCTTCGGAATCACTTAAAGGAAACTCCGAGGTTATCCTGTTTAAAGAATATGCGGAAGGTATTTTGTCGCACAGCGCGATGTCGTACAACAACTTGGAGCCGCAGGCCGGGATGTCCAAAAATGCACTAGATAGCTATCTATTGTCAGACGGACTGCCTATCGGTTTGTCGTCGCGTTACGAAAATGACCGGACGGTAGCCAATGCACTACGTGATCGTGATGGACGCTTAGTACAAACCATTGCACCGGAGCTTCGCATGATGAATGTGAGGAGCAACTTTGCCCTTTCAGGATACGCCGTACAGAAATTTCTGAACGAAAGCCTGCGGAATGAAACCGTGGGAACCGGCTCCTTGAATATTACCGACGCACCGATTATCCGTTACGGAGAAGTGCTCGTTAATTATGCGGAAGCCGTGGCCGAGTTGGGAACGCTGACACAAGGCGACCTTGATATAACGATCAACGTCCTTCGCAACAGAACCGGAGTTGGCCTGCCGAGATTAGAATTAGTAGGGAATCAACCTGCTGTAAACGGCGTTCCTTACGATGATCCGGCGCGGGATCAAACAGTGTCCAGCCTGATTTGGGAAATAAGACGCGAACGCCGGTCCGAACTGATGTTCGAAGGACTTCGGCTGAACGATTTGCGCCGATGGAAAAAGCTGGAGTATGCGGATACAGACAAAAATCCGACGAACAATAGAGGTGCTTATATCGTAAAAGCAGATTATACAGACGAACAATTGAACGGCATCACAATCGATGGTGCAAATGAAGGGTATATTATACCTTCAGCGTCTATTAAGAGGACGGTACAGGACAAGTTTTACCTCGATCCGATTCCTTTGGACCAGATTTCACTTTATGAAAGCAATGGTGTTGAGTTGAAGCAAAATCCAGAATGGTAAAGATAGTACAGGATCCAGTGTAAATACGGATTAATTTGATTTCTTAAAAAAAACACGCGTTTATGCGTGTTTTTTTTGTTTTTGACAAAAACACTATAAAAAATGCATAAAAATTTGTTTTTTAACTTTTGTTAATTACATTAGTGCAGGTTTTAGCGTTTCTTGATTAAATTATGACAAAATATGCAAGAAGCAGACCTTTTATGAAGTAATCATTATTAAATAAACTAACTAACTAGCTATGAGAAAATCGTTATTATTTTCTGTTGCTTTAGGGTTGATTGCGACGACGGGAACCGTTGCGCGGGAAGGGCTTCCGGCTGAAAGAGAGACTCCTTTGCTATTGGACAATGTCGTTCAAGACATCGTTAAGGGAAGGGTATCAAGTGTTGATGGGTCGATAGCAGGAGCTACTATTGCGGTAGTTGGAACGACTGTTTCGGCAGCAACAGACGCAGACGGAAACTTTTCTATAAGAGCCAAAGTTGGCGATGTCCTAAGAGTCACGTATATCGGCTATGTGACTCAAAAAGTGAAAATCGAATCGGCTACTGTTCTGGTTATACTTCTGCCTGATGATGGTGCGATAGAAGAGGTGGTCGTAACAGCGTTGGGTATCGAGAGAAGCAAGAAAAACCTTACCTATTCAGTTCAGCAAGTCTCTGGAGACGATTTGAGGGCTGCAAATCAAGGAAATATTCTTAACGCTCTGCAGGGACAAGTTGCAGGAGCTCAGATTTCTTCGTCAGGAGGTTCACCCGGACTGCCTACCGAGATTATTCTTCGCGGATCTACAACCTTAACAGGCGATAATCAACCGCTTATGATTGTTGATGGTATCCGCGTAAACAATTCCTCTTCAAATGGAACAGTCAATCGTATCGCAGATATCAACCCGGAAGATATTGAAGATATTTCTATCCTAAAGGGTGCCGCCGCCGCCGCGTTGTATGGGATTGATGCGGCTTCCGGTGCTGTTATTATTGCCACTAAAAAAGGGAAGGCCGGTGTCATGCAGATTGGCGGTATGTACAGAGCTTTTGTAGAGACCATGGGCCGATTGCCCCGTCAGCAGCAGATTTACACTACGGGTACCGGAGGTACATATGACGAATCTTCTGAATCTTCGTGGGGTAGAAAATTTAGATATGATGAGCCTATCTATAACAACATCGAAAGATTTTTTCAGACCGCATTAACACACGATGCTGGCGTAAATATCAACGGCGGTTCTGAAAATCTACAATATTATATGTCTGGTGGATATAGAAAGGCAGGATCGATGGTGCCGAATACGCATCAGGATAAAATAAATTTCTTAATGAAAGGAACAGCGAAGTTAAGTGACAAAATCAGTGTTACGGCTTCTGCTAATTATGTACAGAATAATATCCAAGAGGGGTTGGGTGGAGCAAGTGCTGGCGGATGTCGCACCGGATCGCTATATGACCTGTTTGGATGCTATGACGGGAGAGGTGATTTGGCGAGAAAAAAAAGAGACCATTCGTGTTCGCGAATCGGTGGGGCTATCCGCTGATGAACGTTATGTATACGTGAAAACGATGGATGGCAACCTGCTGGGCGTATCTACAACGGCAGATAGTATGGATATTGCTTGGCGTTCAACATTGCAGTTGCCCTACGAGCTAACGCCGTCTGCCATAGCTACCAACGGTCGGCAAGTATTTGTACCAAGCCATTCGGGACTTCTTTCTGGCGTTGATGCGAAGACTGGAGAAGTTTTATGGCAGTATAAATGTTCAAATGCGATGATAAACCCTATATTTGTTTTGAGGTCTAACCAAATAGTTGTCACCACGATGGATGGTATGATGATGAAATTTAACCTCGGCAAAGAATAACGCATAGAACCGGAAAATCTTTTTTAAAGTATTTCTGCGTGTTTATGCATGTTTTAGATTAAAATTTGCATTTTTGTGTTGGAAGTAATAGAATTTTAAATGGTAAGAGTTACGGAAAAGGAGTCGAACTACCGAGACTTAGATAAAATGTCGGTCAACGAATTGTTGACTAATATGAATAAGGAGGATAAAACCGTGCCATTAGCTGTGGAGAAAGCGATTCCACAGCTGGAAGCGCTGGTGGACGTTACCGTGGAGAAAATGAAAATGGGGGGACGTTTATTTTATATAGGTGCTGGAACGAGTGGCCGTTTGGGTATTTTAGATGCTTCAGAATGTCCACCGACTTTTGGCGTGCCCTTTGACTGGGTTATCGGATTGATAGCCGGTGGCGATACCGCCATTCGTAAAGCCGTGGAATTTGCAGAAGATGATATGGAACAGGCTTGGAAAGATATGGAAGAGTACGGTATCGATGAGAACGATGTCATCATTGGGATAGCAGCATCCGGAACAACGCCTTATGTTATTGGTGGATTGAGACGAGCTAATGCGGAAGGATTGGTAACAGGATGTATCGTATGTAATAGTAATTCACCTATTGCGCAGGAAGCACAATATCCGGTAGAAGTTATAGTCGGTCCCGAATTTGTAACAGGTTCTACGCGGATGAAATCAGGTACAGCGCAAAAGCTGGTGCTCAATATGCTGAGCACTTCCGTCATGATCCAGCTCGGACGGGTAAAAGGCAATAAAATGGTCGATATGCAATTGTCGAATATAAAACTAGTTGCCCGCGGCGTGCGGATGGTTATGGAGGAGACAGGACTCGATCAAGAAGCAGCCTCGATACTGTTAGAGCGCTATGGTAATGTGCGGAAAGCTATCGAAAGTTATCAATCCTTAAAATCGTAATATTTTACTTTTAACTATGTCGCCAATCACCCTATTGACGTTTTTATTCGTATATTTCGGTATACTACTGAGCGTGTCTTATTTCACTTCCCGTAAAACCGCTGACAATGCTACTTTCTTTGTAGCAAACAAAAGTTCCAAATGGTATATGGTTGCATTCGGGATGATTGGTGTAGCACTGTCGGGGGTTACTTTTATCTCCGTTCCGGGAGCTGTAGGGGTTTCAAACTTTAGCTATTTTCAATTTGTTTTGGGGAACGCCCTTGGGTTTCTGGTGATCGCCTACGTTTTGTTGCCACTTTATTATCGGATGAACCTCACGTCCATTTATACCTATTTGGAGGAACGATTAGGGCATACGAGCTACAAGACAGGGGCAATGATCTTCTTGGTGTCCCGAACAATCGGATCAGCATTTCGGTTGTACCTGGTAGCTATTATTCTTCAAAAATTCATTTTTGACGCCTGGAACGTGCCTTTTGGAATTACGGTAGCTGGATGTTTGCTTTTAATATGGTTATACACCAATAAAGGTGGACTAAAGACCATCATTATCACGGATATGTTCCAAACATTTTGTCTGGTACTAGCTGTTGTATTGTCGATTTATTTTATGGCCGATGGACTTGGTATCTCTGTTTTGGAGGCATTTGAGCGTGTGAAAGAAAGTTCTTATTCACAGATTGTGGTATGGGAAGATTTGTTAGGAGATCGAAATCATTTCTGGAAACACATTGTTGGAGGAGCATTTGTAACGATTGCGATGACCGGTCTCGACCAAGATCTGATGCAGAAAAACTTGAGCATGAAAACCATTGGTGAAGCACAGAAAAACATGCTCACGTTTACGGGGGTATTTGTTGTTATCAACTTATTTTTCTTGGCCGTTGGGGCATTGCTCTACATTTATGTGGCCGAAAAAGGGATTGATATCAGCATGCTCCGTACACCAGATTATCTTTATCCCGAGATTGCACTGAACCATCTGTCTATAGCTGCGGGGGTCATCTTTATGATGGGATTGACGGCGGCAACGTTCGCGACCACCGATTCGGCACTCACGGCGTTGACGACATCGTATTGTGTGGATTTTCTCGACTTTAATAAAGCAAAGGATCCGAATGCGAAGGCCTTGGTGCGGAAACGGAATATAGTGCATTTCGCCTTTAGCGTCGTGATGCTTGTCGTCATTTTGATATTCCGGTTGTTAAATGATGATTCGGTCGTGACGGCTATTTTTACCGCGGCGAGCTACACGTATGGGCCATTGCTGGGTTTATTTGCCTTTGGGATCTTAACGCGAAATAAGGTGAAGGATAATCTGGTGCCGTATTTCTGTATTTTGTCGCCCATTATATGGTATGTATTGAATACGTATTATATTATACCGTATACCAGCTATCGTATTGGTTTTGAATTGATTGTTTATAATGGATTGACGACTTTCCTGCTGATGTGGGGGACTTCACCCGGTAAACTGCCGCGGGAGGAACGCAGACTTTAATAAACTCATTTTAGATAAATTTTAAAATTGATTTCACATTAACTATCTTTGAGCCGCGCAAGCGTCGACCGGGAAATTAGCTCAGCTGGTTTAGAGCACTACCTCGACAAGGTAGGGGTCACTGGTTCGAACCCAGTATTTCCCACAAAAAAGGAGACTTTAATAGTCTCTTTTTTCGTTTCTACAGTTTATTTTTTACTTTTAATCCAACATGTATCATTTAATAGAAGAAACCGTCGCGTCTATTCGTCGTAAAATAGGCGATTTCACACCGGAATTTGGTATTATTTTAGGCACAGGGCTTGGCAAATTGGTGGAGGAAATAGATATAGAATACAAGATGATGTATTCCAATATTCCCAATTTCCCCATATCAACGGTCGAATTTCATAGTGGAAAGCTGATTTTTGGTTTATTGAACGGGCGCCGGGTTGTGGCTATGCAGGGACGCCTTCATTATTATGAGGGATATGATATGCAGGCGATCACGTTTCCGGTACGGGTGATGAAAGCTTTAGGTATCCAGAAGCTTTTTGTATCCAATGCCGCGGGATCGCTCAGTCCGAATATTCTGAAAGGCGACATGGGTATTATCGAGGATCATATCAATTTACTTCCCGACAATCCGCTGCGGGGACCAAACGACGACGATTTTGGTTCGCGTTTTCCCGACATGAATGAGCCGTATAACAAGGATATGATTCAGCAAGCGTTGGAGATTGCCGATCGCTTCAAATACAGAGCGCATAAAGTCGTGTATGTCTCCACACAAGGGCCGAATCTGGAAACAAAAGCCGAGTATCGTTATATGCGTATCATTGGGGGTGATATTGTCGGTATGAGTACCGTACCTGAAGTGATTGTGGCCAATCATATGGGGTTACCGGTATTTGCGATTTCGGTAGTAACCGATGAAGGATTTCATGCCGAATTAAAACCTGTTTCTTTTGCAGAGATCATACAAGTGGCTACCGAAGCAGAGCCAAAAATGACAAAGATTCTAAAAGAATTGATAGCATTGCAATAAATGAAGATTTTTAGCCTTATTTTTGGCATAAAATTTAGAACAAATTGGTATTGATGAACAGGCACTTGAAGCAACTCCTACTTTTTTTTGTGTTTATCTTCGTAGGTACGACATATGTTTCTGCGCAAGTGGAAGAGGAATTTAGCAGTGCCTTGGATTCGGCAAGAGCCAAAGAGGATAATAGGCAGGACTCCGTTGTCTTTACCGCGAGATATGTACGCTATGCTACTTTGGATATGCTCAAGCAAAGCACACGTACGGTACAGATTGATACCACGCACGTCAATTTTCAATATTACAATAAACAAAATGTCCCCTGGAACCCGACGATTAATCTAGGCTCTTATGGATTAGCATCACGAGATCTGTTGTTCAATCCAAACAAGAGCATTGGCTTTCAGCCCGGATTCCATGCGCTGGAAAGATATTTACTACAATCGGATTCTATCCAATATTTTCGGGCAAGGGCACGCTATTCCGAATTATATGCGGTAGGTTTCTTTTTCAATGATCAGGTATTTCGTGCCCGACTGGCGCAAAATATTAATCCACAGCTAAATATAGGGGCTGAATACTACGCCACCAACACGGATGGCTATTATGTGAATCAAGATTATAATGATCGAAGGGCCGCCGTCTTTTCCTGGTATGAATCGAAGAGCCTACGCTATAACCTGTTGATGAATGTCACGATCAACAATCTCAACTCGCCCGAAAATGGATCTGTTGTGGATCGTAATGTCTATATGCAGGATGTATTTCAGGATACCTCCAGTATGTCCAATATGGGGTATCCAGTCAGACTGAGCGGACGACAGGCAAATCGCCCTAACCATAAATGGAAAGACAACGGTGTCTTCTTACGGCAGTCCTATTATCTAGGGCGGTTAGATACGCTAAACGTCGGAACCCCCGAGATGGAGGTACGTCCTACGAATACTGTAGCACACAATTCGTCGTTGCGTCAACGAAGATTTACCTTTTTCAAAAATGAAGAGGATTTGGAAGGCGCATTCCCGTATGGTGACTTTGGCCTTGTGGAAGATACCACCACCATAACAAACATTACCAACGAATTTACCTATAGTTTTTATTTACGGGGTAAAGGTGTGTTTAAAAATGAAGCCAAACTGGATTTGGGCTTTCAGAATGATCTAATCTGGTATAAGGATAGTCTGACGAACGAGTTTTTCCAAAATAGTATGCTAAAGGGTACGCTAGGTTATCAATTTAGTGACCGTGTGCAGCTGCAGGGAAATGTAAACCAGATTGTGGTAGGTCGCAATGCGGGAGACTTTCTGTATGAAGCGAACGCCGATATTTTGTTGAGCGAAAATGCGGGTAGGGTGCGGATCGGCGCCTATTCGCAAAATAAATCACCGGAAATGGTATTTAATCTGATGAACTACACGTATCATCAGTGGGATCATAGTTGGGAAAAAACGAAGACACAGAACCTTTCTTTCGCTTATACCAACAATAAAATCGGATTTTCAGGTAAAGCGGAATACTTTTTAATGGATAAGTATCTCTATTTTCGTGAAATCGATAACCCAGATAATGATGAGTTATATATGCGGCAGATCACCCCGGAGCAATCCGGCAATATGAATTTATTGAAAGTCTCCGTCAGTCAGAAATTTCGTTTGGGGCGTTTCCATTTTGATAATATGGGTGTATACCAGAAAACGGACGCTCAAAATATATTGGCCATCCCGGAGCTGTACACTTGGCATAGCTTCTACTATGCCAATAAATTATACAACGTGATGGATTTCCGATTGGGAACCGATGTGCGCTTCAATACACCGTTCCGTTCGCCTTCCTACGCCATTAACGTTGGGCAATTTTACAACGATAATGTGGGGATAGAATACTCCACCTATCCGATAGTGGATTTATGGTTTACCGGTAATATAGACCGCGTGAATTTATTTATCTCCTATAATTTTGTTAATCAGTTTGTTTATCCGAAGGGATACTATACTGTGCGGCGTTATCCTATGCAGGATGCGAATCTGCGATTTGGGGTGTCCTGGAAGTTTTATGATTAAAGAGATGTTTGTTCTATTTGTTGAAAAATCCTATCTTTAGGAAGCGAAACCAACATAAATACGAACATGCTCACTTCTAATTTCTTTTGTTTACAACAACGAATTATCCCGTCAACAAGAACGATCGAAGGCGGCTACCTTTCTTTTTTGCCCTTAAACCACCATTATCGTATAGGGAACAGCCTAGGTGCTATTTTTATAGAACTCGAAGAATGTGTTCTGCTGGAATTAAAGGGAACCATTGATCCGGCTGGATTTCGTGTGGACCCTGCTATGGAGGGGATCAGTTTCTGGCAAATGTACCAGTTTAGGAACACCTCCCAACTTTATTTACCCCATAGCCTGCCTTTGAGCGATAACCGCTGCATTTCGTTTTCTACAGCGGCACAAAAAGTTCCGTTGCTGCTGAACCAGGGAAAGCAATGGGCCATGCTTATTGGTTATAAAACCGATGCCGTAGCCGATTTGCTCAAAGAGTTTCCGATGTTGGCGAGCTTAGCCTACGTGAATGAATCGCCCAACACGAACGTTTATTGGGAACCGGATATCAGTGTCAACCATAGTCTACGGGACGCCTGGAACCGTCTCAGTAAACCGGAATATCTACCTTTCCGTGGTAAGGGCGAACTCTTGTTGGATGTTTGTCGGTTGCTGGAAGAATACTGCCGGCAATTGGATCGTCAGGCAGACCAAAACGAGCGAAGCCGGCTGGGGCTTTATCATAAGGCATTGGCTTATATCAATGAAAACTTGTTGGATTCCATTAATAAGGAAATGGTCGTTAAAGCGCTAGGGGTGAATGCCCGTACCTTGGAGCGCGCTTTTGAAGGTAGACCAGTGAAGATAGCAGAATATATCCAGCGGATAAAACTCAACCATGCAAAAAGCCTACTCTACGAAGGCGAGATGACCGTGGATCAGGTCTCCAATCTGCTGAACTACCCCAACCGGAAATACTTTAGCCGGGAATTTAAAAAGTATTTTTTTCAAACTCCAAGCTCCTTTCAAAAAGAAATGGAGGAATTTCGGAAAGGTGACGAAGAAGAGGAATAGGTTAGTGCAGCAGGACTTGTTTTTAGGGGAATATATGTTATGTTGGCGCATCATAGCTATATTCCTGTATTTTAATCTTATTTAGGGTATAACAGTGTTGTTTTTGGGAAGAAAATCGTCTTTTGGGGGCGGAGAACTTTTGTTGGCGCATGAAGTTTGTATTGTTGGAATACAATGTGTTTTTGGGGATTTAGGTATTTATTTCGGTGAAATAAGAAGATTTTTTGGGAAAAAGTAATTTTTTTGGTTGGATAAAATATGTATTTCCAAGCTGTAAACGCATGAAATAATCGTTTTTGTTAGGGTAGGGGGTCAAATTGCGACAAAATTTTCAGCAAATCGCGAAGAAAATGTCGCAATTTGACCCCCTGTTTCATGACCCCCTATGTTATGTTTGCATTGTTGATCAACAAAAGGTTTAATTTCTAATCACAAAAAAAAAGAAATCATGAGCAAAGTAACATTAAAAACTGGGGGAACCAGTAACGGAGAAGCACAGTTTGTTAAATTCGTTGAAAACATCATTGTTAAGTTAACCGAAAACGCAGATTTGTTTACGGATGCAGATCCAAGCATTGCAGATCTGGAACAGGCATTGACTAAGCTCAAGCAGGCACAGGCCGATGCGGCCTATCGGGATAAGCGTTTTGTCGTGCTCAAAAATCAAGCTTTGGCGGCGTTGAAGACCATGGTTTATCACCTGTCGCTCTATGTAGAGCGTCAGGCAAATGGCGATGCAGCAATCATCTTAGCGGCAGGCTTTAATCCGTCTGCACGAAGTGCCATCGGCATAGAGCCGGCACCACAGCCGAAATTCCTATTGGTAGAGGTCAATGCCCAGGTTCCGGGCGTAACGACACTGAAGACGGATTATTGGAAGGGTAACGTGGCCTATCGGTTTGAATACCGAAAGAAAAACAGCGACATAGACTGGACAGTGATCACAAGTACCCGATCTAATGTCACGATCACCGAACTGGAATCGGTACAGGAATATGAGTTCCGGGTCGCTTATGTCGGCAGGAACCCGCAGATCACGTATAGTAACGTGGTGAGTTCGTACGTGTTTTAACCATTAATGGTGTACTATTGGCTATCCCCGCATCACGGAATATGATGCCCTCTTAGGAGTGGGATAGCCACTTTTTAAAAAAAATAAATAGACAAAATATATGAAGACGATCGTTCGCCCACACCCCCTAAAAGATATTATACTGGAATTTGATGAATCCAAGGAGCAGCCAGACTACGAAAAAGAAGCTTTAGAACGTTACTACATGGCGCATGATGTGGTGTGGGATTTGAGACAAAGGCTGGAATATTTGGCAAAAGGTCTATTGGC
>Ga0079224_100013037_pt1 | contig 11554 bp, 13 predicted proteins | sample Stecom2015_FD_80414 | JGI IMG/M metagenome (GOLD analysis project Ga0079224, IMG submission 80414) | Agricultural soil microbial communities from Utah to study Nitrogen management - Steer compost 2015 | ecosystem: Environmental > Terrestrial > Soil > Agricultural land | place: USA: Utah...
CAGTTTTCCCGCACCCGTCGCATATTGCTTGGCGCGAAAACCAACGCGGTGCGGTCACGCAAGGATCGCATCAAATCTGTAAGGACGACGTTACCGGCGACCACTGCAAGCATCTCGTGAAACTCGCGATTTAATTCTTGGCATTTCTTGAGGTCGCCCGCTTCTACGGCCCGGTTCCCCTCGTCAAGTATGGCTTGCAATTTCGCCACGGCTTCATCGTCACGCCGCATGGCTGCAAGCTTGGCATTGAGCCCTTCAAGCGTCGCGCGTACTTCGACCATGTCATAGGCCAGATCATCGGACAACACTGAAACAGTGGCGCCCCTGCGCGGCTCGATGGTGACGAGCCCTTCTGCCGCAAGCGCCCGCAAAGCTTCGCGCACAGGGATGCGCGATACCGCCATTTCACTGGAAAGCTTGCCCTCGACCAGGCGTGCCCCCGGCCGAAACTCGCCTGATAGTATGCGCTCGCGCAGCTTGTCACGGATGACCGCGAACAAGGGAGAGTGCTGGTTGCCGATCTTTTGCGAATCGTTATCCGCCGAGACGGCGCCATGCTGCGTCGTGGTGTTCTTCATTTCGACCGTGGCTGTGTCCGGGGCTACGCGTACCATTATAAGTTCCTCAATCAGATGACGTGTCGGCATTTGCCTAAACCGCAAATCTACAGGGTATATGGTATACCCTTCGGCAAATTGTCGTAACACTTCCCGTTTAGAAGGCTTACATGTCGCCCTTAAATGCTTTTAACGATGAGGCCCATGGCGCTCAGCGCACAGAAAGTAAGGAGGCCGCGCCGCAATGCGATTGCACTGACTTTTTGGCGTAATCGCCCTGAACCCCAGAAACCGAGCAGCATAAACGGCACCATGCTGGCGCCCAGCAGCAGTTCATGCACACCAAAATAGCCGGCGACAGCTAGTACTGTCAGCGAAAACATAGAGCCAAAGAAAAGCACCGCCCCCGTTGTCGCCCGGATGGCGGGTGGCGAGAGGCGCTGAAAGGCAATGACCAGCGGCGGTGCCCCGACGGAAGTCAGTGTCCCCATAATCCCCGACAAGAGGCCGGCAATGGTCACATTGCCGCGTGTCGCCATAATGCGTACGCCGATAACGCTCATTCCAACTGCCAGCAAAATCATGGCGGCGAAAAGAAAGTTCAGTGGCCCTTGCGTCAGCTGAGATAAGGCCGCGACGGCCACAACGCTGCCCACGGCGCGCCCCATTAATGCCGACCCAGCAGCGGACCAGGCTATATCGCGACGTTCGCGCACTGCGGTGAGAAAAGTGACACACCCCCCAAGCATCAACAATGGTCCCGGCACGAGCTCCGGACACACAATCGCAGCAATGGGGGCGGAAAACATCGTAAACCCCACTCCACCAACGCCCTTCAGGAATGCAGAAGCAAGAATTAGCAGCGACATTAGTAAATAAAGCCCGGGATCAGTGAAAGGCAGGAGCTGAATGCTCGACATGGACCACTCCGTTTGCGAAGCCCAGGAACTGCCTAGGGTAAACCTGCGTGGCTGAACCACTGGGCGAAGATAATATACTGTATACGATTTTTAAATGATGTAGATCAGGAAAGTCTCCTTTCTGCCGCTGAACCACAAGAGGTAAATATGAGCACCGATGTCGTTCTAACCCCCGCCCACTGGATTTACCTATTAAGTGTTGTGGTGATCATCTTTACCATGATCAAGCGCGCTAACGTGGTTGTACCATCGGTGATCGGCACGTTTTTGGTTGTTTTTGCGATCACGGGCAGCCCCATCAGCGGACTGGTCGGCATCTTTTCCGCCAGCTTCGTGGCAGCTCAAGAGCTGTTCAATATTTTCTTGGTCATTACCTTCATGACGGCGCTGTTAAATTCGCTGAAGGTGCTAGAAGCCGATGTCCGCATGGTCGCGCCATTTCGAAAAGTCATGACGGGCGGATCCGCTTCTTTTGTGGTCATTGCGCTATCGACTTATTTAATATCCCTGTTCTTCTGGCCCACGCCGGCGGTTCCACTGGTCTCGGCCATCTTGTTGCCGGCGGCTATTGCAGCGGGACTGCCGCCACTGACCGGCGCCATGGTGATTGCAATCGCCGGGCAAGGTATGGCTTTGTCCTCTGACTATGTCATCGGTGTGGCACCCGGCATCAGCGCAAAAGCAGCAGGCGCCGCCGTCAGTGTGCAGACCGTCGCGGATCGCGCTATGGTGCTGTCCGTGATAACAGGATTGGTGGCGTTGGGGCTGACTTTCGTCTTAACTCGGAAGTACTTTCGCCAACCTGACGCCGCTCATCTGGCAGACTGGCAAGCCCGAGCAAGCGACTCCACGTTGCATGCGGTGGAAGACCAGGGCACATTTGATAAGGCCGAGCTTGCACGTGGCACCAGCGAAGAGCACGAAGGCACGGAGGCCTGTAGTATTGATGATCAAACGGCCGCAAAGCAGGCCGACATGGAGAAATGGTCGCGCATCTTTGCCATCGTTACGCCACTGGCGGTGCTTGCCATCATCTTGATCATGGTCTTGCCGAGTGTCATCCCCGGCTTACCGGCCTTGCGTGGCGGCGAGGCCGCAGGTTTGGTGGGCGGCGTGGCCTTCATTCTGATGATGTGCGCGACCGCTGCGGCTTGCGGGCCCAAACGTATGTTGGATGTTTGCCCGGAGCACATGACCGACGGCTTTGTGTTCGCTTTTCGCGCCATGGGGTCCGTGCTTCCGATCGCGGGCTTCTTCTTTCTGGGCGCTGAAGAGGCCACTGCGCGAATCCTGGGCATTCCTGTCGAACAAGCACCCGGGCTGTTATTTGAACTAATCGCCGCAGGTCAACACTTGATTCCAGACAACCAATTCATGGTGGCTTTCGGCGTGCTGATCGTCGGCATGATTTCCGGCATCGACGGCTCCGGGTTTTCGGGGCTCCCCTTAACGGGAACGTTGTCCGGCGCGCTCGGCCCAGTCATTAATATGGACTCCGCCACTTTGGCAGCGATCGGCCAAATGGGGGCGATTTGGACCGGCGGTGGCACACTGATCGCGTGGTCATCCTTGATCGCCGTCGCGGGCTTTGCGCGTGTCCATGTGCTAGATCTTGTGCGTGCGCTGTTAGTGCCGGTCGTGGTGGCCCTGATCGTCTCGACGATCGCTGGCGTCCTCCTATTCAGTTAAAGGAGAGGCAAGATGGATCGCATTACCGCAGCACCTACCGCTCCCATACAGAAATCGACGACTTCCTCTCGGGCCATGATCGCCACCGGTCATCCGTTGGCCGCTCACGCGGCTGGAGCGATGCTGGAACAAGGCGGATCTGCCGTTGATGCGGCGATCGCCGCAGACGCCGTAATGGGCGTCGTCGAGCCCATGGCAACGAGCATTGGCGGCGATGTCCTGGCAATGGTTTGCGAAGCCGGCGGAGAAGTGATCAGCTATAACGGTACGGGCCGCGCACCGGCCGCCATGGACGCAGACTTTGTTGGCAACTTGCCTGGCGCGCGCATTCCTGAGCGCCATCCATGGTCGGTTACCACGCCAGGGGCGGTGCGAGGTTGGGAAGATTTACATGAGCGCTATGGGCGCTTGCCTTGGAACGACTTGTTCAAACCGGCTATTGAGTATGCGCGTGATGGGTTTGCCGTCGCGGCTGTGTCGGCAAAAGAGTGGCGCTTATTCGACCATGTCTTGCATGTCGATCCGAACTGTGCCCGGCTATATCGCGCCGGAGACAGCCCAAAAGCCGGGGAAACCTTTAGCAATCCGGAACTGGCAGCGGTGCTCGAATCCATCGCTCACGAAGGTGCTGACTTTTTTTACAATGACTGGATCCCCGTCGTCGCTGCGGATGCGGTTCAAACCCTTGGGGGGGTCCTGCAACCGCAGGATTTTCATCAGCACACGGGCAACTTCTGTGCTCCCGTCTCCGCCACATTTCATGGGTATCGGGTACATCAATGCCCGCCTAACACCCACGGCGTCGCTATCTTGGACGCTTTAGAACAAATCGCTGCGCACAACGGCGATCCAGCGGATCCGCAGACCTGGGTCCAACTTGTGAGTGCAACGGCAGCGGCCATGCGACGTGCCAGCCAAACCGTTTGCGATCCCTCTGGCAATACGGTTTGCAGTGTGGTCGTGGACGAATCGGGCCTGGCCATCACACTGATGTCGAGCATCTTCAAGCGTTTCGGAAGCGGCATCGTGGTACCCGGTGGCGGGTTCGTCCTGCAGAATCGCGGCTTCGGCTTTGCCACCCCCGGCCATATTAATGGCCCTGCTCCCAGCAAACGTCCCTATCACACCGTGGTGCCCGGTATCACCACACGCGGCGACGAGTTCCATTTAGGCATGGGCGTTGTCGGTGGGCTCATGCAACCTCAGGGGCAGATTCAAATATTGACCCGAGCATTAGCTTGGAATGCAGATATCCAGGCCGCCATCGAAGCGCCCCGCCTACGGCTCGAAGCCGGTGACACGCTGGCCATTGAAGTCGGCACACCCACGGACATCGCAGACGCATTGCGTGGTACCGGCTTCGGACCCCCACCCGTTACCGCCGGGGAACTAGGCGGTCGCAGCGACTTTGGCGGCGCCCATGCGGTGGTAAGAGGCAGCACCGGAGAGCTACAGGGTGCCGCCGACCCTCGCAAAGACGGATCAACCCTCGCCGTATAAGTCTGCCCCTCAGCTCTGCATAAGCTTTAACTCAGGGTTATCCCCGGTTTTTGAAGACGGTATACCGTATACAATATTCCTACAAGCTTGAAATAACACTGGTATGCCCCTCCATGTGGCGCAGCTAGCGCCCAACAAGCTCGACGATAAGGACACATCATGGCCGAACTTATGAATCGCGAAGAATTCCGCACTGCCCTCGAAACCGCTATCCAAGGCAAGAGCGCCAATAAATCACCGTTTAGCATCGCATGGGCGAACGGCAAGCTGTCCCGCGAACACCTCGCTCGCTGGGCAGAAAACCACTATCACTATGTCGGCCCTTTTGCCGATTATCTGGCCTACGTCTATGCACGCATGCCTGATCACTACACCGAAGCGAAAGATTTCTTGCTCGCCAATATGTATGAAGAGGAAATCGGCGGCGACCGCCATACGGATCTGTTGATTCGCTTTGCCGAAGCCTGCGGCACCACCGGCGAGCGTGTGGTGAACCCGGACAATATGAACGCCACGACTCGTGCGCTGCAATCCTGGTGTTATTGCGTCGCCATGCGTGAAGACCCCATCGTGGCCGTTGCCGGTCTAGTCGTAGGCCTGGAATCCCAAGTGCCGTCCATCTATCGCAAGCAGACCCCCACCCTACGCGAAAAGTACGGCTTTACCGACGAAGAGGTCGAGTTCTTCGACTTGCATATCGTTTCTGACGAGATCCACGGCGAACGCGGCTATCAAATCGTTCTCGAGCACGCCAACACGGTTGAACTACAGCAGAAGTGCCTGCGCATTTGCGAGATTGGCGCTGAAATGCGCTTGCTCTATACCACTGCGCTGTACAACGACTATGTGAAGAACGAGATTTCTCTGCAGGAACTGGAGCTGGTTGCTTAAGACTCACGCCTCTTTAGGCGCCATCGGGCGGGCCGGCGTACTCGCCGTCTTCGCCCGTTTTTTATTTCCGCCCTTCTCAATTGTTTGTAAGCGACAGGAAGCTGACAGTGCAGACCCTAAAAGAACAGGTATTTCAAAATTACATCGGCGGGCGCTGGACCGACAGCGTCAGTGGTCAAACCTACGCCAATCTCAATCCGGCTGACGTCCGAGAAGTCGTAGGCAACTTCCAAGATTCGACGCAAGAAGATGCTGTCGCGGCGATTGAAGCGGCGGCTGAAGCGTTCGCTGGCTGGAAGAAGACGCCCATTGGCAAGCGCGCCGGCATTCTGATGAAGGCGGCCGCCTTATTGGAAGAGCGTGCCGAAACCATCGCTGAAGAGCTGACGCGCGAGGAGGGAAAGTCTCTCGCCTTAGCCAAAGGCGAAGTGATGCGCTCTGCCGAAACCCTGCGCTTTTATGCGGTAGAAGGCCAAACGTTCACTGGCGAAACCTTCCCGCAGGACGACCCCGATATGGTGGTCTACACCCAGCTAGAACCGTTGGACGTCGTGACAGTGATTTCGCCTTGGAACTTCCAATCTCTATTCCTTCGCGCAAGATCGCGCCGGCTTTGGTCACAGGCAATACCGTCGTCTTCAAGCCATCGACCGACACCCCGCTGACCGCTTATCGGCTGACTGAAGCCTTGGTCGACGCCGGCCTACCCGCAGGCGTACTGAACTTCCTCACGGGTCGCGCTTCGCGTGTCGGCAAAACACTGACTGAATCCCGACAAGTCCGGGCCATCACTTTCACGGGTTCCACCGGAGCCGGCGAGGCGATACACCGCAGCGCTGACATGACCACTCGCCTGCAAATGGAGCTAGGCGGCAAGAATCCGCTCATCGTACTGGCTGACGCCGATTTGGATAAAGCTGCCGATCTGGCAATCAAAGGCGGATATTCATTAAGTGGTCAAGCTTGTACCGGCACCAGCCGCATCTTAGTGGAAAAGTCAGTACGGGATGCTTTTACCAACAAGCTTGTCGACCGCGTCAAAGCGTTAAAGGTCGGCAGTGGAATGAAACAGGGAATGGACCTCGGCCCTATGGCTACCGAGAGCCAAATGAACACGGTCCTGGAGTATGTAGCAATCGGCAAATCTGAGGCGACACACCTCATAGGGGGCGAACGTTTGCAAGGTGGCGACTTTGATCATGGCTATTACGTGACGCCAGCCGTATTCACCGATGTGACGCAGTCCATGAGGATTGCGAGAGAAGAAATATTCGGACCTGTGCTCGCCATTATTGAGGTCAGCGGTTATGAGGAAGCGATCCGGATGGCAAACGACACCGAATACGGGCTCTCGGCGGCCATCGCCACAAGCAACCCGGCATTCGCCCATCGGTTTGCCGAAGACATCGAATCGGGCACGGTGAAAATCAATCGCACCACCACGGGCAACCTTGTCAATGCGCCCTTCGGAGGGCTGAAGCGCTCAAGCACTTCGACCTTCCGCGAATCAGGACGCGCCGGTCTGGCGTTTTTCTTACAGACCAAAATCGTTTATCGCGGCATCTAATCTGAGCCTGCATATTAATAACGATGGTCCGTACAGTCGGGACCACCCTACATATAAGGAAGGACATGAAAAAGATCGTACGCCTGGAACTCGCAGAAGCTCGTCTCATGGTCGAGGCGGCCATCGCCAAATCCGAGGAAATCGGCGTCAAAGAAACGGTGTGTGTCGTGGACGAAGGCGGCTTCCCCATCGCGCTCGAACGCATGGACGGAGCTCGCATAACCGGGCCGCAAATCGCCTGGAACAAAGCCTTTACCGCAGCGGGCCACAAACGATCCACTCATTTGTTCACCACGGCGCCCAATGGTCCAGCATTACCCGGCAATGAAGCCTTTGGCATTCAGTTGAGCTTTGAAGGGCGATTCGCGGCCTTCGTCGGCGGCTTCCCCATTGTCATTGATGATGAAGTCGTTGGCGGTATTGGCTTAAGCGGCGGCAATGGGGAACAGGATACCAAAGCCGGCTTGGCAGGTCTGCAAGCTTTAGCAGACGCCTTGGCCGACCAGGGACTGAAGGTTCTGGTCGAAGCCGATATTAAGAAGTAAGTATGGTGTGGCGGCGGCGGCCGCCCTGCTCACATGCTCAGGAGCAATCTATGTCTCATAACGTACGAATATCCGAAACCGACACCCGTTTCGAAGTGGATCCCGATGAATCCATCCTTGATGCGGCCATGCGCGCTGGAATCTCGCTACCTCATGAATGTACCTTTGGGGGCTGCGGCACGTGTCGCGTGCGGTTGTTGGACGGCCAGGTGCGCTATGAGGAATTTCCGATGGCGCTGACAGAAGAAGAACACGAGGAGGGCTTCGCGTTGGCGTGCCAAGCACGCTGCTTAAGCGATGTCACCATCGAACCGGCTGCTAAAGGATTAGAGTTCACACCGCCATTTGCCACCACAGCGAGCGTGGTTTCGGTAACGTCGTTGACGCCGACCATCGCCCGCATGGTGCTTCGGTTGGCGGAAGACGCGGAATTGGACTATCGCCCAGGGCAGTATATGAATGTGGTGTTGCCGGATGGAGCGACGCGCAGCTTTTCCATGGCTTCCGCCCTACTGCCGGATAATCAAGTGGACTTTCATATTCGGCGCATACCGGAAGGACGCTTCACGCAATATCACCTTCCACAATTGCAACCCGGTGATCGCTTGCACGTCGAATTACCGCATGGCACTTTCTGCTATCACGAAGACGATTGGCGTCCAATGATATTCGGCGCCACGGGTACAGGCATTGCGCCCATCCGAGCGATTCTCGAATCCTTACTCGATCGTGATGATTGCCCGCCGATCACACTGTATTGGGGAATGCGGACTGAAGCAGAACTGTATTTGAAGGAAGAAATTGAATCGTGGGCGGGACGGCTGTATGACTTCAACTTCATACCCGTGCTGTCACAAGCTTCCGAAAACTGGACGGGCCGCCGCGGATATGTACAGGATGCCGTTATGGAAGATCATGACGATCTTTCTGAACATGCGTTCTATTTATGTGGTGCGCCTGAGATGATCGCGGCAGCCAAGCAAAAATTTCCCACACGGGGCGCCGAGATGGCTTTCATTTATTCGGACAGCTTTATCTTTCAGCACGCCACGCCCGTTGCCGCATAGATAAGTTGCGGGCATCCATTAAGTGAGATGCCCGACGCCTATACGTGCTGTAGCTCTTCGTCGGACGGCTCGCGTGTGTCCGCCTCGAAGCGCTTGGCCAACTTAGAAAAGGAAAATGAAAACAACGGAATGTCGCGACGCAGCTGCGCACGGTTTTTGAAGTGCTCGCCCAACTGTTCTCCGAGGGGAACCTCGCGGTAACGTTTAAGATCAGTTTTCATGGTAAACCCCTATTGAATTGAACTTAGTATACAACTTTTAGAGGAAAAATGCCACTTTTCAGGCAGGACGACCCGTGCGAGAAACCCAATGGTTTGCATACTGCTCGGATGGATAGACCGAAGTTGCCTACACTTAGCGGCATGTTCGCTATGGCAAGCCTTTAACGCCTATCTTGTCACACCTATATGACAACTATATTGCCAAGGCTGGGGGCGCACCTTGATGTAACGCAAGCCTTCGATATGGCGCTTCAATGTCGAATTTCAAGGGCAAACCCTTAAGGATTCCTCTCTCAAACTGTATACAATATTCCATATAGTTAGTCGGCCCTATGGCGGGAAAGATGGAGTACGACCATGCCCAGCATTACATTGCATAAAAACGGCGCCGTGCATACCGGCGAGGTGAATGAAAACACCAACCTCGTCGTGCGCGCCGGCATCAAACAGTTTCCTTATCCCAACCTGGCCTACAAGTGTGGCATGGGCAAATGCGCCACCTGTGCTTGCAAGGTGCTCGCCGGCGCCGAGCACCTGCCACCGCCCAACTGGAAAGAAAAAAAACAATTAGGAGACCGGCTGGATGAAGGTTACCGGCTGGTCTGCCAACTTTGGATTACCCACGACATTGAACTGACGCAAGACATCGAAGCGGTCGCCACACAGCCCTAGTCAGGAATGCGGAAAAGGAGATCCCTATGTACGCCATCATTACCAGCAAACCGGGACAGTATCGCGCCAGCACCGAAGGCGGCGCCACCCCGGTTGAGGCCTATGAATACCTTTTCTATGGGAAGCCCAAGGCCATCTTCCAGATCATCGAACTAAACGGCGACATTCGCGTGCGCATTACCGAAGAGGCGCCTCCCTACATCACCAATTCAGTACCGAGCAAGTTTCTTGAAAAGTTTGACTCACTGGAGGACGCCCGTGAGTCACTTCAACAACTGGTCGGATTCGGCAAGCTGGACGCCCGCTTGCGCCTTTGCGATGCCCCAGAGGCAAAGGATGTATTGACATGATTGAAATTACATTCGTCACCAATAACGGAAAAACCGTATCGGCACCGGAAAATAGCAACCTGCTGCGCGTGTCAATTAAGGAACAAGGCGGCATCCCCTTCAAATGTGGAGGCGGTATTTGTGGGACCTGCAAATGCCGTATTGAAGAAGGCCGCGAGAACACCGACAACATCAAGCCCAAAGAGCGCAAGCACTTGAAGCCGGAAGACTTCGAAGCAGGCTACCGCATGGCATGTCAGACCTTTGTAAAAGGCAATGTATCGGTTTCTTGGGCGCCCAAAGGTAGTGGTGCAAAAGCGCCCGTGGCGGCGAGCCCAGCAGCCTCTTCACCATAGCTATTAACGCGTGTTGCGCTGACCACACCCAATGTGGATAATGCATTTTGCCCGAGCAGTCTATTAAGAACGAAGCGGTAAAGCTCGGTCCACAAAAATTGGGGGAAGACATGAAACGCCTGCTGGGATTCACCACGCTTTCGTTTGGGCTCGCATTCGGTGGGGCCGCCACCGCTCAATCGACCCATGAACTCACCATATCCACTTACCTGCCGCCGTCGTACGAATATATCTATCAACCACTAGAAAATTTCGCGAAGCGTGCGGAAGAAAAAAGCCAAGGTCGCCTGAAATTCAATATCTTCCACTCGGGCCAACTGTTCGACGGCTACGAAGAATTAGCCGCCATCAGTCGCGGTGACGTCGATATCGTGAACATTTCGGGCTCTTATGCAGGTGGAAGCATCCCCGAGCTCAATATTTTTACGTTGCCCTTCCTTTTAAACGACATGCCGCACTTAAGGCGCGCTGTCGATAAGGGCCTGCTTGACCTTGGCATCAAAGAAAAAATGGCGAACGACCATAACGCCATCATTCTTGGTGTAGCGCCATTCGACCCTTATGAACTGTATTCGAAAGATAAACCGGTATTAAAGGCCGATGACTTCAAGGGCATGGTGTGGGCCACGACAAGCGCTACGGACGCGCGTGCCATACAACTTCTGGGGGGCTCGCCAACCGGGATGTCGTCTTCCGAACTTTATCTCTCGTTTGATCGTGGCGTCATCAACGGAACACCTCGTCCACTCATCACAGGTATGGGCCGCTCGCTCCACGAAGTAGTGAAGCACTTGTCCTTGGTGAATCTAGCCGTCGATACGTCGATTCTCACCATGAATAAATCCAAGTTCGATGCTCTGCCAGAAGATCTACAAAAGGTCCTCATAGAAAGTGCCAAAGAACGAGATGCCGAACAATTTGATCTGGTCGAAGAATACGTCAAGGTTGCGCTCCAAACGTTCGAAGATAAAGGCATGACGGTTCACCGTATTGCCCCCGAAGATCGAGAAGAAATGAAAACGCGCACGGCTAGGGACGGTCTGATCAATCAGCCAGCCGACCCAAATTCCCCACTGGTTGTCGCCTGATTTCAGAAAATCAGAAAAAAACGTCCAACATCCCGATTTTCCGTCGTGTTTTCGCTCAGAATAGCCCTTTTCCGGGCCTTTTGATGTCCTATGGGCGCACCTCTGCCATCAAATGTCGTCGCGCCATCCACAGATTGCTCAACGTGAACAGC
>Ga0079224_100013038_pt1 | contig 11553 bp, 16 predicted proteins | sample Stecom2015_FD_80414 | JGI IMG/M metagenome (GOLD analysis project Ga0079224, IMG submission 80414) | Agricultural soil microbial communities from Utah to study Nitrogen management - Steer compost 2015 | ecosystem: Environmental > Terrestrial > Soil > Agricultural land | place: USA: Utah...
CCAGGGGGTCACGCTCACCCCGCCGGGCCACGAGCTCGCGCGCTACGCCCGCGACATCATGCGGCAGATCGAGCACCTGAACGGCGCGCTCCAGGCGTATGCGCGGGGCGTGGTCGGGCATCTCCGGATCTATGCCAACACGACGGCGGTGGGCGAGTACCTCCCGCCGGTGCTGAAGAAGTTCCTGCTCGAGCATCCGGACGTGAACGTCGATCTCCAGGAGTGCCTGGCCCTGGAGACCATACGGGCCGTGAGCGCGGGAATCGCCGACATCGGGATCGTCGCCAAGTCCTGCCGGCCCGACGGCCTGTCGGTGATTCCCTACCGGCGCGACCGCCTGGTCCTGGTTGCGCCCAGGCATCACGAGCTCGCCGGCGAGACGGCGATCGATTTCGAGCGCAGCCTGCGCTATCCGCAGATCGGGCTGCACGAGTCCAGCGCGATGAGCGCGTTCCTGGCGCAGGTGAGCGATTCGCAGCTCGAGGCCCTGAAGCTGCGCATCCAGGTCGGCAGCTTCGAGGCGGCCTGCCGGATGATCGAGTCGGGCGTCGGCGTGGGGGTGATGCCGGAGCCCGTCGCCCGCCGCTACGCCGCGCACATGGCCATCTCCATCGTCTGGCTCAACGACCGGTGGGCGCTGCGCACCCACCAGATCCTCTTCCGGAGCCTCGATTCGCTGCCGCCCTTCGCGCGGGACCTGGTCGACGACCTCATGACGGATGCGGAAACGGCGGCCCCCCTCATGGCGGCCGGCTGACGGGGCAGTTCGGATATTCTTGTGGCCTGCCCGTCCAGAACGAGAGAGAGGAGACACCGCAGATGATCAGCTACGACGTGACCGAGTGGGGCAAGCCGCTGCAGAAGGCGATCCGCGAGACCCCCGTCCCGCAGGGCACCGAGGTGCTCGTCAAGGTCAAGTACTGCGGCGTCTGCCACAGCGACGTCCATATCCGGGACGGCTACTTCGACCTCGGCGGCGGCAAGAAGTTCTACATGGGCGAGCGCGGCATGGAGCTGCCGGTCACCATGGGCCACGAACCCTACGGCACGGTGGTCGCGGCCGGCCCCGACGCCGGCGACGTGCCCATCGGCGAGGACCGGCTCGTGTTCCCCTGGGTCGGGTGCGGCGAGTGCGCGCGCTGCGCGGCCGAGCAGGACAACCACTGCATGGCGATGCGCTCGCTGGGCGTGCGGCTTCGCGGCGGCTACGCGGACCACATCCTCGTGCCGCATCCGAAATACCTCGTCGATGCCTCGGGCATCGAGCCGAGCTTCGCGCCCATCCTCGCCTGCTCGGGGGTGACCACCTACAGCGCGATCAACAAGCTGATGCCCTGCGACCCGGACGACTGGATCGCCGTTTTCGGCGCCGGCGGCCTCGGCCTGATGGCGGTGGCGATGCTGCGCGCGAAGGGGCATCGGAACATCGCCGTGGGCGACATCGATCCGGGCAAGTTCGAGGCCGCCCGCAAGGCTGGTGCGACCCACACGTTCGATACCCGCGAGCCGGACGCCGCGGCGAAGCTCGCCGCGCTGCCGGGCGGCCTGTGGGGCGCCGTCGACCTCGTGGGGGCCTCGACCACCGCCAGCATCGGCTTCAACGCCCTGCGCAAGGGCGGGCGCTATGTCGTGGTGGGCCTGTTCGGCGGCGAGCTGCCGCTCGCCACCGTCACCCTCGCGCAGCGCGCCGTCACCGTCCAGGGCTCGTACGTCGGCTCGCTGCAGGAACTGAAGGAGGTGGTCGAGCTCGCCCGCTCGGGCAAGCTCGAGCCGATCCCCGTGTCCACCTGCGCGCTCGACGAGGTCTCGGACGTGCTCGACCGCCTGAAGGCGGGCACCGTCACCGGGCGCGTCGTCGCCAAGGTCTGATCCCGGTCGCTGCGGAGGAACCCACATGGCCGCCACCCCCAAGGGCTACATCTACGTCGAGATCGAGGTCACCGACCCGGAGGGCTACCGGCGCGAGTACATGTCGCGCTCCGGCCCGGCGGTGGCCGCCTACGGGGGCCGCTTCCTCGTGCGCGGGGGCGATGCCGAGGTGCTCGACGGGCCGCAGGACGGCCGGCGCCGCGTCATGCTCGAGTTCGACAGCTACGAGCGCGCGCTGGAGTTCGCGCGCTCGGACGTTTACGCCGAGGCGAAGGAGCACCGCGACCGCTACGCCAGGGTCGCGCGCTTCGTGGTGCTGCGCGGCAGCGAGTAGCGCGGCCGGCGTTCAGCCCCGGCGCGCGGCCTCGATCGCGGCGACGTCGATCTTCTTCATCGTCATCATCGCCTCGAAGGCGCGCCGGGCGACGCCCGGGTCCGGATCGGTGATCGACTCCCAGAGGACGGCCGGGGTGATCTGCCACGAGATCCCCCGCCGGTCCTTGCACCAGCCGCACTCGCTTTCCTGGCCGCCGTTGCCGACGATCGCGTTCCAGTAGCGGTCCGTCTCTTCCTGGTCGGCGGTGAGCACCTGGAAGGAAAAGGCCTCGCTGTGCCGGAACGGCGCCGGGCCGCCGTTGAGTCCGATGCAGGGAATGCCCAGCACGGTGAAGTGGATCGTCAGTACGTCGCCCTTCTTGCCGGACGGGTAGTCGCTCGGGGCGCGAAAGACCTCGCCCACGGACGAGTCGGGGAAGGTCGCGGCATAGAAGCGGGCCGCTTCCTCCGCGTCGCGGTCGTACCAGAGGCAGACGGTATTGGGGGCGGGACGGGCCATGGGGCGTCTCCTGGTCAGGGATCCCGCCGATGGTCGCGCTCTTCCCTGGTCAGTGTCTCGAAACCCGCGACGATGTCGAGGAGTTCCTCGGTGATCGCCTGCTGGCGCCCCTGGTGGTAGTCGAAGGACAGCCGCGAGAGGTGGTTCTGGATGTTGCGCTCGGCGGTGTGCATGGAGGCGAGGCGGCTCGCATTCTCGCTCGCGAGGGATTCCGCGAACGCCCGGTACAGCATGACGAACAGGTACTGCCGCACCAGCGCCGAGTAGAGGCGCCGCCAGTCCATGGTGAACATGGGCACGGAGCGGGACACCCAGGCCCTGCGGGCGAGGCCCTCCAGCCAGTCGCGGTCGAGCGGGAGCAGCTGCTGGCGCTCCGGCGCCGATGCCATCGGGCCGCTCGGCCGGTGATGGATGAGGAGCAGGCGGTCCACCCCGTGGCGGAATCGCAGCCGCTCGATCTCGAGCAGGAGCTTGCCGACCGCGGACGTGATGCCCGCCACCGTGCCCGGCATGCGAAAGGGTTCGCCGACCTCGTAGCCGGCGTCCTCCAGCCGGCCCGCGACCCGCGCCCCGACGACGAGGACGGTCCGGTCTTCCCGCGCGACGGGCAGGGCGTCGAGCTGCGCCAGCGCGAAGCTGGCCACCTGCTCGTTGAACGAGCCGCACATGCCCTGGTCGGAACCGAACACGACGACGCCCCAGCGGTCGCCCGCCGGGTTCTGCGCCGCCAGGGCCTCGGGCCGGTTGTGCAGCAGCACCTGCAGGCCGGCCTCGATCGTGCGCTGGTACTCGGCGAGCGACTCCACCGCCGTCTCGTACTGGCGCACGCTCGCCGCGGACAGCGCCTTCATCACGCGAACCACGCCATGGAGGTCCTCCGCGGTCTCGATGCGGCGACGCATCGACTCCAGCGCGAGCGTCATGGCGCGGCCCGCGTCGAGTCGGCCACCACGGCCCGGATGATGCGCCGCATCGCCTCGCGGTCCTCGTCGGCGAGCCGCGCGCCCGAGGCCATGCGCTGGCAGACCTCGGGCAGCTCCGCCACGATCGCGCGGCGGATCGCCCGCTCGGCTTCGCCGATCCGCTCCAGCGGCAGGGCATTCAGCAGGCCCTCGCTCGCGGCGAGCAGCACGGCGATCTGCTCCGGCACCGGCATCGGCTCGTACTGCAGCTGCTGGAACACCTCGCGCACCCGGCGGCCCTGCTCCAGGGTGTTCACGGTCGCCTCGTCCAGGCGCGTACCGAAGCGGGCGAAGACCTCCAGTTCCTCGAACTGCGCATAGGTGAGCCGGAGGTCCCCGGCCACGGCGCGATAGCACGGCAGCTGCGCCTTGCCGCCGACGCGCGACACCGACCGGCCGACGTCCACGGCCGGGAGGATGCCCTTGCGGAACTGCTGGGGCGACAGGATGATCTGCCCGTCCGTGATCGAGATCAGGTTGGTCGGGATGTAGGCGGAGATGTTCTGCGCCTGGGTCTCGGCGATCGGCAGCGCGGTGAGGGACCCGCCGCCGTGCTCCGGGCGCAGCTGCGTCGCCCGCTCCAGCAGGCGCGCATGCACGTAGAAGATGTCCCCCGGGTAGGCCTCCCGGCCCGGCGGGCGCCGCATCAGCAGGGACAGCTCGCGGTAGGCGCGCGCATGGCGGGTGAGGTCGTCATAGACGATGAGCACGTCGCGCCCCTGCTCCATGAAGTACTCGGCCATGGTCGTCGCCGCGTACGGCGCGATGTACTGGACCCCGGAGGGCTCGTCGCCCGAGGCGACCACGACGATGCAGTACGACATCGCGCCGTAGTGCCGCAGCGACGCGAGGAACTTGGCGACGGCCGAGTTGCGCTGGCCGATGGCGCAGTACACGCAGACGACGCCCTTGCCGCGCTGGTTCAGTATCGTGTCGAGCGCGATGGCCGTCTTGCCCGTCTGCCGGTCCCCGAGGATCAGCTCGCGCTGCCCGCGGCCGATGGGCAGGAGGGCGTCGATCACCTTCAGCCCCGTCTGCAGCGGCCGGGTGCCGGGCGCCCGGTGCAGGATGGGCGGCGCCGGCCGCTCGATCGGGCGGCGCTCGCGCGGCCGGATGGGGCCGCGCTCGTCGAGCGGCTCGCCGAGCGCATCGACGACACGGCCGACGAGCTCCTCGCCCACCGGCACGTCGAGGATGCGGCCGCTGCGATAGGCGAGGCCGCCGGCGGCGAGGTCGCGGCTCGGGCCGAGCAGCACCACGCCGACCTCGTCCGGGTCGAGGTTGTAGGCGAGGCCCTGCAGGCCGCCCTGCAGGATCACCAGTTCCTCGGCCTTGACCCTCGGCAGCCCTCGCACCCGCGCGACCCCGGGGCCGACCGACACCACCCGGCCCACTTCGCTCGCGCCCAGCTGCGCGCGCCCGCCGGTGGCCAGGACCTCCTCGACCGTGTCCAGGGCCTGCCGGGCGGCATCCCGCAGGGGGGCCTGCGGGTGCGCGTCCTCCGTCGTCCTATCGGGCCGGTTCACGGGGCTCGGCGCCTTCGTCCAGGGCCTCGGAAACCTGCGCCTCCAGGCCATCGAGGTAGGTGTCCAGGTTCCACGAGAGGCGGTACGAATGGGCGCGCAGCTCGATGCCGCAGACGAGCTGCGGCACGGTGGTGAACCGCAGGGCGATGCCTTCGTCGAGATGCGCGCGCAATGCCCGGGCGAGTTCCTCGCGCGCCGGCGCATCGAGGGGGAAGGCGGTGCGGATCTCGACCTCGCGGCTCGAGTCGCGCAACGCCGCCACGATCGTCTCGCGCTCGCCCGTGTCGAGGCCGCGTACGCGCTCGACGAAGACCTTCAGCACCTGCGCCTCGAGCTGCGCGTCGGCGAGCTCGGCCAGCGCCCGGCGCGCCACGCCCACGACGCTTCGCCCCAGGCGCTCGCGGAACTCCTGGAGCAGTGCCCGGCGCTCGTTCTCCAGCGAGGCGCGCCATTGCGCCCGGACCTCCTCGGCCTCCCGGCGCGCGGCCTCCACCAGCTGGTGACGCAGGGCCCGCGCATCCTCGGCGGCCTCGGCGAGCAGCCGCTCGCGCTGCGCCTCGAGCTCGCGGTTGCGGCTGCGATAGAGGGCCGCCTCCTCGGCGGCGGATTCGCGCTCGCGCGCCGCGCCTTCGAGCCGGCTCGCGATGGCGGCCTCGCGCTCGTCCATTGCCCCGATGATCCGGTCGTAGAAGAAGTGCTTGAGCAGCGCGACCAGCACCAGGAAATTGACGACTTGGGCGCCCAGCGTGAACCAGTCGATCCCCATCTACGGCGCTCCCGCCAGGTCCACGAAGTAGTTCCAGTACGGATTGGCGAAGATGAGGATCATGGACACGACGAAGCAGTAGATCGCCGACGATTCCGTCATCGCCAGGCCGATGAAGAGGGTTCGCGAGATGACCGGGGCGGCGTCCGGCTGCTGGGCCAGCGCGCCCATGGCGCGGGACACCGCCCAGCCTTCGCCGATGGCGGTGATCGGGGCGCCGATCCCGACGGTGGCTCCGGCCATGATGATCGAGATCATGCCGATGAGCTCCAGGCTATCCATGGAGTGTTTCCTCCTTGTCGTGCGTGCCCTTGCCCGCCTGCCCTTCCTGGACGCGCGAGGCGGATGCGATGAAGACGAGGGCGAGGATCGAGAAAATGTAGGCCTGTATCACGCCGATCAGCAATCCCAGCACGTTCATGACGATCGGGAAGAAGAGCGGCGCGATCGCGAGCGCGGTGGCGGCGACCAGCGTGCCGCTCATCATGTTGCCGAACAGGCGGATCGACAGGGCGATGGTCCGGGTCACTTCGCCGAGCAGGTTGAACGGCAGCATCAGCGGATGCGGCTCCATGTACGCGCGCAGGTAGCCGCGCAGGCCGCGGCTCGCGATGCCGAAGGCGGGGACCGACACGAACACGCAGAGCGCGAGCGCGCTGGTGGTCGAGAGTGAACCCGTGGGCGGATGGAAGCCGGGGACGACCGACAGCACGTTCGAGGTCGCCACGAACAGGAAGAGCGTGCCGATGAAGGGCAGGTAGCGATCGGAGCCCGGGCCCGCCACTTCGCGGATCTGCCCGCGGATGCCGCCGAGCAGGATCTCGAGCAGCAGCTGGCCGCGCGACACCGACGTGCCGGTCGAGAGCTTGCGCGTCACCGCCCACGAGACCAGCACGAGGAGCGCCATGACCAGCCAGGTGAACACGAGGGTGGCGGTGATGCGGAACGGGCCCGCCTGCCAGTAGACGATCCAGTCGGGGGTGATGGTCACGGCCGCGCGCCCTCCCGTTCGCGGGCGGGCGCCGCCAGGCGCCCGGGCCCCAGGCGCGAGACCAGCAGCTGGCGGGCGACGATGAAGCCGAGCAGGCAGGCCAGGGCACGCGCGAGGCTCCCGTCCATGACGACGTAGAAGCCCGCCACCGCCAGCAGCGTGCGCGCGAGGAAGCTCGCGCCGAACAGCAGCACCGGGCTGCGCGTATCGGCAAGCCGCCGCACCGTCAGCCACAGGCCGCCGAAATACAGCAGGCCCAGACCGGCGCCGGCCAGCGCGGCAAGCGGCAGGACCACGAACAGGTTCATCGCGCCGTTTCCTCCTCGGCCTCGTCCTTCTCGATCATCCTCGATTCCATGCTCACCCAGTACCAGGCGTTCAGGCATCCCAGCGACACCCCGGCAAGCAGCAGCGCCAGCGTCCAGGAAACCTCGCCCGGCCACCGGCGATCGAGCCAGAGCCCCAGCAGCGCACCGATCACGGTGGGCACGGCGATGGACCAGCCGATGATTCCCGCGGTGCCGAGCCCATGCCACAGCGTGCGGTCCGGGGACCGGCGCGCGCGGACCTTGCGCCGCTCCCGCGAGCCGATCCGGCGGCCCAGCTCGCCCGACCCGTCCGGCGCCGGTTCATGCTCGCCCGCCACGCCTCAGCGCTCCCATTCGCGTACCTGGTGCACGAGGCTGGCCTCGAGCCGGTCGAGGGCGAGCCGCGCCTTCTGTTCCTCCTCGCCCACTTCGCGCAGCCGGCCGAGGACGCCCTCCCTGAGCTCGCCCAGCTTGCCCTGCAGCGCGTTCCAGGTCGAGATCCGCACCTCGGGGCCGTGCTTGACCAGGATGCCTTCGTCCACCGCGACGAAGGTTTCCTCGCCGTCGGCGGCCGTCAGGCCGAGGATGCCCGGGACCAGCGCGGCCACGTAGTCGATGTGCCGGGGCAGCAGGCAGAAGGCGCCGTCCTGCGCTTCGGCCACGACCTTCACCGCCTCCTGTTCGAGCAGGATCCCGGAGGGCACGACGAGCTTTACGCGCATCCTCATGCCTTGCCCACCTCGTCCACGCTGCCGATCATGTACAGCGCCTTCTCGGGATGGCCGGAGAACTCGTCGTCCAGGATGCGCTCGCAGCCCTCGAGCGTCTCCTCGAGGTTCACCATCTTCCCCTCGAGGCCCGTGAACTGCTCCGTCGTGAAGAAGGGCTGCGTGAGGAAGCGGTCCAGTCGCCGCGCCCGGTGAACCGTGCGCTGGTCGTTGCGCGAGAGTTCCTCGAGCCCGAGCATCGCGATCACGTCCTTCAGCTCCTCGTAGGCGGCCAGCGTCTCGCGCACCCGGCGCGCCACCCGGTAGTGGCGCTCGCCGACGAGCGGCGGCGTCAGCATCTTCGATTCCGAGCGCAGGGGATCGACCGCGGGATAGAAGCCCTGGCTCGCGCGCTCGCGCGAGAGCACGATCAGCGAGGACAGGTGGCCGAAGGTGTGCGTGATCGCGGGATCGGTGAAGTCGTCCGCGGGCACGTACACGGCCTGCACCGAGGTGATGGCCGCGCCCTTCGTGGTGCAGATGCGCTCCTGCAGCTCGGCGAGTTCCGTTCCCAGCGTGGGCTGGTAGTTCATGCGCGAGGGCAGCCGGCCCAGGAGCCCCGAGACCTCCGAGCCCGCCTGGATGAATCGAAAGACGTTGTCCACGAGCAGCAGCACGTCCTGCCGGGCGTCGTCGCGGAAGTACTCGGCCATGGTGAGCGCCGCATGCCCGACGCGGAACCGCGCGCCGGACGGCTCGTTCATCTGCCCGAAGACCAGCACGGTGTTGTCCGTCACGCCGGCCGTGGCAACGTCGCGCACCAGTTCCTCGGCCTCGCGCGAGCGCTCGCCGATCCCGCAGAAGACGGTGACGCCCCGGTGCCGGCCCGCCACGTTGTGGATCAGCTCCGTGATGAGCACGGTCTTGCCGACGCCCGCGCCGCCGAACAGGCCCGCATTGCCGCCGCGCTCGAGCGGCGCCAGGAGGTCGATCGCCTTGATGCCCGTGAGGAAGATCTCGGATCGGGCGCCCTGCTCGGCGAGCGATACCGGCGGGGCATAAAGCGGTCGCCAGTCTCCGCCCGCGAGTTCCTCGCCGGCGTCGATCGCCTCGCCGAACACGTTGAGTACGCGGCCCAGCAGCCGCTCGCCCACCGGCACGCGCAGGGGGTGCCCCGAGTCGATGATGCCGGCGCCGCGCGAGAGTCCCGCGGTGGGGGTCAGGGCGACGCCGCGGACGGTCTCGGGGTCCAGGTGGCTGACGACCTCGATGACGATCTCGCGATCGTCCCCCGCGCGCAGCTCGTTGTGGAAGTCGGGCAGCCGGCCGGGAAAGCGCGCGTCCACGACGCTGCCCCGTACCGAGAGGACGGTGCCGCGATTCGGCTCGCGGTGATCATCCATGGCGGGCCTCCACGCAAACGGGTCGCGACCGGGACAGGCGAATGATGGCAGGGGGACGACCGATCATACGCCGGGTACCGCGGGCGCCACCATGACCTGGCGCAAAGGGGAGGCCGGACGAGGCGGGCCCGCGCGCGCGAGGCGCCGGGCCACCCCCCGGCCGGTCAGCCCCGCTTCACGCGATGGATGGCGCAGAGCTTGTTGCCGTCCGGGTCGCGCACGTAGGCGAGATAGAGCGGACCCAGGTCGGTCTCGCGCAGTCCCGGCGGATCCTCGATCGACACGCCGCCCTGGGCGACGGCGACATCATGGAAGTCGAACACCTGGTCGGGTGTCGCGCACTTGAAGGCGATGGTGCCGCCGTTGGCGAAGGTGGCGGGCTCGCCGTTGATCGGCTCGCTGACGCAGAACGTGTTGCCGTCGTGCCGGTAGAAGAGCCGCATGTGCCCGGTCGGCGCCCTGTGGCTCATCGGTTCGCCCACGCCGAGGGTGCCCAGCACCGCGTTGTAGAAGCGGCGCGCCCGCTCGATGTCGTTCGTGCCGACCATGATGTGGCTGAACATCCTGTCTCCCCTTGCTGGTTGGCGCAAAGGATAGCGCGACTTGCCGGAGGGAGTCGGGGGGCCGCTAGGTCGTTCCTGGGCGCCGCGCCTGCGCCTCGTAGGCCCGGCGGAACGCCGGTCGCGCCTCGCCGCGGGCGACGTAGGCGACGAGGTTCGGGAACTCGTCCAGCAGCCCCGACCCGCCCAGCCTGCGCAGCACCTGGATCATCAGCAGGTCGCCGGCGCTGAAGGCGCCATCGAGCCACGGGGCGTCGCCCAGGCGCCGGGAGAGGTCCTGCAGCCGTGCGCGGATGCGGTCCTCGACGAGCGGCAGGCGCGCCTCGTGCCAGGGCCTGTCGCGCTCGAGATAGAGCGACACCTCGCGCTGCACGATCACCGGCTCCACCGTGGCCATCGCGGCGAACATCCACGAGACCGCACGCGCGCGGGCGCCCGCCTCGCCGGGCAGCAGGCCGCTGTGCCGCCGCGCGACATGAAGCACGATCGCGCCGGACTCGAACAGCACGAGCCCGTCCTCCTCGTAGGTCGGGATCTGGCCGAAGGGCTGCAGCGCGCGGTGAGCGGGCTCCTTCATCGCCTCGCAGGAGACGCGCCGGACCTCGTAGGGCTGGCCGACCTCCTCGAGCGCCCAGCGCACCGGCATGTCGCGCGCCAGGCCCCGGCCGCCGTCGGGCGAATGCTCGAAGGTGGTGATGATGGGCGTCATGCGTCGCGGCGCGCGCGGATGGCTTGCCGCAGCTTCACCACCTCCGCCACGAGCTCTTCACGGGAGATCGTCTGCAGGTCGTCATCCATCGCCGCCTCCGTGAGCCGAACCAGGGAAGCCTGCAAGCGCCATGCCGGCCAGGCGGAAGCGGCTTGCGCAGTGTCGGGGAACGGCCTAGTGTGTGCATCTGGCCGGGCGCGCTGGTCCGCCCGCCATGCCTCTCGCCAGGACCGAGGCCGGCTTCCGAGAGGGAGGTTTGCCATGCTGTCCGATTCTTCCGTCACCACGATGTTGCCGGTCAAGGACATGGCCCGGGCGCGGGCCTTCTACGAGAGCAGCCTGGGCCTGCGGCCCGGCGGCGAGCGGCCCGACGGCAAGTTCGTGTACAACGTCGGCGGCAGTACGCTCGCCCTGTTCCCGAAGGCCGAGGGCACACATGCCGACCACACGGCGCTCAGCTTCCGGGTCGAGGACATTGCCGACGCCGTCGCCCGTCTCGAGCGCGCCGGCGTGGTCTTCGAGGACTACGACATCCCGGGCCTGAAGACCGTGGACCACGTCTGCGTGCTCGGGTCCGAGAAGGCCGCCTGGTTCCGGGACACCGAGGGCAACTACCTGTGCATCCACGAGGACCTGCCCCCTGCCTGATCCCAGTCCACGGAACCCCGGAATCGAGGTCGTCGACACGGTCACCAAGCTCGACGATCGCCATCGCGGCCAGGTCGTGATCGGCGCCTCCCACGGCGGCGTCTATGCGGCCTATTGCGCCGCGAAGGGTGGCGTGCTCGGCGTGATCCTCAACGACGCCGGCGTCGGCCTGGACCGCGCCGGCATCGCGGGGCTCGACTACCTGGACGAGCTCGACATCCCGGCCGCCACCGCCAGCCACGAGAGCTGCCGGATCGGCGACGGCGCCG
>Ga0079224_100013039_pt1 | contig 11553 bp, 10 predicted proteins | sample Stecom2015_FD_80414 | JGI IMG/M metagenome (GOLD analysis project Ga0079224, IMG submission 80414) | Agricultural soil microbial communities from Utah to study Nitrogen management - Steer compost 2015 | ecosystem: Environmental > Terrestrial > Soil > Agricultural land | place: USA: Utah...
CCGAGAGCAGCGGGATGGCCAGGAACCACAGGCCGAGGTGGCCGTCGGGCGTGTAGCGCAGGGTGATGACGTACCCCAGGAGGAACGGGACGTAGAGGTAACCGGCCACCGTGAAGGCCGCGGCGTGCACCGAGTTGCGGTTGGGCACCGCGACCTCGAGCACGAGGACGTAGATCACGAACGCCACCAGCAGCGCCTCGCGCCAGCTCACGCCGCCGGCGAGCGTGGGCATGCCGGGGTAGGTGGAGGGCAGCGAGGCCGGCACCGTGAGCAGGGCGGCCACCCACAGGCTGCGCTTGCGGACCGGCACGCCGCGGAGCCTCATCAGCTCCGTGTACTCGCTCAGCGCCACGACGGCGAGCAGGACGAAGGCCGGCGCCAGGAGCGGCAGCCCCACCCAGAGCACGAGCATGGCGACGAGGAAGACGGCCAGGCCGCCCGCCACGCGCGCGCGCAGCGTGCCCTCTGAGCCCGGCTCTGGTGGCGGCTCGCTCACACCGCCAGGATGTCGGTCTCTTTCGCCTTCGTCCTCTGGTCGATCTTGGCGATGAACTCGTCGGTGGCCTTCTGAACCTCGGCCTCGGCGCGCCTCAGGTCGTCCTCGGAGAGGCCGCCGTCCTTCTGCATCGCCTTGAGGCGGTCGTTGGCGTCGCGGCGGATGTTGCGCACGGCGACGCGCGCCTCCTCGGCCATGTGGTGGACGGTCTTCACCAGGTCGCGGCGCCGCTCGTCGGTGAGCGGCGGGACGCTGATGAAGACGTTGTCGCCCTGGTTGTTGGGGTTGAAGCCCAGGTCGCTCTCGAGGATCGCCTTCTCGATGGCGGCGATGGAGCTCTTGTCGAACGGCGTGATGACCAGCGTCCTGGCGTCGGGGCTGGTGATCGTGGCGAGCTGGGGCAGGGGCATGGACGTGCCGTAGTAGTCCACGTGCACGCGGTTGAGTATCGCCGGGTTGGCGCGGCCGGTGCGCACCGAGCCGATGTTCTGCTCGTACGCCTCTAGCGAGCGCTGCATGCGCTCCCTGGTCTCGGCGAGGACCGTCTTCATCGCTGACCTCCGGATCTCGAGCTACCGGGCGCCAGTGTACCGCGCTCGGTCAGGCGGCCACGAAGGCCGTTTCCACGTCCTGGGCGATGAGCGTGCCCACCTCCTCGCCAGCGAGCAGGCGCTGCAGGTTCCCCGGCGTGAAGATGTCGAAGACGCGGATGGGCAGGCCCCTGTCGATGCACAGGCTCACGGCGGTCGCGTCCATGACGGCCAGGCCGTTGTTGAGCACGTCCATGTACGACAGCGTCCTGAAGCGCCGCGCCTCGGGGTGAGTGCGGGGGTCGGCCTCGTAGACGCCGTCGACCTTGTTCTTGGCCATCAGCACCATGTCGGCCTCGATCTCGAGGGCGCGCAGGGTGGCGGCCGTGTCGGTGGTGAAGAAGGGGTTGCCGGTGCCGGCGGCGAAGATCACCACGCGGCCCTTCTCGAGGTGCCGCAGGGCGCGGCGCCTGATGTAGGGCTCGGCGACCTCCTGGATGTTGATCGCCGACTGGACGCGGGTGTCCACGTCGACCGCCTCCAGGGCGTCCTGGAGGGCGATGGCGTTCATGACCGTGCCGAGCATGCCGACGTAGTCGGCGGTGGCGGGGTCCATGTGGCCGCCGTGCTGGGCACCGCGCCAGAAGTTGCCGCCGCCGACGACCAGGGCCAGCTCGACGCCGCTGGCCTTGGCCGCCGCGATCTCGCGGGCCAGGGAGGAGGTCGCCTCCGGGGAGACGCCGAACCCTCCCGGGCCCGCGAGGAACTCGCCCGACAGCTTCAGCAGCGCGCGGCGCAAGGCCTCACTCGCCTACGGCGATGCGTGCGAAGCGGCCGACCTGGATGTTCTCGCCCAGGGTGGCGGCGGCCTCCTTGACTAGCTCGCCGACCGACTTCTTGTCGTCCTTGATGTACGGCTGGTCGAGCAGGACGATCTCGGAGAAGAACTTGTTCAGGCGGCCCTCGACGATCTTGTCGGCGACGGCCTCCGGCTTGCCTTCCTCGATAGCCTGCTTGCGGAGCGCTTCGCGCTCGGCGGCCACGACGTCCTCCGGCACGTCCTCGCGGCGGAGGTACTGCGGGTTGGCCATCGCCACGTGCATGGCGAGGTTCTTGGCCAGCTCGCGGAAGGTGTCGTTGCGGGCCACGAAGTCGGTCTCGCTGTTGACCTCGACCAGCACGGCGAGCTTGCCGTTGTGGTGGACGTAGGTGCCCACCACGCCCTCCTTGGCCACGCGGTCGGACTTCTTGTCGGCCTTGGCGATGCCGCGCTCGCGCAGGAGCTGGGCGGCCTTGTCGAGGTCGCCGCCGGCGTCCTCCAGCGCGCGCTTGACGTCCATCATGCCGGCGTTGGTCATCGCCCGCAGCTTCTTGACCATCTCGGTCGTTACGGCCATGGTGTTACCTCACCCTCGTTCCGGGTTCGTTCCCCACGGGCGCCCGTCGGACGCCGTGGTCCTGCGGTCCCTGTCGGGACCTCACTCCTCGACTTGCTCTGCTTCCTGCTCCGCCTCGCCGGCTTCCTCGAGCGGCTCTTCCTCGTCGGCCGCCACGGCGGCCTCCTGGATCGCGCGCTCCGGCTCCGAGAGCGGCGTCGGGAGCGTCTCGCGCTCCTCGTCCTCGGCCGGGCTGGGCGCCGGGGCCTCGGAGGCGCCGCCGCGCACCTCGACGATGAGGTCGGCCAGGCGAGCCGTGATCAGCTGGATGGAGCGGATCGCGTCGTCGTTGCCCGGCACGATGTAGTCGAGGACGTCGGGGTCGGAGTCGGTGTCGGCCAGGCCCACGACGGGGATGCCGAGCTTGTTCGCCTCCTTGACCGCGATCGCCTCCTTGGTCGGGTCGATCACGAACAGCGCGTCCGGCAGGCGGGTCATGTCACGGATGCCGCCCAGGTAGCGTTGGAGACGGTGCATCTCCTTGCCGAGGTCGATCTGCTCCTTCTTCGTGAAGCGCAGGATCGACTCGTCCTCGAACATCTGCTCGAGCTCCTTGAGGCGCTCTACGCGGGTGCGGATGGTCTTGAAGTTCGTCAGCAGCCCGCCGAGCCAGCGCTCGTTGATGTACGGCATGCCGCAGCGCTTGGCCTCCGCCGCGAGGATCTCCTGGGCCTGCTTCTTCGCCCCGACGAACAGGATCGTCCCGCCGCGCTGGGCGACGCTCTTGAGGAAGTCGAAGGCCTTCTCGCTCTCGACCAGCGTCTTCTGCAGGTCGATGATGAAGATCCCGTTGCGCTCGGCGAAGATGAAGCGCTTCATCTTCGGGTTGGCGCGCTTGGTCTCGTGGCCGAAGTGCACGCCGGCCTCGAGCAGCTGCTTCATTCCCAGGTACGACATCTTTCCCTCCACAGGCGGGATGTTGAGGTCGGAGTCACAGGTCGGCCGCGCCGGCTTCACGCCGTACGCGAGGACGCTCCTGTCTCTCGGGGATGACGGCGGACATCCCGCTGCCGCCGACAAACCTACCGAGTGTACAACAAGGCGCGGCTCCCATGCACCGCGGGGCCGACAGGGGCGGGCGGCGCCAGGGGGCGCCACGGAGGACGTAGAGAGGCGAGCGCCCGGCGGCTGGTGCCCGCCGGGCGCTGCGTCGTGTCGTGCCTCGTGCGAGGCCGGTTCGCGGCGGCCGCTGAGGCCGCGGTCCCCTCACTGCAGGGTGCGGAGCGCCTCCTGGGCGGCGGTGAAGTTCGGGTCGATCTCGACCGCGCGCTGGTAGGCGTCGCGGGCGCGCTGCGAGTCGCCCTGACCGCCGCGACGCTGGTACGACTGGCCCAGCCAGTAGTACGCCTCGGCGCTAGGGGGCTCGGCCAGCAGGGCGCCGTGCTGCGCGCGCCTTATGGCCTCGTCCACCTGGCCGGTCTCCAGGTAGGCGCGGGCGAGGTAGGTGAACAGCGGCGGCAGGAACACCGCGCCGTCCATCTGCACGGCCTGCTCGAGGCGCGGCAGGCTCGCCTGGACGTCGCCGCACTCGAACAGCACGATGGCCAGGTTGGAGGCCGCCGAGAGGCTGCTGGCGTCGAGGTTCACGGCCTGCGCCAGCTCGTACTCGGCGGTGGCGCAGTCGCCCAGGCGGTACGAGATGTCGCCCAGGTTGTTGTGGGCGACGGCGCTGGTGGGGTCGAGGATGACGGCGCGGCGGAACGCCTGCTGCGCCAGCTCCAGCTCGCCCAGGTCGCGGTAGACGCGGCCGAGGTTCACCTGCACGACGCTCTTGGCGGGGTTGTCGAGGGTCTGGGAGGTGTTCGACAGCGCCACGGCCTGCTCGAGGGTCGTCCTGGCCTGCTGGAGGTCGCCCAGCTGGTAGAGGACCAGGCCCTTGGTGTTCTGCACGCGGGCGTCGCTCGCCGCCACCTGCTCGGCACGCTGGATGGTGTCGAGCGCGTCGGCGAGCCGGCCGCTGTAGGCCGACGGGTCGGCCTGGTACTGGTACTGGTAGGTGTTCGCCAGGTGGATCAGCGCATCCAGGTGGTTCGGTTGCACGCTCAGCGCTTCCTGGAAGGCCTCGATCGCCGCCGGGTACGAGCCCTGGCAGGCGAGGGCGCGACCGCGGCCGACCAGCGCGTCGGCGTTGTCGTCGTCGAGCCGCAGGGCCTCTTGGAAGTAGAACTGCGCGAGGGAGCAGTCGCCGCGTTCCAGGTAGAACTGCCCGTCGCTGATGAGAGTGGCCACGTCCGGACCGTCGTTGCCCTGCTGGGCGACCGCGGCGCCGCCCAAGCACAGCACGGCTAGGAGCGACGCCCCCAGGAGCCGTAGCGGCTGACGTGTGGTGGGATGGAAGCTGATCAACATGTCCTCCGACGACCGATTCACGCGTTGTGGTGTGACGACTCTAACATCCACAACCTGACGCTCCGGTCAGTCCGCTTCGCGGCGTCTCCGGAGGAGCCGGCAAGGGGCACGCCCCTGCGCCCCGTCCTGCGCCGGTCGGCACAATCATCACTAGGTTCGGTGAGAGCGTCGTGTGCGTCCCCATGGGGGTTTAATCACATACGGGCACCCGCGGGGACGCGTCCCGGACGGGGCGCGCGAGCCGCCGCGCGGCGTGTAGGGCCGGGCTGCGGCCCGCAACATGCTGCCGACTGGAAAGAGTAGGATGGGCGGTCGGCGCTGTCAGGCCGTCCGCCGCCGGCGCGGCGCGTAAGGAGAAGCAGGGACCCCGTGACAGAGACGTTGACGGCCAGCTCGCACCCCGCCTCCGGGGCCAGGGTCGCGGCCGGTCGCTTCGACCTCAGGCTGGCCTGGACCGCGCTCGTAGCGAACACGGTCGTCATCCTGCAGGGCGCCGTGGTGCGGCTCACCGGCTCCGGCGCGGGTTGCGGCAGCCACTGGCCCACCTGCAACGGCACCGTCGTGCCCTTGAACCCGACCGTCGAGACGCTGATCGAGTTCAGCCACCGCCTGCTCTCAGGCGCGGTACTCGTCATCGGCGTGTGGCTGCTGGTGCGGGCCCTGCGCGCCAGGCGCGAGAAGCGCGGCTTCGCGGCGTTCGCCACGGCTTCGATGGGCTTCCTCGTGATCGAGGCGTTGATCGGCGCCGCCACGGTCCTCCTCGGCCTCACCGGCGAGAACACCAGCGTGGCCCGCGGCGTCTGGGTGGCGGGGCACCTCGTGAACAGCCTCCTGCTCATCGGGGCTCTCGCCGCCACCGTGGCGTTCGCTCGCGACGCCGCGCCCGCCTACCCGCTGCGGACGTCGTCGCAGCTGCCGCTGGCGGCGGTGCTGCTTACGGGCGTCGTGGGGGCGCTCATCCTCAGCTTCACCGGCGGCATCGCCGCCATGGGCAACACGATCTTCCCGCCCGAGTCCCTCGCCGAGGGCTTCAGGGCCGACTTCGACCCGTCCTCCCACCCGCTCATCAGGCTGCGCATCCTGCACCCGCTGATCGCCGTCGCGGTGGGCACCTACCTGTTCGTGGGCCTGGGCCTCGCGTGGTGGCTCAAGCCCGTGCCCGCCGCGCGCGGGGTCGCGCGGACGCTCCTCGGCGTCTACCTGGCCCAGCTCGCGGTGGGCACGTTCAACCTGGCGCTGCTGGGACCCTTCGTCCTGCAGCTCCTCCACCTCTTCCTCGCCGTGGCCGCCTTCGCGCTGCTCTCGGCGCTGACCGTGATGATGCTCGGTGGTGACGTCCGGAAGGACGCGGGCCCGTTGTGGAGCCGTGCCGCCGTGGAGGGTGCATGACGCAGGTTTCCGCAGAGCGCAGGGCCACCTGGCGCGACTACTTCGTACTGACCAAGCCCAAGGTCATCGTCCTGTTGCTGATGACCACGGTGGGCGCCATGTTCATCGCCGCGGGCGGCTTCCCGGGCTGGCTCGCGCTGCTGGGAACGATCGTGGGCGGCTACATGTCGGCCGGCGCGGCGGGCGTCTTCAACATGGTCTACGACGCCGACATCGACGAGCGCATGAAGCGCACCGCCAAGCGCCCGACGGTCACGAGGGTCGTGAGCACCCGCAACGCCCTGGTGTTCGCCGTCGCGCTCACGGTCCTGTCGTTCGTCGTCCTCTGGGCCACGACCAACGTGACGGCCGCCCTGCTGTCCTGGGCCGGCATCGCGTTCTACGTGCTCGTGTACACCATGTGGCTCAAGCGCTCCACGTGGCAGAACATCGTCATCGGCGGGGCCGCCGGCGCCATCCCGCCGCTGGTCGGCTGGGCGGCCGTCACCGGGCACCTGAGCCTCCTCGCCTGGATCCTCTTCGCCGTCGTCTTCGTGTGGACGCCCGTGCACTTCTGGGCGCTGGCCCTGATGGTCAAGGACCAGTACGCGAGCGTTGGCGTGCCCATGGCCCCGGCCGTGATCGGCGAGCGGGCGACCGTCATGCAGATGATCATGTACACGGTGCTCACGGTGGTCCTCACCGTGCTGCCGTTCTTCCTGCACGAGTTCAGCGCCGCCTACTTCGTCGCCGCCCTGGCACTGAACGTGGTGCTGGCGCTGCGCGTGGCGGCGGTGTTCAGGGTCGTCGAGTCCGGCGCCAACGTGGACAGGGTCACGGCGCTGCCGCTCTACAAGTACTCGATGACCTACCTGGCGCTCCTGTTCCTGACGATGGCGCTGGACCGCGCGCTGTTCTGATGACCCCCGCCGGCCGCTGATGCGCCACCCGCTCCTCGGCCCGCGCTGGATCGCGGGGCACCTCTTGGCGCTCGCGCTGGTGGTGCTCTTCGTGAACCTGGGCTTCTGGCAGCTGCGGCGCCTGGAGCAGCGTCGCGAGACCGTGCAGCTGGTCGCCGAGCGCGTCCAGCTGGCGCCCGCGGCCCTCGGCGAGGTCCTGGGCGCGGGTGAGCTGCCCGAGCACCGCCCCGTGACGGCGGTGGGCACCTTCGACCCGGCCCAGGAGGTCCTGGTGCGCGGCCGCAGCCTCCAGGGGCAGCCCGGCTACGTGGTGCTCACGCCGCTGGTGCTGGCGGGCGGCTCCCTCGCCGGCTCCGCCGTGCTGGTCGAGCGCGGCTGGGTCCCGTACCAGCACGACAGCGTGCCGGTGACCGCGGCGCCGCCGCCGGAGGGGGAGGTCACGGTGACGGGCAGGCTGCGCGCGCCCACCAGCCGGCGCGAGGGGACGATCGGCCCCCGCGACCCGGCCGAGGGGGAGCTGGTCCAGACCTTCTACGTCGACGTCGACCGCCTGCAGCCCCAGATGCCCTACCCCCTGGTACGCGCCTACGTGGAGCTGACCGCCGTGACGCCCCCGCACCCTGGCGAGCTGCCGCTCCCCCTGCCTGAGCCCGAGCTCGACCTCGGCCCGCACCTCGGCTACGCCGTCCAGTGGTTCTCGTTCGCCGCCATCGGCGTCGTGGGCTACTTCTTCCTGATGCGCCACGTGGTCAGGGGCGAGCGGCGGGCCGGCCAGGCCGGCTGAGGCGGGTCCCGCGGGCGAAGCGGGAGCGGCTAGCGGTTCGGGCTCACCTCTACCGTCACCCCGACCGTACCCATGGCCGGTCGGGCTCCGGTCGGGGTCGGCGTGGCAACCTCTCGCCAGGGCGAAGGGCACGGACAACCGCCGGGCGCCATCGCCCGCTCCGGGGAACCCGTCGATCCCCGGTCGGAAGGCGCTGGGCGGCTTGGAGGGGGAGGCCGCCCGGTCCTTCGTGTCGAGCCGGTCACCCTCTCAGCTCGCGCCTTGGCTGCCTGGCGGCGTCAGTCGCCCGTGGCCACCGCCTCGCGCAGCGCGCCCTCGAGCGTCCTCAGCAGGCTGCGGAAGGGTGTCACGAACTTCTCGACGCCCTCGGCCTCGAGCGTGTCGGCGACCGCCTCCAGGTCGATCCCCAGGCCCTTCAGGTCGGCGATCACCCTCTTGGCCTCCGCCAGGCCCTTCGTGACGCGCGGGGCCGGGTCGCCGTGGTCCCTGTAGGCGTCGAGCGTCTCGAGCGGCATGGTGTTGATGGTCTCGGGGCCGATGAGCGGCTCGACGTACTTCGTGTCCGGGTAGCTGGGGTCCTTCGTGCCGGTGGAGGCCCAGAGGAGGCGCTGCACGCGCGCGCCGGCCGCGGCGAGCGGGGCCCAGCGGGGGTCGGCGGCGGCGAAGCGGCGCGAGAAGACCTCGTAGGCCACCTTGGCGTAGGCGATGGCCGCCTGACCACGCAGCGCCTTCGCTCGGTCGGTGCCCGAGGCGTCGAGTAGCGGGTCCACGTGGACGTCGAAGCGGCTGAGGAAGAAGCTCGCCACCGAGTTCACGCCCCGCAGGCTCTCGCCGCGCGCCCGGCGCTCCTCGAGCCCTGCCAGGTAGGCGTCGATGACGCGCTCGTAGCGCTCGAGACCGAAGAGGAGCGTGACGTTCACGTTCACGCCGTCGGCGATCAGGCGCCTGATGGCGCCGAGGCCGGCCAGCGTGGCCGGCACCTTGATGAAGACGTTGGGCCGGGCCAGACGCCGCCACAGGTGCTTGCCCTCGGCGTAGGTGGCCTCCTCGTCGTGGGCGACCTCGGGGGAGACCTCCAGCGACACGAAGCCGTACCTGCCCCCGGAGCCGTCGTAGGTGGGCCGGAACAGGTCGGCGGCGCGCTGGATGTCCTCCACGACGAGCTCCTCGTAGGCCTCCTCGACCGTGGCGCCGCGAGCGGCGAGCGCGGCGACGGCGTCCTTGTAGTCGCCCGACTGGGCGATGGCCTTGTTGAAGATGGCGGGGTTCGAGGTGACGCCGCGGAGCCCGTCGCGGTCGATGAGCTCCTGCAGCGTGCCGTCCTCGAGCCACGAGCGCCTGATCTCGTCGAGGTAGACGGACTGGCCGTGCTCCTGCAGCCTCTTGAGCGGGTTCATCTCTGCTCCTCGCGTGCGCCCAGGGGCGCTGACTGTCGAGCTCCCCGGGGCGGGGCGCTCGAGGTCCCGCGCGCCCGGGTCCGGGGCGCGCGGCGTGCTGACCCGATGTTACGTCCGGGGCGCCGGCGTGCCCGTCAGGAGCCCTCAGCCCTGCGCCCGCTCCCACCCGGTGGCGACGACCTCGCCGTCCCGCAGCTCGAGACGGGCTCGCGGCAGCGGCAGCACCGCCGGGCCGCTCACGGCCTGGCCGGCGCGCAGCGGGTCGAAGACGCTCAGGTGGCACGGGCAGGTGATCGCCGGCGTCCTCGTGTCGTAGTTGAACCCGAAGTTGATGGCGTTCACGTCGGTGTTGAGCGTGGCCAGGCACATCTGGTGCGTGCACACGCGGCTGAAGGCCACGAGGTGCGCTTCGCCGGCGGTGAGGCCGCCCGGGACCGGCGCGGGCACGCGCATCGCCACGGCAGGCGTGGCGGCCAGCATGAAGTCGACCGCGTCCCACGGGGCCGCGAAGGCGTCGAGGGGCGCCACGGTGGTGGGCGGGGCGTCGTCGAACTCGGGCGTGGGGTCGGGGCGGCGCTTGAGGAAGTGGACGTCCACGGCCCGGTAGAGCCCGTAGGCGCCCCCGCCCAGCGCCGCCAGCACGGGCGCGCGCCACAGCCACTTGACGAGCTCGCGCCGGCCGGCGTCCTCGGGGGCGCCGGCGCCCTCACGGTCGCCGCCTTCGGGGAGGCCCGCGCGACCGTCGTCGTTCATCGCCGGGAGACGACCTCGACCACGTACGCCACCACGGCGTCGAGCTCCTCCGGGTCCAGCACGGCGCCGAAGCCCGGCATCATGCCGCGCCCGAACGTCACGGCGTCGCGCACGTTGCCCTCGTTGGCGGCGCGGGCGTTGCCCGCCAGCGCCACGCCCATGCCGCCCGCTCCGGTCGGTCCGTGGCACTCGGCGCAGCTCGCGGCGAACACCGCCGCGCCCAGGCCGCTCTCGTCCGCCACGGCGCTCAGGCCGCCGGCGTCACCGGGCGTCCCGCCGGCCCGAGCGGCGGCCAGCAGCTCGGCCGCCACGGGGTCGTCGCCCTGGTAGGCCTCCAGCACCGCCACGGCCTCGCCGAAGCGCCCCAGCCGCACGTACGCCTCGCCCAGCGCGAGCTGCGCCGACGGCTCCAGGCCCTCCACGCCGTCGCTCGCCGCGGCGGCCCGCTCGATCAGCGCGGCGGCGTCCCCGGCCGCGCCGGACCGCAGCATCGTCTCGCCCATGCGCGACAGCGCCAGGGGCGGCTGCGTGCCGGTCTCGGTGAGGACGCGCAGGTAGGCGGAGGTGGCGCCGCGCAGGTCGCCGCCGCGCCAGTAGAGGTCGGCGAGCGCCATCAGGTTCTCCGGCGTCGGCTCGGCCTCCGCGGCGGCGGTGAGCTCGCCCACGCGCTCGAACAGCTCGAGGCGCGCGGTCACGGCCTCGTTCGGGGCGCCGCCGAGGACCCGCACGTACTCCCGCAGCGCCGCCTCCGACGTGGGCATGTCGCCGTTCGCGTAGGCCACCTCCGAGAGGAGGAAGAGCGTCTCGGCGTCCCCCGGCGCGGCCGCGGCGGCCCGCTCCAGCCAGACCTGCGACTCGGCGAGGTCGGTCTGGAGGGCCAACACCGCCAGGCGCTGGAACACCGGCAGCGTGGCGTCGTCCGCCTCGGCCGCGCGCGCGAAGGCGGCCTGGGCGTCCTCCAGCTGGCCGACGGCCAGGTAGGCGTCGCCGAGCGCCATCAGGTTCGCGGCCGAGGGCTCGCGGTCGGCCGCGCGCCGCAGGTCGCGGATCTGGCGCGCCGCCTCGACGTCGGTGGTCGTGACGGTCGCGTCGACGCCCACGCGCGGCAGGACGTAGGAGGGCAGGAACGCCGCCGCGAGGACGCCCAGGCCCAGCAGGGCGATGGCGGCCACCGGGGCGCGCCGGCGCCGCGCCGGGCCGGGCGCGGCAGGGGCCTCGCCGTCGACCACGTGCGCGGCGGACCCTGGAGCCTCGCTCCCGGCAGCCCGAGCAGCGGCAGCGGTCGTGCCTCCCGCGGGCGCGCCCGCCCGCCGCCCCCGAGCCGCCAGCTCCGCCTGCCTGGCGTCGATGGCCTTGATGGCGGCGGCGGCCTTGGCCTCGTAGCGGCGCCTGAGCTGCTCGCGGCGCTCGGCGGCCAGGTCCTGCCGCAGGTCGAGCTCGGCGATGGCGCGCAGGAGCGCGGTCTTCTCCTCCTGCAGCCCGGCCAGGACCGGGTCGGCGTCGTCCGGCAGCGGGTCGGC
>Ga0079224_100013040_pt1 | contig 11552 bp, 13 predicted proteins | sample Stecom2015_FD_80414 | JGI IMG/M metagenome (GOLD analysis project Ga0079224, IMG submission 80414) | Agricultural soil microbial communities from Utah to study Nitrogen management - Steer compost 2015 | ecosystem: Environmental > Terrestrial > Soil > Agricultural land | place: USA: Utah...
AAAAAAAAAAAAAAGGGCGAATGCCGATTTAAATAATAAATAGTCGGCCTGTTTTTGAGTTAAAAGAGGATATTTATCAAAATGGTTAATGATTACTTCTAATTCTTTTATTGAAGAAACTATAAAGCCAAGCCATTCTGAGTCATTCTTATCCAATTTACCTACACCAAAAAAACTTTGAATGGTTTCTAAAAGAGCTTTATCTTTTTTATGTAAATTAATTAAAAAACAAAGTTGTACTTGAAAGCCAAACTTTAATTTTTTGTTTTGATGAAACTTTACACAGAAACTACCAAGAGCATCACAAAAACCAGTTACGAATCAAGGATTAAGTTTAACCTTCGGCTCTGTTTCCATTGATGATAAATTAGCATCATCTACTTCACTTTCTTTACAATTCAAATTATCTTTATCATATACGCTTTTTTTGATTTTTTTTCTTAGAAAAAAAATAAAAAAAAGGACATTAGAATTTAAATTAAATATTAATCTTGAGTACGAATAAAGAGATGTAACTAACAACACTATTCATTCTATTAAAAGCCTTACTAAATTATTAAATCAACTTTTATTTCAAAGTATTTTAGCTTTTTTTAGATCATCACTAATACGTCTACCGGATACTTCGATAGTTGTATAAAAAGTTAGTCATCCGTGACCCCCCCCCCCCTGGATCAAAATGTAATCACTAAATCCTATATTAAATAATTGTTTAATATAATTAATGATTAATCGCAATTGTAAAAGGAATAATCCACCATAAATGCTTATTCCTCTCCCTAAAGATATGATGGCTAGACTATCATATCCTACTATAGAAGAATATAGCAATATTACATTGGCTACCCTATTTAATATAAATTTTTCTCGTCTTTTAGTGACTTGGCCAGTAATAAAAAAATTAAACTTAATAAAAGCATTTTTCGTCTATGTTACTACTACTGGTCTCTGATAACCCAGGTGGGGAAATAGAAATAATTAAAATATTTACTTTATCTCAAGAACCGGTTTCCCGGCGACTAGAGTACACCTTACAATGTTATCTATTACATTGAAGAACCATCTACTCGTTGCTCTTTTACAAATAATTAAATTAATTATTTGACTTAGATCCGCGATTACCCATTTCAATTTCTATCATCTCGTAATAATATTACTATACCCTGATCATTACATCAGGCCACTCTTCTAGTTTCCTAAACGAGTTTAGTTATTAGAGCTTTAGGGATTCCCCGGAGTTTGGCTCTTTTTCACATATTAGAGTTGCCTACACTCTATTTATATGAAAGGGAAATAAATTTGACCTTTATTACTATTTATTTGACTTACAACCATACTATGTATAGTAGCATATAATGTTTCTTGACTTATAGATCATTTAGTAGCTACTACTTTAGATATATTTAAAGATAGCTCTGTAAATAATAATCCTATTATTAAACCAATAATTAAATATAAACCTATATTAGTTAATGATAAATTTACATTCCCTAATACACTAGCTTTGAAATTTATCAAATCTCTGATTTCAAATTGTTCTAAAGGACTATTAATCAAACTACTACTCATCTATTTATTCATATTAAAAAAAAGTTACTTATATAAATATATGTGAATCGATTAGATTTAGTCATAAATATTATAATTAAACCCCCCCCCCCATCGAACCCATCTTAGGTAAAGAATATTTCTAAAAAACAAACAGTCGTTCCTGTTTAAACAGGATCAGTCGTTCCTATTAAATTTTTATCCTAAATCAAAAAATTGACTTGGTAAATATTTATTGAAGAAAGAGATTAGCCTATATCAGGCTACTTACCGTTAGCAATGGCTTATTTACAGGTGCCCGAAGCACTTATTTTCTTTTTCGTCCATTGGTTCCTCCCTTTATCCACTGGATAAAGGAGGCTTAGGTCTCCCTAAGATTAAGAAAATTTATCTTAATTAAATTAGCTAAAAAAAGCTAATATTTATAAAGCCAATTTTTGGCTTGTGCTAGAACAATAATAACCAAATTCAGAATTAGCCTTAGAACATATCGGTGAAATTAAACTTGTTAAATATAAACCGCCTACATCTACTCGATTAGAAGCCCAATCGAACCCCATTGTAGGTAAAGTATATTTCTAAAAAAACAAACAGTCGTTCCTGTTTAAAACAGGAACAGTCGTTCCTATTAAATTTTTATCCTAAATCAAAAAATTGACTTGGTAAATATTTATTGAAGAAAGAGATTAGCCTATATCAGACTACTTACAAAGGTAATAAAGCTAAAGGACATCCTGACTCTACTAAAAGAGAAAAGAATTTAACCCGTGAGTTTGAAATCCTAAAACAATAGTGAAACTTAAAGAGAATACAGGTTTAAAGATAAGCCCAAAAAGGAAAACGAATAACCCATAGATAAGAAATAAATTTGACCTCTTTTTATTTAAAAAGCTACAGTTACAGCTAAATAAATTTCTCTAGCTATAGTAAATGTCTGTTGAGCTACAAGATCTGCTCCATCTAAAGTTAAAGTACTATCGGCTATCCCAGCATCAATTTTATTAACGATAATATCCGCTTTTTCTACATTGGCATTTCCATATCTACCTAATTCAGATCTAAATCCTGAACTACTCAATACACTACTTATACTATTTAATTTTATTTTATAGTTAATTAATGAATAGCTAGTTGCAGCCGCTGTGGTATAAACGTTTTAAACTTGATCTTGTAATACTATTTTCACTAATGTCACTTTATTAAAAAAAAAGTTACTTATATAAATAATTGTGAATCGATTAGATTTAGTCATAAATATTATAATTAAACCCCAATAAACCCCATCTTAGGTAAAGAATATTTATAGCATGGCCCTTTGTGTGCGTAATTTTTTTTTTATAATTTAGTTACAAATATTCTAGCTAAGAATAATCTTACAGTTAAAGGAAGAGAGTATTTACTAAATATGTATATCATTAAAGATAATATTGCAAATGCTGCAGTAACTTGATTTATAAAGTAAAAAGGTATTAATTGAGGCATAAAATATATTATATATATCATAATATTACAGAATTTATTAATAATAAATTATTTATTAGTACTATACAATAAAGAATTTTCAATTAAAGACACTACTGGTACTATTACTAAGAAATAACTAAAATATATAGCTGTACAAATTTGTCCAAATTCTATATAAGGTGCTTCTACATGTTTAGCTCCTAGTTGCATTAATATAAGGAAATTAGCTATAAATATAAAAAAAGCGATTTTACTTAAAGGTTTATCTTGAATACCTCTTAAATTAGAGAAATCTACATAAGGAAGTATTAATAAAGCTAATATAGCTGAAAACATCGCAATAACTCCTAATAATATATTAGGTATAGATCTTAATATAGCATAAAATGGTAATAAATCACTTAATCAACATACAAAACTAACTAACTTTAAATGATAGTTAAATTGTAAGTGACAGCTTTATAACCCTAATTTATATAACATTTCTTTTACAAAATATGGACTAGTTAAGGCTCTTAAACTATCCATAGATTCTTTGAAAATATATATACGGGGTTTTTTATCCCTGTTATAATGTATTGAACATTTCAAATTAAACTTATCTTGTAATGTAAACATTAATTTGTCAACATATTAGAAAAAGCATATACACTTAAATGTAAACCATCCCCATGACGACTTCCATCCATGTTCCCTAGCCCGCCCTCAACCCTTTTAAATAGGAATCTACCTAGATAAGGACTTTTTTGATTACGCTTTAAATAATTAGATAAAGTGTTGCTTCCTATAGATAAAGATCTACTTACAGCATGTATAGAATCGTAATTAGTAATTGTATTTAATTTTAAATCAGTGACTTCAATTTTAATAGCATTAGGATGATTTAGATAATTAGAATCATAATTAGAAACAGATATATTAGCATTAAATTTATAACCCCGGAAGTTGAAATTCTTCTAAGAAGAATTTAACTTCCTAGGGCCCTTTTATTAAAAATCATTGAATTCTTTATATATTTAGTTAGAGTAGTTCTACTAATATTTAATTCTTTACTAGCTTCAGTAAGAGAAGAATACACTTTAGAACTATTTGTTTTTAAATTAATAATTTCAACTTTAATTAATTTATCTTTATTCAAGCAAGCTAAATTTTCTTTTACTTTAATTAAAGCCTTTTCAGAATGTTTATAACCTAATGACGAATAAGCTACCTTTAATATATTATATTCAGGATTAAAATAATCTATATAATACTGCTCTCTTTTAACTATATCTTTAGTATCACAATATTCTAAAATATCCAACTTAAATTGCGAATAACCATATTTTAAAAGAGCTTTATTAATAGCCATGTTCTTTCGAACATCCCCCTATATATATATATATATATATAGGGGGATGTAAAATAATCTCTAAATCTTCTGCTTAAAGCCATACTATATAACATTTATTACTATTTAACTGAGTTCAACGGTAAATACCAGATTTACCTTTATTATCCTTAATAATTTTTAATTTATCTGTATCGGCATTGAGGTAAGAAGCTACAGGAACACGATCTAATTTTGTAGCCATACGCCATTGTATTTATAGTTTTTATCATATTTTTAATTTTTATTAATTTCTCGGAGTACTGTCACTGAGTCATACCTTAAACCCTAGTGGGTCCCATCACCAAACAACTACCAATGAGGTCTTAGCACGGTTCCAAACAGAGGATATTAAGCGCCCTTCATCTCTTCCTTCCTTCGCCTCGAGAATAATTAAGGTTTATTTAAAGGATATCGGCAACTTGCTAGATCTATTTTTGTTTATTTGTATAGTCTAACGAGGAACTCCACCTCGTCGTTAGCCACCTTGCAGGCATTCTTATCCTTCCTATCGAAATTCGATAGGATATCCTAAGTGTAGGGAACTCTACACATTACTCTTGTACTTCAAGGACTAATGATATCACCCTAATAGAGATACCTCAGTATTCTTTACTTCCCTTTCCTGTCACAAAATATCTTATTTGTTTCGCCTCTTAACCTCTTGCTACATTAATTTGACTACATGAACACTGGACCTAAGTAGAGGAACTCTAGTGGAACATTGTCCGGCTCAGAAATCCTGAAAATATAACATATTAGCTCTAATAATTAAATAATTATTCCTCTCTAATAACCTCGAGATTACTCTCTTTAAGGGATCAATCACCTCATTATATAATGAGATGATTGGTAAATTTACTAAATACCTATCTTTATAACTTTTTATTATTTAGATCTTCTCCCTCACCTCCCCATCCGTACGCAATTCCCTGTGCTTGCACTTCAAAAATCGAAGATTTTTGATGAAGGGATGGGGAGGGCACATAAACCAAAATAAAGTCTAATTTAATTAAAACAATTTCTATTAACAAAATTCATTTATAGTATGATTCCATTACTATAATTCTTATATTCTGTAGGAAAAGCTAAAGGGTGGCTAGCTAATTATTCAGAAAGCTCAAGGGCCCATATCCCCCCATATATATATATATATGGGGGGAGTCAACAAATCATAAATATTGTCTGGGACTTTTTTTACATCCCCCCATATATATATATATATATATGGGGGGAATAAAACATAAAACAGTTCTTTAAATACATTAAAACAAGGGAGTTGCATACCTCAATATAGCTATAGCTATATTGAGGTGGGAAAGATATAGCACTGTATATTTTTTTAGTCCTATTATCTCTTACTACTCTTAATTGAGGTGCATAATCCTTAGCACAAAAAGGCATAAATATACTAAATACATAATCAAAATACGCTTTATGTGCTACAGCAGTTTGACCATACACCAATCTAGAGTTACCAGTAGAGGATCTTCTATGTTAGATATAGATCATCCATTCAAAATGGAGACTATAAACTAGACGGGGTTAATGGTGATACCAAATCAATATTAAATACCCGTTATATTAATGTAAGTTGAAGTATACTCTAACCAAAGTTAGGTTTTACGAATTATTTGGTATTTATTCAATAAAAGCTTATTAGCTTTTATACACCTACGTATAGTTTCAGTATGCAGATTAAAATTTTTTGCTGCTTGACTCATAGACCTGTATTCAACACTTTCCCCTCCGTAGGACATCTGTATTAATAACGACAACAGGCTTTGCGTGTATGGCTATGTGTTCAAGGGATGCATTAAGCTTAGCTAGATGGTCTTTTTGTTTTTGGCTAGCATTAAGAATTTTTAGGTGCTCCCTATTTTTAGCTAAAACTTCTTCTCTTCGACCTAAAGCTCCAGCTTTTATTTTAGCCTTAACTTCTTCACTATGCTTAGTACCTAATCTTGAACCAGCAATTTTTAAAATATTGTACTCCCCTACTCCTCCTCTACAAGAGCGAGGAGGAGGGAGGTACGGTTTTAAAAGGTCGATGTAGTATTGTTCTCTTTTAATTAAAAGAGAAGGTTTACAATACTCTAAAATTTCTAACCTGAAGTTTGCAAAACCGTGAGCTAATAGAGCTTTATAAATAAGCATAATATGTTTAAAATCTGAAAGGTAAGAAGTATTGAAGTAATTTCTTAATCTTTTAGTTTAATCTACACTGCTACCAACATACGTTTTACCATTAACTTTATTTTTTCACATATAAATACCTGATTTCCCTCTATTTTCCCTTAAAATAGATGCTTTTTCTGACTCAGGATCAGAATAGGATGAAGCAAAAGTTAACCCTAAGATAGGAGTTAACCCTAAAACAGGAGTTAATGTTAAAACAGGAATTAACACTAAAATAGAGGAAAGGGCTAATATGTTATTTTCTTCAAGACTTACATTAATATCCAATAGAAAAGGAACAAATAAAAATGAACATAGTCCTTTTTACACAATTTTGCGAACAAAGCTATCACCGAGTAAATACCTACTAATGTATCTTTTACATCATCAGCCACCGTTATCAAAGCTCTAAGAGCTGAGGATAAACGGCCAATTCCTTTTGTAGAACGAGCTGCAAAGAAAACTAAGCTAGCTAGTATAAAAGAAATTAGGGTATCTAAATCATGTTATTTACATTGGACTATATCTTCAATTAAAAAAATTAAAAGTCTCGTTTATAGCCTCTGAGGATCCTATAAACTAAGTAGAGTTATAACATAACTAACCTTAGTAACTTAAGTTCCCTGCTGATTATTCATTGTCACATACTTACCATTGTCACTAAATTATTTAAATAATTAGTAGATAAGTCTTTAGAAAGTTCCAGCATATGACGAGATTAAGTGACATTTATTTCCCATATCACTCTGGCACTATCGCGGCTGGAGTTTGCATTGGATTAGCCCAGAAAGCCTCAGGTTCGATGTTATCTTACCTTCTATATCTCAAAAGCGTTATAGCATACGAATTGGAAACCGGGACTATATAGTCCCGGTTCAGAGTCCCTATGGGCCCCACAATAAAATAATCCGGTTGTCCATAATTTACCCAGTAATTTAAGGCGAAATTTACAGAAAATTATGCAGGGAAATACTGCCAGAATTTCTGGGATGGAGGTCGGTGAGGGATGGATTACATCTTGATTAATAGAATTATTAATCTTTATCTAAATATGTATTTTTAAATTTATTAATTCAATCTGAAATAATTTTATCTCTATACTGCACAGCATCAGCTAAAGCTTTATCTTGTCCGCCACAAGTTGAACTCATAAATGCCTTATTAGACTTTGGCAATTTTAATGTAGAAGGGAAACGCACTTGTCAACCCCTAATCTCCTTATTTGAAGTATATATAGCGGAGATATAATATTCCCCTCAATCCCTACGACCAGAGACTGCCTTTAGCCAATCATTTAAACGATTCATTCAAACTTCCTTATCAGTAAAACGTTCATTAACACTACTATATACTTTATCAATAAGTGCTTTAAGTCCAGAATAAGTATGGTGACCTCCCATTTTTACCAACTGTCTTACTCAAGATAATAGCTTAAAACTATCATTTTTTCAATATAAAAAGTGTGAGTATTCTTTCAATAACGGGAATAAAGAATTAAAAACATTATCTATACCTTTTACAGTTAAAATTAAAGAGTTAGCACTTTTATCTAAATGAGCCTTTATACCCTTACTATTTAAAGCGTTAGTCATTATTTCCATTACTTGCTTATTAGATTCAACATTAGATTGTAAGATATTAAATAAAGGAACAATAACAATAGTGCTATTTTTCGGTTTCCATTCTAATTTTAAATGTAAAGTTCCATCACCTAAAAAGAATCCTAATACAAATAAGAAAGGAGGACAAATATTATTTTCAGAATAAGAAAGCTTAGGTAATTCATTCAATAAAGCCGGATCTAAATTAAGGGAAAGTAATTTATCTTCCAAACTTAATTTATAACGAGAAGAATGTGCAGTTAAAGAATAAGCAATACTTATCAATAAAACTTTAGACAATTTATCTGGATTTTGTTTAAGCCATTTACTTAATTTATATATTTTTTTTAATTTAAAAATAGCTTGATACTTTGCACCATAAAGCATATAAAAATATGGAACAAATACAGAAAAGAAAGTATCTCAACCAGATAATCTATAAGAGATAACAAATTTACCCATGCTATTTAAAGTTATATTAAAAGTACCTTTATTGCATAAAGCCTTATTTAATTTAAGAAAAAATTTTACACTTTCCTCAGATAACAACTGAGTAGCTGAACAAATAGGATAAAAATTAATACCAGATCTAAAAATACCTCCAATGTAACCTTCCGCTTGTCAAAATCCGTTTACAAGTAAACAAAAATCTTTATCCCCACCCTCCGCTGCGGGACCTTCTGCGGGAGAAGGGCCAAAACCTTCCGAATCATAATTATTTTTTAAGGTTAAAAATCAACTCTTTACTTCAGAAAGGGTCATTTCTTTATTTCCGACCCAGCCTCAAGTAGGTTTTACCTTTTTAGGTTCAATTAAAGTTGATTCCCCTTGAGAAATAGAAAAGTTATTGCTTTCAGTCTTCAAAGAAGGATAGAAAGCAAATAAAAAACAGATGCGCCCCTAAGGCCTTCTCTCTAAATAGGTTTAAACCTATCCATTTAACGGTAACCCTTAAGGGTAACCTGCATTCTTTCGAATGAAGCTTGACTATACCTTAAGCGCTATCCAGAATAGAATAATTCGCGCCAACCAACATCTAGTCGATTAACTGCACACCCGTCCCCCCATATATATATATATATATATATTTGGGGGGGATATCAAGACATGACCTATTATACAAAAGGTACGTTCTTATTATTTTTATAAACGGTGCTTGGCTGCGGATCGTCCATTAACTTTCGTTATCAATCTTGATATTACCATACCGCGAGTCATTGCCTGCGCCCCAAACATATTACTATATCTGGTTGGTTAAGATTGCTTTAGGATATTCCCGCAATTTGATGGTTTGTTGCTAGAAGTTCATTCTAACAGTAACTAAAGCTCTCCTCTAATTACATAATTTTCACTATCTCCTAAAACATTAGGCATAAAGAATACAAATATAGATAACACTAATATAAAAATAAAAACAGTTATTAAATCTTTAAATAATCAGTAAGGAGCAAAAGGTAATCTATCATTATTACCTGAAATACCTAAAGGATTTCCTGATCCTGCTCTATCATGTAAAGCAATAAAATGCATTATTACTAAAGCAGCTAAAATGACAAATATATTAATAATAATTATAGTACTTACAAAATTATTTTAATTAAAATAATTTATCGTTTAACTCATAAACGCACATATTAAAAAAAGAATTAATCCCTATATTCCATAAACTAAATAATCATAAAGTTCTGTTTAATAAAACCGGGGTATATACCCCCTTCGTATGTACCAGCACACGTCTCCACATAGCTCTCGAGCGCTATATAGCGCTATCGGTGGAGATTATACATTTAGGGACCGTCGGTAGCCATACGGTCTCAGCACATACTGAGACACTTAGGGCCCAACTATTCTTATAAATTTATTAAGGAAATATTAGACCTTTATATCTACCTGATTCTTTTAATGCTTTTAATCAAGTTTCATAACTATCTTTTTTATAACCTATTAAAGGATAATGATTTTCAAAAGAGAAAAAATTTATAACCTTTTGAACATCTTTTACAGACGACATACGAATAAGATATACTTCGTTTTTTATTGAATATAAATAGCCCTACTTGGTTTAAACATTAAATGAATAGATTCAATCAATACTTTATTACCTTTTTGACTCAAACTAAAAGAGATTTCTTTGTTAGCTTGAACAAAGAAAGAACCTTCAGCAACTACAAAACCTACTAATCAGTTCTTAAAATATGAAATATTTTGTAAAATAGATTTAGGATCCTGTAAAATAAAAGGATTGTAGTTTGGAATAATATTAGGTAGTAACTCTCATTTTTTAATATTATGTTCAAGAGTGTATAGTAATAAATTATATTGATTAATTCTATTTTCTGTTAAAAAAAATAGTTCATATTTTAACAATAATGGGACCAAAATATATTTTAATTCAAAATTATAAATAACTAATTTACTAGTTGTAGAATTTATTCTAGCTATAACACCAAAATGCAATTTACCTAAAATATATTCAAAAGTAGCCATATCTCTGTTATTAAAAGTAATAACTAAATTAAATTCTATATATCCATTTAATTTTTTTCTCATTTGAATATAACCATCTCCGTCAATTACTCCGACCAAAAAGGCTAAAAAGCCACCATCCACATTAGGATGTATTATTTCTTTTTTATTAGTTACAGAAGTTTTAGTTAATTCAATTTTTTTTACCCAATACTCATAGGGTTTAAAACTAAATATACTGCTATACTTCTTTAATACTAATACAGAAAAAATTACACTAAGTACAATATTATTACATATAGAATGTTTTCCAATATTCTATATCATTATCTCACAATAATGTTTAGACTATATCATATAAAACACAGCTATCTATGTTTTATTTTGCCGTGTAGTCGTTGAACCCTTATAATTAAGAAACTAAATCCTTAATTATACTTCGCTGCTTATTTACAATAAAGATTGTTTTCCAAGCAATTGGACAAATTTTAATACCTCCACATTTACGAAGGTAATACAAAATGTAAAGAAAAGAATCTATTTAAAGTAGCATTATTAACAGAGCAATTGTATTGGTAGTCACCATATCTAATATTTTATATATTAAATACTCTCACTACACTCAATAAATTTATTTATTGTTCGGACTATATCTTGATCTCTTGCTTATTTAATAATTTGAAGGTATATTTATACTTTTAGAATATCTAGATATTTTACGTAATTGTTTTATTCATAATAAATATTGCAGTTTTTTATTACCCAATAGTTTTACAGGTGCTTTATCTAAAAATTTTATAACATTTTCTATAGATCTTACTCCTGTTACTTTTAATTTATAACAATTAGTTTTATCTAGATGTACAGTAGTAGTAAAAGATAGATATTTACGAATAGCGGAAATTAAGATATCACCATCTGTTTGA
>Ga0079224_100013041_pt1 | contig 11552 bp, 8 predicted proteins | sample Stecom2015_FD_80414 | JGI IMG/M metagenome (GOLD analysis project Ga0079224, IMG submission 80414) | Agricultural soil microbial communities from Utah to study Nitrogen management - Steer compost 2015 | ecosystem: Environmental > Terrestrial > Soil > Agricultural land | place: USA: Utah...
CGGAACCTCTCACCGGCCTGGCGCGACATACCCCCGTGGTCCCGGAACCACGCGACGGTGTCCGCGTCCATCACCTCGGACCACAGGTAGGAGTAGTAGCCCGCGGAGTAGCCGCCGGCGAAGATGTGGGCGAAGTAGGTCGACCGGTAGCGCGGCGGGATGAGGAGGAAGGACACGCCAGCCCGCTCGAGGGCCGCAGCCTCGAACGCCTCGACCCCGGTCCCGTCCTGAGGCAGGTCCTCCGGCCGGGCCTGGTGCCAGGCCTGGTCGAGCAGCATCGCCTTGAGGAGCTCCAGCGTGTGATAGCCCGTTTCCTGCCGGCTGGCGACCAGGGCGTCGACCCACTCTGCGGGCAGCGGCTCTCCGGTCTCGTGGTGCCGGGCGTACCGCGCGATCAGCGACGGCTCCCAGGCCCAGATCTCGTTGACCTGGCTGGGGAACTCCACGAAGTCGCGCGGCACGGACGTGCCCGACCTCGACGGGTAGCGCACGTCGGACAACAGTCCGTGCAGGTCGTGCCCGAACTCGTGGAACAGCGTGATCACGTTGGACCAGGTCATCAGGCTGGGCGAGCCGGGCGCCGGCGGCGGGACGTTGCAGGTGTTCGTCACGACCGGCAGGTCACCGGTGAGGGTGGCCTGGTCGACCAGCGAGGTCATCCAGGCACCGCCCTTCTTGGAGGGCCGCGTGTAGGGGTCGATGACGACCGCACCGAGGACACCGCCGTCCTCCTCCCGCACCTCGAAGACGCGGGCCTCGTCGGTGTAACCCACGAGCTCCGGCCGCTCGTGGAAGGTGATGCCGTACAAGGCGGTGGCCGCCGCGAAGACGCCCTCATGCAGCACCCGCTCGAACTCCAGGTAGGGCTTGAGCTGCTCGGTGTCGAAGCTCGTCCGGGCCGCCTCCCGCGCCGCGAGGAACTGCCAGTCCCACGGCTCCAGGCGGGCGGTCGGGTCCTGCTCCCGGAGCTGGCTCGCGAGGACCTCGGCCTCCCGCTCCGCGATCGCGACAGCTCCAGGCGCCAGGCGGCCCAGGAGGTCGTTCACCGCCTCCGTGCTCCTGGCGCAGGTGAGCTCGTGGGCGTATGCCGCGTGGTGCGGGTAGCCGAGCAGCTGCGCCCGCTCGGCGCGCAGCCTGGCCAGCGTCACCAGTGCGTCGCGGGTGTCGTGCTCGCCGTGGAGCCCGCGGCTCACCGAGGCCCGGAAGATGCGCTCGCGAAGACCGCGGTGCTCGAGGCTGTCGAGCACCGGCTGACCCGTCGTGTTGACGATCGGGATGACCCAGCCGTCGAGAGTCCGCTCCTCGGCGGCGGTCCGGAGCCCGGCCCTCTCGTCGTCCGAGATCCCCGTGAGCTCCCGCTCGTCCGTGACGTGCACGGCGGCGGCGTTGCGTCCCGCGGTGACCAGAGTCTCGAACTGGGTGGCGAGGGTGGCCAGCTCACGGTTGAGCTCCCGCAGCCGCTGCTGGTCCTCCTGGCTGAGCGTGATGCCGCCGCGCTCGTAGTCCTTGAGCCGCCGGTGCAGGTTGAAGCGGTCCTGCTCATCGAGGGTGAGCTCACCGCTGTCGGCGCGCTCGGCCAGGGAGCGCAGCCGGTCGTAGAGGCCGCGGTGCAGCAGGATCGTGTCCTGGTGCGCCGCGATCCGGGGCGCGAGCTCCGCCATGATGGCGTCCCGCTCCGGCGTGGTGTGCGCGGAGCGGGCCACCCAGAACGCGGCGATGGCCCGGCGCAGTGTCGCACCGCTGAGCTCCCACGCGTGCAGCACGTTCTCGACCGTGGCCGCCGACTCGTCGGTGGCGATCCGCTCCAGCTCGGCGAGCTGTTCCTCCATCCCCCGGCTGACCGCCTCACTGACGTGCTCGTCGGTGAGGTTGGCGTAGTCGGGCAGCGAGAAGGGCAGCGCGGAGGGGGCGAGGAGCGGGTTCGACATGTGGTCCATTCCAACACCCGGCGACGGGTGGTGTTCGCCCAGACGGGTATGGCGTTGGTCAAGTCTCGCGGCCGCGGGGCGGATCACGCTGTACCGCACCGCCAACTCCACCCCACGCCCACCGATCACGCCGCTGACCCTGCGCTCGGGGCGGACTCTTGGGATGATGGCATATGCCCGACGCCGCACTGACCCCTGAGGAACTGGCCGCCCGCACCACGATGGCGACCGAGGCGGCCTTCATCGCCGCCACGGACCTGGACATCAGCGTCGAGGAGACCCGCGTGCTGCACGACGTGTTCTCGCTGGTCGTGCACCTTCACCCCGCACCCGTGGTGGTGCGCATCCCGCTGGTGCTGCCGCCGGACACCACGCCCGAGGAACTCACCCAGCGGCAGCGGCGGGAGCTTGACGTCGCCGACTGGCTGAGCCGCGAGGGAGTGCCCGCGACCCGTCCGTCCGGGTTGGTGCCCCTGGAGCCGGTGCGCGAGAACGACTTCTCGATGACGTTCTGGGAGCTGGTCGACGTCGCTCCCGACCACAGCGCCTACCAGGGCGCCGACTATGAGGTGTGCGCGGCGCTGCACGCGGCGCTCGCGGCCTACCCAGGGGTCCTGCCCTTCCTCAGCCCGTTCAACGAGTCGCTCCCGCGGATGATGACGGCCCTCGAGGGGTGTTCGCTGCTGTCCGACGACGACCTGGACCGGGCCTTCGCCGAGTGGCACTCGCTGCAACCCGTCCTGGCCAGCGCCCGCGCCTTCCGCGACCGGTTCCCCTCGGTGGACCTGCAGCCGATCCAGGGCGACGCCCCGTCGCACAACGTCATCCGGTCGACCAAGGGTCTGGTCTTTGCCGACTTCGAGGACGTCTGCATCGGCCCCGTGGAGTGGGACCTGGCGGGGCACGGTCCGGATGCGGTCGCGGCCTACGACGCCGCGGCCGGGCCTCTCGGCCTGCGGACGGTCGACCCGGAGGTCCAGCAGGTGATGGACGCCGCGCGCAACCTGCAGATGGTGGCCGCACTCTCGCTCGTCCCACAGCTGCCGATGCTGGCGGACGGCCTCGCGCCCGCCGTGGCGGCCTGGCGGGAGGCCCCGTCGCCCGTGTTCTGAGGCCGGGTCCGCGCGTGCTCTCAGGTCCCGTGGCTTGTGCTTTGACGCCTCATCGCAAGCGGCAGGAGTTGCGGACCGGCGCTCGGCAGGGTGTGGTGGTGTCGTGACACGCATCGGTTTCCACGCCAGCCATGAGCAGATCGCGCCCCGACACCTGCTCAACGACGTCCGACATGCCGAGCGAGCCGGCTTCGACATGGCCATGAGCTCGGACCACATCGCGCCGTGGAGCGTGCGCCAGGGACACGCGGGCAACACCTGGGTGTGGCTGGGCGCGGCCCTGGCCAGCACGAAGCTCGAGATCGGCACGCTCGCGATCCCCGGTGACCGCTATCACCCCGTCGTCCTGGCGCACCAGCTCGCGACCCTCGCGGATCTGTTCCCGGACCGCGTCTGGGCAGCGCTCGGCAGCGGTGAGGCGATGAACGAGCACGTCACGGGCGACCCGTGGCCGGACAAGGAGCAGCGGGTCGCGCGCCTCGAGGAGGCGGTCGACGTGATGCGGCGGCTCTTCGGTGGCGAGGAGATCACCCAGGAGGGCCACTTCACCGTGGACCGGGCCAAGCTGTGGGACCTGCCGCCCCGACCGCCCAAGCTGCTCGCTCCAGCCATCTCGGTCGAGTCCGCGGCCCGTGTCGCCTCCTGGGCCGACGGTCTGCTGACCGTCTCCCAACCGGTGGAGGTCCTGCGCGACGTCGTGGCGGCATACAAGGAGGCGGGCGGGACCGGCCCACTGGCCATCCAGGCCCACATCAGCTGGGCACCCAGCGACCAGCTGGCCCAGTCCATCGCCTACAACCAGTGGCGCAGCAACGTCTTCCCGCCCGATGTCGCCGCCGACACCGAGACCACGGAGGACTTCGACCGGCTGTCGCAGGACGTCGAGCCGGAGGAGGTGGCCGACGCCGTCCGCATCTCGCACGACCTGGGCCGTCACCGGGCGTGGATCCAGGAGTACGCCGAACTGGGCTTCGACGACATCTACCTGCACCACGTGGGCCAGGACCAGCGGGACTTCATCGAGACCTTCGGCGAGCAGGTACTGCCGGCTGTGAAGGAGTGAACGGTGCGCGCGACGGAGACCAGTGACCTGTGGTGGAAGAGCGCGGTGATCTACTGCCTCGACGTGCAGACCTACCTGGACAGCGACGGAGACGGGGTGGGTGACCTGCACGGCCTGGCGGAGCGCATCGACTACCTCGCCAAGCTCGGGATCAACTGTCTGTGGCTGATGCCGTTCTACCCGAGCCCGCACCACGACGACGGCTATGACGTCGCGGACTTCTACGGGGTCGACCCGCTGCTCGGCAACCACGGGGAGCTGGTCGAGGTCATCCGGACCGCGCAGGACCGCGGCATCAAGGTCATCGTCGACCTGCTGATCAACCACACGTCCGACCAGCACCCGTGGTTCCGCAACGCCCGCCGCAGCAAGGACAGCCGCTACCGCGACTTCTATGTCTGGCGGGACACCGAACCTCCGGACACCAGTGACCAGGTGGTCTTCCCCGACAAGGAGGACGCCATCTGGACGTATGACGAGCGGACCGAGGAGTGGTATCTGCACCACTTCTATGCCCACCAACCCGACCTCAACGTCGCCAACCCCGCCGTCCGGGAGGAGGTGATGCGGATCGCCGGCTTCTGGCTACAGGTTGGTGTCGATGGGTTCCGCGTCGATGCCGTCCCGTTCTTCATCCAGGACGTCGAGACCGCTGGTGACCCGGAGGGGTCACCAGCCGAGCCGCACGAGATCCTGAAGGAGCTTCGGGCCTTCCTCTGGCGCCGCAAGGGCTCGAGCATGTTGTTGGGCGAGGTGAACCTGCCGTTCAAGGAGCAGCTGCAGTACTTCGGCGGCGAGGCCGGGGACGAGCTGACCATGGTCTTCGACTTCGTCGGCATGCAGGCGATGTATCTGTCACTGGTCCGTGAGGACGCGCGCCCCATGGCCAAGGCCCTGCAGGACCGCCCGGCGATCCACCCGACCTGCCAGTGGGCAAACTTCCTGCGCAACCATGACGAGCTGACCCTGGACAAGCTGACCGAGCCCGAGCGGCAGGAGGTGTTCGCCGCCTTCGGGCCAGAGCCCGAGATGCAGCTCTATGACCGTGGTCTGCGCCGTCGTCTGCCGACGATGCTCAACGGCGACCCGCGGCGCGTCCGGATGGCCTACAGCCTGATGTACTCCCTGCCCGGCACCCCCACGATGTTCTATGGGGAGGAGATCGGGATGGGCGAGAACCTGGACATCGAGGGGCGGCTGGCCGTGCGCAGCCCGATGCAGTGGACCGCTGGACGCAACGGCGGATTCTCCAGCGCCGCACCGTCCCGGTTGACCCGCCCGATCACCGAGGGTGGATACGGACCGGAGCACGTCAACGTGGCCGAGCAGCAGCAGAACCCCGACTCGCTGTGGCGGTTCTTCCGTGAGCTCATCAGCGTGCGGCGTGAATGCCACGAGCTGGGCTGGGGCACCTTCTCACTGATCGACCAGGACGAGGACTCGGTGCTGGCCCACCGCTGTGACCTCGAGGACAGCTCGATCATCGCGGTGCACAACCTGTCCTCGGAGCCCAGGACCGTGACGCTGGCGATGCCCGGGATCAGCGAGGACCGGGAGCTGATGGACCTCTTCCAGGACGCGCCGGTGCCCATTGACCGTGGCTCGCTGACGCTGCCCCTGGACGGCTACGGCTATCACTGGTTCAAGCTGCAGCCGAGCCGCTAGGGCCCGACAACCCCAAGACTGGCGCCGCCGAGGGGAGGGATGGCTCCGTCGACGCCCCTCGCGCCGGGACCGGGACCTGTGTCCGAGCAGGTGCGTGCCGTCATACTTAGCCGTAGTTTGGGGTTGTCCGCCCGACGCGGCGGAGAACCGAGGAGGACCGACATGAGTGACTCGATCAAGGATCCCGAGATGTATGAGTCGCTGCGCGACCAGGGCGCCTCTCAGGAGAAGGCCGCCCGGATCAGCAACGCGGCGGCCGCCGAGGGGCGCGACAAGGTGGGCAGCCGTGGCGGTGAGGCGGGGAGCTACGAGGACCGCACCGTCGACGAGCTCAAGGACCGGGCCAAGGAGCTCGGCATCGAGGGTTACAGCGACATGAAGAAGAACGAGCTCATCGACGCGCTGAGGAATCATTGAGCGACCGGCCGGACGACCGGCACGACGACGAGCGCACTGAGAAGGGCCGGCACGAGACCGACCAGGAGCGCTACGACCGCAACTGGGGCGAGCTGCTGCAGGAGATCCGGGTGACCCAGATGGGCACTCAGATCATGACCGGCTTCCTGCTGGCGGCGGCCTTCCAGGACCGGATGTCCGACCTGACCGGCTTCCAGCGCACGGTCTATCTCGCGCTCGTCGGCCTCGGGGTCACGACCACCGCCCTCGGACTGGCCCCGGTGAGCCTGCACCGCACGCTGTTCCGTCGCCGGATGAAGCGCGAGACGGTGATGCTCGGCCACCGGATCCTGCGAGTGGTCCTCATCGGCGTCATCCTCATGCTGGCCGGGACCGCGGTGCTGATCTTCGACATGACGTTGGCGAGGGTTCCGGCACTGATTGCGGGTGCCGTCGTGTTGCTCGGCTCGGGCGGCTTCGCGGTTGTTACTCACCGGCTGGCGAACCATCGCCCCTGAGCATCCAGAGCTGGTGTCTGAGTTCATAGTTCGCTAATGAGTAAAACTACCCATAGCCAGGGCAGCAGTGGGCGAGGACACTGGTCGCGGGTGGTGAATCACCTGCAGACCTGATGCGGAGCCCCGTGACCCGCATCGGTCGCGTCAGCGCTCTCGAGCGCCCTCGGACGTGCGCGCATCACGCCCGCTTTGCAACGGCAGAGCTGGGGCGAGCTCTGCTACCGCTGAATGTCGTCGGGTGGCGACACCACCACCCAGTCGGCATGCGTACCCCCTGAGGAAATCATGTCCCCTGACAACACACGTGCCCACTCAGCACGCTCCACAAACGTGAGGCGAGGGATCATCGGCCTGGCCTCCGCGGCACTCGTGGCCATGGCCGCCTGGGCACCCATGGCCTATGCCACCCACTACCAGCAGTCGCTGGACAGCAATGGCCTTCAGCCCGCGAGCCAGTTCCAGATCGACAACGACGCCAACCTGACTGTCGAGGCCGACGTGGACGCTCCCTTTGACTGGGCGAACGTCGATCAGAATGTCGGCACCGATCTGCCCACCGGTCAGAAGGACAACTCTTACAAGGGCGGTGTCAAGGAGGACACAGAGTGTCCCGCTGAGACGACCGGGAGCATCCCCAACAACAAGTCCGACCTGCTGCAGTTTGGAACGTGGGTCGAGGAAGGCTCCCCGGGCTACCTGCACATGTACTGGGCCCGCGTGACGAACCCCTCTGGCACAACACTCATGGACTTTGAGTTCAACCAGTCGAGCACCCCCTGCGGCACCGGACCCAACGTGCAGCGCACCGACGGTGACCTGCTCATCGAGTACTCCATCACGCAGGGCGGCGCCACCGCGGACATGACCCTGCGCAAGTGGCAGGCCGACGCAGGCGCGTGGGGGCCCGCCGATCCCATCACCGACGATGGCCAGGCTGCCGGCACCATCAACACGACGGCGATCGATCAGATGGACGAGCTCACCCAGGACCAGAGCCCCCGCACCTTCGGTGAGGCCTCGGTCGACCTCAATCTGATCTTCGACGGCGAGAGCTGCAAGTCCTTCGGGTCGGCGATGCTCAAGAGCCGCTCCTCGGACTCGTTCACCTCTCAGCTCAAGGACTTCATCAGTCCAGAGCCGCTCGAGCTGACCAACTGCGGCAAGGTGGAGATCAGCAAGGTGACTGATCCAACCGGTGCAGCGCAGCTCTTCGACTACACCAAGACCTTCGGGACCGATCCCGCCTCCGACAACACCTTCCAGTTGGCAGATGGAGACACGGAGACATTCTCGAACGTGCTCTTCGGCACTGGCTACACGGTCACCGAGGACGACCTACCGGCCGGCTGGCAGTTCAGCAACCTCGACTGCTCCGCGAGCACAGGGGAGGTGAACTACACCGAGAACCAGCTGACGAGGACGGTCACGTTCGACATCCAGGACGCCAACGACTACCTCAAGTGCACCTACTACAACGAGGCGTTGGCTGACCTGACGATCGTCAAGCAGGTGAACGACGAACCGGGCGCGGACGACTTCGACTTCTCGTCGACAGGCGGACTCAGTCCCGCGACGTTCACCCTGACACCGACCGGCACCGACGCGGCCGGCGAGGACAGCACCGGCACCGCTTATCACGGGATAGCCACCGGGAGCTACACCGTCGACGAGACCGTGCCCACGGGCTGGAACCTCGTCAGCGCCACCTGTGACAACGGTGATGACCCGACCACCAGCATCGATCTCGAAGCTGGTGATGATGTCACCTGCACGTTCGTCAACGAGCGCGAGCGCGGGGCGATCGAGATCACCAAGACGCGCAAGCATCAGGCCGCCGAGGGAGGTACCGACGTCCACGCGGACGTCGACTTCACGGTCACCAGCACCGACTTCCCGGGCGTGAACGTTCAGGTCACCACGGACGAGTTCGGCAAGGCGTGCGTGCCCGGGCTCCTCTACGGCGACTACACCGTCACCGAGACCGTTCCGACGGGCTATGAGGCGGTCGACGACGAACAGGACGTGACGGTCAGCGTCGAGGCTGACTGCGATGACAACCTGGCAGCCGCGGCGGACGTGAGCTTCGAGAACATCCCCCTCACCGACATCACGGTGTCCGTCGACAGCCAGATCGACGGTGGCACCGCCTCGATGATCGTGTGTGTCGACGCCGATGACATGACAGTGACTCCGGACAACACCGGTGGCACGAACGGCGACAGTTCCGCGACCTTCGAGGACCTGCTCCCCACCGACCCGGACGCCACGCTGGTCTGCACGATCACCGTCGATCCGTAGTGACGTCGGCTCCCTGGTGGGACACAGCCCCGCCGGGGAGTCCGGCCCCGATCTGGCCCGGGCACCGGATGCGCGCCGGTGCCCGGGCCCTGGCCTGCACTCGCTGGACCGGCGCACGCGGACACCTCCGCACGCGCCGTTCCATGCCTGTGGTCAGTGACGGTGCTTGACTCGCGTACACTGGATGCAGCAGTCCGATCCGTCTTGCCGCGGCTGCCTGCAGTGCGATCACGATTTCAGTGCCGCTGCGCCCCACTCCCTGCAACGTTGCACAGACCGGCGCGCGACTTGGGCGAGACACCACAACAAGACCTTCGGAGTCTCCCCTTGTCCCAGGACTTTGCACGCCTCGGCGTGCCCGCCCCGCTGTGCGACCACCTCGCCAGCAACGGCATCACCACCCCCACCCCGATCCAGGCCGCGACGCTGCCCGACAGCCTCGCCGGCCGTGACGTCCTCGGCCGTGGCCGCACGGGGTCGGGCAAGACCTATGCCTTCCTGCTGCCCATGGTCACCCGCCTGATGGGCTCGGGCCAGCGACGCACCCCCAAGCGCCCGCGCGCGCTCATCCTCGCCCCGACCCGCGAGCTCGTCGGCCAGATCGAGTCGGCGCTCGCGCCGATGGCCCAGATCGCCGGTCTGCGCACGATGACGATCTTCGGTGGCGTCGGCCAGAACCCGCAGGTCCGCGCGCTCGCCGCCGGTGTCGACGTCGTCGTCGCCTGCCCGGGCCGGCTCGAGGACCTGATGGGCCAGGGCATGGTGTCCCTGGACCGCATCGAGATCACCATCCTCGACGAGGCCGACCACATGGCCGACCTCGGCTTCCTCCCCGGCGTCAAGCGGATCATGGACAAGACGCCCCGGGACGGCCAGCGGATGCTCTTCTCCGCCACGCTCGACGCGGGTGTCAACGTGCTGGTCAAGCGCTTCCTCACCAGCCCGGTGACGCACGAGGCGGACTCGGAGCAGTCGCCGGTCGACTCGATGAGCCACCACGTGCTCCACGTCGCCCACGACAGCCACCTGCCGGTGCTGCTCGACCTCACGGCGGCGCCCGGTCGCTCGGTCGTCTTCACCCGCACCAAGCACCGCGCCAAGAAGCTGGCGCGCCAGCTCAACGCCTCCGGTGTGCCCGCTGTGGAGCTGCACGGCAACCTCAGCCAGAACGCGCGCACCCGCACGATGGACGCCTTCCACAGCGGCGCGGCGGAGACCCTGGTCGCGACCGACATCGCGGCCCGCGGCATCCACGTCGACGACATTGCGCTGGTCATCCACGCCGACCCGCCGGTCGAGCACAAGGCCTACCTGCACCGTTCCGGCCGCACCGCCCGCGCGGGCAACTCCGGCACGGTCGTCACGTTGATGACTGACGACCAGGTCCGCGACGTGCGCGACCTCACCCGCAAGGCCGGCATCAAGCCGACCACGACTCGGGTGGACCCGCAGCACCCACTGCTGAAGGAGCTGGCCCCCGGCGACCGCACCTTTGGCGGTGCCTACGTGTCCGCCGTGCCTGCTGGGCAGTCCAACGGCGGAAGTGCCGGTCGTAACGGTAACGCTGGCGGTCGCAACAGCGCCTCCCGCAGCGGGGGCGGTCGCAACGGCGCCTCCCGCAACGGGGGCGGTCGCAACAGTGCCGCGCGCAACGGTGAGCAGGGCGGTCGCAAGGCAGGTGGCCGATCCGGTGGAGCAGCCGGCGGCCAGCGCCGGTCCGGCTCCGGCTCCGGCTCCGCAGTGCGCTACTCCAGCAGCAGCAGCAGCAGCAGCGGCGGCGCCGCCGCCTTCTCGGCCGGCTCGCGCGCCGGACGTAGCCGGTAGGCCCTTCGCCCGACCGACCGCGCGGTGTGGCGGGTCAGCGCTCGGGGTCGAACGCCACCAGCACCAGGAAGACCAGGACGGACAGCTCGTCGAGCTGCGACGTGTTATCGACCATCAGGTATCGCGGGCGTGAGCCCATCCGGTCGTAGTCGATCGTGGCTTCCCCGATGCGCCGCACCCTGCTGCCCGCCCTGTCATAGTCGATAGCTGCGTCTCCGATGCGGCGGAGCCGGCCTCCGAGGCGGTCGTACTCGAGACTGAGGTCGCCGAACCGTACGGGTCGGCTGCCGAGCCTGTCGTACTCGATCTCGTCCGCGCCGACCTGCCGGAGGCGGTTCCCCGCCATGTCGTAGTCGAGATCCAGGTGCCCTAGCCGCTTGGGCCGGCTTCCTGCTCTGTCGTAGGACAGCTCGACCTCGCCGATCCGATGGAGCCGGCTGCCTGCCCTGTCATAGCCGAGCTCGACCTTCATGCTGCTGATGCTAGAGGGACGTACGAGCAGTGGACGTCATCCGGCCGCTTGCAGCGGCTCGTAGCGCACCAGGCTCGGACGCCGCTGAGCCTGCAGGTCACGGGCAACGGCCTCGGCATCCCGCAGCGTGCGCAGCGCGTTGGCGCCAGCCAACTTGACGAGATCGTCGTCGGACCAGCCGCGCTCCGCCAGCGCAGCCAGCAACCGTGGGTAGCCGGACACGTCCTCCAGACCCACGGGCAGGGTGGACACACCGTCGTAGTCTCCGCCCAGCCC
>Ga0079224_100013042_pt1 | contig 11552 bp, 11 predicted proteins | sample Stecom2015_FD_80414 | JGI IMG/M metagenome (GOLD analysis project Ga0079224, IMG submission 80414) | Agricultural soil microbial communities from Utah to study Nitrogen management - Steer compost 2015 | ecosystem: Environmental > Terrestrial > Soil > Agricultural land | place: USA: Utah...
CAGTCCGGTCAGCAGTCCGGTCAGCGCTGAGGCCGAAGAACTCGTGGAACGGCTCGGACTTCCGGTGGCGACGTGCGATCAGGAACGCCTGGCCGACGTGTCACGTGCACTGGAGATCCTGCGCGACGCGGGCTTCGAGGTACCGCCTGCCGTGATGTCGACGTATCTCAGGAGCATCAAGGACATCGCGACCGCCGAAGTGGCCGACGTTCCCGCCGAGGATTCGGAGGAAGCGGTCCGCTACGTCGTGCTCGGAACCGCGTTGGCCGAGCCCCTGTTGCTGGCACTTCGCCGAGTCGCACAACAGGCGGCGACGGCCGAACGGTTCTCGACCGGCGGCTGAAGCCGAACGGACCCGCGGGCCGCCACGCGGCCGCACAGCGTCATTGGCACAATCCCGTCGACCGCACGAGCCGTCGACCGCACAGCGCCGTCGGTTCACAGCGAGGTCGGTGCGAACCTGCGTGCATGGCGGCCGCTCGCGCGGTATGAAGGACGCCGTGAGCATGATCGATCTGGGCAGGCCGACCCACGGCGACGTCGTCGACCTCATCATCGACGACCATCGGCGCTTCGAAGAGATCCTGCGCGCGCTGCGCATGGGCGACGTCGACCGGGACGAGGCGCGGCGGGCGTTCGCCGCGGTCCACGTGGCGCACAGCGTCGCCGAGGAGGAACTCGTCTACCCCGTGCTGCGCCGCAAGGCCGACGACGTCGGCCAGCACGAGGTAGAGCACGGCGAGGAGGAACACGCCGAAGGCAACCAGGCGCTGCTGCGCGTACTGGAGCTGAAGGGCACCGACACGCCCACCTTCGTCGAAGCCGTGGAGAAGCTCAGCAACCTCGTCGCGCACCACCTCGCCGAGGAAGAACTGAGCATCCTCGGCCCGGCTCGCACCGAGGTCGCCGAGCGCACCCGCAGGGAGCTCGGCGCGAAGTGGGCGGCGCGTCGCACCGAGCTACTCGACCAGGACTGCGGCGACGTCGACAACGTGCGCCGGCTGGTCGACCAGGCCAAACGCGACGGGCACCTCGACGACGAGTAGGCCGCGCATCGACACGGCCGCCGGGACACTGCCGTGCGGCCGTGTCGTGCACCAGCTCACTGTGTCCTGCCGCAGCGCTACTGTGTCCTGCCGCAGCGCTACTGTGACGACGCTGCCGGGCGCACGGTGGCCGGCGATGCGAACGGAGTGAGACGTGGACGAGCAGGACTACCTCGCATACGACGGACTGGGCCTCGCCGAGCTCGTCGACTCCGGTGAGGTCAGGGCCGACGAACTGCTCGCCGCGGCCAGGGCCCGCGCCCGCGCGGTGAACCCGCGCATCGGCGCGATCTGCACGTGGCTCGACGACTACGCCGACCAGCGCGTCACCGAACGGCTCACCGGCCCGTTCGCCGGTGTCCCCTTCCTACTGAAGGACCTGCACCAGCAGTTGGCGGGTCAGCCCACGTCCGACGGGTCGCGCGCGCTCGCAGGCATGAAAGCCGACCGCACCGGCACGGTCGTGCAGCGGTGGCTGGACGCGGGCCTCGTCGTCTTCGGCAAGACCAACACCCCCGAGTTCGGGTCGAAGGGCGTCACCGAACCGGCGCTGTTCGGTCCGACCCGTAATCCGTGGGCACTCGACCGCACCCCGGGCGGCTCCTCCGGTGGGTCGGCGGCGGCCGTTGCCGCAGGCATCGTGCCGGTCGCGGGTGCCAGCGACGGCGGCGGCTCGATCCGCATCCCGGCCGCATGCACCGGCCTGGTGGGGTTGAAACCGGGTCGCGGGCTCGTGCCGTCCGGCCCCGACGAGAGTGAACCGCTCGGCGGTCTGGCCACCCAGGGCGTGATCTCCAGGACGGTGCGTGACAGCGCCGCCATGCTGGACCTGCTGGCCGGGACCGACGAGATGAGCCCCTACGCCCCCGCACTGCCCGACCGGCCGCTCGCGCAGCAACTCGACGAGGCGCCGGGGCCCCTGCGCATCGGCTACACGACCCGATGCGCGCTGCGGGAGCAGCCGCATCCGGAGGCCGTCCGGGCGGTGGAACACGCCGCGGAACTGCTCACCGAGCTCGGACACCACGTCGAGGAGGTCGACCCGCCGCACGACGACCGGCAGCTCGGCCAGGACTTCCTCACCGTGTGGTTCGTCCACCAGGCCTCCGAGATCGCGCGCATCAAACGCGAGACCGGGGCGAGCGACGACAAGTTCGAACAGGACACGCGCGTGATGGCCGAGCTCGGCCGGTCGTTCTCCGCCGTCGACCTGGAGGGCGCGCAGGAACGCCGCAAGAACTACGTCGCCGCGCTGGCCCGCTTCCACGCCGACCACGATCTGCTGCTCACCCCGACACTCGGGGAACCACCGATCCGCATCGGCTCGCTGAACATGCCCGCGCCGATGCAGTGGGCGGCCGAGGGCCTGCTGCGGGTCAAGGGCATCAGCCTGCTGCGCCGCACCGGCATCGTCGAGCAGATGGTCCAGCGCAACCTCGGCTGGGTCCCGTACACGCAGCTGGCCAACGTCACGGGGCGGCCCGCGATCAGCCTGCCGCTGCACCGCACGCCGGACGGCCTGCCGATGGGCGTCCAGTTCGTGGGCAGGTTGTCGAGCGAGGGCCTGCTGCTGCGGTTGGGCAGGCAGCTCGAGACGGCCGCACCGTGGGAGCAGCACCTGCCACGCATGCGGTGACGACCACGGTCAGGCGGGTTCCTCGCCCGCCTGCTCCGCGCGCCGCGTGGCCGCGTGGCGTTCGACGAGCGTGTTCATCCGGCGTTTCAGCACCAGGCCGACGGTCAGTCCGAACAGGACGGCCACACCGAGCGCGACGTACGAGAACTGCTTGAGGAACGTCTCCGCGGCCTGGCCGAGGTAGTAGATCGCCGCGGTCGTTCCGGCGGCCCACGTGATCCCGCCCAGCACGTTCGCCGTGAGGAACACCGGGTACCGCATCCGCAGCGCTCCCGCGATCGGCCCCGCGAAGATCCGCAGGATCGCCACCCACCTGCCGAAGTAGACCGCCAGCGGCCCCCACTTCCCGAAGACGTGTTCGGCGTAGGCCACGTGATCCGGGCCGAAGTGCCGCGGGAATCGGCGGCCCATCCAGCCGAACAACCGGTCGCCGAACCGCCTGCCGAGTGCGTACCCGATCGAGTCGCCGACGACCGCGCCGACCACGCCGAACAGCGCGATCATCTCCCACGACACGTCCAGTTCGGACCGCGAGGACAACAGCGCCGCGCTGACGAGCACGATCTCGCCGGGAATCGGCACGCCGAGACTCTCCACACCGACGACCAGACCCACCATCACGTACACCGCCAGCGGCGGGATGACCTGCAGCCAGTCGTCGATGTGCATACGCGCCCCTCAGCATCGGTCGGTGATCACCCCGAGCCTCCTCCCGAGACCGAGATCACACGGCGCCGGGTGACGCCCCGCGACGACAGCGCGCCGCGGGGCCCTCCCTCATTCCGCCGCGTGCTGCTCGCGCAGTTTGAACCGCTGGATCTTGCCGCTGGGTGTCTTCGGCAGGGTCTCCACGACGTGCACGCGCCGTGGGTAGGCGTGCGCGGCGAACTCCCGCTTGACCTGCTGTTGCAGCTCGGACTCGAGCTCGGGCGTCGGCTCCGCGTCCTGGCGCAACACGACGTAGGCCTCGAGGACCTCGCCCCGCAGCTCGTCCGGTGCGCCGATCACCGCGGCCTCCAGCACGGCCTCGTGCCCGACGAGCACGCTCTCGACGTCGAACGGGCCGATGCGGTAACCGGCCATGATGATCACGTCGTCGTCCCGCGAGGAGAAGTACAGCCTTCCGTCCTCGTCCTGGTAGGCCGTGTCGCCCGTGAGATACCAGCGGCCGTCGGCGGTGAACCGCTCCGCGGTGCGCTCCGGGGCACCCGCGTAACCGCCGAACCACATCATCGGGCTGCCCTCGACATCGATCGCCAGGCAGCCGACCGTGCCCGGCCGAACGGGTTCGTCGGCGTCGTCGGCGAGGACCGCACACGACCATCCCGGCAGGGCGAACCCCATCGACCCGGGCACCACATCGGCCTTGAGCTCCGGCTTCCACAGGTTGCCGACGACCATGCCGTGCTCGGTCTGGCCGTAGTGATCGCGCACCTCGGCCCCGAGCGCGTCCGACGACCAGCCGACCACCTCGGGCGTCAGCGGCTCGCCCGCCGACGACGCGCACCGCAGCCGCACCGACGTGCCCGCCTCCGACTGCTCACCGCGAAGGGCGCGGTAGATCGTCGGAGCGGCGGCGAAGTTGGTGACCCCGAAGGTCTCCAGCACCCGCCACGTCAACGCCGGGGAGAACCCGGCGTGCAGCAGGATGCTCGTCCTGCCGAGGGCCAGCGGCGCGAGGATGCCGTAGTACAGCCCGTACGCCCAGCCCGGGTCGGCGGCGTTCCAGAACACGTCGTCGGGCCGCACATCCAAGGCGTCCAGCAGGTAACGCTCCATCGAGGCGAGTGCCCGCACGGGCACGGGCACGCCCTTGGGCGTGCCGGTCGTGCCGCTGGTGAACAGCAGCACGAGCGTTCCGTCCCCGCCGACGCGAACCGGTTCCGCCGCCGGGGCGTCGTCCGCGGCCGCGAGCGCGTCGTCAAGGCGCTCCCGTCCCGGGGTCGTCGGCACCGCTCCGCCGACCTGGAGCACCCGCCTGCCCGCGTCGGCGTCGAGCTTGTCGACCTGGTCGGCGTCGGCGACCACCACGCGGGCGTCGCCGCCGTCGAGCCGCATCTCGATCGCGGGCCTGGCGAACGCCGTGAACAGCGGGATGTGCACGGCACCGAGTCGCCAGATGCCGAGCAGCACCGCGGGCAGCTCCGCCGACTTGCCCATCAGCACGCCCACGGCGTCGCCTCGCCGGACCCCGCGCTCGGCCAACACGGCCGCGATCCGCGTGGACCGGGTCGTCAGCTCGCCGAACGTCAACTCCCGTGTGCTGAGGTCGTCGCCGACGATCCGGAACGCCACGGCCTCGCCCGGATGCCGATCACACAGCAGTTCGGCCGCGCACGCGTCCTCGGCGCGATACTCCGCTCGCCCGTACTCGACCTGCCCGTACTCAGCCTGTCCGCCGTCCTGCACCGCCTGACCCGGATTGACCATGTTCTCGACTCCTTCGTCGCATGTCTGCTCCCCGCCGAGCTTCTCCACCCCACCACGCTCCGGCTACGTTCTTCCGTGGGTAACGCGGTTCCCGGGCTCCGGCGACGGGCACGGGACGATCTCGACGACGAGAGGTGGTGGTGGCCGTGTCCTCCGCAGCCGCGCCGGCCGACGCACTCGACGAGCTCGACCGGCTACTGGCCCCGAGCATGCGCACGCTCCGCGCCTCGTGCGGGGTGGACCTGACGTTCGGCGGGCGTACCGAGGCCGGCTCGGCCGACGCGATCACCATCCGGCATCTCGACGGCCACCTCGGCCACAGCCTGCGTGACCTGCGGGTCCGCACCGGCTGCGGGGTCGGAGGGAAGGCGCTGGCCCTCGGCAGGCCGGTCGTCGTGCGCGACTACTTCAACGCCGCGCACATCGTGCACACCTACGACGGTGCCGTCGCCCCCGAACGCATCGAGACCGCGTTCGCCGTGCCGATCAGGGCGGGCGGGGCCGTTGCGGGCCTGCTGTATCTCGCCCAGCGCGCCGACGTCGCCCTCGGCGACCGGATCGTGCACCGCGCCGTGGAACACGTCCGCCGCCTCGAACAGGATCTCGCCGTGGGCATCGAGGTCCGCAGGCGGATGGCCGCCTACGACGACGCCGTGGCACGTGACGGGCGGGTACTGGCCGACGTGCGCAGGGAGCTGGACGACACCATCGGCCACGTCGACGACCCGGCCGCACGGCAACGCCTGCAGCAGCTGTCCGACCGTCTGCGCCGGCTCGCCCACGGACATGCCGAACCGGCGGGAGTGGGCGCCGGCGTGCTGTCCGCGCGGGAGCTCGACGTGCTGCGGCTCGTCGCGACCGGCGCCGCGAACAACGACATCGCCCGAGACCTCGGGCTGACCCCGAACACCGTCAAGGCCTACCTGCGCAGCGTGTCCCGCAAGCTCGGAGCCGCCAACCGCACGCACGCCGTCCGCCTCGCCCGCGACGCGGGGCTGCTGTGAGCAACGCCGCGGCAACTCCGGCGACGAGCACGGCCCGCATGATCTCCGCGAGGCGATTAGGTTGGGCTTGCCAGCCGGTTGTCTAGGTGGGAAAGGCTCTCGATGGATCTGAAGGTCGGTTACAAGGCGTCGGCGGAGCAGTTCGGGCCGCGCGACCTGGTCGAGTTCGCGGTGCACGCCGAAGAGCAGGGACTCGACTCGGTCATGGTGTCGGACCACTTCCTGCCCTGGCGGCACGAGGGCGGCCACGCGCCGTTCGCACTGTCGTGGATGTCGGCGGTCGCCGAACGGACGCACCGGGTGCAGATCGGCACCAGCGTGCTGACCCCGACGTTCCGCTACAACCCCGCGGTGATCGCGCAGGCGTTCGCCACCATGTCGTTGCTGTCGGGCGGCCGGGTGATCCTGGGCGTGGGCACCGGCGAGGCGCTCAACGAGATCGCGGTCTCGGGCCGCGAATGGCCGGAGTTCAAGGAACGCTTCGCCCGGTTGCGCGAGTCGGTCCGGCTCATGCGTGAGCTGTGGACGAGTGACAACGTCTCGTTCGAGGGCGACTACTACACGCTGGTCGACGCGAAGATCTACGACCGTCCCGACACCCCGGTCCCGGTGTACATCGCCGCGGGCGGGCCGGTGGTGGCCAAGTACGCGGGCCGCGCGGGTGACGGATTCATCTGCACCTCCGGCAAGGGCATGGAGCTCTACACCGACAAGCTGCAGCCCGCCGTCGCCGAGGGCGCCGCCGCGGCCGGGCGGGACGCCGCGGGCATCGACCGGATGATCGAGATCAAGATGTCCTACGACCGCGACCCCGAACGCGCACTGGAGAACTGCCGGTTCTGGGCGCCGCTGTCGCTCACCCCCGAGCAGAAGCACTCGGTGACCTCCTCGGAGGAGATGGAACGGCTGGCCGACGAGCTGCCCATCGAGCAGGTGGCCAAGCGGTGGAGCGTGGCCGCCAGCGCCGACGAGGCGATGGAGCAGATCCAGCCCTACCTCGACGCCGGCTTCAACCACCTGGTGTTCCACGGACCCGGGCACGACCAGCGCCGTTACCTCGGCCAGTTCACCGAGGACGTGCTGCCCCGGCTGCGCGGTCTCGCCTGACGCTCCCCCCGGGTGGCTCCCACGGCGGGTGGGAGCCACCCGGTTTGTCCATAATGGACTCCCCGGGTTGTGTTAGCGTCGATCTTGGATGGCGACGACGCCGCGGGCGCGGCACGCCCGGACGAGGAGCTGACTGACGTGGAGAACAACGCGGCCGACACGCCCACCGACGGCAGGATCCTGGTGGTGGGCGCGGGAGCGATGGGGGCACAGATCGCGATGGCGTGCGCCCTGGCCGGATACCGGGTGCGCCTGCACGACATCGCCGAGGAGAGCCTGGAGAAGGCGCGCGCGAACCTGACCGGCGTCATGGAACGCAGGGTCGCCAAGGGTCGGCTCTCGCAGGCCGAGTCCGATGCGGCGTTCGCCCGACTCGAATCGACCACCGACCTGGACGGCGCCGCCGTCGACGCCGACGTCGTCATCGAGGCCGCGGTCGAGAAGCTCGAGGTCAAGCAGGACCTGTTCGCCCGGCTGGACACGTTGTGCCCCTCGCACACGATCCTCGCGTCCAACTCGTCGAGCTTCGTGCCCTCCGCGATCGGCGCACGCACCGAACGGCCCGACCGCGTGTGCAACCTCCACTTCTTCAACCCTGCGCTGGTGATGAAGTGCGTCGAGGTGGTGCGTTCGCCGGACACGTCCGACGCGACGATGGATGCGGCCGTCGCACTCGTCGAACGGCTCGGCAAGGAAGCCGTGGTGCTCAACAAGGAGATCAACGGCTTCGTCGCCAACCGCATCCTCGGCGCGCTGCGCGACGAGGCGGTCGCACTCCTGGAAGGCGGATACGCCTCCGTCAGCGACATCGACAAGGCCTGCCGCACGGCACTCGGCCATCCCATGGGCCCGTTCGAGCTGCAGGACATGACCGGCCTGGACATCGGCCACGCCGTCAAACAGGGCCGGTACGCCGAGTCCGGCGACCCGGCCGACCAGCCACAACGCAGCCTGGCCGAACGCGTCGAGGCAGGCCATCTCGGCCGCAAGACCGGACAGGGCTGGTACCGCTACGACTCGGAGGGCAACAAGCTCGGCGAGGCATGAGGCCGCCGTCTGCCGACGCGGCGCCGGCCCGCAGGGCCGAAGAACCCTGCGAGCCGACGTCGTCCCCTTCCCGGATGGGCCGGCTCAGCCGACTCCCTCAGGCCTGAGCGCCGAGGTCCGCACGTCCGGCTGGTCCGGCACCTCGACGTCGTGGAGCCGCGGTTCGCTGCGCGCCCACGCGCCCGCCTGCAACCGGGCGCGGATGATGCGGGCCGCGTGCGGGTTCGCGCTCGGCTCGGCGGGGCGGTCGAGCCCCACCGACTTCCCTGCTCGCAACGCCTCGACGAACCGCACCACCGCGGACGGGTCCGGCAGCGGCTCGGTACCGAACCAGGCACGAATGAGCAGGTCCTCGCCGGAATGCGTCTCCGCGCCGAGCGCCCAGCCGGTGCGCCCGTCCCAGACGAGCGCCACCTCTCGCTCGGGCAGACCCGGTAACCGGCCGTCGAGCGCGATGTAGGCGGTCGCGGTCACGTCGTCCACGTCCGACCAGGTGGACGCCGCTTCGACGCCCAAACCCGCGGCAACCGCCTCGACGTAGCGGCGCAGTCCCCGCTGCGCGCTGTCCAGGTCCATCGACGCGAGCCCTCCGGCCGCGACCTCCCGTCCCGCACCGTTGGCGGCCTGCACCGCGTCACACACGGAGTCGTACCAGGACACCGCGTTGACCGGCGCCACCAGGCCCATGATCCGCCGCACCTGCCGGTTCCCGACGACCAGCACACGACGCTCCTCGGCCTGCGCCCTCCTGCACGCGTGCAGCACCGCCTCGACTCCGGCGACAGCGCAGAACTCGACACCCGACATGTCGATCACGAGATGCGGAACCCGGCGTTCGGCCGCCGCGGCCAGTTCCCGGCTCAACAGCGGGCCGGTGAGCAGATCGAGTTCTCCACTCACCTCGCAGATCTCGATGTTGCGCCCATGACGAATACGGCGGAAACGCGCGTACTGTGCGGAAGATTCACTCTCCGAACCGCCGGAGCCGACAACGATCTCATGACTCATAGATTGATTTTCTCCCCCGTGGACAAAGGTGCCCTGGATACCTCACCCGGATCCGGAACCCCGAACGGATCGATCACTACAGAACGGCGGCACCTTCTTGACCGCGCCTCCATCAAGGTAGCCCGACAGACCGGACTTCGCATCACTCTTTCGGACGTACCTCACGAGTAGTTTTCGCAGGTGAGCAGCATTCCTTGATCGCTCGTGGACGTCGAAAATTCACCAACATGACCGCGGCGTTAATGCCACCGCCCCGCGCGTCGAACCCACCAGGAACCGCACGCAAGAATGCAAATGCCGGCGTTTGGTTTTTCAGCGATACGCATAGTTGATAAACGATCGGTAACTCTACGGAGTCGGTTGAACACACATCTCGCCAGGCGTCGAACCTCGAACCAGGAAGGCGTTTCACCGCTCATACGAGCGCCACCCGCGTGTGGGTGCGGAGGGCCGGACAGGGAACGTCCCGGCGACACGGACGAACCGGCCTCCTCCGGGCAGGCCACGCTTCGTGATCAGCGGCGGTTACGATGCGGCGCGTGACCATCCACGACGATCACGACCTCTTCGGCGACCTCGACGCGAACGCGTTGCCCATGCGGCAACAGCGCATCCTGGCGACGATCCGCGACTGGGTGGTCCGCTACGGCTATGCACCGAGCACGCGCGAGATCGGCGACGCAGTCGGACTGCGGTCCGCGTCCTCGGTGTCCCGCCACCTCGCGGCGTTGGAGGAGAAGGGATTCCTGCGGCGGAGCCCTTCGGTCTCCCGCGCGGTCGACGTCCGCACCTTCCTGCGCGGCACCGCCGACCAGGAATCCCAGGACGAATCGGTGCCGGTGCCCGTCGTCGGGGACATCGCCGCGGGTACGCCGATCACCGCCGAGGAGCACGCCGACGACACCCTCTCCCTGCCGCGCGAACTCACGGGCCGCGGCACCGTGTTCGGGCTGCGGGTGCGCGGAGAGTCGATGATCGACGCGGCGATCTGCGACGGCGACATCGTCGTGGTCCGCCGCCAGCCCGAGGCACACTCCGGCCAGATCGTCGCCGCCATGATCGACGACGAGGCGACGGTGAAGGTCTACCGCAAACGGGGTGGGCACGTGCTGCTCGAGCCCCGCAATCCCGACTACGACGTCATCGACGGCGACGAGGCCGTCATCCTCGGCGTGGTCGTCTCGGTGCTGCGCAACGTGTGACGACCACGCCGCGGGTCAGCGCCGCACGCGGCGGCGGTGACTGGTGTCGCAGAACGGATACCTGCGGCTGCGGCGGCACGCGCAGATCGCCACCACGAACCGGTCGGAGTCGACGACGGTGCCGTCCTCGAGAGTCATCCGGACCGGCCCCTCCACGAGCAGCGGACCGTCCCGGACGGCCGTCACCGCTCTGCGGTCCTGAGCCCGGTGTTCATTCGGTTCGGTCGGCACGGATCACCACCAACTCCTCGTCCCGCTGTCCCGGCGCGAGAAAACCCTTACGTTGCAGCATGTCGGCACGCGCGCGCAACACCGGACCGAACGGCAACGTCTCCCTGTCGACCACCGCGGCCTTCATGCCGAGGCCGCGGAGCCGCAGCAACGTGGAATCCACATCGGACAGTTCGGACTGCACCATCAGCAACGACCCACGTGGCGTCAGCAGATGTGGACACCGGTCGCACAGCCGGTCGATGATCGCGCGCCCGTCCCCACCGGCATCCCACGCACGGGCGAGGCCGCGCTCGGGAACCCGCTCTGAGGACGACGGCACGTAGGGCGGGTTGGCCAGCACCAGGTCGAACGGCTGCTCGTAGGCGCACTCCAGTGCGTCACCACCGACCACGCGCACGGGAAGTCCGCGCAGCCGCGCGTTGATCCGGGCGTTCAACCGGGCCTGCCGGGAGACGTCGACGGCCGTCACGTGGCGCGCTCCCTCCGCCGCGGCGGCCACGGCGAGCGCACCCGTTCCGGTGCCGATGTCGAGTACGCGCCGGGACTCCGAAAGGCGGGCGTCGCGCAACGCACGTCTGAGCAGCCACGTGTCACCTTGCGGGCGGTAGACGCCCGGAACTCGCAGAATCCGCATGACACCAGGGATTTCCCGACGCCGCGCCGCGAAACGGATCACCTCGCCCACGTGAGTTTCGCCCACATCGCGTTTCGGCCGGTGCGGAAACGGCAACAGTCTCGAGGTGCACCGTGGCAGCCCCGAAGGATCTGCCACGAGAAACCAGTCCTGCCGTGCAGCCGACGAACGGGAGCCGTATGCAGCCGACCGCCACCGAGCCCG
>Ga0079224_100013043_pt1 | contig 11551 bp, 6 predicted proteins | sample Stecom2015_FD_80414 | JGI IMG/M metagenome (GOLD analysis project Ga0079224, IMG submission 80414) | Agricultural soil microbial communities from Utah to study Nitrogen management - Steer compost 2015 | ecosystem: Environmental > Terrestrial > Soil > Agricultural land | place: USA: Utah...
AATGCCGAAGGGGGAGCCTCCAGCATGTTGATCCGGGGCAAAAACTCCATTTCAGCGGACAACGAACCCTTCATCGTGGTGGACGGAATGCCCTATTTTGGAAACCTGTCCGAAATCACTCCTTCGGACATCGCTTCGATAAGTATACTAAAGGATGCTTCTTCCACGGCAATTTACGGTGCCAGGGCATCCAATGGGGTGATCCTGATCACCACAAAGAAGGGAACAAGGGGAGAGGCCAAGATTTCCTTGAACAGCTACACCGGTTTCAGCACCATTGCCAACCTACCGGCCATGCAGGATGCCGAGACTTTCTTTGAAACCAAATTGACCCGTTTTGGCAGGGACAACATCAGTGTGACCGAAAGGGAAGGCTACCTCCAAGGTAGGGATACGGACTGGTTGGACCTTGCGACCCGCTTGGGAACCCGACAGGAACACAACATAACCATCAGCGGGGGAGCCGAAAAAGTACAATACTTCATTTCGGGAACCTATCACAAGACCAAGGGTGTGGCAAAGAACGATGATTTTGAAAGGGCGACCCTTCGGGTGAACGTGGACACTGAGATCAGGCCTTGGCTGAAGATCGGGACCAGCACCCAGCTATCCCATTACAATAGGGACGGTCGTGAAGTGAATTTTGAGGACGCCTTCAAGATGAACCCCTTTGCGGTCCCCTTTGAGGAGGACGGTTCCATACGGCTTACCCCATGGCCGGAGAATTCATTCTACGACAACCCCTTGGAAGCTTTGAACGTACAAAACCAGGACCGTACCTATAGGGTGTTGACCAGCAATTATCTGCAGATCGACTTCCCATTTTTGGAAGGCCTCTCCTATCGTGCCAACGTTGGGGGGAGCTACCGGTACAGGGGCGTGGAAACCTATTACGGGGCCAACACCAAAAGAGGCCTGGAACAAGGAGGGGTCTCCCAAATGGATTATTGGCACAACCTCGACTGGACCATAGAGAACCTGCTGTACTACAACCGTAGTTTTGGAGATCATACCGTGGGCCTGACCTTGCTTTACAGTGCCCAGGAGCGTACGGTCAACGATCACGATGTGGATGGGGTGGGATTTCCTAGCCATACCCGGACAAACTATCAACACGGGGCGGCCACGGTACTCACCGGTAGTGACAACTATTCGGTAACGGCCAACCTTTCCCAAATGGGCCGTTTGAACTATTCCCTATTGGACAAGTATTTGCTGACCTTTACCGTGAGACGTGACGGGTATTCTGGATTTGGATCGGATACCAAGTTTGGAACCTTCCCTTCGGTGGGATTGGGCTGGAACCTGAGTCGGGAGGGCTTTATGTCAGAAATCGACCAGATCGACAACCTTAAGATCCGCGGTTCCTACGGAAAGACCGGAAACCAGGCCATCGGGGCCTATTCCACCCTTCCGGGCCTAGGGGGCGCCCACTATATTACGGAAAGCGGGGAACCGGCCTTTGGGTACTATCCTTCCGGTATCGGGGACCCCACCCTGAGCTGGGAAACCACCAAATCCTTTAACGTGGGAATCGATTTTGGCCTGTTCAAAAACAGGGTTCAGGGCTCTGTGGATCATTTCCGCGCCAATACCACGGATCTGCTGCTCAACAGAAATATTTCATACATCAACGGAACCGGATCCATCCGCCAGAACATTGGGGAAACCAAGAATCGTGGATGGGAATTCGAACTCTCCACGATCAATGTGGATACCGGGGATTTCCAATGGGTTTCCAATTTGAACGTATCGACCTACAAGAACGAAATTGTGGACGTATCCCTTCGCGATGAATCGGGCCGCCCCATGGACGACCTGAGCAACCGTTGGTTCATAGGCAAACCCATCGATGTCAACTACGACTATAAATTCGGGGGCATCTTCCAGAATGAGACCCAGATATTCAATTCGGCCCAGCCCGACGCCCAGGTAGGGGATGTGATCGTGGTGGACGTGAACAAGGATGGGATCATCAACGAGGACGACCGTACCATTATAGGATCCAGGATTCCGGATTATACCTTGGGTTTCAGCAACAGCTTTACCTATAAGAACTTTACCTTGAGTGCGCATTTGACCGCGGTACAGGGGGTAAGCAAGAACAATTACCTCACCAGAACCTTTTTCAACGGCAATGAGCGGTCCTTCGATTACAATTTCTGGACCCCCGAGAATCCCCACAATTCCTACCCGGCCAATCGGGATGATGCCAACCCTAGGGGCGTGGATATTTTTGGGAAGGCCAACGATGCAAGTTTTATCCGATTGAACGATGTTTCCTTGAGCTATAGGATGCCCGACAGTGTGCTCGATATCCTTAAACTCAAAAACCTTGAACTTTTCCTCAACGGAAAGAACCTGGTGACCATAACGGATTGGGAAGGATTGGATCCCGAGTTCAACGATCAGATGGCGATACCTCAGTCCAGAACCTATCTGTTTGGCGTCAAGGTGGATTTTTAAAAAAAAACGAAAAAGTATTCCAATGAAAAATAAAGTTCACATATTCCTATCACTCTTTATGTTCGCCGTACTTATCGGCTGCAGTGAAGACAGTTTTTTAGAAGAGAGCCCCAAGGATAATCTTTATGCCGATAACCTGTACACCACGGGAGAAGGTTTCCAATTGGGAATCAATGCCCTACTTCAGTTTGTCAGGACTGAAAGGGAAGAGCCCGTCGCTTCGGCCGAGTTTGGTTTTGGTTGGAAGATCGGGGTCGACAACGGCTGGTCCCCGAGGAACCTGAGTTGGTTGAGGGGCCCTGGCCTGTACCAGAATGATTGGCACCCTTCCATGCAGTGGATCAGCGGAAGCAATGGCCTATGGCGCCACCTCTACCGGGCCATCAATACGGCCAATATGTTGATGGAACGTTCCGAGAACCCCGATATCGATTGGGGGGGGACCTCCGAGGAAGAGAACGCCGCCATCAAGGCCAATGTGCAGGCACACGCCCATCTTTTCCGGGCATGGGCCTACAGGCACCTGGCCCTTACCTTTGGGGATGTGCCGATAAGCACCACCGAAATCAACGGCTCCAACTTCAAGAACGACTGGATAAGACAACCCATAGCGGATATACGTGTCCTTATCATTTCTGACCTTCATGAGGCGGAAAAGGGACTTCCCGACAATTCCAACAATGTCTTGGCCCTCTCCAAGGCGGTCGCACAACACTATTTGGCGGAAATGTACCTCTGGGACGGTAACCCCCAACAGGCGATCATCGAGGCACAAAAGGTGCTGAACAACACAAATTATTCCTTGATCACCGAGCGTTACGGAGTACGTGCGAATGAACCCGGGGTACCGTTTATGGATCAGTTCATTCAAGGAAACATACTCCCCTCTGAAGGAAATACCGAGGCCCTTTGGGTGTTGCCCAACACGGATATACTCGAGTCCACAGGGATCAGCCAGAACTCCATGAGAAGGACCTGGGTGGTCAACTACGCCAGTTCCGGATATGCGGATTACAGCCCCGAATATGGAGGGCGTGGCCTGGGCAGTGCAGCAATTACCGCATGGGGGTTCAGCATCTACGAACCCACCGATGATAGATTCAGTCCCTACGCGGTACAGAAGGAATACGTCAATCAAAAGACCGGGGTGGTGACCACCACCCAAACGGAAGAGGAGAACATGACCAACTCCAACAATCGATGGGCAAGTACCAAAAAGTGGGATTGGACCTTTGCAGACCCGAATCTGTGGGGGGACTCTTATGCCTATGCGGATCAGGCCTACCTCAGATTGGCCGATACCTATCTGTTGATGGCGGAAGCCCAATTATTGGCCAACGGTCCCGCTGCCGCATTGCCCTATATCAATGCCGTAAGGGAACGATCCAATGCCAGTCCGGCCACGGAAGGGGAATTGGACCTGGATTATATTCTGGATGAGAGGTCCAGGGAGCTGGTGACCGAAGAAAACAGACGGGAAACCTTGGTACGGACAGGGACCTTCCTGGAACGGGTCAGGGCACACAATCCCTTGGCCGCTGAGCGGGTACAGGACTATCATAAGTGGTATCCCATTCCACAGTCCGAGATCGATGCCACCGGCATGGAACAGAACAGATATCAATAATTAACGCTTTGGATGCTGTAGGGAACGTCCATGGGATCCAACAAACAAAGGTTTCATTATGAAAAAATCGAGAAAAATCAATTGGTACACCCCGGCCCTGCTTTTGGGGATGGTGGTACTACTGGCATCCTGTGGTTCCGACGACCTTATGGAGTCGGCCGATTACCCCAGCGGCCAGCCCTTGGTCTTTGACCTAAATTGGGATGCCCATGGAAATGGGCCATACCTGGAAGAAACGGCTATCAAGGATTTTAAGACCCTGTCCAATTGGAACAATAGGATGAGCATTGAGGGGCAGGCCATGACCGTAACCCTGCTCCAGGACAAACTTTCCGGGGACGGGGGAATCGTCGCACGGACCAGTATTCCGGCCAACGATGAATACAAGCTCTCCTTTGATGTGATGTTCCCCGAGGATTTTGAATGGGGAAGAGGAGGAAAAGTGGGCTATGGCCTGCTCATGGGCGATGGAAACACGGGTTGTGACAAAGCCGATGACGGGAAAGGTGCAAGTGCCAGGATGATGTGGTATCAGGACGATGACGGCAGGGTAACTTTCAAACCCTACCTCTACTACAACGATATGCCCGAGGACTGTGGCGATAACCTGGTGAGCTCCGCCGTTTTTCCCGCTACGGGAAGTTTGGAAAAGGGCAAATGGTACTCCATTGGCATCCAGGTCAAGAGCAATACCGGATCCAATACGGACGGTCATGTCACCTATAGCGTTGACGGCAATGTGATCTTGGACGAGGCCATTCGATGGACCACCGATGAATCCAAGCGATTCATAGACCAATTGACCTTCTCCACTTTCAGGGGTGGAAGCCAAGAGCATTGGATGGTCGATCGGGATACCCAATTGAAGATTGACAATTTAAGGGTGGAAAGCGTCGGAAATCCGGGACAACCCGGTTCCACTGAAGGCGGAATCATGTATCCCTTTGCAAGTATGACCACTATTTTCGTGGGCCAATCCGTGGACTTTAAGGACTATTCCACTAGGGTGGAATCACGCCAATGGACCTTTGAAGGGGGTTCCATAGGCACTTCAAGTCAAAATGAGGTCACCGTGACCTACAGTCAACCGGGAGAATTTGCCGCTACCTTGGACCTGATCTTTACGGACGGTTCCAAGGGTTCTGAAACGTTCTTGATCACGGTCAATGAAGAACATGTGCCCCTGGTTTCCGTGGAGGGACCGACCTACGTCTTCTACTCTGAAGATCCGGACCTTCCCCAAGACCATCCCAAATTCAACCTTCAGGACTCGGGTCTGGGCCTTGCACAGTTCAGCGCTTCCGCCTTTGAAGGGAACGAATCCATGAACCTGTCCATCGATCCTTCCGCATCGAGCACCTTTGCCATGTTGCAGACCGAAAAAGTGGGCACTGCCGATCTCACCCAGTTTATCAATGGCTATTTGAACATCGCCCTGAAATCCACCAGCCAAGATCCGGTACACGTGAGGATCGAAGGGGGAGGAGCCAATTCCTATGCCAAGGTGAATGCGGGTGATTACGGATTTGAACGGGATGGAAACTGGCACTTTATCAGCATCCCCATGCAGGATGTCCTTTCCCGTATCGATACGGAGGCGGGCCAATTGGCACTCTTGGGAAGCTTTGATCAGTTCAGGTTGAGAAACCAGACCGGGGAATTTGATTCTTCGACCTTTGATTTCTCCGCGGACTTTATCTTCTTCTCAAACGAATTGCCGGTACTGGCCGGAAATTGATCGGAAACAAAACCGGGCTTATCGGCTCCAAAGGGGGCCGATACTGCCCGGTTTATCATAATTTTAAGTCCACCCTTTTTTATGGGGCCATTGGCTCCGGGGGCAAGTGGGTCCATTCCAAGGTATGGGCCCAAAAGGGAGGGCACCCTCCCATGGATATGCATTTAAAACGTAACCAATGTTGATTGCGACCTTACAAAAAGAAAAGAAGGGCTTTTTCAAGGTTCTTTTGGGATTGTTTCTCTTTTGGGGAGGAATCTCCTCGGCCCAGGAACACTCCAGTCGATTGAACCAGGGATGGGAATTCCTCAAAGGGGACCTGGGTGGCATTTGGGAAGCGGTCCGCCCCGTAAAAAAGGGGAGCCCGGAGAGTGTGCCCCTTTGGGACACGGTCAGCCTTCCCCATACCTACAATCGGTACGATGCAGTTGATCCCGATAAAAATTATTATCAGGGTCCTGCCTGGTACCGTCAGAACATTTCCGTGGAAAATCCCTATGAGGGAGGAAGGACCCTGCTTCATTTTGAGGGCTCCGGACAAAAGACCAAAGTCTATATCGATACGGTCTTGGTGGGCAGTCATGTCGGGGGATATGACGAATGGACCGTGGACATAACCCAGGCCGTGGCTTCCTTCAATCAACGGACGGATTATGCCAAAAGATTCCAGGGCAAGGTTCCGGTCTCCATTCGAACCGACAACAGCCGGGACCTGGAAATGATTCCCTCCGATATGGGAGATCACAACCTGTACGGGGGATTGCACAGGTACCTGAACCTGGTATATGTTCCCGCCCTGTCCCTGGACAAGATCTTTGCCAGGGCCCAAGTGGATGAAAAGGGTAGAAAGGGAAGCCTGGAGCTTGCATTGCGATGGTACAACCCGGATGGGCTGACCCATGCCAAGATCGAAGTCAGCCTTACCGATCCCAAGGGAAAGCAGGTCAAGGATTTTAATGTCGCCTTAAAACCATCTTCTGAGGACCAACAACTTTGGACCACGGAACTGCGAAGGCCCATTTTGTGGTCCCCAAAAAATCCGGCACTGTACACCCTTAAAGTCAGGGTGACCTCCGATGGGGGATCCCATGAACTGGAACAAAAAATAGGATTCAGACATTTTGAATTCAAAAAGCAGGGCCCCTTTTATCTCAATGGGGAACGGCTGATGCTCAGGGGGACCCACAGGCATGAGGACCATGCCGGGGCAGGGAGTGCCATGACCGAGGAACAGATTGTCCGGGAGATGGAAATGATGAAGGAAATCGGGGTCAATTTCATCCGTTTGGGACACTATCAGCAATCCAGGATCGTCCTGGAACAATGCGACCGCTTGGGCATCATGGTCTGGGAAGAGATTCCATGGAACCGTGGCGGCCTGGGGGGGTCCACCTATCAGGCCCAGGCCAAGCGAATGCTTACCAATATGATCGAACAGCATTACAACCACCCTTCGGTGATCATCTGGGGCATGGGCAACGAAAATGACTGGCCCGGGGATTTTGCGGAATTTGACAAGGAGAAGATCGGGACCTTCATGAAAGAACTCAACGATTTGTCCCATTCCTTGGATCCCAGTAGGAAAACGGCCATCAGGCGTTGTGATTTCTGCAAGGACATCATCGATGTATATTCCCCATCCATTTGGGCCGGCTGGTACCGTGGAAATTACAAGGAATACAAGGAGGTTTCACGAAATCAATTTGAGCGGGTAGATCACTTCCTGCACGTGGAATGGGGCGGGGACAGCCATGCCCGAAGACATTCCGAAAACCCGGACAACATCCTTTCAAGGATAGCAACGGGGCAGGGTGCCGATGAACGCACCGGGGATGCGGCCCTGTATGGAGGTTCTACCCGGGTATCCAAGGATGGAGACTGGAGTGAAAGTTATATCGTCAATCTGATCGATTGGCATTTGAAGGAACAGGAAACCATGGATTGGCTCACAGGTACGGCCTACTGGCCCTTCAAGGATTTCTCCACCCCGCTCAGACCCGAAAACCCAGTACCCTACGTAAACCAAAAGGGAATCGTGGAACGCGACTTCACAAGAAAGGAATCCTTCTATGTGTTCCAATCCTATTGGACCGAGGAATTGATGGCACATATCTATGGACATAGCTGGCCGGTGCGATGGGGCAGGGAAGGGGAAGAAAAAATGATCAAGGTATACTCCAATGCAGAAAAGGCGGAACTCTTTTTCAATGGCATCTCCATGGGTACCAAGAAAAGGAACAGCCAGGACTTCCCTGCGGCAGGACTGCGATGGATGGTGACCCCCAAGTCGGGGAACAATGAGGTACGGGTCATCGCGTACAGCAAAGGACTGCAGGTGGAGGACCATATCAGCTTTCAATACGAAACCAGAAGCTGGGGGGAACCCGTAAAAATGGAATTGAAAAAGGTGGACCAAACAGAGGGTATTGCCACTGTGGAAGTCAAGCTGTATGATGCGAAGGGAGTGCAGGTACTCGATGCCGCCAACTATGTTCGGTTTTCACATATTGGGGACGGGAAATTGCTCGAGAACCTGGGTACATCAACGGGATCCAGTCTGGTACAATTGTACAATGGACGGGCGATCATCCAAGTGGAAACCCGTGGAGGAAGTAATACCGTCGGCGTAAGCTCGGAGGGACTTCCCACCGTTTTCCTGAATCTGGATTGATATTATGGTATAAAAAACAATTACAATGAAACTGAATCACGGTATTTTCATGCTGGCCTTGGTCACAATTCTGGGCAGCTGCTCCGGGGGGCGCAAAACGGAATTGCCCCCAAGTCCCTTTGAACATGCGGCCACCCAGACCCGAATCCTGCTCGGGGAGGTCAAAAGATTGAGGGCCGACAATGCCCAAAAACCCTTTCCAAGGACCCTGAACAAATATGGGGAACTCCACATGGTGAGCAGGAAGGACTGGACCTCAGGCTTCTTTCCGGGGACCCTTTGGCTGTTGTACGGAGAAACGGAAGACCCCTATTGGCTCGATAAAGCCAAGGAATTCACCGCATTGTTGGAACAGCAGAAAAACAATCCGGGATCCCACGACGTCGGTTTCCAGATTTACTGCAGCTATGGCAATGGATACAAGATCACCGGGGATCCGGCGTACAAAGAAATCGTGATCCAAACGGCCCGGACCCTGAGCACCCGATACAATCCCACAGTCGGGGCCATACGATCTTGGGACCACAATACCGATAAATGGGAATATCCGGTGATCATTGACAATATGATGAACCTGGAACTGCTCTTTGCGGCAAGCCGCTTTAGCGGGGACTCCACCTTTTACAAGATTGCCGTGGGCCATGCCAATACCACAATGAAGAACCACTTCAGGGATGATTACAGTACCTTCCATGTGGTTGGTTTTGACCCGGAAACCGGGGAAGTACTGGATAAAAACACCCACCAAGGCCATGCGGACGGTTCCGCATGGACCCGCGGACAGGCCTGGGGCCTGTATGGGTATACCATGGTCTATCGGGAGACCGGGGACGAATCCTATTTGAAACTGGCCGAGAACATCGCCGGATTCCTTTTGGAACATCCCCGTATGCCGGAGGATATGGTGCCCTATTGGGATTTTGATGTCCCAAATATCACGGAAGAACCTCGGGACGCCTCCGCGGCGGCCATTATGGCCTCTGCCCTATACGAATTGGGAACCTATAGTGAACAGGGGGAACGCTATAGGGCTGCGGCCGATAAGATTTTGGTCAAATTGTTCAAGAAATACAGATCCGCGGTGGGCGGTAACCGGGGGTTCATCCTACAACACAGTACGGGGCACAAACCCAAGGACAGCGAGGTGGACGTTCCCTTGAACTATGCCGATTATTATTATCTGGAGGCCCTGACCAGGCAGAAACAACTCTTGGAAAGTGGCAGTCTTGAACTTTAAAGCAAATTCTTTTCTATAAACCATTGCGGCCCGAAGCCGGGTCCCGATAAAAATTCATAAAAACTAAATGGAACCAATTTTCAAAGAGTTGAAGGATAAAGTGGTCGTGGTCACCGGAGGTGGTGGGGTAATCTGCAGTACCTTGGCCGAGGCCTTGGCCAGACAAGGTGCAAAAATTGCCATATTGGACCTCAATGAGGATGCCGCCAATGCGGTGGCCGAAGGTATTCGGAAAAAAGGGGGGACTACCCAGGGCTTTGGAGCCAACGTTCTGAACAAGGAAAGTCTGCGACAGGCCCATGAGAATGTCAAAAAACAGCTTGGGAGCTGTGATATCCTGATCAACGGCGCCGGGGGCAACCACTCCAAGGGTACCACCTCGAACAGTTTTTTGATCAAGGAAGATCTCCTGGGTGACGGAGAATTGAAGACTTTCTTCGACCTGGATTACGACAGCGTACAATTCGTCTTCAACTTGAACTTCTTGGGCACGCTTTTGCCCACCCAAGTCTTCGCCAAGGACATGGTGGGGAGGGAAGGTTGCTCGATTCTCAATATTTCATCGATGAACGCCTTTACCCCCTTGACCAAGATTCCGGCCTACAGTGGGGCCAAAGCGGCGGTGAGCAATTTCACCCAATGGTTGGCGGTGCATTTTTCCAAGGTGAACATTCGGGTAAATGCCCTGGCCCCCGGGTTTTTCCTCACCGAACAGAACCGCACCCTCCTGACCCAAGCGGATGGAAGCTTGACCGATAGGGGGAATACGATCATCGACCATACCCCCATGGGACGGTTCGGCCTGCCCGAGGACCTTGTGGGCACCACCTTGTGGCTCTGTGGTGAGGGATCAAAATTTGTTACCGGTATCGTGGTCCCCATAGACGGGGGATTCAGTAGTTTTAGCGGAGTTTAATGAATCATTGTTAAATATAGTATTATGGCATTGGAACAAACATGGAGGTGGTACGGACCCAAGGATCCGGTAAGCCTTTTGGACATAAAACAGGCAGGGGCGAGCGGAATCGTCACTGCATTGCACCATATACCCAACGGATCGGTCTGGGAAGTGGAGGAAATCAACAAACGGAAAGCACAGGTCGAGGAGGCCGGGCTCAGCTGGTCGGTGGTGGAGAGCATTCCGGTACATGAGGACATCAAGAAAAGGACAGGAAACTATAAGGAGTACATAGCCAACTATCGACAGAGCGTCAAGAACCTGGGCAGTTGCGGCATCGACACGGTCTGCTATAACTTCATGCCCGTATTGGATTGGACCCGTACCGACCTGGCCTATGAAATGCCGGATGGATCCAAGGCCCTAAGGTTTGATGCGGCGCAGTTCGCGGCTTTCGAACTTTTCCTGCTCAAGCGGCCGGGAGCCGACCGGGACTACTCCCAAGAACAGATCAAGGCGGCCGAGGATGCCTTGGCCAAGCTTTCGGATGAAGGTCGGGAGCTCTTGGTGAACAATATCATTGCCGGCCTTCCCGGGGCGGAGGAGGGGTACACCTTGGAACAGTTCCAAAAGGTTTTGGACCAGTATGAACAGATCGGGGCAAAGCAGCTCAAGGAAAATCTTTATGCCTTCCTGAAGGAAATCATCCCCACGGCCCAAGAGGCAGGGGTCCTTATGGCCATTCACCCGGACGACCCTCCCTTCCCCATCCTGGGACTTCCCAGGGTAGTGAGCACCGAGGCGGATGCCAGGGAGTTGTTGGAAGCGGTGGACAGCAAGTACAACGGACTTTGTTTCTGTACCGGTTCCTACGGTGTGATTCCGGAAAATGACCTTCCGGGCATGGTGGAACG
>Ga0079224_100013044_pt1 | contig 11550 bp, 9 predicted proteins | sample Stecom2015_FD_80414 | JGI IMG/M metagenome (GOLD analysis project Ga0079224, IMG submission 80414) | Agricultural soil microbial communities from Utah to study Nitrogen management - Steer compost 2015 | ecosystem: Environmental > Terrestrial > Soil > Agricultural land | place: USA: Utah...
TGCCGCGGCCGGACGCGCCGGGGCGGCGGCCGGCTTGCGACCCGCCGGCGCCGGCGTCGACGGACGAACCGCGCCCGCCGAGGCGATGTAGCCGTGGATGTGGTTGGCGAACATGCCGAGCATCTCGCCGATCCGCTTGTTGCGGGCCATCAGCCAGTTGTACTGCATGACGGCCGGGACGGCGACGGCGAGGCCGAGGGCGGTCATGATCAGCGCTTCGCCGACCGGACCGGCGACCGCGTCGATCGAGGCCTGGCCCGATGCGCCGATGCCGATCAGCGCGCGATAGATGCCGACGACGGTACCGAACAGGCCGACGAACGGCGCCGCCGAGCCGACGGTGGCGAGGAAGGACAGGCCGCGCGAGAGCTTCGCGGTGATCGCGCCCTGGGTGCGCGACAGGGTAGCGTGAACCCACTCGTGCTGGTCGACCGGATCGGTGAGCTTGTCATGCTGCTCCTGGGCGCGCAGCGCATCCTCGACGATCTGGCGATAGGCGCCGTTCTTTTCGAGCTTGTTGGCGCCCTCGCGTAGGTTCGCCGACTGCCAGAAGGAGGTCCGCGCGCGCTCGCTTTCGCGCACGATCTTCTGCTGGTCGATCAGCTTGACGAAGAAAATGTACCACGAGCCCACCGACATGATCACCAGGATGGCGAAGGTGATCTGGGCGATGATCCCGCCCTGCTGGAGCGCCGGGATGATGCCGTAGGGATTGGACCCCTGAGCGGCCGGTGCATTTGCTGCCATTGTTTCAGTTCCTTCCAAATATGCGTTGAGGCGTCGGTGGCTTGAATTAACGCGGCGGGAGCTGCCATCGGACGGCGTTCGTCACCGTGTCGGTCGTGGGATTGCCATTGGTATCGCGCGCCGGCGTGAACCGGGCGCGGCTGCGCAGGATCCGGCAGGTCGCCTCGTCCAGCGTCCGCGAGCCGCTCGACTGGGTCACGACGCAATCCTGCACGCGACCGCGTTCGTTCACCGTCAGCCGGAAGCGGGTCGTCCCCTCCTCCTCATTGCGGATCGCGCTCGACGGATAGTCGGAATCAGAAAAGTAGCTGCCGAGATTGGCGCGCGCGCGCGCGGCCTCGACGACGCGCGGCGGCGCGGGCGGCGCCGGCGGCGCCGGCGGCGCGGTCGGCGTGATCACCGGCGGGGGCGCGACCTGGACGGTCTGGATCGGCGGCGCCGGTGTGTTGACGCGCACCAGCGGCGGCGGCGCCACGACGGGCGGCGGCTGCACCTGCTGCGGCTGCTCCGGCGGGGGCGGCGGCTGCTCCTCGGGCGGCGGCGGCGGCTCGGTGACGTCGAACGTCTTGAGATCCTCCACCGCCTGCTTGACGATCGAATAGGCCAGGCCCGTCACGAATGCGTAGCCGAGGAGTATGTGCAGGACGGCGACGGCGATGATCGACGCCATCCGGCCACGGGACATACCCTGATTGTCAACATAGGACATTAATCAGCCGCGCTCCTCTCCTGTATCACGAGCCCGCCGCCAGCGCGGCGAGGCCAAGACGGTTCATCCACGCAACGGAACGCGGATGAGGCGGTGTCTCTATCGTGACGTTTTCGCCGACGCAATCCTTCCTTAAAGCCGGTGTGAGTCAAGGCGACTTCGACCAATGGACGGTTCATTCCCGCACCGCTAAAAGACACCCTCATGCGCCCGGTTCGCCTGCTCACCGCCGCCCTGGCCGGCATTTTAGCTTTTCAAGCCATTGATTCGCAATCGGTTTCGGCCCAGCCCGTCGCACCGGAGCAGGTCCGGCCGACCTATGCCGACCTCGTCGATCTCGCGCTCGCCGCGCCGGTCGTCGCCCATGTCCGCGTGATCCGCGCCTCGCGCCTATCGCCGCGCGAGGCCGCCGACGTCGCGCCGGGCGAGCGCCGCTTCCTCGTCGAGGCCGAGGTCGTGAACCTGATTCGCGCGCCCGGCCCGTTGCCGGCGCAGGTCGTCTGGCTCGTCGACCTCGCCAATGACGCGCGCGGGCGGCCGGCCCGAATCGCGCGACGCAGCGAATATCTGCTGCTCGCCGCGCCGGTGCCGGGCCGGCCCGACACGCTGCGCCTGATCGCCCCCGATTCGCAGCTCGCCTATGACGCGGCCACCGTCGAGCTGGTGCGCGACATCCTGCGCGAGGCGATGAGCCCCGACGCGCCGCCGCGAATCACCGGCATCGGCAATGCCTTCCACGTCGCCGGCTCCCTGCCCGGCGAGAGCGAGACGCAGATCTTCCTCGCGACCGCCGACGGCCGGCCGATCTCGCTCAGCATCCTGCGCCGGCCCGGCGAGCGGCCGCGCTGGTCGGTTGCGTTGTCCGAGATCGTCGACGATTCCGCCGCGCCGCCGGCGCCGGAAACGCTGCTCTGGTATCGCCTCGCCTGCGGGCTGCCGCCAACCCTGCCGGCCGACAGCCTCGGCCAGGCCAGCGCCGGCGACGCCCAGGCGATTCGCGACGACTACCGGATCGTGCTGCGCGGACTGGGCCCGTGCGAGCGGCGCCGCACGGCGAACTGACGCGCAGCGAACCGAACCGCCCAATCGGCGAATCAGAAGGACGCCAGCTCGACCCCGACGCCGGCGCAGTCGGGATAGACGTCCGGCTTGCGGGTCGCCACGCGCAGCGCCGTGACCCCGCGCCGGGCCGCGACGAGATCGTAAATCTCGCGCGCCAGCGTTTCCTGCAGGTTGAAGCGGCGACCCGCCACGAGCCGGCCGATCTCGCGCCGCAGGAAATCATAGTCCCAGGTCGCGCCCGCATCGTCGTCACGCGCCAGCGCGTCCTCGTCGAGCCAGACCTCGACGGTGACGAGCAGCCGCTGCGGGCTGCCCACCTCGAAGGCGTGGAAGCCGATGTCGAGCGCGAGCTCGTAATCCTGAAGCAGCACCTTGCGCGTGCGCGGGCGCAGGCGATCGGGCACGAGGCCGTCGATGATTGGCGATTCGGTCATGGCTGCTCCGGGGGATTGCCGCCGGGCGGCGACAGGAACTGCACGTCGCGGGCGAGCGAGAGGAAGCGCTGGCCGCCGTCGATCGTGATCGTCTGGCCGGTGATCGTCGGCGTCGCGATCAGGAAGCGCAGCGCGGCGACGATTTCCGCCACGTCGACCCCGCGGCGCAGCGCGTTGAGCGCGTGCACGGCCTCGAAATTGGCGCGGGTCTGGCGGCCCGAGACCATCGTCACCGAAGGCGCGATGCCGCACACGCGGATCGACGGCGCGAAGGCGCGCGCAGTGAGCTCGGTGAGGCCGGCGAGGCCCATTTTCGAAATCGTATAGGTGAAGAAATCCGGGTTCGGCGCGGCGAGCTTGGCGTCGAGCAGGTTGACGATCAGCCCCCGCTGCGCGCGCGCGGCGAAGGTCTGCGAAAGCAGCGCCGGCGCGCGCAGGTTCACGTCGAGATGCGCGTCCCAGCCCTCGACCGTGAAGTCACGCGCCGAATCGAGCACGAAGCGCGATGCGTTGTTGACCAGCAGCCGCGGCGGCGGCAGGCCATCGAGCGCCGCCATGATCGCCTCCGCCGCGCCGGGATCGGCGAGGTCGGCCGCGACCGTCGAGGCGCCGATCTCCGCCGCCAGCGCCCCGGCGTCCACGGCGGAGGCGCTGTGATGGATGAGCACGTGCCAGCCGTCGGCGGCGAGCGCGCGCGACAGCGCGGCGCCGATCCGCCTCGCGCCGCCGGTGACGATCGCCGTCCCCGGCCCCTCGAACATCGCGCTCATCGCGCCCGCTTAGCGGCGCGCTTGGCGCAACGCCAGCGCCCGGTTAGATGCCTCCCATGCCCGAACGCGCGCCACCGCCCGAGGATCTCGCCGCACTCGGCCTCGCCGAGATCGCGCGCCTCGCCGCGGCGCGGCGGCCGCCGCCGGTCGACACCTGGCACCCGTCCCATTGCGGCGACAGCGGCATGCGGATCGCGCGCGACGGCACCTGGTTTCACGAGGGACGCCCGATCGGCCGGCCGGCGATGGTCCGGCTCTTCTCCACCATCCTGCGGCGCGAGCCGGACGGCGGCTACGTGCTCGTCACCCCGGCCGAGAAGCTCTCGATCGAAGTCGAGGACGCACCCTTCGTCGCGGTCGAGATGAAGAGCGAGGGCGAGCGCGAGGCGCGGCGGCTCACCTTTCGGCTCAACACCGGCGACATGGTCGTCGCCGGCGCGGGCCACCCGCTGCGGCTCGCCGCGCGACCCTATCTCGCGGTCCGCGCCGGGCTCGACGCGCTGATCGCGCGCGGCGTCTATTACGAGCTTGCCGAGATCGCGCTCGCCGAGGAGGCCGAGCCGCCGGGCGTGTGGAGCGAGGGCGCCTTCTTCGCGTTGGGAGAGGCGCGATGACGCTTGCGGAAAATCTCCGCGCGGCGCTGGCGCGCGGCCATGCCCGCCAGCCCCGGTTGCTCGCCGGCGACATAGCCGAGACGGCCGAGGGCACGCCGGCGGCGGTGCTGGTGGCGGTGGTCGATCGCCCGGCGCCGACGGTGATCCTGACGCAACGCCCGGAGACGCTGCCCCGGCATGCCGGGCAGATCAGCTTCCCCGGCGGCCGGATCGAGCCCGACGACGCCGATCCGATCGCCGCGGCGCTGCGCGAGGCGGAGGAGGAGATCGGCTTGCCGCCGGCAAAGGTGGAGGTGATCGGCATCGGCGATCGCTACGTCACCGTCACCGGCTTCCAGGTGACGCCGGTGGTCGGCGTGCTGCCGCCCGGGCTCAGGCTCACGCCCCATCCCGGCGAGGTCGCCGACCTGTTCGAGGCGCCGCTCGACTATCTGCTCGATCCCGCCCATCAGCAGGTGCGCACCACCTTCTTCCAGGGGCGCGAGCGGACCTATTACGAGATCGACTGGCAGGGCCGGCGCATCTGGGGAGCGACCGCGGCGATGATCGTCAATCTCGGCCGCCGGCTGGTGTTCGCATGATCCTGCCCGACGCGCGCTGGCGCCATCGCCCCGGCCTACCCCGCCTGCTCGACCTGCTCGGCGCACGCGCCGGCGAGACGCGCTATGTCGGCGGCTGCGTGCGCGACACGCTGTTCGGGCTCGAGGCCAGCGACATCGACCTCGCGACCCGGCTCGCGCCCGAGGAGGTGATGCGGCGGCTCGAGGCGGCCGCGATCAGGTCGGTCCCGACCGGCCTCGCCCACGGCACGGTCACCGCCATCGTCCAGGGCCGCCCGATCGAGGTGACGACGCTGCGCCGCGACGTCGCCACCGACGGCCGGCGGGCGACGATCGCCTATACCGACGACTGGCGCGAGGACGCGGCGCGGCGCGACTTCACGATCAACGCGCTCAGCGCCGATCCGGCGAGCAGCGAGATTTTCGACTATTTCGAGGGGCTCGCCGATATCGAGGCGCGGCGGGTGCGGTTCATCGGCGACCCGCTGAAGCGCATTGCCGAGGATCACCTGCGCATCCTGCGCTTCTTCCGCTTCCATGCGCGCTTCGGCCGCGGCACGCCGGATGCGGCCGGGCTCGACGCCTGCGCCGCGCGGGCCAACGACCTGATGACGCTCTCGCGCGAGCGGATCGCCGACGAGCTGCTGAAGCTGCTCGCGCTGGCCGACCCGGCGCCGACCGTCGCGCTGATGCTCGCGCGCGGCATCTTCCGCCCCATCCTGCCCGAAATCACCGACGCGCGCGGGCTGGCCGCCCTGGTCGAGGCCGAGCGCGAGGCGGGCGTCGCGCCGGTCGCGATCCGCCGCCTCGCCGCGCTGCTGCCGCCCGATGCACAGGTCGCCGCCGCCGTCGCGGCGCGCCTGCGCCTCTCGAAGGTCCAGCGGCGACGGCTCGTGTCCGCCGCGGAGCGCACGCTCGACGCGCCCCGCCTGCTCGCCTGGGAGATCGGCAGCGCCGAGGCGGTCGACCGGCTGCTCCTCGCCGGCCGCGCCGGGCCGGACATCGCCGCGATCGCCGACTGGCAGCCGCCCCGCCTGCCGCTCGGCGGCGGCGATCTCGTCGCGATGGGGCTGCCCGAGGGGCCGATCGTGGCGAAGACGCTGCGCATGCTCGCACGGGAATGGGCGCGATCCGGCTTCCCGGATGCGCGGGAGGCGCGCGCGATGGCGCGCCGCCATGTCGATCAGGCGCTGCGGGACATGAAATAGTCGAACGCCGCCTCCGCCTCGAGCGGCTCCGAATAATGGAAGCCCTGCCCGTAGCTGCAGCCGAGCTCGGTCAGCATCTCGGCGAGATCGTCCGAATCGATCCCCTCGGCGGTGGTCGCCATGCCGAGCGCGCGCGCGAGGCTGAGGATGGCGCGCACGATCGCGGTCGAGTCGCCATCGGCGAGCATGCCCGACACGAAGCTCTGGTCGATCTTGAGGAGGTCGATCGGCAGCGTCTGCAACAGGGCGAGCGACGTGTAGCCGGTGCCGAAATCATCCATCGCGACGCGCACGTTGAAGCGCTTGAGCGCGTGCAGCACGGCGGCGGTGCGGTCAGGGTCGCGGATGATCGCGCCCTCGGTGAGCTCGAGCGTCAGCCGATCGCCGGGCAGGCCGCTCGCGCCGAGCGCGCCGGAGACGAGAGCGGCGACATCGTCGCGCGCGATCTGGATCGGCGACAGGTTGACGCTGACGGTCACCGGAAGCGGCCTGCCGGCGCGCCGATCCCATTCGGCCAGCGTCTGCATCGCGCTGGTCAGCGCCCAGCGGCCGAGCTGGACGATCAGGCCGGATTCCTCGGCCACCGGGATGAAGTCACCGGGCGGGATCGCGGTCCCGTCGTGGGTCCAGCGCGCCAGCGCCTCGAAGCCGGCGACGCGCCCGGTATCGAGCGCGATCAGCGGCTGGAAGGCGAGCTTGAGCTCGTCCGCCTCGATCGCGACGCGAAGCTCGGTCTCCAGGCTGAACCGCCGCCGCACGGCCTGCGCCTCGATCGGCTCGTAAACCTCGGTCTGGCCGTGCAGCTTGGCGCGCTTGAGGGCGAACTGGGCATTGCGCAGCACCTCGTCGGCGCCGACCACGCCGTGATTGAGGATCGCGCAGCCGATCGCGCAATCGACGCGGATTTCGAGGTCGGAGAGGCGGAACGGCAGGGTCAGCACCGCCTTGATGCGCTCGGCGGCGCGCAGCGCGTCGGGCAGGCCGCGATCGAGCCGCATCAGGATGCCGAACTCGTCGCCGGAAATGCGCGCGAGCATGTCGGTCGGCCGCAGCGCCGACACCAGCCGACGGGCGAAGGTGATCAGCAGCTCGTCGCCGGCGAGCGCGCCCATACATTCGTTGACGCGGCTGAAGCGCGTCATGTCGACCGCCAGCACCGCGTAGGCGGCGTCGCGGAAATTGGGATCGGCGAGCACCGCGTCGACCCGCTCGTTGAAGGCGAAGCGGTTGGGCAGGCCGGTGAGCGTGTCGCGCAGCATCTCCGAGCGCAGGCTCTTCTCGGTCTCGACCTGCGCGGTCTTGTCGATCAGCGAGAGCAGGAAGCGCGGGGGCTGGCCGTCGATCACCTTGAGGCGCGCGAAGCGGACGGTGAAATGGCGGCCGGCGACGGTGCGGCCGTCGGCGGTCTCGAACTGGTGGGCGCTCTCGCCGCCGCGCATGAAGGTCGCGAGGCGCGCGCCGATCGGCCCGGAGTTGAGCAGCGGGATCCGGCTGATCGCCCGCTCGCCGAGCCGCTCGTCCCATTCGGCGATCAGCCGGAACAGGTCGTTGGCGCACTCGACATAGGGCTCCTCGCCCTCGGTGATGATCGCCGCCGCGATCGGCAGCGCGTCGAGATAGCCCTGGTGCACCGATTCGACGATCGAGGTCAGCAGCTCGACCATGTCCGGCCCGATCGCGGCCCATGGCCGCCGGCCGGTCGCGATCGCCTTGGTTCGCTTGCTTTTCACCGCAGCCTGCATGGACGGGGACGTAATCAAATAAGGTTAACGCGCCGTTGCGGCCGCGGCCATGCTCAACCGAACCTGTTGTTGCGCGGGAAGCCGGTCGGCGCGGCGCGGCCGGCGGCGCCGCGCGCGGTGCGCCAGTTGGCGATCTCGGTCTCGGTGCGCGTGCGCCCGCTCTCCCCGCCCATCGGCCAGGACAGGCCCTCGGCGATGCGGAAGGTGGTCGCGTCCGCAAGCCCGCCGTCGCGATAGCGCTGGAGCTGGACGCCCTGGCCGCGGCCCATTTCGGGCAGCTCGGCGAGGGGATAGACGACGAGCTTGCGATTCTCGCCGACCACGGCGACATGATCATGCCCCGGCGCGATCGGCCTCACCACCGCGAGCCGGCGACCGGGCTTCAGGTTCATCACCTGCTTGCCCTTGCGCGTCTCGGCGATGCAGCCCGCCGTCGCGGTGACGAAGCCGCGCCCGTCGCTGGCGGCGAGGAGCAGCCGCTCCGCCTGGCCGGCGGGGAGGAGCGCGACGATATTCCCCTCGCCCTCGACATCGACCATCAGCTTGACCGGCTCGCCATAGCCGCGCCCGCCCGGCAGCTTGTCGGCGGCGAGCGTGTAGAAGCGCCCGTCGGCGGCGGCGAGCAGCAGCTTGTCGGTGGTCTGGGCGTGGAAGAAGAAGCCGAGGCCGTCGCCTTCCTTGAACCTGAGCGCCTCGGCGCTCGCCGGCTCGGCATGGCCCTTCATCGCGCGGATCCAGCCGCGCTTGGAAAGGATCACCGTGATCGGCTCCCGCTCGACCATCGCCTCGAGCGGGATTTCCCGCGCCGGCGCCGCCTCCTCGATCAGCGTGCGCCGCCGCCCGATCGCGGTGTCGGGGCCATAGCGCTTCCTGAGATCGGCCAGATCCTTCTTCAGCCGGGTGCGCTGCCGGGCCGGCGATTCCACCAGCTTGCGCAGCTCCTCGCGCTCGGCGATGAGCGCGCCCTGCTCGCGCCGCAGCTCCATTTCCTCGAGCCTGCGCAGCGCGCGCAGGCGCATGTTGAGGATCGCCTCGGCCTGCCGGTCGGTCAGCGCGAATTCGGCCATCAGCACCGGCTTCGGCTCGTCCTCGTGGCGGATGATCGCGATCACCCGGTCGAGGTTGAGGAAGGCGACGAGATAGCCCTCGACCAGTTCGAGCCGGTCGTCGATCCGCCCGATCCGGTGGCGGGCGCGATTGACCAGCATCTCGATCTGGAAGGCGACCCAGTCGACGAGCACCTCGCGCAGGCTCATCACCCGCGGCGTGCGGCTGGCATCGAGCACGTTGAGGTTGAGCGAAACGCGCACTTCGAGATCGGTGAGCCGGAACAGGCTGTCCATCAGCAGGTCCGGCTCGACGGCGCGGCTCCGGGGCTCGATCACGATGCGGATCTCGGCGTCGGATTCGTCGCGCACGTCGGCGAGGATCGGCAGCTTGCGGTCGGCGATCAGCGCCGCGATCTGCTCGATCAGCTTGGACTTGGGCACCTGGTAGGGGATCTCGGTGACGATCGCGCGCCAGCTGCCCTGCGGGCCCTTCTCGACCGACCATTTCGCCCGCATCCGGAAGGCGCCGCGCCCGCTCGCATAGGCGGCCGCGATCGTCTCCGGGCTGTCCACCACGACCCCGCCGGTCGGAAAATCGGGGCCCTTGACGAATTCGAGCAGCGCCGCGTCATCGGCGGCGGGCGCGTCGATCAGGTGGATGGCGGCATCGATCAGCTCGGCGGCATTGTGCGGCGGGATCGAGGTGGCCATGCCGACCGCGATCCCGCTCGCGCCGTTGGCGAGCAGGTTGGGGAACAGGCCCGGCATCAGCTCGGGCTCCTCATTCTCCCCGTTGAAGGTCTTGCGGAAGGCGACCGTGCCTTCGTCGAGCCCCGCCATCAGGTCGGCCGCCGCCGGCGTCAGCCGCGCCTCTGTGTATCGGAAGGCGGCGGCATTATCGCCATCGATATTGCCGAAATTGCCCTGCCCGTCGACGAGCGGGTAGCGCAGCGAGAAATCCTGCGCGAGCCGGACCATCGCATCGTAGATCGAGGCGTCGCCGTGCGGATGATATTTGCCGATCACCTCGCCGACCACGGTGGCGCTCTTCCTGAAGGAGGCGCCCGGCTCGAGCCTGAGCTGCCGCATCGCCCAGAGCAGCCGGCGCTGCACCGGCTTCAGCCCGTCGCGCAGGTCCGGCAGCGAGCGGGCGGTGATCGTGGAGAGGGCGTAGACGAGGTAACGCTGGGACAGGGCGTCGTCGAACGGGTGCTCGACGACCGTATCGAATTCATCGCTCATGGCCGCGCGATAGCAGCGCCGCCCCGCCGACGCGAGGGGCGGCGCGGGCAAGGCGCGGCAACCGGCGGGCCGTCCAGCCATGTCGCCCGCGCCGCCGCCCGGCGGCCCGCGACCGGCCCGGCCCGAACCGGCCGGTTCGGCGCGACGCGCTCAGTAGACCCGCTTCTTCGGCTTGATATACTCGATCTCGTCGGTGAGCGTGTAGGCATGGACTGGGCGATCGCCGAGGCGGACCGCGCCGTCCTTGCCACCCCAGCCGTCGAACCAGGCGAGCGTGTGCTTCATCCAGTTCGTGTCGTCGCGATCGGGATAGTCCTCGCGCGCGTGGGCGCCGCGACTCTCCTTGCGGTTGAGCGCGCCGTGGATGGTGACGCTCGCCTGCGCGATCAGATTGTCGAGCTCCAGCGTTTCGACCAGGTCCGTGTTCCAGACCAGGCTGCGGTCGGTGACGTGGATGTCCTGCATCCGCTCGTAGGTCTGCGCGAGCTTGCCGACGCCTTCGCTGAGCAGCTCCTCGGTGCGGAAGACGGCGCAGTGGGCCTGCATGTTGCGCTGCATCTCGACGCGCACCTCGGCGGTCGGCGAGCCGCCGCTCGCATGGCGGAAATGGTCGAGCCGGGCGAGCGCGAGATCGGCGCTGTCGGCGGGCAGCGGCGCGTGCTTGCCATTCGGCTCCACCGTCTCGGCCAGCCGCATGCCGGCGGCGCGGCCGAAGACGACGAGGTCGATGAGGCTGTTGGAGCCGAGGCGGTTGGCGCCATGGACCGACACGCAGGCCGCCTCGCCGACCGCGAACAGGCCGGGCACGACCGCGTCCGGGTCACCGTCCCTGGGCGCGACGACCTCGCCGTGGAAATTGGTCGGGATGCCGCCCATGTTGTAGTGCACCGTCGGCGCAACCGGCAGCGGCGCGCGGGTCAGGTCGACGCCGGCGAAGATCTTCCCCGATTCGGTGATGCCCGGCAGCCGCTCGGCCAGGATCGCGGGATCGATATGGTCGAGGTGCAGGTAGATATGGTCCTTGTGCGGGCCGACGCCGCGCCCCTCCCTGATCTCGATCGCCATCGCCCGGCTGACGACGTCGCGGCTGGCGAGATCCTTGGCCGAGGGCGCGTAGCGCTCCATGAAGCGCTCGCCCTCGGAATTGGTGAGATAGCCGCCCTCGCCGCGCGCGCCCTCGGTGATCAGCACGCCGGCGCCGTAGATGCCGGTCGGGTGGAACTGGACGAATTCCATGTCCTGGAGCGGCAGGCCGGCGCGCAGCGCCATGCCGCCGCCGTCGCCGGTGCAGGTGTGCGCGCCGGTACAGGTATAATAGACGCGCCCGTAGCCGCCGGTCGCGAGGACCACGGCCTGCGCGCTGAAGCGATGGATCGAGCCGTCCTCGAGGCACAGCGCGACGACGCCGCGGCA
>Ga0079224_100013045_pt1 | contig 11550 bp, 8 predicted proteins | sample Stecom2015_FD_80414 | JGI IMG/M metagenome (GOLD analysis project Ga0079224, IMG submission 80414) | Agricultural soil microbial communities from Utah to study Nitrogen management - Steer compost 2015 | ecosystem: Environmental > Terrestrial > Soil > Agricultural land | place: USA: Utah...
AACTCGTGGGCGAGCTCGACCTCGGTGGGGATGCGGCACCAGTGCTCGATCGCGTACTTCGCGACGGCGCCGGCGTTCGCGGCGGTACCGCAGGCGATCACGACGATCTTGTCGATGCTGCGCAGCACCGAGGGGTCGATCTCCATGTCGTCGAGCTGGAGGGTGCCGTTCTCGAGGCGGCCGCGGAGGGTGTCGGCGACGGCATCGGCCTGCTCGTGGATCTCCTTGGCCATGAAGGAGTCGTAGCCGCCCTTCTGCGCGGCCGCGGCGTCCCACTCGATGGTGTAGCGCTTGGCATCGGTGACCTCGTTGCCGTCGAAGTCGACGATCGCGACCGAGTCGGCGGAGACGGTGACGACCTGGTCCTGGCCGATCTCGAGCGCCTCCTTGGTGGAGTCGACGAAGGCGGCGACGTCGGAGCCGAGGAAGTTCTCGCCCTCACCGAGGCCGACGACCAGCGGGGAGTTGCGGCGGGCGGCGACGACGACGTCCGGCGCGTCGCGATGGACGGCCAGGAGCGTGAAGGCGCCCTCGAGGTTCGCGGCGGTGCGGCGCATCGCCTCGGTGAGGTCTCCGGCGGCCTCCATCTCGCGGGCGACCAGGTGCGCGGCGGCCTCGGAGTCGGTCTCGGAGGAGAAGGTGAAGCCGTCGGCCTCGAGCTCGGCGCGCAGCGCGGCGAAGTTCTCGATGATGCCGTTGTGGACCAGGGCGAGCTCGCCGTCGCGGCCGCCGAGGTGGGGGTGGGCGTTGCCGTCCGTGGGGCCGCCGTGGGTGGCCCAGCGAGTGTGCGCGATGGCGACGTGCCCGGTGGACTCCGAGGAGCCCTCGAGCGCCTCGCGGAGGTTCGCGAGCTTGCCGGCGCGCTTGGTCACGCGCACGGCACCGTCGTCCAGGACGGCGACGCCCGCGGAGTCGTAGCCGCGGTACTCGAGGCGGGCGAGGCCCTGGAGGGCCACGTCCACGGGACGGGAGGAGGGTGCTGCGGCGCGGGGGCCTGCGTATCCGACGATTCCACACATGCCGCTCACCGTAGCTTTCCGCGTCCCGCACGACGCCGCGCACGCAGGATCCGAGCGAGTCGTTCCTCACCTCGCGGCCCCTCGCCGCGCAGGCGTGGCCGAGCGTGCACGGGACCGATCAGAAATGCGCAGACGGGCCCGGGCGCGCTGGTCGCCCCACCGCGTCCCCTGCCTCCGGTGGTGCCGTCGGACGCGGCCGGGCAGGGCGCCGGGCCGTGCCGGGACGGGATCCGGTAGCGGCTGTGCCCGGTGGGTCGACGCACCGCTGCACGGCTCGGCGCCGGAGTGCTGGAAGAATCTCCCGCATGAAGGCAGCATCGGCGCACGCCACGGTCACCCCGTTCGAGGAGATCCTCCGAGAGGACTGGGCCCGGCTCTCCCAGCAGACCCCGCTGCCGCTGAGCGAGGAGGACGTGGACCGCCTGCGGGGCCTCGGCGACCGGGTGGACCTCTCCGAGGTCGACGCCGTCTACCGCCCCATCTCGCGCCTGCTGAACATCCAGGTCGCGGCCGCGCAGTCGTTGCGGCGGGCGCGCGAGGAGTTCCTGGACCAGCGCCAGCAGCGCACCCCGTACATCATCGGCGTGGCCGGCTCGGTGGCCGTCGGCAAGTCGACCACCGCGCGACTGCTGCGCGAGCTCATGGCCCGCTGGCCCGAGACCCCGCGCGTGCAGCTCGTGACCACCGACGGCTTCCTGTACCCCAACCGCGTGCTCGAGTCGCGCGGGATCATGCAGCGCAAGGGCTTCCCGGAGAGCTACGACCGGCGCCGCCTGCTGCGCTTCGTGGCGGACGTGAAGGCCGGGCAGGAGCGGGTCGAGGCGCCGGTGTACTCCCACCTGACCTACGACATCCTCGAGGACGAGAAGGTCGTGGTGGAGCAGCCGGACGTGCTCATCGTCGAGGGCCTGAACGTACTGCAGCCGGCCCGGCCCCGCCGCGACGGTCGGCTCGGCATGGCCGTCTCGGACTTCTTCGACTTCTCCGTCTACGTCGACGCGCGGGCCGAGGACGTCCAGCGCTGGTACGTGGATCGCTTCCTCGCGCTGCGCCGCACCGCGTTCTCCGACCCGCGCTCCTACTTCCGCCGCTACGCCGACCTCACCGACGAGGAGGCCGCGGCGACCGCGCAGCGGATCTGGAGCTCGATCAACGGCCCGAACCTCGCCGAGAACGTGATCCCCACCCGCGGCCGCGCCGACCTCGTGCTGCGCAAGGACGGCCGCCACCGGGTCCACTCGGTGCTCCTGCGGAAGGTCTGAGCCCCGGGCTCCCCCTCCCCATGCGCGCTCCCGACCCTCGGGCACGGACACGCCCACCGAGAACACCGAAACCCGGCACCGGAGCCGGAGAACGGTGATCTCGATGGGCGTGCCGCGGGAGACCGGGCCCGGCTCAGAGCCCGACGCGCTCGCGGACGACGACGGCGAGGCGCTCGGCCACGGCGGTGGCCTGCTCGTCGGTGGGGGCCTCGACCATCACGCGCACGACGGGCTCGGTGCCGGAGGGGCGCAGCAGCACGCGGCCGGTCTCACCGAGCTCCCTCTCCGCCGCCGCGATCGCGTCGCCGACGCCGCGGTCGATGGTGGCCTTGGCCTTGTCGACGTCCTTGACGTTGATCAGCGCCTGCGGCATGCGGGTCATCACGGCCTTGAGCTCGGCGGCGGTGCGGCCGGTCTCGGCGATGCGCTGCAGCAGGTGGAGGGCGGTGAGCTCTCCGTCGCCGGTGGTGGCGTGCTCGGCGATGATCACGTGGCCGGACTGCTCGCCGCCGATGGAGAAGCCGCCGAGGTTCATCTCCTCGAGCACGTAGCGGTCGCCGACGGCGGTCTGCCCCAGCACGATCCCGTGCTCCTTCATGGCGAGCTTGAGGCCGAGGTTGCTCATGACGGTGACGACCAGGGTGTCCTCGTGGAGCTTGCCGCGCTCCTTGAGGTCCAGGGCCAGGATCGCCATGATCTGGTCGCCGTCGATGATCTCCCCCGCGGCGTCGACGGCGAGGCAGCGGTCGGCGTCGCCGTCGAAGGCCACGCCGATGTCGGCGCCGTGCTCGCGCACCGCGGCCTGCAGCGGCTCGAGGTGGGTGGAGCCGACGCCGTCGTTGATCAGCCCGCCGTCGGAGCAGTCGCCGATCACGTGCACGGTCGCGCCGGCGCGGCGCAGCGCCTCGGGGCCGGAGATCGCGGCGGCGCCGTTGGCGCAGTCGGCGACGACGGTGAGGCCCTCGAGGGAGCGGTCCAGGGTCCCGACGAGGTGGGTCACGTACTCCTCGATCGCGCCCTCGTAGCGGGTGATGGTGCCGACGTCGGTGCCCTGCGGGCGCTCCCACTGCTCCCCGAGGCGGGCCTCGATCGCGTCCTCGACCTCGTCGGGCAGCTTCGTGCCGCCGCGGGCGAAGAACTTGATCCCGTTATCGGGGGCGGGGTTGTGGGAGGCGGAGATCATCACGCCGAGGTCCGCGCCCGTGGACTGCACGAGATAGGCGAGGCCAGGCGTGGGCAGCACCTCGGCGTCGAGCACGTCCACGCCCGCGGAGGCGAGGCCGGCGCTGACCGCGGCGGCGAGGAAGTGCCCCGAGGGACGCGTGTCGCGGGCGACGATCGCGCGGGGACGGGTGCCGCCGAAGGCGCCGAGCGTACCGAGCACGTGCGCCGCGCCCACGGACAGCTCCACCGCGAGCTCCGCGGTGATGTCGTCGTTGGCGCGTCCGCGCACTCCGTCGGTGCCGAAGAGTCGTGCCACGGGGTTCTCCTAGGAAGTATCGGGGGTGGTGCTGCTCCCGGCGCGGGGTCGACGGAGCCGACGGGCCCGCACGGGCCGGGAGGACGCTGTGAGACTACCCGCTGAGGGTCGTGATTCCGGTGAGATCCCTCGTGCGCGGGGTGCGGCGCGGGTTACGTTGGCGGGATGTCCCCAACGGTCCTGCTCCCTCGACTGCTGCCCTCCGCGATCAGCCACCACGTGGGCGATCGCACGGCGGGCAGGAGCCTCGCCGCCGCGCGGGGCGGGAGCGTGGGCTCGGTGGACTGGGACGAGGCGAGCTCGACCCTGTCGGCCCAGGTCACGGAGACCGACGGCACCCGGCATCACACCGAGGCGGTCCTGACGGAGTACGAGGAGGACGCCGTCTCCCGCCGCTTCCAGACCCCGGGGCCGGGCGGGCTGTGGCGACCTCTCTCCTCGCGCTGCGACTGCCCGGTGGGCGAGGCGTGCCTGCACGTCGGCGCGCTGCTGTACCGGACCAACGACCTCGCGGTCCGCGCCGCGCGGGAGGAGCCGCCCGCGGAGTGGCGCACCGTGCTGCGTCCCCTGCTGAGCTCCCGCGCCTCCTCCGCGCGGTCCGGGACCGTCGCGAAGCCGCTCGCGCTGCGGGTGGATCTCGAGGCGGCCACCTCGGGCACCGGCACCTCCCGCCATCACCGCGAGGTCGCCACGCCCGCGCATCTCGTCGCTGGCGCCGAGCTGTGGCTGGGCCTGCGCCCCGTGACCCGCGGGCGCAAGGGCCTGTGGATCAAGGGCGACCTCTCCTGGCGCAGCTTCGAGTTCCGCCTCGCGGGCCGCGAGTACGACCCCGCCCAGGGCGAGGCGCTGACCAGGATCTTCGCGGCCGCCTCGGTGGAGCGCTCCTACACCTCCGGCGCGGTCGACCACCTGTGGCTGAACACCATCACCTCGCCCCTGCTGTGGCAGGCGCTCGCCCATGCGCTGGACGCGGGGGTCGAGCTGCTACCCGGCAGCGGCCTGGCCGCGATCTCGCTCGCGCGCGACGGGGAGGCGGGCCTGGACCTGCGGGCGGTCGGCACCGGCGCGGCCGACGGGCTCCCGGGCGGCGAGCCCGCCGCGGACGAGGGCGCCCCGGGCGACGCCTCCGCCGGGCCCTCCCCCGCTGACGGCCAGGTGGAGGGATCCACCGGCGCCCTCGAGGTCGCCCCGCGCTTCGCGATCGACGGCCTCGAGACGGAGCACGGCCGGCTGCTCGGCGGCGCCGGGGTGCTCGAGGCGCTCCCTGCGGACGAGCAGCTGCTCACCGCCCGCATCGCCCCGCTGCCCGCCGCGGTGCCGCGCGACCTGCGCACCCTCCTGCACCGTCGGGAGCCGCTGCGCGTCCCCGCCGCGGACCGCGAGGCGTTCCTCGACGTCGCCTACCCGAAGCTGCGCGCGCTGAGCCCCATGACCAGCCTCGACGGCAGCGTCGCCCTGCCGGCGGCCCGTCGGCCCGCCCTCCACCTCGAGGCCGCCTACGCCGACGGGGACCGGCTCGCCCTGCGCTGGTCCTGGCGCTACCACGACCCGGACCGGCGCCTGCCGATCGACCAGCGCCAGGGCGCGCACCGTGACACCGCCCACGAGGACGCGGTCATCGCCGAGGCCATGACCCTGTGGCCCCATCAGCCCAGCGACGCCGCCCAGCTCCTCTCCGGCGTGGACACCGCCGAGTTCACCGCCCACGTGCTCGATGCGCTGGACGCCCTGGACCACGTGGAGGTCGAGGTCACCGGCACCCGCCACGCCTACCGCGAGCTCGACGGAGCCCCGCAGGTGCGGATCACCCAGCACGCCTCCCCCGGCAAGAACGACTGGTTCGACCTCGGCTTCAACATCACCGTCGAGGGCCGGCAGATCCCCTTCCCGAGCCTGTTCGTGGCGCTCGCCCGCGGCCGGGACAAGCTGCTGATGCCGGACAGGACCTACTTCTCCCTGGACCACCCCGCCTTCGACGCGCTGCGCGAGCTGATCCGCGAGGGCGAGGCCCTGGCCGAGTGGGAGCCCGAGGTCCAGCGGATCTCGAAGTACCAGGTCGACATGTGGGACGAGCTCGCCGAGATCGCCGACCAGACCGAGGCGAGCGCGGAGTGGACCGCGGTCGTCGACCCGCTGCGCACCCTCGAGCACCGCCCCGCGCCGCCGCTGCCCCGCGGCCTGCAGGCGGAGCTGCGGCCCTACCAGCGCGAGGGCTTCGCGTGGCTGGCCATGCTCTTCGACCAGGGCCTCGGCGGGGTGCTCGCCGACGACATGGGCCTGGGCAAGACGGTGCAGACCCTCGCCCTGATCGCCCATGCCCGCGAGCAGTCCCCGTCGGCCCCGCCCTTCCTCGTCGTCGCCCCCGCCTCGGTGCTGCCGGTGTGGCGCCGTGAGGCCGAGCGCTTCGCGCCCGGGCTGCGCGTGCGGGTGCTCGAGGGCACCTCCGCCTCCCGCGGCGGCGCCGCCGAGGAGGACCTCGAGGGCGTGGACCTGGTGGTGACCAGCTATGCGGTGCTGCGACTGGACGAGGAGCTGTTCGCCTCGCGCCGTTTCCAGGGCTTCGTGCTGGACGAGGCGCAGTTCGTGAAGAACCGCCGCTCCCGCACGCACCTGGCCGCGAAGCGGGTGCGCGCCGGCATGCGCCTGGCGATCACGGGCACCCCGATGGAGAACTCCCTGGACGACCTGTGGGCGATCCTCGACCTGGTCGCGCCGGGTCTGCTCGGCACCGTGATCGGGTTCCGCAAGCGTTTCACGCTCCCGATCGCGACCGGCGAGGCGCCGCAGCGGATGGAGCAGCTGCGCCGTCGGATCCGCCCCTTCCTGCTGCGCCGCACCAAGGAGCTCGTCGCGAAGGAGCTGCCGGAGAAGCACGAGGAGGTGCTCACGGTGACGCTGTCGCCGGAGCACCGCGCCGCCTACGACTCGGTGCTGCAGCGAGAGCGGAAGAAGGTGCTGGGCCTGATCGACACGGACCTGGACCGCTCCCGCTTCATCGTCTTCCGCTCCCTGACCCTGCTGCGGATGCTGGCGCTGGACCCCTCGCTGGTGGACGCGGAGGAGTACGCGGACGTGCCCAGCTCCAAGCTCGAGGCGCTCTTCGACCGGCTCGAGGAGGTCATCGGCGACGGGCACCGGGTGCTGCTGTTCAGCCAGTTCACGACCTATCTCGACCGGGTCTCGGGCGAGCTCTCCGCGCGCGGGATCGACTTCGCGCACCTGGACGGCTCGACCCGGGACCGCGATGCGGCCGTCAGCGGCTTCCGCGACGGGGACGCGCCGGTGTTCCTGATCTCGCTGAAGGCGGGCGGCTTCGGCCTCACCCTCACCGAGGCGGACTACGTCTTCCTGCTGGACCCGTGGTGGAACCCGGCGGCGGAGAACCAGGCCGTGGACCGCGCCCACCGGATCGGCCAGGACCGGCAGGTGATGGTGTACCGGATGATCGCGGAGCACACGATCGAGGAGAAGGTCCTGGCGCTGCAGCGCCGCAAGGCCGAGCTGTTCGACTCGCTCACCGACGGCGGGCAGGCGTTCCGCTCCGCCGTCACCGCCGAGGACCTGCGCGAGCTGCTGAGCTGAGGGAGCGGCCGACGCGGCTCGGCCCCGGCGTCGGCCCGGGATCGGTGCGAGGTCGGTCCCACCGGGCCGACACGGGATCAGTCCCGCCAGGCAGGCAGGGCAGCCCCGTACTCTCCGACGTCCTGCGCGATCGTCCGTCCGTCGAGGCGCAGGGCCGGCGGCACCGCCTCCAGCTTCCGCTCCCCCGCCCGGACCCGGACCCGCGGCACCGGGAGCTCGATGCCCTTCTCCCCCGTCCGGCGCGGCAGCGCCCACAGCTCCTCGGCGGCGCCGAGCAGGCTGAGGCGCAGCGTCCGGGCGCGCGCCTCCGCGAAGGCGTCCAGCACCTCGGCGGCGAGCCGGTGGCCGGTCGCGAGGTCGAGCGCCTGGACGGGCAGCGCCCCAGGCCTGTCCTCGGTGCTGCAGAGTCTCGCGATCCCCGTGGCGGCCTGCACGATCGAGTCGAAGCCGGAACGTCCTCCCCACGGTCCGGTCCCGCCCCAGGCGGAGAGCTCGACGATCACCGCCTGCGGGGCGATCCGGGCGAGGTCGTCGATGCCCATCCCGTGCCGGGCGAGCGCTCCGGGGCGGTAGCCGGTGAGGATCGCGTCGGCCGAGGCGGCGAGCTCGAGCGCGCGGGCACGGTCCTCCTCGCGCCGCAGGTCCAGCAGGGTCGAGCGCTTGCCCATGCCGGTGGCGAGGTGCTGGGCGGGGATCTCCGGGCGCTGCGGCGGGTCCGCGCGCAGCACCTCGGCGCCGAGGCACGCGAGCAGCTGGGTCGCGGTGGGTCCGGCGAGCACGCGAGTGAGGTCCAGGACCCGCACCCCGTCCAACGGCAGGGCGCCGCCGCCCGCCGCCGCGTCGAGCGATGGGAGCGCCGGGCGCTCTCCGCGGTCCTCGCGCTCGACCCCGCCGTGCACGGCGCGCGCGAGCGCCTGGGGATGCCGTGCCCACTCGGCGCGCTCCCGGACCCGGACCGCGATCCCTCCGGCCTCGGCGACCTCGTCCTCGATGTCCGCGGCGCGGCGACGGGCGAGGACGCTCTCGAGCCCGGCCCGGTCGCGGATCCCGTAGAGCTCGCGCAGCGCCGCGGCGTGGTGGGGGAAGTTGCCGTGCAGCCGCACCCATCCGTCGGCCGCCCGCACGAACCCGGACAGCTCCGCCCAGGTCTCCACGCCCTCCCCGTCCACGCGCAGGTGGTCGTAGGCGGCGAAGCTCGCGCCGATCAGCGCCGGGGAGGTATCGACATGGACATCGAGCCCGCGTGCGCGGGCGAGGTGAGCGGCGGCGTCCCGGGCACGGTCCACGGCATCGCAGGCGAAGGTCTCGACGTCCAGCGGGCAGTCCCACCAGCGGTCCGTGGCGGAGGTCATGCCCGGCACGGTATCGCGCCGCTCGGGAGCGGGAGCACCAGCGGCAGCCCGACCCCGGCCGTGACGCCGCGTCCGCGTCCCGGCAGCGCGGTTCACCGCCAGGTCAGCAGCACCCCGAGCCATCCCGGCGCGATCGACGGATGCCTGCGCTCGACGCGCCTCTCGAGCACGGTCACCGGGATGCCGCGGGTGGCGGCGGCCGCGGCGACGGGCACGAGGGCCTCGGCGACCACGTCGGGGGCATGGGTCCACAGATCGCACAGCGCGTACCCGTAGTCCCCGCTGCGGTCGGCGCGGAGGCTGCGATGGCGGGGCGGGGCGACCTGGACGGCTCGATCCGCCACGGCCCCCAGGTCATGGAGCACGAGGGCGAGGCGAATGCGCGAGTGCGCGGCCACGAATGTCGGGTGGAGCGTGATGCCGGGCCCGCCGAGGGCCTCGAGCTCGTTCCGCGAGACCGCGGCGCCGATCCGCAGATCACGGACCACCAGGACCTCGGCGATCTCGTCCCAGCCGAGGACCAGCCCGCCCCGCACGATCACTCCCGAGGGCGTGAGCGCCAGATCGATCGCGTCGGCCCCCCCGACGGATCAGCCGGGGGACGCAGAGCCGGGCCAGCGCGATGCCGGCGCTCAGCGCGAGGACGGAGATCGTCGCGCCCAGGGCCTTGAGCATCACGTGCTCCCCGTCGAAGAACCACCCGCTCGGGCCGTCGAGGTACGCCGGCGCCTCCCAACCCACGAAGCTCGCGCGCGGGAAGTGCACCCACCAGGACCACAGATCGAGGACGTAGGCCAGCACGGTGGCGCCGAGCACCGGGAGCATCGGGATCCCGAGCAGCAGGAACAGCCCGGCCCTCAGGACCACGCCCAGCTGACCTCGCGCGGAGTAGCACAGCGATCCGGCCGGCAGCGGCGGCACGAGGGTGCGGGCCCCGCGCTCCCGTCGCGCGCTCCGCTGCGCCGCCCGGCCGCGGAGCATCCGGATCCCGCGCCGGGCGAGCGACCACAGCGGCGGCAGCACCAGCATCCCGAGCAGGGCGACCAGACAGGTCGCCGACAGCGCGAGGATCACCAGCTCCGGGGCGAGGGCGACCTCGAGGAGGGCGACGATCCGCTCGTACGCGAGGTCGACGGCCGGGCCGGGGTGCTCCCGGTGCGCGTGATCGATCCAGACGGCTGCGGGCACGACGACGAGCGACGGCCCGCCGGGGACCAGCAGGGCCACCGCGGCGGCGCGCCATCGCCTGCTCCTCCGGCGGGAGGGGCCGGCCCCGCCCGGGGCCTCCTGCCCGTCGGGCACCCCCTCCCCCTCGGGCGCAGCGGAGGCCGCGGCATCGAGCCGCCGTCGGCGGTGCGCGGCGGGGCGCACGGGGCGGAAGCGGCCGCTCGGGGCGAGGCGTCCGATCACGAACCCGGAGTACGTGTACAGCGCGATCCACACGACGGGGAGGACGCACGGCCCGAGGAGGAGGACGGCGAGCACGAACTCTGTGGTGCCCTCCTGGTGGGCCTGGCCGATCCCCCACACGATGAGGCCGCCCACGCCCAGCGTCAGGAGCTTCATGCCGATGATCCCGTACGCCTCGGCGGTGTAGGCGCCCGAGATCGTCGTCAGGTACCTCTCCAGGAGCCGGCGCTGCTGGCTCAGGGGACGCGCGCGCGGTGCGGAGGACGAGCCGTGGGATCCGAGCACCGCCGCAGACTATCCGGTGCGGTCCGCGCGCCGACCGCGAGTCTGGGCCCTGAACGCGACGATGCCCCCGACCCGGAGGTCGAGGGCATCGTGCGCACTGCGCAGGTGGGGGCGGAGCACTGCTCCGCGCCGATCAGCGCTTGGAGTACTGCGGCGCCTTGCGGGCCTTCTTGAGGCCTGCCTTCTTGCGCTCGATGATGCGCGCGTCGCGACGGAGGAAGCCGGCCTTCTTGAGGGTCGGGCGGTTGTGCTCCTCGTCGATCTGGTTCAGCGCGCGGGCGACGCCGAGGCGCACGGCCCCGGCCTGGCCGGACGGGCCGCCGCCGTTGAGGCGCACGATCACGTCGAAGCGGCCCTGGAGCTCGAGGACCGTGAACGGGTCGTTGACCTCCTGCTGGTGCAGCTTGTTCGGGAAGTAGTTCTCGAGCGAGCGGCCGTTGATGGTCCACTGGCCGGAGCCGGGGACCAGGCGGACACGGGCGATCGCACGCTTGCGACGGCCGGTGCCGTAGCCGGGCGCGGTGGCCGACTGGCCGGTGCCGACGGCGGCCTCGCCGGTCGACTCGGTGGTGAAGCTCGAGGGGGCCGACTCGTCGGTCACGGCCTCGAGGGACTCGGGGGTGGTCTCAGTCACGGTTCTCCTTGGTTCTTCCGTGCGGCAGGGCGGAGTGGCGGGAGCCCCCGCTTACTGCGCCACCTGGTCGATGGTGAAGGGGACGGGCTGCTGAGCGCTGTGGGGATGCTCGGAACCCGAGTAGATCTTGAGCTTCTTGATCTGCTGATCAGCGAGCTTGTTCTTGGGGAGCATGCCGCGGATGGCCTTCTCCACTGCCTTCTCGGGATTCTTCTCGAGGAGCTCGGAGTAGGGGACGCCGCGGAGGCCGCCCGGGTAGCCGGAATGGCGGTAGGCGAGCTTCGCCTCACGCTTGTTGCCGGTCAGCGCGACCTTGTCGGCGTTGATGATGATGACGAAGTCGCCCGCATCCACATGGGGTGCGAAGACCGGCTTGTGCTTCCCCCTCAGGAGCTGGGCAGCCTGGGAAGCGAGCCGGCCGAGGACGACATCCGTTGCGTCGATGACGTACCAGGAACGCTCGACATCGCCGGGCTTCGGGGTGAACGTACGCACTCGTGCCTTCTTCTCTCGTGGTGGTGCCAGG
>Ga0079224_100013046_pt1 | contig 11549 bp, 12 predicted proteins | sample Stecom2015_FD_80414 | JGI IMG/M metagenome (GOLD analysis project Ga0079224, IMG submission 80414) | Agricultural soil microbial communities from Utah to study Nitrogen management - Steer compost 2015 | ecosystem: Environmental > Terrestrial > Soil > Agricultural land | place: USA: Utah...
CACCTCTTCAACTACGGCGTGGCCATGTACATCGATCCGGAATTCACCGTGCAGGTGATCCGCAATCAGGACCAGGTCACTCCCTGGAGCGTGCTCAGCGAGGCGCTGAAGAACTTCCAGCTCGGCCCGTCGCGGGCCAACCGCGCGCTGTTTCGCGGCGTGCACGACGGCCGCTACAAGTTCGCCCGCTACTTTGCGCCGCACGACCACCACATCCCCGAGGATTTCGAGAACCTGGTCGGTCGCAACGATCTGGAGCTCTACGACACCCACGAGGACCCGGACGAGCTGAACAACCTGGCCAGGGACCCGCAGGCGCACCGCGAGCTGCTGCTGCGGCTGAACGCCCAGACCAACGCCCTGATCCGCAGGGAGATCGGCACCGACGACGGCAGCGAGCACATCGGGCCGACCTTCCTTTACAGCTGACCGAAAGCGGCCAGAGAGCCGCAGGAGATGAAAACCATGCTAGGGACAATCGCCAGAGTTCTGCTGTTGGCGTTCTGGGGGCTGGCACTGGCCAACCTGGTCAGTCCGCTACCGACCCCCTGGGAGGTGACGCTCAACGCGGTGGCCGGCACCACGCTGGTGCTGCACCTGATCGAGCTGGTGGTGTTCAACCGTCTGCTCGCCGCGCAGCCGTCGCCCTGGCAGCATCGCCTGCAGGTGCTGCTGTTCGGGCTGGTGCACCTGCAGAAGCTGCACTGAACCTCAGCTGAGGTCGGCCAGCGGGTGCGCACCGTCCCAGGCCGGGATGAAGTGCGCCGCGACCAGCTCGGCCGGTACGCTGTTCACATCGCGGTAGCGCCAGTGGGCGGGGCGCTTCTCGATCAGTCGTGCGCGCACGCCTTCGCTGAATTCGCCGTGCCGGCAGCAGGCCAGACTCATCGCGTATTCCATGCGCAGGTTGTCGGCCAGCGACTGGTGACGGGCGCGGCGCAGCTGTTCCCAGACCAGCCAGGCGGTGAGCACGCTGCCCTTGCGCAGGTTGTCGGCAGCCGCTGCCAGCAGCGGATCGGTGTGGCCTTCCAGGTCGGCCACGGCCTGCCAGGCAGCGGGCAGATCGGGCACATCGAGCAATTCACGCAGCAGCGGCAGATGCGCCGGCCAGGCGGCGGGCGGAGTGGCGTCGGCCGCTTCGGCGGCCAGTCTCTGCAGCTGCGCGTGCAGCTGGTGTAGACCGTCCCGGCGCCAGTCGAGGGCCTGCAGGGCCTCGATCAGCGCCGGTTGCTGATCGCTGCGCAGCAGCCGGTCGGCCAGCCCGAAGGCCAGCGCATCGGCGGCATTCAGCACGCTGGCGGTCAGGCCGAGGAACAGCCCGAGCGGCGCCGGCAGGCGGCTGAGAAAGTGGCTGCCGCCGGCATCCGGGTAGAGACCGATCAGCACCTCCGGCATCGACAGCCGGCTGTCCGGGGTGACGATGCGGACCGAGGCGCCCTGCATCAGGCCCATGCCCCCGCCCATCACATGGCCATGGGCCCAGCAGATCAGCGGCTTGGCGTAGCGGTGGATGAGATGATCCAGACGGTATTCGGCGGCGAAGAAGTCGCGGGCCACCTGCGGGATCTCGCCGGGCTCGCGCTGCGCCTCGACGATCCGGCGCACATCGCCGCCGGCGCAGAAGGCCTTCTCGCCGGCGCCGCGCAGCAGCACGCAGGCGATCTGCGGATCGGCCTGCCAGGCGCGCAGGCGGGCGTCCAGCGCCTCGACCATTTCCAGCGAGAGGGCGTTGAGGTTGCGGGGCGAGTCCAGGGTGGCGAGGCCGAGGCGGCTGCCGTCGGCGCAGGGCAGTTCTTCGAAGATCACGTTCATTCGGTGTATCCGCAGGCTGGCCGGGCAGTGCCCCGGTCGACGATGGCTGCCGGCAGGGTAGCAGGGCTCCGGTGGCCAGGGCACTGGCCGCGCGCGCCAGTGCTGCGCAAGGGGCCGGGGAATGTGTTATCAAGCCTGTTTCGCGCGTCTGCTGCGCCGTTTCCATGCTGACTCAGGAGAGCCTCATGTCCCGTTCCAACGTCATCGCCGGCCTCGATCAGGGCCGCCTGGCCGCCATCGACCGGCTCCTCGAGCGCGACTACCTGCAGTCGGGTCGTCTGCCCGGCGCCCTGACCCTGGTGGCCCGCCGTGGCGAAGTGGCCTGGTGCAGCGCCCAGGGCCTGATGGACGTCGAGCGCAACAAGCCGGTGCAGCGCGACACCCTGTTCCGCATCTATTCGATGACCAAGCCGGTCACCTCGGTGGCCATGCTGCAGCTCTACGAGCAGGGCCGCTTCCTGCTCGACGACCCGGTGCACCGCTATATCCCTGCCTGGAAGAACCAGCGCGTCTACAAGGCCGGCGTCTACCCGAACTTTCTGACCGAGCCGGCGGCGCGGCCGATGACCGTCCGCGACCTGTTCACCCACATGTCCGGCCTGACCTACGGCTTCATGCAGCGCACCAATGTCGACGCCGCCTACCGCACACTCGGCCTGGACGGCAGCGCCGAGCTGACCCTCGACAAGCTGGTCGACGCGTTGGGCCGCCTGCCGCTGGAGTTCTCGCCGGGCAGCGCCTGGAACTACTCGGTGGCCACCGACGTGCTCGGTTATCTGGTCCAGGTGCTCTCCGACAAGCCGCTGGACGACTACTTCCGCGAGCACATCTTCGAGCGGCTGGGCATGCGCGACACCGGCTTCCAGGTGCCGGCGGACAAGCTCGAGCGCTTCGCTGCCTGCTACCAGGCGACCGCCGAGGGCGGCTTCAGCCTGCAGGACGATCCGCGCGGCTCGCACTTCACCCGCGAGCCGCGCTTCCTCTCCGGCGGTGGCGGACTGGTTTCGACGCTGGACGACTACTTCCGCTTCGCCCAGGCGCTGTGCAACGGCGGCGAGCTGAACGGCCGGCGCATTCTCGGCCGCAAGACCCTGGACTTCATGCGCATGAACCATCTGCCCGGCGGGGCCGAGCTGCCGGCGCTGGCGCAGGGCGGTTCGTTCAGCGAGACGCCTTACGAAGGCCAGGGCTTCGGCCTCGGCGTGTCGGTGAAGGTCGACGTGGCGCGCTCGCAGGTCAACGGCTCGGTGGGTGAATACGGCTGGGGCGGCATGGCCGGTACTTTCTTCTTCGTCGACCCGAGCGAACAGCTGGTGATGCTCTTCATGACCCAGCTGATGCCTTCCTCGCTGTATCCGATCCGTCAGCAGCTGCGCGCCATCGCCTACGGTGCGCTGGTCGATCTGCCCGGCGCTTGACGGTTGGACGGTGCGCCTCTAGCGTGCCGGCTTTCACTGGGAGGCGAGGATGAGCGACGACGACCGGATCAGGCTGGAGGCGAGCTGGAAGGCCGCCCTGCGCGACGAGTTCGAGAAGCCCTACATGCGCGAGCTGAGCAGCTTCCTGCGCGCCGAGAAGGCCGCCGGCAAGCTGATCTATCCGCCGGGGCCGCTGATCTTCAATGCGCTGAATTCCACGCCGCTGGACCGCGTGCGCGTGGTGATCATCGGTCAGGACCCCTATCACGGGCCGGGGCAGGCGCACGGACTGTGTTTCTCGGTGCAGCCGGGCGTGCCGGTGCCGCCATCGCTGCAGAACATCTACAAGGAGCTCAAGCGCGACCTGAACATCGATCCGCCCAGCCACGGCTATCTGCAGTCCTGGGCGGATCAGGGCGTGCTGCTGCTCAACACCTCGCTGACCGTCGAGGCCGGGCGTGCCGGTTCGCACGCCAAGGCCGGCTGGCAGCCGTTCACGGACCGGATCATTCAGGTGGTGAGCGAGGAACGGCCGAATCTGGTGTTCCTGCTCTGGGGTTCACATGCGCAGAGCAAGTTGCCGCTGATCGATCGCACCCGCCATCTGACGCTGTGTTCGGCGCATCCCTCGCCGCTGTCGGCGCATCGCGGCTTCATCGGCAACGGCCACTTCAGCCACTGCAACCGCTTCCTGACGCAGCACGGGCTGGAGCCGATCGACTGGCGCCTGCCCGAGCTGGCCTGAGCCGGCGAATCAGCCCTGCAGCATGCTCATCGCCGCTTCCATGGCGGCGGAGAGGTCCTCGTCCTCGTCGGTCGGCTGGCTCGGGTCGAGGCCGAGGCGGGCGAAGGCCGAAACCTGGCTCCAGTCGATCTGCGCGTAGGGGTGCTGGGTGCCCTGATAGCTTTGCAGGGTGGCGACCTGGACGATATCCACGTAATCCACCGCAGCCGACTGGCGGCTGAAGTCCTGGTACTGGCCGGGCACCACGGCGATCGGCTCCGGGAAGTCCCAGGCGCGCAGGATCTTCTCGCCGACGATCGGGTGGATGCGCTCGATCACGTGGTTGAGGCTGATCGAGTCGGAGAGCAGCTCGTTGTGCTCCTCGGCGTAGGTGAGGATCGGCAGCACGCCAATCTGGTGCACCAGGCCGGCGAGGGTCGCCTGGTCGGGCTGCAGGCGGGTGTAGTGGCGGCACAGCACATGGCTGATGCCGGCGATCTCTGTGCTGCGGTTCCAGACCTCGCGCAGCTTGCGGTCGACCACGTCGCTGGTGGCCTGGAACATCTGCTCCATGGCCAGACCGGTGGCCAGGTTGCAGGTGTAGTTGATGCCGAGCCGGCTGATCGCCATCTGCAGATCGGTGATCTCGCGGCTGGTACGCAGCAGCGGGCTGTTCACCACCTTGACGATGCGCGCGGTGAGCGCGGCGTCGTTGCCGATCACCTTGGCCAGCGCGGTGATGTTGACGTCCGGATCTTCCGCGGCTTCGCGAACCTTGAGCGCCACTTCCGGCAGCGTCGGCAGGACCAGCTCGTCGTTCTCGATGGCCTGGATCAATTCACTTTGAACTTTCTCGGCAAGCTTGCTCATGAAGTCTTCTCTGTGTGTTGGCTGCCGGCGTCTCCCGCCGGTCTAGGTCTGATTTTTCAGCGCTGGATTTCGCGGTCGCGATCCAGCGTATAGGGCAGTTCCAGTCGCTCCAGGGGCGCACCGTCGGCGCTGCCGAGGAACAGGCGGCCGTCCTCGATGGCGTCCTCCTGGACCACGGCGAGCAGCTCGCAGCGATCACCGGCCGGGGCGGCCAGCACCACTTCGCCGACGCTGCTGGTGTGTACCGGCGAGAATAGCTCGGTGCCCGGCGCCGGCACGGTGGCATCGGTAGCCAGGCGGTACATGCGGCGCTTGAGACGCCCCAGGTACTGCATGCGCGCGACGATTTCCTGCCCAGCGTAGCAGCCCTTGCGGAAGCTGACGCCGCCGACGGCCTGCAGGTTGATCATCTGCGGAATGAACAGCTCGCGGGTGGCGCCGAACACCTGGCCGAGACCAGCGCGCACCTGGCCGAGCAGCCAGGTCTCGAGCGGCGCCTGCGGCAGGTCGCCGAGGTCGACCGGCTGGCCGGCCGGCACCCAGAGTTCGACGCGCTGGGCGCTGATGCGGATCGCCAGACGGTCACCGGCGCGGCGGGTATCACCGGCCTCCGGGCCGGGGATCAGATCGGCCGGCAGCGGCAGCTGCTCGTCAGCGGCCTGCAGGCCGAAACGCTGCCACGCGGCGCTGGCGTCGCGCAGCCTGACCTTGGAGAACACGGCGTACTTCTGCAGGTCGGCCAGCTGCGTCGCGACCAGCTCGGCGGCCAGGGCCAGCAGGTAGCCCTCGCCGAACGGCAGGATGCGGAAACTGGAAACCATGCGCCCCTTGGGCGTGCAGCGGGAACCCAGGCTGCTGTGCGCGGCGTCGAGGTAGTCGAGGTTGCAGGTCAGCTGGCCCTGGAGGAACTTGGCGGCGTCCGCTCCCTCGACAGCCAGCAGGCCTTCGTGGGCAAGGACGGTGTGGAACGCGGAAGTGGACATCAAGGCGTACGACAGGCTCTTGGGGATCGGGCCATCATAGAGCGGCGGAGGCGGCCATGCCAGCGGCGGGCGGCGCCGCTATACTGCCCGCCTCACAACGTGGAGCTGTTATTCCAATGGTCGATGCTATCGAACTCAATCGCCTGTTCTGGCACAGCCGCCGCGGCATGCTGGAGCTGGATGTCCTGCTGGTGCCCTTCGTCCAGGAAGTCTATCCGCAGCTCTCGGCCGAGGATCAGGCGCGCTACCGCAAGCTGCTGGAGTGCGAGGACCAGGACATGTTCGGCTGGTTCATGCAGCGCGGCGAACCCGAGGATCCGGACCTGCGCTACATGGTTCGGATGATTCTGGACCGTGTCCAGCCGAAGTGAGCACTTCGAATGTCACTGGCGGGGCTCGCCGCGGCTGGCCCTGCTCTATGTCGGCGTCTGTGCGCTGGCACTTCTGAGCCTGATCGGCCTTTCGCTGCCCTGGTATCTACGTCTGCTGCTGGCGCTGGCCTGCCTGGTGCATGCCGCCTGGGTGCTGCCGCGACGCATCCTGCTGAGCCATCCCGCGGCCTGGACCGGCCTGCGCCGCACGGCCGACGGCTGGGCATTGTTGAATGCCCGCGACGGCTGGCAGCCGGTGCAGCTGCGCCCGGACAGCCTGGCCCTGCCACTGGTTGTGGTCTTGCGCTTTCGCCGTCCCGGCCGGCGCTGGAGCGAAGGCCTCTGCATTCCCTTCGACAGCCTGCCGGCCGAGGCGCATCGCCAGCTGCGCGTGCGCCTGCGCTTCAGCCGGCGTAGGTGGGCGGTGCCAGGATAGTGTCGAGCGCCTCGGGCTGCTGCCCGGGGTAGTCGAGGGTGTAGTGCAGGCCACGGCTTTCCCTGCGCTGCATGGCCGAGGCGATCATCAGCTCGGCGACCAGCGCCAGGTTGCGCAGCTCGATCAGGTCGCGACTGACCTTGTAATTGGAATAGAACTCGTCGATTTCCGCCTGCAGCAGGCGGACGCGGTGCTGGGCGCGCATCAGCCGCTTGTTGGTGCGCACGATGCCCACGTAGTCCCACATGAAGCGCCGCAGCTCGTCCCAGTTGTGGGCGATGATCACGTCCTCGTCGGAGTCGGTGACCTGGCTGGCATCCCAGTCGGGCAGGGCCGGCGGCTCGCCGATGGCGTCCAGCTGGGCGCGGATGTCGGCGGCCGCCGAACGGGCGTAGACGAAGCACTCCAGCAGCGAGTTGCTGGCCAGCCGGTTGGCGCCGTGCAGGCCGGTGAAGCTGGTCTCGCCGATCGCGTAGAGGCCGGGCACGTCGGTGTGACCGTGCTGGTCGACCACTACGCCGCCGCAGGTGTAGTGCGCCGCCGGCACCACCGGAATCGGCTGGCGGGTGATGTCGATGCCGAAGCCCAGACAGCGCTCGTAGACGGTGGGGAAGTGCTCGCGGATGAACTCGGCCGGCTTGTGGCTGATGTCGAGGTAGACACAGTCGATCCCCAGTCGCTTCATCTCGTGGTCGATGGCGCGCGCCACGATGTCGCGCGGCGCCAGCTCGGCTCGCGCGTCGAAGCGCGGCATGAAGCGCTCGCCGTTGGGCAGCTTGAGCAGTGCGCCTTCGCCGCGCAGCGCCTCGGTGATCAGGAAATTCTTGGCTTGCGGGTGGTACAGGCAGGTCGGGTGGAACTGGTTGAACTCCAGGTTGCCGACCCGGCAGCCGGCGCGCCAGGCCATGGCGATGCCGTCACCGCAGGCGCCGTCGGAGTTGCTGGTATAGAGGTAGACCTTGGCCGCACCGCCGGTCGCCAGCACCACGAAGCGCGCGGCGAAGGTATCCACCTCGCCGGTGGTGCGGTTCAGCACATAGGCACCCAGGCAGCGTTCGCCGGGCAGGCCGAGACGGCGTTCGGTGATCACGTCGACCGCGACGTGTTGCTCCAACAGCTCGATGTTCGGGCGCTGGCGGGCGCGGCCGAGCAGGGTGTTGAAGATGGCCGCGCCGGTGGCATCGGCGGCATGGATGATGCGCCGGTGGGTGTGGCCGCCCTCACGGGTCAGGTGGAACTCGAAGCCGCCGTCCTCGTGCGAATGCTCGTCACGGGTGAAGGGCACGCCCTGGTCGATCAGCCACTGGATGGCCTGGCGGCTGTTCTCGACGGTGAAGCGCACCGCGTCCTCGCGGCACAGGCCGCCGCCGGCGATGAGGGTGTCCTGGACGTGCGACTCGACGGTATCGCCGTCATCCAGCACGCCGGCGACGCCGCCCTGGGCCCAGTAGGTCGAGCCGGTGGCCAGGTCGCCCTTGCTGAGGACGGCGATTTTCAAGTGCTCCGGCAGGGTCAGGGCCAGCGTCAGGCCGGCGGCCCCGCTGCCGATGACCAGCACGTCGTGACGATGATGGCGACTCATGAGGGGGAATCCGGAGGGGCAAAAGCGGTCGCTAGTATATAGAGAGGCAGGCATGCACAATAGGCGATCAAAACCTACCAATTTGCTCGGGTTTTTATCGCTCGGTGTGCGGTTGAGGACGTTTTCGAAACGGCGGGAACCATTTTGGGTACCCCTGTTCTAAACGCGGATTCCTTGTGCCGCATGCCGGGACCTTTTTACGTGTCCCTGCTGGCAGCCTACGGCAGCCATGGCGCGCCGGTTGGACTGATCCGATCAGCTGGGAGCGTTTTTTGGGGGAGAGAACTTTTGCCAGCACCCTTGGTCTACTCCGGCGAGAGAAGACAGGGGGTTGCGTGCATATCTCCTCCGAGCTTGACGAGGAGAGTACATGCTGACTCAGGAAGAAGATCAAAAGCTGGTCGAGCGTGTCCAGAAGGGTGACAGGCGAGCGTTCGATCTGCTGGTGATGAAGTACCAGCACAAGATTCTCGGGCTGATCGTGCGCTTTGTGCACGACACCCATGAAGCCCAGGATGTTGCACAGGAAGCGTTCATCAAGGCGTATCGCGCGCTGGGCAACTTCCGCGGGGACAGTGCGTTCTACACGTGGCTGTACCGCATCGCCATCAACACGGCGAAGAATCATCTGGTGTCCCGCGGACGTCGTCCGCCGGACAACGATGTGAGCTCCGAGGACGCTGAGTTCTATGACGGTGATCATGGGCTCAAGGATCTGGAGTCTCCGGAACGGCTGATGTTGCGGGACGAAATCGAGGGCACGGTCCATCGAACCATCCAGCAACTGCCGGAAGATTTGCGCACGGCACTGACCTTGCGTGAATTCGATGGATTGAGTTACGAAGACATCGCCTCCGTCATGGCGTGTCCCGTAGGTACCGTACGCTCACGCATCTTCCGGGCGCGTGAGGCAATCGACAAGGCTCTGCAGCCGTTGTTGCAAGAGACCTGATTTCGGCGTCAGCCAAGAGAGGAACGCTATGAATCGTGAAGCCCTGCACGAATCGCTGTCCGCAGTCATGGATAACGAGGCGGACGAGCTGGAACTGCGCCGGGTCCTCGCAGCCAGTGAGGATTCGGAGCTGCGCGCGACCTGGTCGCGCTACCAGATCGCACGTGCAGCGATGCACAAGGAGCTCCTGATCCCGAACCTGGACGTCGCCGCCGCGGTTTCCGCAGCGCTCGACAAGGAGCCGGTACCCGCTCGCCGGGCTGGGCTGCTGCGCAGCGTCGGCCGGGTGGCGGTGGCTGCCTCGGTGACGGTGGCGGTGCTTGCCGGTGTGCGCTTCTATAACGCCTCCGAAGCCGGGGCTGGTGCCCAGCTGGCGGAACGTCCGGCCGCTGCGCCGGCGAGCACTCTGCCGCAGGTTCAGGAGCCCGCCGTGCTGGCAGGCTACTCGCTGTCGGCCGAGCCGGGTGAGGCCGCTCAGGCTGCCGAAGGGCCGTCGCAGTGGCATCAGCAGCGTCTGCCGGGCTATCTGCGCCAGCACGCTCAGGAAGCCGGTCTGAGTGAGGGGCCGCTGCCCTACGCCCGGGCTGCCAGTCTGGAAAACCGCTAAGGAGAGCCATGCGCGCCCTCATTCCTGCCCTCTTGCTGTCGGTCGGCATGGCTTCCGCCGTGCAGGCCGAGGAGGCGACGGCCTGGCTGTCCCGCCTGGCTCAGGCCGATCGGCAACAGCCCTACCAGGGCACCTTCATTTACGAACGCAATGGCAGCTTCTCGACTCACGGCGTCTGGCGCGCGGTGGTCGAGGGGCAGATGCGCGAGCGTCTCTATCAACTCGACGGTCCCGAACAGGAAGTGCTGAAGGTCGACGGCGCACTGCGCTGCATCGCCGGCAGCATGGCCGAGCAGCTGGAAGGCGCGGCCTACTGGCCGTCCCGTTCGCTGGATCCGGTGCGACTCGCCGAGCATTATCAGTTCAAGCTGGCCGGTGAATCGCGAGTCGCCGGACGTGCCACCCAGATCATCCAGCTGGCCCCCTCCGATCAGCATCGCTATGGCTATGAACTGCACCTGGACAAGGAAACCGGGGTGCCGCTCAAGTCGTTGCTGCTGAGCGAAAAGGGTCAGTTGCTGGAGCGCTTCCAGTTCGCCCGGTTCGAGCCGCGCAGCGATATCGCCGCCAGTGACCTGGCGGTCGGCAGAAACTGCCAGGCGGTGCAGATCGGCACCCCTGAGTCGGACTCGGTCGCCTGGCAGCCGCGCTGGCTGCCGCCGGGCTTCGAGCTGGTCGGGGTGACCGAGCGGCAGGGTCGCAACGCTCACCCGCTGGTGTTTATGACCTACCTGGATGGCCTGGCGCGCTTCTCAGTGTTCATCGAGTCCCTGGCCGGCGAGCAGGTCGAGGACGCCCGCCATCAGCTCGGCCCCACGGTGGTGGTGTCGCGACGCCTCAGTGCGGCGGATGGTGATTACATGGTCACCGTGGTTGGCGAGATTCCCTTCGGCACTGCCGAGCGCGTGGCCGTGTCGCTGGCTGCCACCGATGGTGTGGCTGCAACGCCCTGACGGGGTGAGCCTTGCCTGCGGTGTGCAATTTCGATCAGGACGTGGTTCGGTTCCGGGCCCCGTCCTGTTTTCATTCCAGCACCCTTCCGGTGGCTGACCACTTTTGGGACTGTTGTGCTGAGCGTGTTCTGGCGACACACTCCTGATCCGGTTTCTGATCGTCCTTTAGGGGAGCAGTAGTTCATGTTCAACCTGAAACGTAGTCTTGGCTTCCTCGTGGCGGTGCTGACGGCGCTCCAGCTGGCACCGGCCGCCGCCCAGCTGCCCGAGTTCACCGAACTGGTCGAGCAGGCCTCGCCGGCCGTGGTGAACATCAGTACCCGGCAGAAGCTGCCGGAGCGCACGCCCACCGATCCGCTGATGATGCCCGATCTGGAAGGCATCCCGCCGATCTTCCGGGAGTTCTTCGAACGCAACATGCCGCGGGTCCCCAATGGCGGACAGCAGCGCCAGGCGCAGTCGCTGGGTTCGGGCTTCATCATTTCGCCCGATGGCTACGTGCTCACCAACAATCACGTGGTGGCCGGTGCTGACGAGATCATCGTTCGACTCTCCGACCGCAGCGAGCTGGAAGCCCGGCTGGTGGGCGCCGATCCGCGCACCGACGTTGCCCTGCTCAAGGTCGAGGGCAGCAACCTGCCGACCGTCAAGCTGGGCGACTCCGAGAAGCTCAAGGTCGGTGAATGGGTACTGGCGATCGGCTCGCCGTTCGGCTTCGACCACTCGGTAACCGCCGGCATTGTCAGCGCCAAGGGGCGCAGTCTGCCCAACGAGAGCTACGTGCCCTTCATTCAGACCGATGTGGCCATCAACCCGGGCAACTCCGGCGGCCCGCTGTTCA
>Ga0079224_100013048_pt1 | contig 11549 bp, 10 predicted proteins | sample Stecom2015_FD_80414 | JGI IMG/M metagenome (GOLD analysis project Ga0079224, IMG submission 80414) | Agricultural soil microbial communities from Utah to study Nitrogen management - Steer compost 2015 | ecosystem: Environmental > Terrestrial > Soil > Agricultural land | place: USA: Utah...
CTGCAGGCCGGGGCCAGCGGCTACCTGCTGAAGAACATCGATGGCGATGCCCTGGTGGCGGCCATCCGCAAGGCCGCGGCGGGCGGAGCCGCGATTGCCGAAGAAATGACCGGCAAGCTGATCGAGCAGTTCCGGCGGCGCTCCGATCCGATGCCGGGTGCGGGGCCGCGCGACCGCCTGACGCCGCGCGAGCGCGAGATCGTCCAGTGCCTGGCGCGGGGTGAAAGCAACAAACTCATCGCCCGCAACCTGGCGCTGTCCGAAAGCACGGTCAAGATCCATGTCCAGAACATCCTGAAAAAGCTCGGCCTGAGCAGCCGGGTCCAGGTGGCGGTCTATGCGGTCGAGCATGGCCTGCTCGACGAGCCCTGAGTTGCGCCCCATGTTGCAACGCGGTAAATTAGCCGCTCGGTCGGCCCCATCGCGGTCGGCCGATGTGGCGAACGTTCCCGGGTCACACACCCGGTTTTTTTCGTCTTCCGTCTTTATGTCCCAGGATGTGTCACGAGCGCGGTCCGGGACGTCCATTTCCACCACGTTGCGCCCCATGGGCGCGTGTGTCTCGTGCCAAGGGGTACAGACTGGTCCCGCAATGTGTCCGGGCAAAGCGATTCCGTGAATCGCCCAGCGTCGGATCATGTCGCGGATCGCCGGTACTGGCCCAGGCTGCCGAAAGGCCACTTGGTGCCCGACACGGGTCAAGAAAGGAATCAACATGGAACTCAATGGCGCCGACATCGTCGTGCGTTGTCTGATCGAGGAAGGCGTAGACCATGTGTTTGGCTACCCCGGCGGCGCGGTCCTCTACATCTACGACGCAATCTACAAGCAGGACAAATTCCAACACGTCCTCGTGCGGCACGAACAGGCGGCCGTCCATGCCGCCGATGCCTACTCCCGATCCTCCGACAAGACCGGCGTCTGCCTGGTGACCAGCGGGCCGGGCGTGACCAATGCCGTCACCGGCATCGCCACGGCCTACATGGACTCGATCCCCATGGTCATCATCAGCGGCCAGGTCCCCACGCATGCCATCGGCCAGGACGCCTTCCAGGAATGCGACACGGTCGGCATCACCCGTCCCTGCGTCAAGCACAACTTCCTGGTGCGTGACGTCAAGGACCTGGCGGACACGATGCGCCGCGCCTTCTACATCGCGTGCTCGGGCCGTCCCGGCCCGGTGCTGGTGGACATCCCCAAGGACGTTTCGGTGGCGATGTGCAAGTACACGCCGCCGCGCAATCCGGTCCAGCTGCGTTCCTACGCGCCGGTCACCAAGGGGCACCAGGGCCAGATCAAGAAAGCCGTGCAGATGCTGCTGGCCGCCGAACGCCCGATGATCTACGCGGGCGGCGGGGTCGTGCTGGCCGATGCCGCCGACGAACTGCGCAAGCTGGTCCGCCTGACCGGCGCCCCCTGCACCACGACGCTGATGGGGCTGGGCTCCTACCCGGGCACGGACGAACGGTTCGTCGGCATGCCCGGCATGCACGGCACCTACGAAGCCAACATGGCGATGCAGAACTGCGACGTGCTGATCGGCATCGGCGCGCGCTTCGACGATCGAGTGATCGGCAATCCCAAGCATTTCGCCCAGGTGCCGCGCAAGATCGTGCACGTGGACATCGACCCGTCCTCGATTTCCAAGCGGGTGCGGGTGGACGTGCCCATCGTGGGCGACGTCAAGGAAGTCCTGCAGGACCTGATCGGGCTGTATGCCCAGTCGATGGCCGAGCAGGGGGCCGCGGAACAGCGGCTGGCCGCCTGGTGGAAGCAGATCGACGCGTGGCGCGGCCGCAAGTGCCTGGACTACGAGCAGTCCGACACGGTGATCAAGCCGCAGTTCGTGATCCAGAAGCTGTGGGAGATCACGCGCGGCCAGGCGTTCGTCACGTCCGACGTGGGCCAGCACCAGATGTGGGCGGCCCAGTACTATCCCTTCCCGGAACCGCGCCGCTGGATCAATTCCGGCGGCCTGGGCACCATGGGCGTGGGCCTGCCCTATGCCATGGGGGTGCAGATGGCCAATCCGGACCGGGACGTCGCCGTCATCACCGGCGAGGGCTCGATCCAGATGAACATCCAGGAATTGTCCACCTGCAGCCAGTACCGCCTGACGCCCAAGATCCTGTGCCTGAACAACCGCTACCTGGGCATGGTGCGCCAGTGGCAGCAGATCGAATACGGTTCGCGCTATTCGGAATCGTACGTCGATGCCTTGCCGGATTTCGTCAAGCTGGCCGAGAGCTACGGCCACATCGGCATGCGCATCGACAAGCCGGCCGACGTCGAGCCGGCCCTGCGCGAAGCGTTCACGAAATACAAGGACCGCCTGGTCTTCATGGATTTCATCACCGATCAGACCGAGAACGTCTGGCCCATGGTGAAGGCAGGCCGCGGCCTGACCGAGATGCTGCTGGGTTCCGAGGATCTGTGAGGGGATAAGACATGAAACACGTGATTTCCATCCTGCTGGAAAACGAACCTGGCGCCCTGTCGCGCGTGGTGGGGCTGTTTTCGGCTCGCGGCTACAACATCGAACCGCTGACCGTCGCGCCCACCGAGGACGCCACCCTGTCGCGGATGACGATCGTCACGGTCGGCTCCGACGAGATCATCGAGCAGATCACCAAGCACCTCAACCGGCTGGTGGACGTGGTCAAGGTCGTCGATCTGTCCGAAGGCCCCCATGTCGAACGCGAGCTCATGCTGATCAAGGTCCGTGCGGTCGGCAAGGAGCGCGAAGAAATGAAGCGCATGGCGGAAATCTTCCGCGGGCGCATCATCGATGTCACCGACAAGACCTACACCATCGAGCTGACCGGGGTGCAGGACAAGATCGCTGCCTTCATCGGCGCGCTGGACCGCAGCGCCATCCTGGAGACCGTCCGCACCGGCGTCTCCGGCGTGGGGCGCGGCGAGCGCGTATTGAAATTGTGAACCCCACGGGCGTCCTGCCGTACGGGCGCCCGGCTGCAACCAACCTCTCGTTTCAGAATTAAAAAATCGGAGTATCCAACATGAAAGTTTTCTACGACAAAGACTGCGACCTGTCCCTGATCAAGGGCAAGACTGTCGCCATCATCGGCTATGGTTCGCAGGGCCATGCGCACGCGCAGAACCTGAATGATTCCGGCGTCAAGGTCATCGTCGGCCTGCGCAAGGGCGGTGCGTCCTGGAAGAAGGCCGAGAATGCCGGCCTGACCGTCAAGGAAGTCGCCGAGGCCGTCGAGGGCGCCGACCTGGTCATGATGCTGCTGCCCGACGAGAACATCGCCCAGGTCTACCGCAGCGAAGTCGCCGCCAACCTGAAGGCGGGCGCCGCGCTGGCCTTCGCCCACGGCTTCAACGTGCATTATGGCCAGGTCGTGCCGCGCGCCGACGTGGACGTCATCATGATCGCCCCCAAGGCGCCGGGCCACACCGTCCGCAACACCTACACCCAGGGTGGCGGCGTGCCGCACCTGGTGGCCGTGCACCAGGACGTCTCGGGCAAGGCACGCGACCTGGCCCTGTCCTACGCCATGGCCAACGGCGGCGGCCGCGCCGGCATCATCGAGACCAACTTCCGCGAGGAAACCGAGACCGACCTGTTCGGCGAACAGGCCGTGCTGTGCGTCGGCACCGTCGAGCTGATCAAGGCCGGCTTCCAGACGCTGGTCGAGGCGGGCTACGCCCCCGAAATGGCCTACTTCGAGTGCCTGCACGAGCTGAAGCTGATCGTGGACCTGATCTACGAAGGCGGCATTGCCAACATGAACTACTCGATCTCCAACAACGCGGAATACGGCGAGTACGTCACCGGCCCGCGCATCGTCACCGACGAGACGCGCGCCGCCATGCGTCAATGCCTGGCCGACATCCAGTCGGGCGTCTATGCCAAGAACTTCATCCTGGAAAACGTCGCCGGCGCGCCGGAACTGACCTCGCGCCGCCGCCTGAATGCGGAATCGCAGATCGAACAGGTCGGCGCCAAGCTGCGCGCCATGATGCCGTGGATCGCTGCCAACAAGCTGGTGGACCAGTCCAAGAACTGATCTTTTCCATGCGATGAATGGCCGGGCGTCCCGCGGGGGCGCCCGGCCATTGCATTTGTCCTCGGGCTGAATTGGGTTATTCTTGCGCCTACCATGAAAATCCCCCCATACCCCCATCCCCCGATCGCCCGAGAGGGCTGGCCGATCCTGGGCGGCGCGCTGGTCGTCTCCCTGCTGGTGACCTGGTGGTCGCCCTGGGCCTCCATCCCGTTCTGGGTGTTCACGCTGTTCGCCCTGCAGTTCTTTCGCGACCCCGCGCGCGAGGCGCCTGAAGGCGAGGGGCTGGTGCTGTGCCCGGCCGACGGCCGCGTGGTCAGCGTCGAAGACGCGGCCGATCCCTATGCGGGCGGGCGCCCGGCGCTGAAGATCAGCGTCTTCATGAACGTCTTCAACGTCCACTCGAACCGCGTCCCGGTCGACGGCGTGGTGCAATCCATCCAGTACTTCCCGGGCAAGTTCTTCAATGCGTCCCTGGACAAGGCATCCCTGGAGAACGAGCGCAACGCCATGGTGCTGACCACGGCCGATGGGCAGACGGTCACTGCCGTCCAGGTTGCCGGCCTGGTGGCCAAGCGCATCCTGTGCCATGCCAGGGAAGGGCAGGCGCTGTACGCGGGGCAGCGCTACGGCTTCATCCGCTTCGGCTCGCGGGTGGACGTATACTTGCCTCCTGGGACGCGTCCCAGGGTCGCCCTGGGCGACAAGGTCAAGGCTACCCGCACGGCCCTGGCCGAGCTTCCCGCTCCTTCCCGCGATGACGTTTCCGCAGCCTGAACCCATGCCTGACGAACCGCAGCGCCGCCGCAGCATCTACCTGCTGCCCAACGCCTTCACCACCGCCAATCTGTTCGCCGGCTTCTATGCCGTCGTCCAGGCCATGAACCAGCATTTCGAGGTGGCCGCCATCGCCGTGTTCCTGGCGATGGTGTTCGACAGCATGGATGGGCGCGTGGCCCGGCTGACCAACACCCAGTCCGCCTTCGGCGAGCAGTACGACTCCCTGGCCGACATGATGTCCTTCGGCATGGCGCCGGCGCTGGTGATGTACGAATGGTCGCTGCAGGGCCTGGGCCGCTGGGGCTGGCTGGCCGCCTTCGTCTACGTGGTGGGGGCCGCCCTGCGCCTGGCGCGCTTCAATGCCAACATCGGCAAGGTCGACAAGCAGTACTTCCAGGGATTGCCCAGCCCGGCGGCGGCGGCCCTGGTCGCCGGCTTCGTCTGGCTTTCCGTGGACAACAAGCTTTCCCTGTCCGACGGCGTCATCCCCTGGGCCGCGTTCGCAATGACGGTCTATGCGGGCGTGGCCATGGTGTCCAACGCGCCCTTTTTCAGCGGCAAGTCCTTTGCACTGGGCCGCAGCGTGCCGTTCTGGGTCATGCTGGTGGTGGTGGCGGTCTTCGTCTTCGTTTCCAGCGACCCGCCGGTGGTGCTGTTCGGCCTGTTCGTGCTCTACAGCCTGTCGGGCTGGGTGCTGTGGCTGTGGCGCGTGCGCCGGGCCCGCCGTCTGGGGCAGCGCATGCGCGGCGCCGACGGGGCGGAAGATCCCCCCGGGCAGGAATGACCGCGTCAGGATCGGAACACGGCCCCGAAATCCATGCGTTCCCGGCCGGATTCCGCTATAATTTTTCCGCGCCACGGTTTGCGTGGCGTTTTCATTTGATCTCACGGCAGCGCGCCTCGGTGCTGCCGCCAGTCCACTGAGGAATAAAATGTCTGTTGCAGATATCGTCAAATCCGACATCGTTGCGCAATTCCAGCGCGCCGCCCGCGATACCGGTTCGCCTGAAGTCCAGGTTGCCCTGCTCACGGCCCGCATCAATGAATTGACCGACCACTTCAAGACCCACAAGAAGGACCACCACTCGCGTCGCGGCCTGCTGCGCATGGTCAGCCGCCGTCGCAAGCTGCTGGACTACCTGAAGGGCCGCAACCCGGATTCGTATCGCGCGCTGATTGAAAAACTCGGCCTGCGCAAGTAATGCCCGGGGGCTTCGCTCCCCTTGCACGAGCCGTGCATGCTGCGCCATTTCGCGCGGCGTGCGCGGCTTTTTGTCATGGGTCGCCGCAATCGGCCCCGCCTCCGGTGGGCGGGTCGCGGGCAGGAGCCCCGCAGGCGTCCCTTTTATAGGATCATAAAATGTTCAACAAAGTGAGCAAGTCGTTCCAGTACAGCCCGCACACCGTCGTCCTGGAAACCGGCGAAATCGCCCGTCAGGCCTCCGGCGCGGTGCTGGTGTCCGTCGATGACACGGTGGTGCTGGCCACGGTGGTGGCTTCCAAGACCGCCAAGCCCGGCCAGGACTTCTTCCCGCTGACCGTCGACTACGTCGAAAAGACCTATGCGGCCGGCAAGATCCCCGGCGGCTTCTTCAAGCGCGAAGGCAAGCCCTCCGAGAAAGAAATCCTGACTTCCCGCCTGATCGACCGTCCGCTGCGTCCGCTGTTCCCGGACGGCTTCTACAACGACGTCCAGATCATCATCCACACCGTGTCGGTCAATCCGGAAGTCGATCCCGACATTCCCGCCCTGATCGGCGCCTCGGCTGCCCTGGCGATCTCCGGGATCCCCTTCAATGGCCCGGTGGGCGCCGCCCGCGTGGGCTACATCGACGGCCAGTACGTCCTGAACCCCAGTGCCACGCAGGTGCGCGAGCAGTCCCAGCTGGACCTCGTCGTGGCCGGAACCGAGGCTGCCGTGCTCATGGTCGAATCCGAGGCCAAGCAGCTGTCCGAAGAAGTCATGCTGGGCGCCGTGGTGTATGGCCACGAGCAGATGCAGGCGGCCATCAACGCCATCCACGAACTGGTGGCCGAGGCCGGCAAGCCCGAATGGGACTGGCAGCCCGCTCCCCGCAACGATGTCCTGGCCACCGCAGTGCGCGCGGCCGCCTTCGAGCCCCTGCAGGCCGTCTACCAGTTGCGCGACAAGCAGGAACGCACCACGCGCCTGCGCCAGGTCTATGCCGACGTCAAGGCCAAGCTGGCCGAACACGCCGCTGCGCGGGGCGATGACGCTCCCGACAGCGTCGAGGTCGAGAACATGCTGTTCGCCCTGGAATCGGAAATCGTCCGCGGTCAGATCCTGAACGGCGAGCCGCGCATCGACGGCCGCGACACGCGCACCGTGCGCCCGATCAGCATCCGCCTGGGCGTGCTGCCGCGCGCCCACGGTTCGGCGCTGTTCACGCGCGGCGAAACCCAGGCGCTGGTGGTCACCACCCTGGGCACCAAGCAGGATGAGCAGATCATCGATTCCATCATGGGGGAATATCGCGACCGCTTCATGATGCACTACAACATGCCGCCGTTCGCCACGGGCGAGACCGGCCGCTTCGGCGTGCCCAAGCGCCGCGAGATCGGCCATGGCCGGCTGGCCAAGCGCGCCCTGTCGCCCCTGCTGCCTTCCCCGGAAGAATTCCAGTACACCCTGCGCCTGGTGTCCGAGATCACCGAATCCAACGGTTCCTCGTCCATGGCCTCGGTCTGCGGTGGCAGCCTGTCCATGATGGACGCCGGCGTGCCGGTGAAGGATCACGTGGCGGGCGTTGCCATGGGCCTGATCAAGGAAGGCGGCAAGTTCGCCGTCCTGACCGACATCCTGGGCGACGAGGATCACCTGGGCGACATGGACTTCAAGGTGGCCGGTACCGCCAACGGCATCACCGCCCTGCAGATGGACATCAAGATCCAGGGCATCACCAAGGAAATCATGCAGGTGGCGCTGGCCCAGGCCCGCGAAGGCCGCCTGCACATCCTGGGCAAGATGCGTGAAGCCATCGAAGGCTCCCGCCAGGAACTGTCCGATTTCGCGCCGCGCATGCTGAGCATCCGGATCAACCCGGAAAAGATCCGCGACGTGATCGGCAAGGGTGGCGCCACCATCCGTGCGCTGACCGAGGAAACCGGCTGCCAGATCGACATCAGCGACGATGGCAGCATTACCATCGCCAGCACCGACCTGGATCGCGCCCACGAAGCTGAGCGCCGCATCAAGGAACTGACCGCCGACGTCGAGGTGGGCCAGGAATACCAGGGCACGGTCCTGCGCCTGCTGGATTTCGGCGCCATCATCCAGGTCCTGCCGGGCCGCGATGGCCTGCTGCACATCTCGGAAATCGCCAACTACCGCATCGCCGACATCAACGACGTGCTGAAGGTCGGCCAGTCGGTGCGGGTCAAGATCCTCGAGGCGGACGAGCGCGGCCGTCTGCGCCTGTCGGTCAAGGCGATCGGCGGCATCGAGGCACAGGGCGGTCCCGCCGCTCCGGCCGTGCATTGATTCGCCATGCCCGCCGCGGCCGGCAGGCCGCGCGGCACATGCAACGGGCGCCCCACGGGGCGCCCGTTGTGCTTCCGGCGCCGGGCAGGCGCTGCGAGGCTCAGCGCACGGCCAGCACGATCTTGCCGACTTGTTCCCCCGCATCCATCATGGCATGGGCGCGCGCGGCCTCGGCCAGCGGAAAAACCGCGTGGATCGATGGCCTGGCCGTGCCCGATTCCAGCAGTGGCCAGACGCGCTCCCGCAGCGCGCGGGCGATGCCGGCCTTGAACGCCACGGGGCGCGCACGCAGCGTCGACCCCGTCACCGTCAGGCGGCGGCGCATCACCTGGCCGCAGTTCAGCGTTCCGCGCGTGCCGCCCAGCAGGGCGATCAGCACCAGCCGGCCGTCGTCGGCCAGCGCTTCGATGTTGCGCTCCAGGTAGCTGCCCGCGACCATGTCCAGGATCACGTCCACGCCGCGACCGTTCGTCAATGCCTTGATTTCCGCGACGAAGTCCTGCGTGCGGTAGTCGATGCCGCGCGAGCAGCCCAGCGCTTCGATGGCCCGCACGCGCTCGGCGCTGCCAGCCGTGGCGTAGACCGTGTGGCCGAAGGCACGCGCCAGCGAAATGGCCGTCGTGCCGATGCCGCTGGCGCCGCCATGGACCAGCAGGGTCTCGCCGGGCGCCAGGGCGCCCCGGTCGAATACGTTGCTCCAGACCGTGAAATAGGTTTCCGGCAGCGCGGCGGCCTCGATCATGGACAGGCCGTCGGGCACGGGCAGGCACTGCGCGGCGGGCGCCACGCAGAATTGCGCGTAGCCGCCGCCGGCCACCAGGGCGCAGACGGCGTCGCCCAGCTTGAATCCGGCCGATTCCGGGTCGCCGCCGACGATGCGCCCGGCGACTTCCAGCCCCGGCAGGTCGGACGCGCCGGCGGGCGGCGGATAGCTGCCCTGGCGCTGGAAGACGTCGGGCCGGTTGACCCCGGCGGCCGAAACCTCGATCAGTACTTCGCCGGGGCCGGCAACGGGCGTGGGGCGTTCCGCCAGGCGCAGGACTTCGGGGCCGCCCGGTGCAGTGATTTCAATGGCTTGCATGTGGCGCTCCTTCGGGTGTGCAAGCGGCATTATGCGCTACACTTTCGGTCTTCATGCGGAAGCGTGCCAGAGCGGTTGAATGGACCGGTCTTGAAAACCGGCGATGGGGCAACCCATCCGTGAGTTCGAATCTCACCGCTTCCGCCAGAATCCGTACCGCCGAGGCCCACAAGGTCCCGGCGGTTCTTTTTTGGCTTTGATTCCGCTGGGCTTACAGTCTATATTCGTCCCGGACAGTCCCGGACGATACCGCCCAAGCCAGCCGACAATCATGGTATCGCCCGTGGCATCACGGAGATCGATACCATGGCCCTCACCGCCCGTCAGGTGGAAAGCGCAAAGCCCAAGGAAAAGCCCTACAAGCTCGGCGATGCCGGCGGGCTGTACCTGTACGTGGCCCCCACGGGCCTGAAATCCTGGCGGGCCAACTACCAGCAGGGCGGCCGGCAGCGCACCCGGACATACGGCCGCTATCCGGATATGAGCCTGGCCCAGGCCCGGACGGCACATGCCGCCGCGAGGGGCGGTGATGTCGAGGCCTCCCCGGCCGCGCCGACGTTTCGGGCCGTGGCTGGGCAGTGGCTCGCCGCAAAGCTCCCTTCGCTCTCGAATCACAAGCACAAGATCCAGGTCCAGGCCACGCTGGAGCGGTTCGCATACCCGGCGATCGGCGACATACCCATCGATCAGATCAAGCGCCCCGCGTTGGCCGCTATCGTCCAGGCCGCCCAGGAGGGTGGACGGGTGGAAACGGCGCATCGTGTCGCCGGCCGCATCACGGCGGTATTCGATTACGCTCAGGACCTGGGGATCATCGAGCATCACGGCGCCTCGGGCCTAGTGCGCGTGCTGCAACCGCGCAAGGTGCGCCGGCCTATGGCTAGCATTCCGCCCGAGGAGACCGGCCAGCTGCTGGCGCTCATCGATGACTACGACGAGCCCATCACGCGGCTGGGCCTGCAACTGTTGGCCCTGACCTTCGTGCGCGTCGGCGAGTTGCGCGGCATGCGTTGGGATGAGCTGCGCGAGGATGGGGCGGTGTGGGTTGTGCCGGCCGAGCGCATGAAGTTGCGCCTGCCTCATGTCGTGCCGCTGTCACGCCAGGCGCAGGTCATGATCGAGCGGCTGCGGCTGTTGTCGGGCGGCGGTGACCTGGTCATGGAATCGCCTGTGCGGCGCGGCCACCCGCTGTCCGAGAATACGTTCCTGTTTGCCCTCTACCGTCTGGGCTACCGCGGACGGATGACGGCCCACGGCTTCCGATCCCTGGCGTCCACCGTGCTCAACGAACGCTCCGGTTTCGAGCGCGATGTCATCGAGCGGCAGCTGGCGCATCGTGAGACCGACGCCGTGCGGGCGGCGTACAACCGGGCGCAGTACCTCGATCAGCGGCGGGATCTGATGCAGTGGTGGGCTGATTGGCTCGACCAGCAGCGCGCAGATCATCGACGTGCCAGCGAGTGACGCCGCCGAATTTCACCGGCTTGGGCAGCAGGCCTTCGGACACCTTCCGAAAAAATGTGGACCTACCCATCGACAGCATGCTCGCGGCTTCGGTCGCTGTCACCAGGATCCTTTCATCCATGGCTGACCCCCTTCGCCCGGGCGGCGCACATCTTCACCACCATATCAATGACCTTTGGGTGCAGCAGACGCTTGATCTCTTTCGCGCTGCATCCGGCTGTCGTGTGCATCACTTCAATAAATGCCACGGCACCCCGAATTTTGCTTTCTTGGCCGAACGTGATCATGGCTGCTCCTTCGCTCGGGCGGCGTCGATTGCGTCATTGAGCGTGACCACCGGGATGTCGGCAGGCTCATCGTCCGGGCTTTTCACATTGGCCCATCGTTGCTGATTGCGCTCGTAATCCAGTCTGGCGGCTTCGTCGCTCACGCATCCTTCGAGCCGCTCACTGTCGATGACCAGCCCCAGCGAATATTGATCGTCCCCGACATCATCCAGGCGCATGAATTGCCGCGCCCACCGATACCGCTCCGCATCCTGCCGATCCTGGGCGCACTCAGCCATAGCTCGTGCATACCCGCGCCGCTCAGCGGCTTCGATGATTGCCCGCTGGGTGTCGGCTAGAGTGGTGTCAGTTGTCATCTGCTGGTTGACGACTGCCTGTTGCCCGGCAGCTTCGCACAGCGC
>Ga0079224_100013050_pt1 | contig 11548 bp, 7 predicted proteins | sample Stecom2015_FD_80414 | JGI IMG/M metagenome (GOLD analysis project Ga0079224, IMG submission 80414) | Agricultural soil microbial communities from Utah to study Nitrogen management - Steer compost 2015 | ecosystem: Environmental > Terrestrial > Soil > Agricultural land | place: USA: Utah...
AATCACAGATAATGCAATTGCGTCTGTAGATACAATGACTACTCCACTCGGAGGGCAGTATCAATTAGTTCTTTCTGATGGGACAAAAGTCTGGCTTAACGCTGATACTAGAATTGTTTTTCCTACAAAATTCGAAGGTGCAGAACGGAATGTCAATATAGTTGGAGAGGCTTATTTTGAAGTAGCTGAGAATAAACTCAAACCTTTTAAAGTACACACTCAAGATCAGATCATTGAAGTATTGGGAACGCATTTTAATGTAAACTCATATTTGAATGACAGAACTGCAAAAACAACGCTGTTAGAAGGAAGTGTTAAAGTAACCTTATTAAATAGAGACGCACCGAGTAAAGTTTTAAAACCAGGTGAGACAGCTTTACTTTCTAGGAGCGAAAATAAACTGACCGTCTTTGAAGCCGATACTGAAAGCGCCGTAGCCTGGAAAAATGGATATTTTAAATTTAAAAATACGGATATGCGTACGCTGATGTCGCAGGTAGCCCGTTGGTATGATGTAGAGGTTGAATATAGAGGAGAAATAAGTAAGGATCTGTTTGGAGGGAAACTTAAAAGAAGCGATAATATTGAGGAAATTATCCGCATTCTCGAGCTTAGTAACATCGATGCAAAATTAGAAGGGAGGAAAATTATTATATCAAGTAGACTATAAAAAAACGTAGAAAAAGCACAAAATGCACTAACTAAAAAAACCGGTGTGCGCTAACACAGCCGGTTTAGTTTCCATGACGGAAATCGTTTAAGTTAGTTCAAAACGAACATCTAACAGTTATCTCGAATTATTAACCCAAACATGACAAAGTTATGCAATTAAAACTTTATGGGAGAATCTCCGGTAGTGGATTTTCCAGTAACCAATTGTTTCTCAGAATGAAACTAATACTTATTTTTTTTATAATCGGGTGTTTCCAGATTAATGCAAAAAGCTTTTCGCAGAACATTAATTTAAAAGGGAAAGATTTGCCTCTTGAGAAAGTGCTAGCGGAAATTGGAAGGCAAAGCGGATATTATTTTTTTTACAAGTCTAACGAGTTACAACAGGCCAAACCGGTAACGATAGACCTGGAAGAGGTAAGTATTCAGAGAGCTTTGTCAGAAAGTTTTAAAGGTCAATCTTTTAATTATGTGGTTGATCTAAATACGATTGTTGTTACGAAGAAGGAACTTTCCCGCTCAATACACGCACAGACAGCTATAAAAGGAAAAGTTCTAGACGAGACCAACCAACCTTTACCTGGTGCAACTGTCAAAGTGAAGGGTCAGACACAATTAACATTAACAGATGCTGAAGGTAATTTTAGTTTAGATGGATTACAAGACAATGCTGTTTTAATAATAAGTTATACGGGCTATTCAGAACAAGAAGTACAGATACAAAACCGAGAATTTGTTACGGTTACTTTACAGATAAGTAGTCAGAGATTGGAGGAAATAGTGTTTGTGGGCTACGGTACGCAACAACGTAAAGATGTAACAGGTGCTATAAGTTCGTTAAGCGCTCAAAAGATTAGAGATCAACCGGTTGTGAGTTTAGATAATGCGATGGCAGCTCATATGGCAGGGGTACAAGTAACGCAAACATCCGGAGCACCTGGTGGCGGCTCAACAGTTAGGGTTAGGGGAGCTGGTTCTTTGTCCGCTGGTAATGAGCCTTTGTATGTCGTAGATGGTTTTCCTGTAACTAACGATTATAGCCAAAGAAATAACCCTTTGAATACCATCAACCCCTCAGATATAGAGAATATCCAGGTTTTAAAAGATGCTTCTGCAACTGCTATTTATGGTTCAAGAGGATCCAATGGGGTAGTCATTATTACTACCAAATCCGGGAAATCAGGTGGTTCTAAAATGGATTTTAGTATCAACACAGGTGTTCAGCAGGTAGAACGAACTTTAGATGTGTTAAATGCCAGGGAGTTTGCCTATTACGTAAATGAAGCAAGAAACAATGCCTGGGTAAACTCTGCTCCCGGGAGGTCTGCATCTGATCCAAATTCTGTTCGTTTAAATAATGTGATGTATCTGTTGCCTGCTATTTTTGCAGACCCTGAATCATTAGGCGAGGGAACCAATTGGCAGAATGAAGTTTTCAACACTGCTCCAATGAGCAATTACCAATTGAGCTTTTCTGGTGGGAATGAAAAAACCCGATATTTCGTTTCCGGAGGTTATCTGACACAAGAAGGTGTGGTTTTAAACTCAGACTTAAAGCGCTACTCATTCCGGGTGAATGTAGAATCTCAGATGAACAAACATGTTAAAATAGGGGCAAACATCACGCCGACATATACCTTTTCTAACCAAAGTTTGGCAGAAGGTAACTGGCAGGGCGGAGGTATAATACAGTCTGCTATTACCGCGGGGCCGCATTTAACGCCTTATGATGCAGATGGCAATTACACCAAAATCACCGGTCAGGGTATTGGAACTAGCGAAGTGGATAACCCTGTTAAAATAGCAAATGAATATTTTCATCAGCAAGGGAATTTAAGATTGTTAGGTACTGCCTTCGCCGAAATTAGTGTTTTTAAAGACTTAGACTTTAAGACGTTGGTTGGTGCAGATTTAAGAAATTTTCGAGAGGATATTTTTAACCCATCAACCATAAATCCTAACAGTGTCAATCCGACTAAAATAGCTACTGGAAACAACAATACTTCAGAAAGTAGAAACTGGTTATCAGAATTCACTTTAAATTATGCGAAGAAAGTCAATCGACATTCCTTCGAGGCATTACTAGGATATACTATCCAAAAGGAAAATCTTGAGTTTAATACAATTAGTGGAACTAATTTTCCAAATGACGAAATAAAAACAATCAATGCGGCTGGTTTAATTACCGGCGGATCCTCAACAAAAGAGGAGTGGACTTTGCTTTCCTACCTATCTCGTTTAAACTATAACTATGATGACAAATATTTGTTAACTGCCACCTTTAGAACAGATGGCTCTTCACGTTTTGGAGCCGATAACAGATGGGGTTCATTCCCATCCATATCTGTTGGATGGAGAGTTTCTGAAGAGAACTTCCTAAGAAATGTAAACTGGTTATCTGAACTGAAATTGAGAACAAGTTACGGATTGACAGGAAATAACTTTATCACCAATTATGGTGCTATTGGCTTAACCATCCAGGATAATTATCCTCTTGGTGCGAGTGGCGGTGTGATAAATAATGGTATTAGATTAGGTAATATTCCAAACAGCAGGTTGGGCTGGGAGCGAAATAAACAATTAGATATTGGTTTAGAGCTGGGTTTATTGCAAAACCGATTCTCGATGTCGTTTGATTATTACAATAAAACAACTTCAGATCTTTTATTAAATGTGCCGGTACCTACTTTAACCGGCTATTCCAACGCTTTGCAAAATATTGGCGAAATTAAAAACAAAGGTTTTGAGTTCACTTTAACAAGTAGGAATATGGTCCAAGCCTTTAAATGGACCACTGATTTTAATTTTTCTACCAACAATATCAAAGTTTCGGCTTTAGGTCCGAATGGCTCGCCCATACTTAGTAGGCAAACAACTTTTGCGGCGGGAAATACGCACATTACTGAAATTGGAGCTGCTCCAGGTTCGTTCTTCGGCTACAAAGTTATAGGGATTTATCAGAATGCTGATGATGTGGCCAACAGTGCTGCTTTGGAAAATGCCAGCGGCGTTAAGATATCCAAACCAGGCCAACTAAAATTTGAAGATGTTGATGGGGACGGGAGAATCACTACCGCTGACAGGACCAATATCGGGAATCCTTTTCCGGATTTTACTTATGGTATGACGAACAGTTTCGCGTATAAGAGTTTCGATTTTGCTTTTACATTACAAGGCGTAAGAGGCTTCGAGGTACTGAATGCTGCAAGAAGGTTTTACGGTAATTATGCCGGTTCTTATAATGTGTTAAGCAGCACCGCCAATGGATGGAGATCGGAAGCTGATCCGGGAGATGGCGTAAGTCCGCAACTAGACCGAAACTTTGGTGCTTTAGGTCTAGCCTCTGTTGTAAACAACGCAACCTCTCAGTTTGTTGAAGATGGGTCTTTCCTGAGAATAAGAAATATCACACTAGGGTATAATTTGCCGGCATCCGTACTTAAAAATTTAAAGATAGCCAACGCCAGACTTAATTTTAGCGTTCAGAACGCCCTAACTTTTACCAATTACGAAGGCTATAATCCGGAAGTTAGCGTAGAAGGAGCAAATCCATTAGTGCCAGGTGTTGACTCTGGTGGCTATCCGCTTGCCCGTACTTTTATGGTTGGTTTAAATTTTGGATTTTAATACAATAGTGATATGAAAAATATTAAAACATTATTCGCAGCAGGTATTATTATATTACTGTCTGCAAGCAGTTGCAAGAAAGATTTTTTAGACCTTGCCCCAACGTCTCAGCAAAATGGAAATAATTTCTATAAGACTGCTGAAGATATGAAAAATGCGCTGACGGCAGCCTACGGAGGTTTACAATACGGTGGCGTTTATTATTCGTCTATGCATATTATTGGCGATTTACGGTCTGACAATACGGCAATCACCAATGTAAATGCCGGTGCAGATCAGGATGCGGTAGATAAATTTGTAAACTTACCAACTAACTCTATCAGTAGTACCACCTGGTCTGGCCATTATCAGGCTATACAATCTTCCAATATTGTTATTGAAAAAATTCAGTCAGTGGCAATGGACGAAACCCTGAAAGCTCAATATATAGGCGAAGCCAAGTTTTTAAGAGCGCTATTGTATTTCAATCTGGTTCGAATATTTGGCGATGTTCCATTGGTAACCAAAGCTATTAAGAATCCGCAGGAAGGCTATGAATATGGAAGAGAATCTGTAGCAAATGTATATAACCAGATCATTTCGGATTTAACCGACGCCGAAGCTAATCTCCCTTATGAGTATACGGGCCCTGATATAGGTCGGGCGACTAAAGGTGCAGCTATGTCGTTGTTAGGCAAAGTGTACCTGACGCAAAAAAGCTGGGAACTTGCAGCACAGAAATTAAAGCAGGTTATTGACAATGATGCATTGACAAAATACCAGATTTTACCTGATTACGCTGATATATTTGGCACGACAAATGAAAATAATCGTGAGTCTATATTCGAGGTTCAGTTTAAAAGTTCATCTGCTGGAGAAGGAAGCCCATATACAAACCAGTTTGCTCCTATAGGTTCGGGATCTGCGGTTGTTGCTGTAGGTAATCCGCTTGGCCAGAACATTCCCACTGCAGATATGAGCATTGCTTACGAAGCAAGTGATGCTCGAAAAGATGCTTCTATGCGCACTAGTTATGTATTAAACGGAAATACCGTAACCCATAATTATATCATTAAATATTCGGGTACACCAGCTGCGAACATCGATGGCGATAACAATTGGATCGTGCTAAGATATGCTGACGTCATTTTGATGTATGCAGAAGCCTTAAATGAATTAAGTTATGTACCCGACGGACCTGCTTTTACTTACCTAAACCAAATCAGAAACAGAGCTGACTTGGCCAGTAAAACCAGTGATAATCCTGATGCGTCTTTGAGGATTACCAGCCAGGAGGACTTCAGATTAGCAATAGAACAGGAAAGAAGAGTGGAACTTGCTTTCGAGGGTCATAGGTGGTTCGATCTAATACGTACAGACAGAGCGCTAAGTATAATGGCAGCCAGAGGAATGGAACCTCATCACGTTGTTTTCCCAATACCACAAGCCCAGATCGATATTAATCCAGATTTTATTGTCCAAAATGCTGGTTATAACTAGCAAATGATAGAGAGCTGATGCGAAGTCAGCTCTCTATTACTTATTTAATGAAAATTTACATGAAAAAACTGCTCTTTACCTTACTAGCCATTGGGTTTTGTTTACAATATTTAGTTGCTCAGGTTGTAACGCTGAATCAAAAAGATGACGGTTATCGGGGTATTTGGTACAGTAATCAACCATCTAATGATGAATATGTCTACAAATATAGCGGCGGATTAGCGACTTACCCAGCTAATCATTACCCTTTCTCGGTGTATGTTGAAAGTGTTGGTAAAACCTTTTTTTGCTATGGAGGTGCAGATAAAGCCGGTAAAACGTTACTTCATGCTGTTTCTTATTTTGACCATAATACAGGTATGGTTCCGAAACCTACAATTGTATTAGACAAGAAAACTAATAATGCACACGACAATCCGGTAATGAATATTGACAAAGAAGGCTACATTTGGGTATTTTCTACCGCACACGGTACGAACGGCTTTTCTTACGTACATAAAAGTATAAAACCTTATAATATTGATGAATTTGAGCAGGTCCATGTCACTAAAATTGTAAACGGAGAGAAAGTGATAATGGATAACTTCTCATATCTGCAAACTTGGTATCAACCAGATAATGGCTTTATCAATCTTTTCACTCATTATGAAAGGAATGTAATCCCTAATCAGCCAGATAAACCTCGAAGAACAATCGGTTTTATGACAAGTACAGACGGAATTCATTACTCTACTTGGAATAATTTAGCGATAATTGAGGAAGGACATTATCAAACAAGTGGTCAATACAAAAATAAATTAGCTAGTGCTTTTAACTATCATCCTATTAAACAAGGCGAAAATGGACTAAATTACCGTACAAACCTATACTATATCCAAACTCAAGATTTCGGTAAATCATGGGAGTCTGCCGATGGTAAAAAGATACAAATTCCTCTAAAAGATGTCCACAACACAGCGTTGATTAAAGATTATAGCGAATTGGGTTTGAATGTGTACATCAATGATTTAGCTTTTGACCAGAACGGTCTCCCGGTGATATTGTACCTAACCAGCCATGGTTATAAAGCAGGACCTCAGAAAACGCCAAGAACGTGGTATACGGCGCGCTTTGATGGTGAGAAATGGGAAATATTGCCTTTAACTACATCCGGTAATAACTATGATATGGGTTCGCTATATATTGATGAAAAAGGACATTGGCAGGTAGTCGCTCCAACAAAAATGGGCCCGCAAGCTTATAATACGGGAGGTGAGATGGTTTTATGGAAAACTGACGATCAAGGAAAAACATGGAAATCAATTCCGATGACAGCTAATAGTCGATTCAATCATTCTTACGCCCGTCGTCCTGTAAATGTGAATAATGACTTTTATGCCTTTTGGGCAGATGGACATGGACGTGAACGTTCACTGTCTCAATTGTATTTCTCAGATGATAAAGGAAATGTATACCAGTTGCCAGAACAAATGGATGCAGATTTTATGAAACCTATCAAGTTAAAGAACCCTAAATAAAATGAACATTAATTATCAAGCAAGGTATGCAGTTAGTCCAACCGAGACAAAAGGGATGGACACTGATTCATTAAGAAATAATTTTCTCATTGAAGGTCTTTTCGAAGACGACTCGTTCAATCTGGTTTATTCACATTTTGATCGTTTTATTACCGGAGGGGTCAAACCTGTCAGTAACCCTATAAAACTAGAAACGATTGATCCGCTAAAAGCACCGTACTTCTTGGAACGTAGGGAGTTAGGGATAATAAATGTCGGCGGCGAAGGTGAAGTTGAAGTCAACGGTAAAAAATATGAGCTTGGCTACAAGGAAGCATTATACGTTGGCAAAGGCAATGAAAGCGTAGTGTTTTTCAGTAAAGACCCTGCTCAGCCTGCTAAATTCTATCTAAATTCTACACCGGCGCACCATGCATATCCGGTAAAGAGAATTACAAAAAGCGAAGCGGAAATTGTGACTTTAGGGAGTTTAGAAACGGCTAATCACCGGGTTATAAATAAATTACTAGTAGCGGGCACGGTTGAAACCTGCCAGTTGCAGATGGGTATGACCGAACTGAAGGTAGGAAGTGTTTGGAATACAATGCCGGCTCATACACATGATCGAAGAATGGAGGTTTATTATTATTTTGAAGTGCCAGAGGGGCAAGCAGTTTGCCACTTTATGGGCGAGCCACAAGAGACCCGTCATATCTGGATGCAAAATGAAGAGGCTGTTATTTCCCCACCTTGGTCCGTACACTCGGGCGCTGCAACGTCTAATTATACTTTTATTTGGGGCATGGCAGGTGAAAACATGGATTATGGAGATATGGATGGTTGTGCGATTACAGATTTGAAATAACGGTTAAGATTATGAAAAGAACAGTTAATTATCTTAAAGGTATTTTGAAGTGTATCTTTTTACTTCTCTTTTTTACTTCTTCTGCGCAAATAAATAATAATAAGGTGATTGCGGTTAAGAACACCTTGAACTTTCCTAGAAATGAGCTAATTAGTATTCCCTATCGAGATTTTCTAAAGCTGGTCGGCAGGAATACAAAACAGTTTAGGGTTCTTAGTAAAGACAGCGGTAAGCAATACCCGTATCAGTTAGAGCTGTTGGGTAAAGGTGAGCCTCAGAACGTTTTGATTTTAGTAGATATTCCCGCGAAAGCGGAGATACAACTCCTTATTGAAACTGGAAGACCCGATTCAATTCCAGCTAAGACCTATGCTCGGTATGTTCCAGAACGTATGGACGATTTTGCTTGGGAAAATGACGTCGTTGCTTTTAGAATGTACGGCAAAGCACTGGAAGGCACCAAAGGAGATGCGCAGGGATTGGATATTTGGGTAAAAAGAACAAACGATCTGATCATCGACAAGTGGTATAAAAGTGAAGACTATCATAAAGATTATGGGGAAGGCCTTGATTACTACGCTGTCGGTCAGACTCTTGGCGCAGGGGATGCAGCACCCTATTTTGATGGAGAAGTGCGTTACCCAAAGCATTATAGAGAATATGAAATTTTGGATAAAGGTCCATTAAGAACAACGTTTCGCTTGGATTTTGAACCTTGGAAAGTAGGTGATTCTGATGTGAGCGTGCGTAAAACGATTAGTTTAGATGCGGGGTCACAATTAAATCAAATAAGCTTGAATTTTGATATTGAAGGAAGAGATGAATTGACGATTGCCGCCGGAATTGCTAGAAGAGCGGGTGGCGAGGTACTGGATAAGCACAAGGAAGGTTTGTTTGGGTATTGGGAGCCCCAACATAAAGATGATGGAATTACTGGTGTAGGTTTGGTTTTTGATAAACCTGTCGACAGTGTTAAACATGAGGAAAGCCAGTATTTGGCCTTATTCCAAGTCAAATCCGCTACGCCTGTGCGGTATTTTACTGGAGGTGCTTGGAATAAAGCCGGTAGAATCCAATCTGCGTCAGACTGGTTAACATATCTCGAACAGTACAAGGCGATCCTTGAGAATCCATTGGAAATAAAAATTAACTAAAAGAAAGAATACATATAGTATGTCACTTATAGAATCATTTAAACTGAATGGCAAGGTCGCTTTGGTTACCGGATGTAAACGCGGTATTGGTAAAGCGATGGCCCTTGCTTTGGCAGAAGCCGGAGCAGATATTATTGGTGTGTCAGCTTCCCTTGAATTAGAAGGAAGCGAAGTTGAAAAGGAAGTGAAGCAATTAGGCAGAAAGTTTCAAGCTTACCATTGTGATTTTTCAGATCGTGCTTCTTTGTATAATTTTATTAACGAAGTGAAAAGCAAGCATCCGGTTATTGACATTTTGGTGAATAATGCCGGAACAATCCTTCGGAAACCAGCGGCCGAGCACAGCGATGAATATTGGGATGAAGTAATTGCGGTCAATCAATCATCTCAATTTATTTTAACACGGGAAATTGGAAAAGGAATGATTGAACGGGGATCCGGAAAAATTATTTTTACAGCCTCGCTATTGACTTTCCAAGGTGGAATTAATGTTCCGGGATATGCTGCATCAAAAGGGGCAATAGGTCAGTTAACGAAAGCATTTGCCAATGAATGGGCCTCAAAAGGTGTCAATGTAAATGCGATTGCACCTGGCTATATCGCCACCGATAACACGTCCGCGCTAAGAGCCGATGAGAATAGAAGCAATTCTATTTTGGATCGTATCCCTGCGGGCCGATGGGGGACACCCGAAGATTTTAAAGCTGCGATCGTCTTTCTTGCATCCAATGCATCTTCTTATGTTCACGGAAACATTTTAACAATCGATGGAGGCTGGATGGGAAGGTAAGCATCAAAATAATGCCATTGAATAAATTATAAATCAATCAAATGAATTTAAATCCAACTATGTTAAAAAAAGCCGTTCTCTTCTCTTTATCCTTTGCTTTAACGGCGTCTCTCTTTTCTTGTTCTTCGATTTTTTCAGATGGAAACAATCAGAATAATTTCAAGGGATTTGTAAATAAAGATTTTGCTGTTGCCGAAAAACAGTATAAAATAATGTTAGATCAATCCAAAGATTTAACAAGATTTCCTCGTACTACTAATAAAGATGGTTCTGTTAAAGGAACTGATATTCGGGATTGGACACAAGGGTTTTTCCCTGGTGCATTATGGTATGTTTATGAATTTAATCAGGATCCGGAATGGAAAAACCAAGCAGAGAAGTGGACGGAGGCATTAGAAGAGGCGAAATTTTTAACTCAGCATCATGATATTGGTTTTGTTATGTACTGTTCTTATGGTAATGCTTTAAGATTTGAAAAAGATGCTGCTAAGATTAAAAAATATAATGAGATTCTGATTCAGTCTGCCAAATCTGCATTAACAAGGTACGATGAAAAAGTAGGGTTGATTAAATCATGGAACGAAAAGAAATCATGGGATGGCAGAATTTGGTATTATCCTGTAATAATTGATAACATGATGAATCTAGAAATGCTTTTCTATGTTTCTAAGCTTACAGGCGATCCTAAATATAAAGATGCAGCTATTAGCCACGCTTTAAAAACGATGAAGAATCATTTCAGAGAAGATTTTAGCACCTATCATGTAGTAGATTACGATCCTGAGACCGGAGCTGTTTTACATCAGCAAACCAATCAGGGTTTAGCAGACAACTCCACATGGTCTAGAGGACAAGGTTGGGCTATTTATGGTTTTACCATGGTGTATCGCGAAACTAAAGATCCACGTTTTTTACAGGCTGCTCAAAAAGCTGCTGACTTTTATGTCAATCACGAAAATTTGCCAGAAGACAAAATCCCTTATTGGGATTTTAATGCAGGCCAGGCTGGATATAAGGCTGATTGGGATTACGAGGGAAGAAAAATGTCCTACATTCCAAGAGACGCATCCGCAGGTTCATTAACAGCTTCTGCGCTATTAGAATTGAGTACCTATTCCGAAGAAAATGGAAAGAAATACTTTGATAATGCGGAACAAATGTTAAAGTCGTTGTCTAGCGAAGAATATTTGGCAGAACCGGGCACTAATTCCGGTTTTATTCTTAAACACGCTGTGGGGAGTTATCCGCATAATAGTGAGGTTGACGTACCACTTATATATGCTGACTATTATTTCCTTGAAGCTTTACACAGGTATAAGAAATTAAAGGAAAATTAATCGTGGTAATATAAGTCAGAACTCAGCAAAAAATAACAGGGATACTTAAAAACAACTAAAAAACGTAAGTTTGCGCCTTAAATTACTATTCCGCTAATTTATATTAGGCGCACTTACCTATGAATTCC
>Ga0079224_100013051_pt1 | contig 11548 bp, 12 predicted proteins | sample Stecom2015_FD_80414 | JGI IMG/M metagenome (GOLD analysis project Ga0079224, IMG submission 80414) | Agricultural soil microbial communities from Utah to study Nitrogen management - Steer compost 2015 | ecosystem: Environmental > Terrestrial > Soil > Agricultural land | place: USA: Utah...
ACTGCACCGGTGTCCTCCAGCTGCCGCCGGAGCTCGTCCCCGGTGTGCATCGGGTTGACCGGCGTCACGACCGCTCCGGCAAACAGGATGCCGTAATAGGCGATCGGCCAGTCGAACCTGTTCGGGCTGTAGAGCGCCACGACATCGCCGCGCCGAAGCCCGGCCGCGCTGAGGCCCGCGGCGACGCGCGCGCTCTCGTCGATGACCTGGCCGAATGTCCGCACTGCGCCGCTCGGGGCGTCGATCTGGGCCGGCCTCTCAACGCGCTGCATCGCGCGTTCGATCAGAAAGGCCGGCAGGCTCATGTCGCTCGGTATCTCGACTTCAGGATACGGGCTGCGGAAGATCATGGGATGCCTGTCCCTTCGTTGAGACCGGGCACAACGATGTGCCCGAACAATCACTGGAGACGGCCGCGCCAGCCGCCGCGCGGCATGCGGGCTGAGATCCGCATCAAGCGATCGCGCCGTTGCGATGTGCGGCGATTGCGAGACCGGATTGAATAGTGGCGTGGGCGCCGTCCAGCGGCATCAGCGGATGTATCGATATCCGCCTCAACGAATTCGAGGATGCCAGGCACGTTCGCTCCTGCCGCCCGGGAACCCAACGGCTTGACGACGAGAAAGCGAGCGCAGCCTAGCGGTTGTCGTCGCCGGACCCGGCCGGCGGGTCGGCTGCATCCGGCGTGCTGATGGCGCGCAGCAGCGCGAAGCCGGCGGTGCCCGCGACAGCCGAGGCCAGCAGAATGCCGATCTTCGAGCGGTCGAGCAGGGCCGGATCATCGAAGGCCAGCCCGGCGATGAAGAGCGACATGGTGAAGCCGATGCCGCCCAGCAGGCTGATGCCGAGGATATGCCGCCACTGAGCGCCACCGGGCAACTCGGTCAATCCCAGCCGCACTGCCAGATAGCTGGCGCCGACGATACCGATCGGCTTGCCGGCGATCAGGCCGATGGTGATCCCGAGCGTGAGCGAACTCGTCAGCGCCGCCCCGAGATCCGTTCCGAGATCGACGCCAGCGTTCGCCAGCGCGAAGATGGGAACGATGCCGAAGGCAACCCAGGGGTGCAACCCGTGCTCCAATCGCGCCATCGGCGACTCGACCTGCTCCAGCGCCTGAGTCAGGCGATGGAGCGCCGCCTGATGCTCCGGACTGGTCAGGACCGTGACGCCGGGCTCGCCGTTGCCGGCGCGGCGGAAGCGATCGAGCTGAAACTGAGCGACCTCGACGAAGCGCCCGACGTCGATCCGGGTCTGGGAAGGGATCGCCATGGCGCCCAGCACACCAGCGATCGTGGCGTGAATGCCCGACTGCAGCAGGGCGCACCAGAGCACGATCCCAAGCAGCCCGTAGGGGATCGGGCTGTGAATGCGCGCGCGGTTGGCGATGATGAAGAGGACGAATACGCCGGCCGCCGCCGCCAGGTAGTTGAACTTCAGGTCGGACGTGTAGAACAGCGCGATCACCAGCACGGCGATCAGGTCGTCGATGATCGCGAAGGCCGTCAGGAAGACTTTGAGCGCCAGCGGGACGCGGCTGCCGAGCAGGGCGAGAACGCCCAGGCTGAAGGCGATGTCGGTCGCCATGGGGATGCCCCAGCCATCCACATTTTCCGTCCCGGCGTTGAAGGCCAGGAAGATGGCGGCCGGCACCATTGCCCCACCGAAGGCCGCGGCAATCGGCAAGGCCGCCTTGCGCGGCGATGACAGCTCGCCGACGAGCAGTTCGCGCTTGATCTCCAGGCCGACGACGAAGAAGAAGACCGCCATCAGGCCGTCGTTCACCCACAGATGCAGCGCCTTGGAGAGCTCGTAGCCGCCGGCGCCAACCGTCACGGTCGTGTCCCACAGGTCGAAATAGCTGCCGCTCCACGGCGAATTAGCCCAGATCAACGCAACCAGGGCTGAGACCATCAGGACGATTCCGCCTGACGCTTCGATTTCGGCAAACTCACGGAATGGGGCAAGAACGCGATCGATCGGCGCTGGGGGTGGCACGGCCGCCTTTTCGGCAGTCGTCGTCTTCATCGAACTCCTTCAAGTAGGGTTGGCACGGCATCGCAAACGGACACGAACGTCTCGCGGGATGCGCGTCTATCGGTGGTCGGGAACGAGATCCCTGGCATCAGCGGCGCGGTATCGCATCCAGGGAAGGAGAACCGCGCCCGACAGCTAAATATATCGATGCCGCGATAACCTGTCGAACTGCCACGGCCGCTCGCGATGGCGCGCGCGGCTCGCGAGCCCGATAATCTTCCCGATCTCGTCGACCACCGCTGACTGCTGACGGGCTGAATGATGACCTCGACCGACCGCGACTGGACCACCGAACTCAGGCACGCCGTCGCCGCCGGAGACCTGGCGCGAGTCCTGAGCCTGCTGCGCGAGCACTTCGACGACCACGAACTGGCGACGCGGCTCGAAGCGGTGCCGGGCCCGCAGCTGCGCTCGCTGCTGCGCTTCATCGGCGACGATGAGAGCGCCCGGCTGCTCTCGCGTCTGGACGCGGCCGGAGCCGCTGCCCTGCTGGACCGCCTGGCAGTCTCCGACGCAGCCGACATCCTGGAGGTCATGGCGCCCGACGACGCCGCCGACGTCATCGCTGAGATCCCGCCGAGCGAGGCCGCCGAGATCCTGATCGAGATGGAGCCGGCCGAGGCCGACGAGCTGCGCGAGCTCATGGAATACCCGCCGGACACGGCTGGCGGCCGCATGACCCCGGCGTTCGTCGCAGTCGACCCCGAGTTGCGCGTCGATGAAACGATCCGCGCACTGCGACAAGTGGCGCAGACGGCGGAGACAATCAATTATGTCTATGTCATCGACGACGACGGCGTCCTGCTGGGCGTGCTGCTGCTGCGCGACCTCGTCCTGAACCCGCCCGCCACTCGCATTCGCGACCTGATGGTGACCGACGTCGTGCAGGTCCCCGCGATGGCCGACCAGGAAGAGGTCGCCCACCTACTCAACGACCTCGACCTGCTGGCGCTGCCGGTCGTCGATGATGCCGGTCGCCTGCTGGGCATCATCACGGCCGATGACGTTGCCGACATCCTCGAAGAAGAGACCACCGAGGACATTGAGCGGCTGGGCGGCTCGCTGCCGCTGACCGTCTCCTACCTGCGCGCCAGCCCGTTCCTGCTCTGGCGCCGGCGCGTCGTCTGGCTGCTGGTGCTGTTCGCTGGAGCGGCCTACACGACGACCGTCCTGCGGCTCTTCGAGGAGCAGATCGAGGAACTGGTTGTCCTCTCCTTCTATATCCCGTTGCTGATCGGGACCGGCGGCAACGTCGGCTCCCAGGTCGTGACGACGCTGGTGCGCGCCATGTCGGTCGAGGGGATCGGCCTGCGCGACGTCGGCCGGGTGCTGCTCAAAGAGATGCAGGTGGGGCTGATGCTCGGCGCGGTGATGGCGGCGGTCATGTTCGTGCGCGCCTGGATCGGCGGTACCGGCTACGACATCGCCTTCGTCGTCGCCCTGGCCGTGGCGGTCATCGTCGTCTGGGCCACGCTGGTCGGCGCCTTCCTGCCGCTGCTGCTGCGCCGCCTGGGTCTCGACCCGGCTGTCGTCTCAGCCCCGCTGATCACAACGATCGTCGACGGCACCGGTCTGCTGATTTACTTCCTGCTCGCCCGGCTCATCCTCGATCTCTGAGACAATCAGAAGCAGCGCCGCGGGCGACTGTCGATCCGCGGAGTAGTCGAACGACAATGGAGTAGGAGTCGATCGCGGCTGCCTCGCCGGGCGGCCGCGAACCGAGAAGGAAGGACATCAACGGCATGTCGCAGGACTTTCGGATCGAAGAACGCGCGCCGCAGCCCGCGCTGAGCATGCGCACGCGCACGACGATGGCGCAGCTTCCCGAGTTCTTCGACCGGGCCTATGGCGCGGTGCTGGGGCGCATGGCCGAGCTGGGCGAAACGCCGGCCGGCGCACCATTCGCCTACTATCACAACCTCGACTTTGACGACCTGGACATCGAGGCCGGCTTCCCGGTGAGCCGGGAACTGGAATCGAACGGTGAGGTCCACGCCATCACGCTCCCCGGCGGCCGCTACTGCGTCGGCATCCACCAGGGCAGCTACGACACCCTCTCCCAAACCTGGGACGCCCTCGTCAAGTACGCCACCGACCAGGGCCACACCCCGGCCGGCTTCGTGATCGAGCACTACCTCACCAACCCCACCGAGGTCGCCCCCGAGGATAACCAAACCCTGCTCACGCTACCGCTTGTTGAATAGGGAACAGGTAACAGGGAAGAGGGAACAGGGAAAGACCGGCCCGGCCCTCACCTTCGCCCGACCTGCGGCCCCGAGGCCCCCTAGAAATCGAGCGGGGTGCCCTCTGGGTCGCGGCCGGGGGAGGGAGCCTCTTCCTACAGACTACGAACTACCCCCTACTCCCCATCCCTTCCTCATAGATCCTCCGCACAATGCCCTCGATCTCGGGCTCTTCGAGGGTCAGGTCGCGGATGCGGTAGCGGGCGGTGAGGGCGGGGATGACCTGGGCGGCGGTGATCTGGTCGCGGCGGAAGCGCAGCCAGTGGCGCGGACCGTCCCGCCGTACGTCGGTCGTGCCGGGGACGCATAGCTGGCCGTCGACCGCCTCGGACTCGTCGAGATCGACCACCAGGGTGCGCTCGGCGCCGAAACGCTCGCGGATCGCCTCGACGCTGCCGTCGTAGAGCAGCTTGCCGCGATCGATGATCATCATCCGGCGGCAGAGCCGGGTGATGTCAGCCATATCGTGAGTGGTCAGAAGCACAGTCACGCCGCGCTCGCGGTTGATGTCGTGCAACACCTCGCGGATGCGCGCCCGTGCGATGACGTCCAGCCCGATCGTCGGCTCGTCCAGATAGAGGATCGGCGGGTCGTGGAGCAACGCCGCGACCAGGTCGCCGCGCATGCGCTGACCCAGGCTGAGCTGGCGCACCGGCGTGTCGAGGAAGTCGTCGAGTTCGAGGACCTCGCGGAAGTAGCGCAGATTCTCGTTGAAGCGCGCGGCCGGGACGTCATAGACATGCTGGAGCAGGGTGAGCGACTCGATCAGTGGCAGGTCCCACCAGAGCTGGGTGCGCTGGCCGAAGACCGCGCCGATCTTCCCGGCCAGCTCCCGTCGCCGCTCCCAGGGCACCAGCCCGGCCACCGAAACCTTGCCGCTCGACGGCACCAGGATGCCGGTCAGCATCTTGATCGTCGTGCTCTTGCCGGCGCCGTTCGGTCCCACATAGCCGACCATCTCGCCGGCAGCCACCGAGAACGAGATGCCATCGACGGCCTGGACCTCGCGCCCCTCCCGGCTCACCAGTCCGCGCAGCGCCCCGCCGAACCCGGAGCGCCGGCGGCTGACGTGGAACGTCTTGCGCAGGTCTTCGACTTCGATCATCGGCTGGCCTCCTCGCCAGTTGCGTCCGGCCCCGCAATTGAATTGCCCGGACTCTGACCCATCAATTCCCGGTGCTCCGGTAGTGCCGAACGCCGACGCTCCAGGCGACGCGTGCGACGAGCGCGATGAACGCCGCGGCCGCGAACGGCGAGAGGACCAGCAGGGCGAGCGGCCAGTCAGCGGCTTCGGGCCGGTCGAGCAGGTAGAGCGAGGGAAAATAGGAGACGAACGCCAGCGGGACGACGAAGGTGAAGAAGCGCTGCATCAGCAGGTGGTAGATCGGCAGCGGGTAGCTGGCGAACTCGGTGCCACCGTGGGTGATGACGTTGATGACCTCGACGCTCTCGACCGTCCAGAAGCAGAGAGTCGCGCCGAGCACGAAGAACGAGATGTAGATCACCATCCCGCAGGCCAGCATGGCGGGCAGATAGAGCATCTTCGCGGGCGACCACTCCGGCGAGGCCCAGGCGAAGGCCAGCCCGAGGGCGAGCGAGCCCTGGGAGATCCTGCCGATCCGGCGCAACTGGAAGTCGGCCGACAGGATCTGGAAGAAAGCGCTCCGTGGGCGCAGCAGCACGCGGTCGAACTCGCCACGCCGGATCATCTCCGGGAAGACGTCGAAGCCGGCCCCGAACATCTCGGCCAGCCCGAAGGAGACCGAGGCGATGCCGTAGAGGAAGGCCACCTCGCCAACCTCCCAGCCGGCCAGCTCGCCGAAGCGGTTGAACAGGATCAGCACGGCCAGGAACTCGGCCAGCAACCCGAAGAAGGTGATGACCGTCATCATCAGGAAGGAGCCGCGATACTGCAGCTGGGCGCGCAGCCGCGATAGGACGAAGAGCCGGTAGAGCTGGAGATCGTCGCGCAGCCGCGCCAGCATCGCGTCAACCTCCCTGGACGATGACCTTGCGGACGGCCATGCCGAGCACCAGGCGCCCGGCCAGCATCAGCGCCACGCCCCAGCCGAGCTGGAACAGCAGCGCCGCCGCCAGCTCCGCGCCGGTCGCCTTGCCCAGAATCACGTCGACCGGGATCTGCACCAATCCGGCGAACGGCAGCATCCTGACGACGGCCTCCGCCCACTCCGGCCAGAAGTTCAGCGGCACGAGCAGGCCGGACAGCAGACCGTTGGCGAACATCAGCGCCATGGCCGGGCCGCGGTAATCGAGCAACCAGAAGGCCGCGATATTCGCCAGGAAGCGCATCCCGAAGCTGATCCAGACGGCCAGCGCCAGGCTCCCCAAGAACGCCAGCCAGCGCAGCGGATCGGCCGCGAGCGCGAATTGGAAGAGGATGAGACCGATCAGCAGTGTCGGCACGCTCCGGAAGAGCGTGTGATAGACCGCCCGACCGGCATCGCGCGCCAGCCAGAAGCCGTAGTAGTCGAAGGGCTTCGAGAGATCGGAGATGACGTCGCCGCTGCGGATCGTCAGCGCCAGCTCGTACCAGCCGAAGATCAGCAGCGGCATCAGCAGCGCCTGGCCGAACCAGACGAAGGCCAACGCGTCCTGCTGGCTCCAGCCGGAAACTGTGCTCTCCTCGCCATAGAAGCCCAGGAACAGGTAGGTTCTCACCAGGCCAAAGAAGCCGTTGGTGGCCAGCCCGGCCAGCGTCGCGGCGCGGTAAGTCAGATGCCGGCTGAACGAACGCCGGGCAATCTCGTAGTACAGGCGCACGCCAGGCTCCCGAACGTTTCCCGATCGATGGTTCGCGTTCTCTGCTGCTCGCTGACAAGGCGGGGAAGTATGCCAGAGAGAACCGCTTTTGCCCAGCTGTCGTAGGAGAGGGTAGTTGCGCTGGTGTGATTCTCCGGGCGGCCCGGTTCCCCGGTCGAATTATCCCGATCACCGCCCGCGCACCCGCTCTCAACGGCCGGCCTTGACAGTGTGCGGTACTCTTAGCGGCTGGAAAACCGCGTCCGGACAGATAGGAAAGCGATCCGGAGGATGCACTGGTGATTCCTGTACGTCACGCCGCCCGGCTGGTCATTTTGTCGCCGGAGCGGCGCATCTTGCTTTTTGACACCGAAGTGCCCGGCGCGGAAGATCCCCTGCGGCCGAACACGACCCGCTTCTGGAGTACCCCAGGCGGTGGCGTCGAGGCCGGCGAGACGTTCGAGCAGACGGCGCTGCGCGAGCTGCGCGAGGAAACCGGCATCACCGATTCCCTCATCGGCCCCTGCGTCTGGACGAGCAACCGCGTCCTGTGCTTCTCCGACGGACGCCGGATGCGCTTCCGGGAGCGCTACTTCCTGGTCGAGGCCCCGTCGGAAGTCACCGACATCTCGAAGCTCTTCGGCGCTGAAGCCGATTGGGTCAAGGGCTACCGCTGGTGGTCGGCGGCTGAGATCGAGGCCAGCGACGAGACGTTCTGCCCCGAGCACATCGCCAAGCTGCTGCGCGCCCTCGCGGCCGGCAAGGTCCCCAAGCTGCCGATCTGCATCGACAAGCACCCTGAGACGCCGCTGCGACGCGCCTCCTAGCCGATCACGCCCGCTCGCACCGCCAGCAAGCCGAGCGGCGCGCGTTTCGCCGCGCTGACCAGCACAACAATACGCGGGAAATCGCAAGGGCGAAGCCAGTTTCCACCCATGTTCATGTTCAGCATCATTGGCAGGCCAGGCATTACGGTGATGCCGGGCCTCCCGCTGCGTCCGGCTTCCGCGCCACGAGCAGCAAGTGGGCGCTCAAGCCGCGCAGGCTCGGCTCTGACTCAGTGGCGCGCGCGGCGTCGAGGAGGATTGCGAGCCCGGCAGGATCGGACCAGCGGTCGCTCGCGTCGAGCATCCAACCGGCCAGGCCCTCCAGGCCGAAGAGTCCTTCGACGCTGAAGCCTGCCTCGCGCGCCTCGGCCTCCAGCTCATCGGGGTGATGGAAGAAGGCCGTGGTGAACCAGTGCGGGCGATTCTCCGGATTGCGGTGCTGGCCGTTCGTGAGGTCTTGCTGGACGACGGCGCGGAAGTCTGGGTCAGCCAGCATTCCCCGCGCCAGGCCATCGAAGAGCGAGGCGAAGCGCGAGATGGCAGCGGCGAAGCAAAGCCCGCCGGGCCGCAGCACGCGCCAGGCTTCGGACAGCGCCTGGATCCGGTCGGCGCGCTCGACGAGGTGATAGAGCGGGCCAAAGAGCAGGACGGCATCGGCGGATGTATCCGGCTCGTCCAGCGCCCGGGCATCGCCCAGCGCGCAGGTGAAAGGATTGTCCAGCTCGCTGGCAGCCGCGCGAGCCTGCTCGATGTGGAGCGGCATCGGGTCAATCAGGTGAACGTTATGTCCATCTCTGGCCAGCCACTCGGCATGAGCGCCGGCCGCGCCGCCAACGTCGAGAATCCGCAGCGGGCCGGATGGCAGATGGCGGCGCACAATCTCGCGAGCGCGCTCGAACTCGATCAGCCCCGAGCCACGCCGCAAGCGCGAGCGCTCTTCGATCTGCTCCTGATAGTGATCGGCGATCTGCTTGTCAACGCGCGGCTCGCGGTCCATCGCTCGCCTCCCTTCGCGTTGGACTCACCCCGGGCCCCTGGCCGGAGCGTACAACCCACACCCGCGGGTGTACGAACGTTTCTGGCGGCAAGCGTCAAGGGTACCCCCTGAGCCCCGCCGCCAGAAACGTTCGTACACCCTCATCGCCGCGTGAATCGACCGGCCGGGCGCTGGAACCGCGCCTGTATCTCAACGCGAGGACCAGCGCGGAGGAAGCGGGTCTAGCGCAGCCAGACGCCGTAGCGACCTTCGCGGTAGCCGAGGGAGCGGTAGGCGGCGCGGGCCAGCGGCTCCCAGCGGTCGGTGTAGTTCATGCGGTTCATGGCGTAGCCGAAGGCCAGCCTGGAACTGGGATCGGCGAAGCCATTCGCGCCGCCCCAGCCGGAGTGCCCGAAGGCCGCCATCGGCAGGCCCAGGTCGGTCACGTCCTTGTCGAACCCCAGCGCGAAGCGGCCGAGCGGGAAATTCATGGTCGCGTCGATCGCCACCGACGCATCGGTGCGCCCCATCAGGTAGAGCGACTCCGGGGAAACCAGCCGCACGCCGTCGATCGAGCCATCCAGCGAGAGCGGCGCGTACATCCCGGCGATCGAGCGAGCGTTGCCGATACCGCCGGTCGAGCCGAACTCCGCCTGGCAAGCCGCCGGGGTGTTGAAGCCGTCGGCTTCGAGGATCCCGCCGTTGTTGACGAACGCCAGCCGGAAGCTCGACTGCGGCTCGGGGTCTGCTTCGAGCGCCTGCAGCATCGGATTGTCCGGCTCCAGAATCAGCGGGCAGAGCCGCTCGTACTCGGAATCCGGCAGGCCGATCCAGTAGTCCAGCCCCAGCGGTTCGGCAACCTCATCGCGGAAGAACGTCCCGAGCGACTTGCCAGAGATGCGCCGGATCAGCTCGCCGACCATGAAGCCGAAGGTCAGCGCGTGGTAGCCAACGGCCGTGCCCGGCTCCCAGAAGGGCTGCTCGTCCTCGATGGCTGCAATGACCCACTCCCAATCGAGGAACTTGCCCGGCGGCACCGGTGTGCGGATGGCTGGCAGGCCCGCCTGGTGGGTGAGCAGCATCCGGACGGTGATTCGGTCCTTGCCGTGCTTGCCGAACTCCGGCCAGTAGGCGACGACCGGCGCGTCGAAATCGAGCTGCCCGCGATCGTGCAGCATGTGGGCGCAGAGCGCCGTCGCGCCCTTGGTGACCGACATCAGGCTCACCAGCGTGTCGCGCTCCCAGGGCCGGCCCGTCTCGGCGTCGGCCAGACCGCCCCAGAGAGCGACGACCGTCTCGCCCTCCACGATCACGCAGACCGACGCGCCGAGATCGCCGCGCTCGGTGAAGTTGCGCTCGAACTCGTCGCGCACGGCCTGGAACGCCGGATCGCACTCGCCGTGAATGGCGAGGTCGGCGGTCCCGAGCGTCCCGGTCGAAATGCTCTGCATCGTTCCAAACCTCTTTCCGCTTTTCGCCGCGGCCCCATTGCCGCCAGCGTCACGATGCGTCTTGATCTCAGGCTAGGAACGAGCAGCGCACTCGACATGGGGGAAATGACCCGAAAAGGAAAGCGCGAGAAGATTTGCGTGAGGCGATTTACCCAATCTCCGAGGGGCCGGCCCCAGTCTCTGGCGAACTGATCAGCTCTCCAGCGCCGCGATGATCCGGTCGGCGAGCGTGTCCCACGGCCGGGCCGGGAGAGCGATTTGCCCATGGCGTCCGGCTTCGGCGCGCAGCCACTCGCCGTAGAGCTGGCTGATCCTGGCGCGATCCGGCTGTGGAGCACCCTCGCGTATCTGGAAATTGCGACTGATCTGCCCGGCGTCCTCGTAGATGAAGACGCCGCGTACCTGGCCATCCGCCGGGTGGCCGCAGAACTCGGCCCAGGCGGCGAAAGAGGGCAGCAGGAAGTCGCCCTCGTAGATCGTTGGGATCCCGCCGTCGAGGTGGTTGCGAAGGACCGGCTCCAGCGCCAGTGACATCACCTCGCCGTAGGCGACCATGGCCTCGACCTTGCGATAATCCTCCATCGCTCGCCAGCCGTCGGGGTCGAGCCGGTAGGCATGCACGGCCGGGAACTGCTCCGGCGTCGTCATGCGCTCCAGCACCCGCTGGAAATCGTCGACCTCGGTCAGCCCCACCCCGAAGCGCCGCGCCAGTTCCCAGGCCACGCTCGACTTCCCCACACCCGCCCCGCCTCCGATCAGGAGGACGTGCCAGGCGCGCTCACCGCTACGCCAGTTCTCCATTTTCATCCCGCTCCCTGTCAGCACAGGCCCGACGTGACAGGCATTGCCTGCGGCACACTGGAACACATCATGCTCACACGCCAGCCCGCAAGCGAGTCTCCAGCGATGTCCTCAGAAACACGCGAGCGCCGGTCGTGGATGCCCGGCTCCTCAGCGCTTGCAGACAGCCTCTCGCCGGAAGCCTTGATCGGCGATTGGATATCAAAGAATCTCACGAAGCCAACGCCGGACGAGGTCGTTATCGCTGGAACGGGCATACCGGTCTGGGCCATCATCGCTCACGCCTATGCACTCGATGCGGACCTCGAGCGCGTCGCTTCCGACTATGACATACCGGCTGCTGCCGTCTCGTTGCAGCGGTTTTCTACTACCTCTCAGTACAGCGAGTTCATCAAATCGCGCCTGCTCGCGAACGAAATCGGCGTCGAATAGCGGAAGAGAGCGGCGTTGCTC
>Ga0079224_100013052_pt1 | contig 11547 bp, 12 predicted proteins | sample Stecom2015_FD_80414 | JGI IMG/M metagenome (GOLD analysis project Ga0079224, IMG submission 80414) | Agricultural soil microbial communities from Utah to study Nitrogen management - Steer compost 2015 | ecosystem: Environmental > Terrestrial > Soil > Agricultural land | place: USA: Utah...
CCGGTTTTCAACCGCAGCGTTACGCTGCGCGATACCTGGGCCGCCAAGGCCTGACCGCAAAGGGAGCGCACCGTGAACGGGAGATTGCTGTCGCTGTTCGCCACCATCCTGCTGGGGCTGGCCCTGGGGGCCTGTGCCGCACCGCCGGCCGACACCGCCGCTGCCCCCTCCGACCCCGCGCCCGCGCCAGTCGCCGGCGACCCCCTGCAGCTGGACTACAGCTGCAAGGTCGACGCTGACTGCGTGGTCAAGAACGTCGGCAACTGTTGCGGCTACTTCCCCGCCTGCGTGAACAAGGACGCGCAGCCGGATCCTGAAGCCGTCCAGGCCCGCTGCGCCGAATCCGGCATGGCCTCGGTGTGCGGCTTCCGTGAGATCCAGGCCTGCGCCTGCGTGCAGAACCGCTGTGAGGCGGTTGGCCAGTCGACGGCGCCGCTGCAATGACGGGCGCGCTTCCCGCACAGGTCGAACTGACGCTGCCGCAGTGGATCCCGGACGCGGTGGCGGGCGCCGGGGTGGTCACCGGGGACCAGGCCAAGGTGGCGTTGGCGATCGAGCTCTCCCGCCGCAACGTCGAGGCAGGCACAGGCGGCCCGTTCGGCGCGGTGGTGTTCGGCCCGGATGACCGCGTGGTCGCGGCCGCGGTCAACCGGGTCGTGCCAACCACCTGCTCACTGGCCCATGCCGAATCCCTGGCTTACATGCTGGCGCAACAGCGGCTTGGGCGGACACGCCTGAACCGGGATGAGAACGACCAGCCTATTGGGCCCTATGTGCTCGCCACTTCCTCCCAACCCTGTTGCCAATGCTATGGCGCCACCGTCTGGGCGGGCATCGACCGCCTGCTGATCGGCGCCCGCGCCGAGGACGTCGAGGCCCTCACCGAATTCGACGAAGGCCCGCTGCCCGCGGATTGGATCGGCGAGCTGGAGAAGCGGGGGATCGCCGTGGTCCGCGACCTGCTGCGCGACGACGCCCGGGCCGTGCTTCGCGCCTACGGCGAGTCTGGCGGCGACCGCTACTGAGGCGCACGGCGCCTGCATGCAAGCTGCCCTGCTCTGCTACTGCCGTGCCGGCTTCGAGCCGGAGCTGGCGGCCGAACTCACCGACCGCGCCGCCGGCGCCGGGCTGGCCGGATACGCGCGCACCCGCCGCGGTGATGGTTACCTCCTGTTCCACTGTGAGGATGCGCAAGCGCTGTCGCAGGCAGTCCCGTGGCGCGCGATGGTGTTCGCGCGCCAGAAGCTGGCGCTGGTGGCCGAGCTGCCGGGCCTGGATCCGCGGGACCGGATCACGCCCATGCTTGAAGCCCTGGCCGGCAAGGGGCGATGGGGTGAATTGTGGGTGGAACATCCCGACTCGGACGCGGGAAAGCCGCTGTCGGCGCTGGCCCGGAGCTTTGGCAACGCGCTGCGCCCGGCACTGCGCAGGCGTGGCTTCCTGAGCGAAAAGCCCGACCCGCGGCTGCCGCGGCTGCACGTGTGCCTGCTTGCTGGCGACCACCTGCTCCTGGCCCGCGCTGATCCCGGCGACAGCGCCCCCTGGCCCCTTGGCATCCCCCGCCTGCGCCTGCATGCCGACGCCCCTTCGCGCTCGGCACTGAAGCTGGAAGAAGCCCTGCTTACCCTGCTCACCGCGCGCGAGCGCGAGGCCCTCCTGCGCCCGGGGATGCGCGCGGCGGACCTGGGCGCCGCGCCGGGCGGCTGGACCTGGGTGCTGACGCGGCACCACATCCATGTCACTGCCATCGACAATGGTCCGATGAAGCCCGCGCTGCTGGATTCCGGCCTGGTGACGCACCGCCGCGAGGACGGCTTCCGGTGGGTCCCGGAGCGAACCCTCGACTGGATGGTCTGCGACATGGTCGACCAGCCCCGGCGCGTGGCTGCGCGCATGGGCGAATGGTTCGCCAATGAGTGGTGCCGCCACGCGATCTTCAACCTCAAGCTGCCGATGAAGAAGCGCTGGCAGGAAACCCGGGACTGCCTGGCGCTGTTCACCGGAACCGCCGGCCGCCCGCTGGATGTGCGCGCCCGCCAGCTGTACCACGACCGCGAAGAGATCACGGTGTTTGCAACCGGTACCTGAACCACGGGTCCGGGCCACGCTGAACCGGCCCACAAGGCGAACATATTTCAAGCGGTTTTCATTCCCCGCGCGCTAGCGTTCGGGCCGCGGTGTCGCCTGTCCGGCGCCGCCGCTCGCCCCTACGGAGCATCGCCATGAACATCCGCAAATCGGTTGCCCCCGCCGCACTGGCCCTCGCACTGGCGCCGTTCGCCGCGCTTGCGCAGGCCACCTGCGAACCGCCCATCGATCCGGCCACCCCGGTGGACACCTCCGCGCCCGAAGTTGCCGACGACCCGCACGATCCCGTGGACCCCAATACACCGGTGGATCCGCGCGATGTCCGCGACCCGGTTGACCCGGCGCACCCATGGTCACCGCCCGAGCAGGGCCAGGACCCGACCGCCGAGGTTCCGCCCGCGCCCGTTTCGACCGGCGACCCCGCGATCGACACCGACGCCGTCACCGGTGACGTCGTCCGCCGCGGCGCGGAGGGCGAGCACGTCACCATCCGCAGCCATGAACCCGATTCGGTCACTGGCGAATACCGGATCGACTTCGATGCGCTGGACGTGGACGCGGACGGCTTCATCAGCCGCGAAGAGGCGCGCGTGAACGACGAGCTGACTGCCGAGTTCCATGTCGCCGACGACGACGGCGACGGCCGGCTGAGCCGCGGGGAACTCTCCGGCTGGATGCGCTGACACGAGGCGGCGCGCCGCCGCGCTCACAGGCCGGCCGCGCGCCTCCAGAGCAGGTGTGCCATCGGGGGTATCCGGGCCGCCGCGCCGAACAGGTGCCCGCGCAACAGCGTGGGGAGCACGGCGTCGTTGGAGAACACCCGGTCGATCGCATCGAAGCCCAGCGCCGCGACGGTGTTCTCGCTGCGCCTGGCGCGGGCCCAGCGCTGCAGGCGGTGAGGTGAATCCCACCCGCGTCCGGCGGACACCAGTTCCACCAGGCCGGCAACATCGCGCAGCCCGAGGTTAACGCCCTGGCCGGCCAGGGGATGCACCACGTGCGCGGCGTCGCCCAGCAGCAGGAGCCTGCCGGCCATCGCGGCGTCTGCGAGCTGCAGCCGGAGCGGGAATGCCGCCCGCTGCGATATCAGTCGGACTTCCCCCAGGCGTCCGCCAAAGGCGCGGGCCAGCTCTTCCCCGAAAGCGGCGTCATCAAGCGCCAGCACGCGCCGGGCCTGGTCCTCGGGCTGCGACCAGACGATCGAGCAACTGCCGTCGGTGCAAGGCAGGAAGGCCAGCGGCCCCCCGGGCAGGAACCGCTGCCAGGCGGTATCCCCGTGCGGTTTTTCAGTCCGCACGTATCCGACCACGCCGCGCTGGCCGTAGTCGCGCCCGCAGGTGCCGATGCCGGAGGCCCGGCGCAGCGCGGAATCCGCGCCGTCGGCGGCCACCGCGAGGCGGGCGGAAATGCGGCTCCCGCCTTCCAGCTCCAGGCGCACGCCATCCGCGTCCTGGGCCAGCGCGGCCACCTTCTCGGGGCGACGGACCTCGACCCCGGCCGCCGGCAGGGCCGCCGACAGCCGCTCCACCAGCAAACCGTTCTCGACGATCCAGCCAAGCTCGCGGCGACCGAAGGCATCGGCTTTGAAGTCGAGTTCGTCGCCGCCCGCCGCATCCCACACCCGCATCCGCCGGTAGGGATGGGCACGCGCCCCGCGGATTGATTCCCAAACGCCGAGCGAGTCCAGCAGCGCCACGTTGTCGCCCGCGAGCGCGAAGACCCGCAGGTCCGGCACCTCGCTGCTCCACGGCCGCGGCACCGCCGCCTCCACCAGCTCCACCTCCAGGCCCTGTCGGGCGAGGGCCAGCGCGCAGGCGGCGCCCACCACGCCACCGCCAACCACCACCACGTCCACCTGCATGCGCCGGCTCATGCGCCTGCCCCGCGGCACAGCGCCGGCACGTCGTCGCCGCGATAACCCATCGCTCCTCCCGCCACGCGCGCCTGCAACGTCGGCAGCCGGTCCACCGCCAGCAGGCCAAGCGATCGCAGCGGGCGCAGCAGCGGCGCATCGTTGGCGGTCAGCCGGGCCAGGCCGTCGGAAAACTCCAGCGTGCGGGCACGGTCCTCTCGCCTGCGGGAGACATAGCCGTGCAGCACCGCTTCGCCGCCGGGATCTGAACGGTTGGCCGCCACAAGCTCGGCCAGCGTCAGGGCATCACGCAGGCCCAGGTTGAACCCCTGCGCGCCCACCGGATGCATGCTCTGCGCCGCGTTGCCCACCAGCACCGCGCGCGGGGCCGTGGTGGCGCGCGCGACGACCCGGACCATCGGGTAGGCGCTGCGCGGCCCGGCGGCGCTGAAGCGCCCGGCGCGCCAGCCGAAGGCCGACTGGATGCGCGCCAGGAACGCCGCGTCATCCCATTCCAGCGCCGCCCCGGCCTCCTCGCGAACAACCCCGTGCACGACGCCATAGTGGCGGTCCCCGCGCGGCAGCAGCGCGGTGGGTCCGTGCGCGGTGAAGCGCTCCCAGGCGGTTCCGTCCGGCGGCCGCGAGGCGCGCACCCGCGCGACCAGCAGCGTCTGCCTGTAATCATGCTCGTCCACGCTGATGCCCAGCGCCTGACGGACCGCGCTGGCGCTGCCGTCCGCCCCGACCAGCAGCCGCGCGCGCAGCGTGCGCTCGCCGCCCTCGGCGGCGATGTGCACCGCGCGCACGCCGCCTTCGTCGCTGCTGCCAAGGAATCGCGCCGGGCGGTAGCGCACCAGGCCCTGGACGCGTGCCAGGCGGGCCTCCAGCGCGCGGCCGAAGTCGCTGGCCACCACCACCTGTCCGAACGCCTCGCGCCCGTAGTCCGCCGCGTCCATCAGCACCCGGCCGAAATCGCCGGCGCGACTGACGTGGATGCGCCGGATCAAGCCCGGTGGCTCCTGCAGCTCTTGCAGCACCCCGAGCGCGGTCAATGCGTTGACCGTGGCATCGGCGAAGCTGAGGTTGCGCTCGTCGAACACCGGCGGCAGCACTCCAGCCGGGGCCGCCTCGACCTGGCCGACATCCAGGCCCAGGCCATCCAGGGCGATCGCCAGGCTGGCACCCACCAGGCCGCCGCCGACGATGAGAACGTCGTGGCAGGGAGGGTTGGAGTCCGCGAGCGTCTGCGCCATTGCGCTATGCTATCCGCTTCCGCCTCATTGCTCCTTCGCGAAACGATGAACAGCCCTGAAAACGCCCCCCGCATCGCCCTTGGCCCGCTCGTCCTGGTGGCGCTGGTCGTCGTTGCCGCGCTGACCCGGCTGCTGCCCCAGCCGCCCAATTTCTCCCCGGCGATCGCAATCGCACTGTTCGCCGGAGCGTATTTTGCCAACCGCCGCTGGGCCCTGCTGGTGCCGCTGGCGGCCATGTTCGTGTCCGACCTTGCGCTGGCCGCTGCGCACGGCGGGGCCTACCTGCAGCACCTGGGCAGCCCGGTCGCCCTGTCGGTGTACGCGTGCATCGCGCTGTCGGCGGTGATGGGCTTCGGCCTGCGCGGCCGCGTCACCGGCGCGCGCGTGCTGGGCGGTTCGCTCGCCGGTTCCGTGCTGTTCTTCGTGGTCACCAACTTCATGGTCTGGCTGGGCACCACCCCGGCTTCCGCGAACCTGGCCTGCAAGGCCGGCCTGGCGCCCTGCTACGCCGCGGCGATCCCGTTCTTCCATTGGACCCTGCTGGGCACCCTGTTCTGGTCGGCGCTGCTGTTCGGCGGCTTCGCGCTGCTGCGCCGCAACCTGCCCGCCCTGCGCGCCCAGACCGCCTGACGGGCCCCGCCGGTGGGCAATCGGCTTTCGAAGATCTACACCCGCACCGGCGACGACGGCTCGACCGGGCTGGGTGACGGCACCCGGGTGGGCAAGGACTCGGCCCGGGTGGAAGCCTACGGCACGGTGGACGAAGCCAACTCCACCATCGGCATGATCCAGGCCTGCGACCTCCCGGATCCGGTCCGCGAGGTGCTCACGCAGGTCCAGCACCATCTGTTCGACCTCGGCGGCGAACTGTGCATCCCCGGCCATGAGGCCATCCAGGACGCCCACGTCGAGGGACTGGAAGCGCATCTGGACCGCTTCAACGAACAGCTCCCGCCGCTGAAGGAATTCATCCTGCCAGGAGGTGGCGAGGCGGCGTCGCGCTGCCACGTGGCGCGCACGGTGGTGCGCCGGGCGGAGCGCGCCGCCGTGGCGCTGGCGCGACACGAACCGGTGCGGCCGCAGCCGGTGCGCTACCTCAACCGCCTGTCGGACCTGCTGTTCGTGCTGGCACGCGTGCTGGCGCGCGCCGATGGGCAGGGTGAGGTGCTCTGGGACCACGAACGGCGCCGGCCGTGAGCGCCCTTCGGGTTTACACGCACCCGGCCTGCATTGCCCATGATCCCGGGGAGGGACACCCCGAACGCCCGGAACGGCTGGGCGCCGTCATCCAGGCGCTGCGCGACCATATGCCGGCGGTGGAGTGGCGCGAAGCGCCCGCGGCCGGCCGCGGTTCACTGCTGCGGGTGCATTCGGAAGCGCTGCTGCGCGCGGTGCTCGACCCGGACATCACCACCAGCGTTCGCCTGGACCCGGACACCGTCCTGTGTCCCGCCTCCCCCGAAGCAGCCCTGCGCGCCGCGGGCGCGGGCATCGCCGCGGTCGACGCGGTCATGGCCGGTGAGGTGGACGCCGCCTTCTGCGCCGTGCGTCCACCCGGGCACCATGCCACCGGCGGCGAGGCAATGGGGTTCTGCCTGTTCAACAACGTCGCCGTGGCGGCCGCGCACGCGCTTGACCGGTACGGACTGACCCGCGTGGCGGTGATCGACTTCGACGTGCACCACGGCAACGGCACCCAGGCGATCTTCGAGCAGGAACCCCGCGTGATGTACGTGAGCAGCCACCAGGAGGCGCTGTTTCCGGGCACCGGGACGCGGGCAGAACGCGGCGCCGGCAACATGGTCAACCTGCCGCTGCCCGCCGGCACCGGCGGGCGCGCCTTCCGCGAGGCCTGGAGCGAGCGGCTCTTGCCGGAGGTGGACGGCTTCAGGCCGCAGCTGCTGCTGGTGTCAGCCGGCTTTGATGCCCACTGGCGCGATCCCCTGGCCCAGTTCCAGCTCGACGGTTCCGATTTCGCCTGGCTTACGGCCCAGCTGCGCGCGATCGCGATGCGGCACGCGGCGGGGCGCATCGTCTCGACGCTCGAAGGCGGCTACGACCTGCGGGCCCTGCAGGAAGGCTGCCTGGCCCACGCCAGGGCGCTGGTGGGCCTGCCGGATCCCGGCGACGGCGACTGAATCCCGCGCTGCCGGGCTCAGTCCTGCCCGGCCCGGGGCACGAAGTCCAGTGCGGCGGAATTGATGCAGTAGCGCAAGCCGGTCGGCGGCGGGCCGTCGGGGAACACGTGGCCCAGGTGCGAGTCGCAGCGCGCGCAGCGTGCCTCGACCCGGCGCATGCCGTGGCTCAGGTCCTCATGCTCGCTGACGGCCTCGATGTCCACCGGCGCATGGAAGCTGGGCCAGCCGCTGCCCGAATCGTATTTCGCGTCGGAGTCGAACAGCGCGCTGCCACAGGCGACACAGCGGTACAGGCCCGCCCCCTTGTGGTTCCAGTACCTGCCGGTAAAGGGCGGCTCGGTGGCGGAACAGCGGCAGACCGCGTACTGCTCGTCGGTCAGCTTCTCGCGCCATTCAGCGTCGGTTCGATCAGCTGCGGGTTTCGTCGTGGTCTTGTCCATGGCCCCAATGATGCCTGAGCCCGGCTCGCATTGCCGCTTCACGACGGATACGGCATGCTGGCGGCCGCTTTTTGACCGACCGGAAAACCGCCGAGTGCGCACAGCCCTGAGACTGCTGCCGCTGCCCCTGTGCATGGCCGTTGCACTGACCGCGATGGCCGACGACGAACGCCCCGGCATGTGGCGGCTGTGCCCGCTCGAGGACGCCGTGCCGGCGTTCCCCGATGCGCCGCCGCCCGAAGGCACCGCGGCCGAGCGGGACCAGTCCCCCACCGAGATCGAGGGCGACGAGCTCAGCGGCATCTACGACCAGGTGATGAGCTACGACGGCAACGTCACCCTGCGCCGCGCCGACCAGTTCCTGAGTGCCGACAACCTCACCATCGATGCCGAGTCGGGCATCTACTCCGCAGAGGGCAGCATCCGCTACCAGGATTCGGGCATGCGCCTGGTGGGCGAACGGCTGAGCGGCAACCAGGACCTGGACAGCCACAGCATCGAGGGCGTCCGCTACCAGCTCATCGAACAGCGCGGCAGCGGCGGTGCCAGGCGCGCGGAGCTGGTGGGCGAACAGGGCGCGCTGTACGAATCGAGCTACTCGACCTGTCCGCCCGACGAACGCATGTGGGAGCTGCGCTCGCGCCGGATCGACATCGACATGGAGGAAGGCTTCGGTACCGCGCGCGGCGCCACCCTTCACCTGGGCAAGGTGCCGGTGCTGTACGTGCCGTGGTTCAAGTTCCCCATCGACGACCGCCGCAAGACCGGCCTGCTGTATCCGGCCATCAGCTACAACAGCCGCAACGGCTTCGACTGGCGCCAGCCCATCTACCTCAACCTGGCCCCCAACTACGACAACACCCTGGAGCCGCGGTTGATAAGCCGCCGCGGGTTCCTGCTCGGCAATGAATTCCGGTACCTGACCGAATCCGGCCGCGGCACCCTGGAATTCGAGTACCTGCCGTCGGACGACCTGACCACGCGCGACCGCGAGCGTGAAATCCAGGAGGTCCCCATCGTCGACAACCGCCGCAAGGAAGACCGCGGCATGTTCCACTTCAACGGCCGCCACCGCTTCAACCGCACCTGGCATGCGCGCGCCAACCTCAACTGGATCAGCGACCCGCGCTACCTGGAGGACATGAGCAGCAGCCTGGCCGACGCGGCCCCCAGCGCGATCGCCAGCTCCGCCGGACTCTACGGCAGCGGCCGCTACTGGTCGGCCGGCCTGACCGCCGATTACCGGGTGCTTTCGGACTACACGCTGCGGCGCGAGCGCCTGCCCTATTACCGCGCGCCGCGGGCGTACTGGATCTGGGAGCGTCCGCACGCCCCGTGGCTGGTCACTGGCGCCCACGTCGACCTCACGCGGTTCGACCACTACGACCCCGACGTCCGGCCGGGGGGCAGCCGCCTTGATGTCAAGCCGTGGATCTCGATGCCGCTGGAAGGCGCGGCGTGGTACATCCGCCCCACCCTGGCCTGGCGTTATACCGGCTACCAGCTCGACGATGAACTCGCCCGGGACCTGGATCCCAGCTCCCCGGACACTTCGCCCAGCCGCAGCCTGCCGATCAGCAGCATTGAAGCCGGGCTGTTCTTCGACCGGGGGACCATGTTCCGGGGCGAGCAATACCTGCACACGCTCGAGCCGCGCCTGTTCTACCTCAACGTGCCCTACCGCTACCAGGACGACCTGCCCCGGTTCGACACCCGCAACCTGACGTTCAGCTGGGGCCAGCTGTTCCGCGACAACCGCTTCGCCGGCGCGGATCGCCAGACCGACGCCAACCAGCTGACCCTGGCACTGTCCACCCGCCTGCTGCGCGAGTCCGATGGCAGGGAAAAACTCAACCTCAGCGTCGGCCAGATCCGCTATTTCGACGACTCCCGCGTGGGGCTGACCCCGACCTCCGGCCAGATCGAAGCCGGCCGCTCGTCGTGGGTGGCCGAGGGCAGCTACGCCATCAACGACCGCTGGACGTTCAACGCCGGCTACCAGTGGGATCCCAAGGAGCGCCGCGACGAGCTGGTGGCGCTGCGCACCCGCTACCTCATCGGCGACTACGGCATCGCCAATCTGGGCTACCGCTATCGCCGGGCGCCGCGCCTTGAGCAGATCGACTTTTCCTTCCTCTACCCGATCAACCCGGTGTGGAGCCTGGTTGGCCGCTACTACTACTCGCTGGAGGACCGGCAGGTATTGGAAGGCATCGCGGGCGTGCAGTGGGACAGCTGCTGCATGTCGGTGCGGCTGGTCGGGCGCCATTACGTGCGCAACCGCCTGGGCGAGACCAACGACTCGATCCAGCTGGAGATTGAATTCAAGGGCATGGGATCGGCCGGTCCGGACCTGGAGGACCGCCTGCGCCGTGCTATTCTGGGCTACTACCGCAACGACCTCTATCTGGTCCCCCCGTCCGAAATCGGCGACGGCGGCGACGATGGGGACGACTTCTACCTCGACCCCCTGCCATGAAGAAACTCCTTTTCTCCCTTTTCGCAGCCGCCGCCCTGGCGTGCGGCGCCGCCCAGGCACAGCAGGTCCAGCCACTGGACGGCATCGCCGCCGTGGTTGACGAAGACGTGATCCTCAACAGCGAACTCGACCGCGCCCTGGCCAACATCATGGCCCAGTACCGCGGCCAGGAGGACCAGCTGCCGCCGCTGCCGATCCTGCAGCGCCAAGTGCTCGAACGCCTGATCCTGCTGCGCCTGCAGACCGAGCGCGCCGCCGCCACCGGCATCCGCGTGACCGACGCCGAGGTCGATGCAACCATCGACGCCATTGCCGCCCAGAACGGCATGACTCCCAGCCAGCTGCGGGCGCAGTTCGCGAACGACGGCATCGGCTTCGACGACTTCCGCAGTTCCCTGCGCGAGGAACTGATGACCCAGCACCTGCGGCAGCGCTTCGCCCAGGGCCGCGTGGTGGTCAGCGAAGGCGAGGTGGATGCGGCCATGCGCGCGGGCGCGGGCGGGGTCCAGTACCGGCTGGCGCATATCCTTGTGGCCCTGCCGGATGCTCCCACTCCCGACCAGGTGGCCCTGGCGCAGGAGAAGGTCGACGGCATCAAGGCGCTGATCGACCGCGGCGACATGGAGTTCGCCGCTGCCGCGGTCAGGTATTCGGACAGCCCGAACGCCCTGGAAGGCGGCGACCTGGGCTGGCGGCGGGTGGACGAGATCCCGCCTGCGTTCGGCCCCGCGGTGAACACCATGCAGCCCGGTGACGTGTTCGGACCCACCCGTGGTCCCAGTGGATTCCAGCTGCTGCAGCTCGTGGATGTGCGCGAGGGAGCCGGCGGCGGTCCGGTCACGCAGTACCAGGCGCGACACATCCTCATCCGCACCGGGCCGGATTCGGACGCGGAGGAGGCACGCGCGCGCGCCGAGGCGGTGCGTGCGCGCATCGCCGCGGGCGAGGATTTCGCCGCGGTGGCCACGGAGGTGTCCGAAGACGCATCCAGTGCCGCACGCGGCGGCGACCTGGGATGGTTCGGCCAGAACGATTTCGGTCCGGACTTCGGTGCCCAGCTCGCTCCGCTGGAAGACGGTGAGGTTTCGCAACCTTTCCGCACCCAGGCGGGCTGGCACGTGGTGCAGAAGCTCGCTTCCCGCCAGGCCGAGGTGGATGACCAGCAGCGCCGCGCCGCCATCCGCGAGAGCATCGGCCAGCGCAAGATGGAAGACGAATGGGAGCGCTTCCTGCGCGAGATGCGCAGCGAGGCATACGTCGACATCCGGGTCGGTGCCGGCGCCGACGGCGGCTGAGG